>Ga0302324_100000150_pt1 | contig 179033 bp, 176 predicted proteins | sample Palsa_T0_1_FD_201949 | JGI IMG/M metagenome (GOLD analysis project Ga0302324, IMG submission 201949) | Peat permafrost microbial communities from Stordalen Mire near Abisko, Sweden - Palsa_T0_1 | ecosystem: Environmental > Terrestrial > Soil > Palsa > Peat permafrost | place: Sweden: Abisko...
TCGTTGCTGCGGATCGTCACGCTGAAGGTGTATGCGTTCGCCGCGCGGTCGGCTTGCACGGCGGTGACCGCCGCATCGCGGTCTGCTCCCGAACTGCTTTGGGCGCCGGCCCCGCCTGCGCTCATTGCGAGCAGCACGAACGCAAGGATCGCCCTCGCCACAGGACGCACGGCATCACGCTCGCACTGGGACCGCGTCGGCCCCGAGAACGGCGAGGTCACGGTCGCCGTAGCCGCGCTCGATCGTCTCGTCCATCCATTTCGCAATCGCGGGCAAAACGTGCAACTCGACGTCGCCTGCCTGCGCCGTTTCGAGCATCAAACGTGCGTCCTTGCGGGCCATCGTTAGGTCGAACGACGAGCTGAAATCGCCCTCGGCGATCTTCTTCCCGCGAAAGTCGATCGTGGCGGCAGGCTTAAAGTGCGAGAACAACTCGAACGCTTCGCGGGGCGGCAAGTCGACGCTGCGCGTCAGCGCGAAACCGTCCGCGAGCCCGGCCGTGATGAAGAAAATCATCTGATTGCCGAACAGCTTGAGAGCGGCAGCCTTGTCGGTGCGCTCGCCGACGTACCACAGATCGGCCGTCATCGCGGCCAAGAAGCTGCGCGCGCGCTCGAAACGCTCCGCCGGCCCGGAGCACAGCATGATGCCCTTCCCTTCGCGCGTCATTTGCGGCGACATGAAGACCGGCGCGTGCAAGAAGGCGATGCTCTCGCGCTCGCAGCGCTCGAAGCGAGCGGCCGTCGGCCGCGGCGCGACGGTCGTGTGATCGATGACGATCGCGCTCGGCGCGATCGCGCTCGCGATCCGGTCCAGCAACGCGTCGACCGCTGCGTCGTCCGAGAGCATGATGTGAATTCGATCGGCGCCGCGCGCGGCTTCGCTGGGATCGGCAAAGCCGGTCGCGCCAAGCGCCTCGAGGAGTCGGGTCTTTTCGGGCGTACGGTTCCAGACGGCGACGCGCTCGCCGCGGCGCAAGAGCGCCTCGACGAAACCGCTGCCCATCATCCCCGTTCCAAACCATGCGATTTTTGCCATGCGCTTTGTTTCCCCGCGGGCAGGCAATTCTCTGCGTGCTCTATGGCGGCTCGTCGAGCAGGATCGGCGTGCGGCGCGGGCGCGGGATGCCGGATGGTGAAGTCGCGGCCGCAGGCGGCCGCAGCGTGGCGCTTGGGTTCGGGGCCGGCGCTCGCGAGAAGGGTCCGGAGAAGGGCGTCATGCTTTCGATCGGCGCCGCCGGAGGCAGCCGGATTTCGAGAAGGTGAGCCGGTGCCTGATAGCTGACGGCCGCACCGAGCGAGCGCGCGAGCGCTGCGAGCGGGATAATTGGTTGGCCGTCGCGCAGGTACGGTGCGATGGGCAACGCTTCGGCCGATGCGCCGGAACGGGCCAGCGACGAGCCAAGGACGATCGTGAACACCTTTCCGTCACGTTCGAACGTGATGCGCCCCGCCGCTTGGTCCGAATCGACCCGACGGGCGATCAGCAGCGCGTACGGATCGAGCGGGGCTGCGACCGTCCCGGCCACGAGTACGGCCGGTATCGATGCGGTGACCGGCTTTCCATCGATGAGCACCGTGACCACGGGCGGCGTCAGGACGGCCGGCACGTTGACATGAACCGGCTGTTGACGGTATTTCGCGGTGCCGGAAAGCGCTTCTCGCTCGACGGATGCGCCTTTCTGGCCCAGGCGGTCGCGTTCAACGCACTCTTTGCAATCTTTCCGCTGATCACGCTGGCGGTTGCAGTGCTCGCTTTCATCTACGGAGACCAGGCGGGTCAGGCGCGCGCACTAGCGCTGATTTCATCGCTCGCGCCGAACGTGCAAGCGATCTTGGTTTCCAACCTGCGCCACATCGTCGCGTTCAGAGGCATCTCCGGGGCGGTAGCGCTGGTGGCGCTCGTGTGGTCCGGTAAAAACCTCTTCCAAGGGTTGGCGTATGCCCTCGACCGCGCGCTGAACGTTCCTCACGACCGCCCTCTCGTGCACGACATTCTCATAGCAGTCGTGATGCTCCCGATTCTCGGGATCATCTTCCTCGTCGCCACGGCGCTGCCCGTCCTCGTCGCGTTCATCGTCCAAGATGGCGGGTTCCGGTATTCGGCCACATGGTCCCAGGTGGCCGCGCAGGTAACCACGCTGGTTCTCATTCTGGTGGTGACGGTGATTTTATACACCTTCCTGCCGAACCGAAGGCTCAGCCCAGCTTTCACCCTGCCGGGAGCGATCGTCACGACGGTCGGCTGGGGGATTGCCCAGGTCGCCTTCGCGGTGTACTCGACGCATGTCGACTACCGGCACGTCTACGGGGCCCTCGCCGCCGTCACCGTGCTGCTGCTGTGGTTTTACTATATGGCAACGATCTTTCTCTTCGGTGCCGAATTCAACGCGCAGTGGTTCGAATCAACGACCGGTCACCGGCTCGGATCCGAAGAGCGCATCGGCGCGGGTCATCCGGCATGATCGCGCTCGCGAAGCTCCGCCCGATCCTATTCGTCCTGCTGGGGGCGCTTGCGCTCGTGGGCGCGATCAACCCCTTTCCAGCTCCAATTGTCGTCGTCTATCCGCTCGTCGTCGGCGGGGGAGCCGACCCTGAGATCGGGGCTAACCTTGCGGTGTTGATCTCGACTAAGCTTGGTGAAGGCGGCGGGGTCGTAGTCAAGCCGGCCACGCCGGGGACGCAACGCAGCAAGTACCTGGAAGCGGCCAAGGCGATCGGCGCCGACTACTACATTACCGGCTACGTCACGCCGCTCGGCGCCGATACCTCGCTGATCGCGCAAGTCGTCAGCACGTACAGCGGCAGCATGGTCTACAGTACGACGGCCTTCGTGCGCACCTACGGCGATGCCGTCGCGCAAGCCGACGTGCTGCGCCAGGCCATCCTCAACCACGCCGGCCGGGCGCTCGGCAACTACGATTTGCCCGAGAGCTACCCCAGCGCGTCGGCCGAGCCGACGAAGGGCGAGTCAAACCAAGCGAACCTTTCCCGAGCGTTTTCGCACCTCAAGCGGGGCACGCCGGGGCCTAGCCCCTCGCCTGCCGTGACCCCGACGACCGGACTTGGCGAGCCGCGCCCGCAAGCGACCGGCGGCAACGCTGCGGGGGTCCTTTCGGTCGCCCAGCAACCGAACGCGCCGGCCAACCTGCCCACGGTCGGCCCCACGCACCCGCCCACCGGGCGCGTTGCGCGGGTGCCGGCAACGCCGCTTCCGTCACCGACGCCGGCGCCACGCTGGTTGATCGCGACCGTCAACGGCGACGCGCCCGACCCCGAACGCAGCTACGCCGCCACTGCCCTGATCGTGGCACTGCGAGCCTCGGGGATCGATGCGGCTTACCTGCCCGTAAATCCAGCGGATGTCCCCGCCCAGGCAGCCGTTCTGTGCAAGGCAAATCCCAGGACAATCCGGCTTTACACGGCGACGCTGGACCTCGTGCAGGGCGACGCGAAGAAGCCCGCCGGCCTTGGCCTGGAAACCGTCGGCTACGACTGCACGGGCGCGGTGCAGGCGCGTGTAAGCGCCGCCCTCAGCGCTTCCGCGGCGAACCCAAATCCGGCGATCGACCGGATCGCGCGCCAGGTCGCCGGCGCCCTGCTTCGGGCGCGTCCGCCGGCTCCAGCATCCCCTCGGGCAGGCTCATAACGATCGTTCGCGAGCCGAGGTCGATCGAACGCAGGAACGCCTTGGCGAGCGGCACGCGCGAGCCGCCGGGCTCGACGACCAGACAGTCCTGCGCTGGAAAGTGCTCGACTGCGACAACCGTCCCGAGCGCCCGGCCGGCGTCGTCGGCAAGCTGAAGGCCGATCAAGTCATCGACCAAGTATTCGTCGGGCCCGAGCTCGATCTCAGCCCGCTCGGCGTACAGGATATGGCCCACCAGGGCGGCAGCCGTTTCCGGGTCTCCGATGCCCGCGAAGCGCGCGATGGTGTGCTTTCGATGGCGCTGCAGCTCGATCAAGTCGAGCCGGCGTCCGCCGCCCTCCTGCGCTAACGCATAACTGCCGCCGACCCGCAGCGTCCCTTCGCCGGCCGGTGTGGGACGGCACTTGAACGCCCCGCGGACGCCGAAAACGCCGGCCAGCTGGGCGACGGCGACGCGGTTCACGCGCGGTGCCTCGGACGCAGCAGCGCAAGCGCGATCGCGCCCAGGCCGCCGGTGATGGCGACGTCGGCCAGGTTGAACGCGTAGAAGTCCCGCAGCAAGATGAAGTCGACGACGTAGCCGTGTGCGACGCGGTCGACGATATTCCCGAGCGCACCGCCGGCGACCAGACCGTAGCCGACTTGGACGAGCGGCGCCACCGGCAGAACGGCGTGCAGCCACCACGCCAGGCCCGCGAGCGTGAGCAAGGCGAGCACGATCATCACGCCGGGGGGCGCACCGAAAAGATCCATCGCCCCACGTACGTTGCGCGCGTCGACAAGCCAAACCAGATGTTCGATCAGGGGTCGCCGGCCGCCGAGGGGAAGCGCAGCCAGCACCGCACGCTTGGACAGGAGATCCGCGATCCCGGCAAACGCCGTTGCGATCGCGATGCGCTCAATCAAACGCGCGGCCGTTACTGGGTTCCGTTGACCTCTTCAGGCTCATCGTCCGCGGCTTCTTCTTCCTCGTCGACGTCGATGATATCCACCGTGACGCGGCCTTCGGCTCCAGCGCGAACGAGGGTGCGCAGCGCTTGCGCGACGCGGCCTCCGCGCCCGATGACCTTTCCGAGATCCCCCGGATCGACTTCCAACTCGAGCACCGGGCCTTTGGGATCCGCGTGGAGCTCGACGGCGACCGCGTCGGGCTTTGCCACCAGTTTCTTCGCAAGAAAGCTCAGCAGCTCGACCGCGCGCGGCAGCGCGATCTCCTCGGCGAGCGGCGGCCGCTGCGGTTTTTCAAATCGCCGCCGGATGGTCCCATCGAGCGGCTCGCGCTTCTCGGGGCGGCTTCCCCGCCGGCGGCGCGGTGCGGCCTCGTCCTCAGGCTCGATCTCGTCGATGATCGTTTCACCGCTCGCGATCGAACGCGCCCCCAGGGTCGAGCGGCGTTCGTCTTCTTCGCCGCTCTCATCTCCGAAAAGACCAAACTCGTCGTCGAAGGCGCTCATGGCTTAGCCATCTTTTCGGGCCTTCGGCGCCCGCTTGGTAACCGGCACGTGCCCGCGCTCGACCAAACCTCGTTCGGCCAAGAGGCGGCGCACGGGATCGCTCGGTTGCGCGCCTTTACCGAGCCACTCTTTGACTTTTTCCTCGTCGACGACGATCGTCTTGGGTTGCGTTCGCGGATTGTAGTGGCCGAGGATTTCGATGAAACGGCCATCGCGCGGCGAGCGCGCATCGGTAACGATAAATCGGTAGGTCGGTTGTTTCTTGGCGCCCATGCGCCGCAGGCGGATCTTCACCATGTGGGGCCGTCGTTCTCTTTCATTACGTGCGCTCGCGAATAACTGGTCGCGAGCCTATCAACGGCCCACAGCTCCAAAAGGTAGCCGGGGCCGTTTACCGCCGAGTTGCTTCATCATCTGGCGGGAAGCTTCGAATTGTTTGATGAGCCGGTTTACCTCGTTGACCTGCGTGCCGCTGCCCAGCGCAATGCGCCGCCGTCGCGAGCCGTTGAGAACGTCGGGACGGGCGCGCTCGCGGCGCGTCATCGAGCAGATAATCGCCTCCACGCGTTTGACGTCGCGCTCGTCGATCTCAACGTCTTTGGGCAAGGCTTTTGAGAGCCCCGGGATCATCTTCATGAGCTCGCTCATCGAACCCATCTTACGGACTTGCCGAAGCTGGTCGAGGAAGTCGTCGAGCGTAAAGTCGTTCTTGCGCAGCTTTTGCTCGAGCGCCTTGGCTTGCTCGAGCGAGTAGACGCTCTGCGTCTTCTCGATCAGCGTCAGCACGTCGCCCATGCCCAGAATGCGCGAGGCAAGCCGATCGGGATGGAACGCTTCGAGCGCCGACAATTTTTCGCCGACGCCCACGAACTTGATGGGAGCGCCCGTGACCTGATAGATCGATAGTGCGGCTCCGCCGCGCGCGTCGCCATCCATCTTGGTCAGGACGATGCCCGTGATGCCGAGCCGGTCGTTGAAGACTTTGGCGACGGTCGTGGCCTGCTGTCCGGTCATCGCGTCGGCGACGAACAGGATCTCGCGCGGCTTGGTGGCTGCTTTGAGCTCGTCGAGCTCGCTCATGAGCTCTTCATCAATTTGCAAGCGGCCGGCCGTATCGATGATGACCGTCGCGATGCCAAGCCGCCGTGCTTCCTCGACGCCCGCTCGGGCGATCGCAACCGGCTTGCGCGTGTCTTGGGCGAAGGCCGGAAGATCGATCTGCTTGGCGAGCATCTGCAACTGCTCGATGGCTGCCGGACGGTACACGTCCGCGGCGACCAGCAAGGAACGGCGCCCCTGCTCCTTGAGCCGCAGCGCAAGCTTGCCGGCAAATGTCGTCTTGCCCGAGCCTTGCAAGCCCACGAGCATGATGACCGTCGGCGGTGCGTCGGCGAACTGCAGCCGCGCCTGCGCGCCGCCCATCAGGCTGACCAGCTCCTCGTGGACGATCTTGACGACCGATTGCGCCGGGGTGAGCGAGGCGAGGACGTCCGCGCCGACGGCGCGCTCTTTGACCCGCGCGACGAAGTCCTTGGCGACCGCGAGGTTGACGTCGGCCTCGAGCAGCGCAATGCGAACTTCGCGCGCGACCTCGTTGACGTCGGACTCGGAAAGACGTCCGCGGCCGGCGAGCCGCGTGAAGACTGCTCCGAGCCGCTCGGTCAGGGCCTCAAGCATGCGGAACCGGCCCGCCTACCGGGGGTGCGTACAAGTCTGGATGCCTAGGCCTTCGGAGCCGTTTCTTCGATCTTCTTGACGGCGTCGCCGACGGTCTTGATCTTTTCCGCTTCCTCGTCCGGGATGTCGATATTGAACTCGGTCTCGAAGGCCATCACGAGCTCGACCTGGTCGAGCGAGTCCGCGCCGAGGTCGTCCGTGATCGATGCCTCCGGCGTGACTTCAGCTTCGTCCACACCAAGCTGCTCGACGATGATCTTCTTGACCTTATCGAAGGTCGTGCTAGTCGTTTCCGCCATGGATCTCCTGTGCGCTCTGCGCGCCAACCCTACATAAGAAAACCGCCGTCGACCACGATTGTCTGACCGGTCACGTACCGGGCCGCGTCAGAACACAAGAAGGTGACGACTCCACTGACATCTTCCGGGCTGCCCGAACGTCCAAGCGCGATCGAGGCAAGGTAATGGGCACGCGCCCGCTCGGGCATCGCTTCCGTCATCGAGGTTTCGATCAGGCCCGGCGCAACGGCGTTGACTCTTATGTTCCGCGAGCCCAATTCCTTCGCTGCCGACTTTGCGAGTCCGAGCAACCCGGCTTTGGCGGCGGCGTACGCCGTCTGCCCTGCGTTCCCGGCCAAGCCCACGATGCTTGATACCAGGACGATCGAGCCGTAGCGCTGCTTCATCATCGGGCGAGCCGCCGCCGAGACGAGGTAGAACGCGGATTTAAGATTCACCGCGAGCACGGCCTCGAGCTCGGGAGGCTTGACTCGAACGATCAATCCGTCCAGCGCTTGGCCGGCGTTGGCCACGGCGTGGTCGATGCGGCCCAGGGCCGAGAGCGTTCCGGCGACGGCGCGCTCGACCGCGGCGGCGTCGGTCACGTCGCAGACCTCGCTATGAACCACGGTCGCGGGGCGTGCCGAGCGCACCGCCGCGGCTGTTTCATCGAGGGTCGGCTGGTGGCGTCCGAGGATGGCCAGATCGGCTCCGGCGCGCGCCAAGTCAATGGCGATCGCCCGTCCTATTCCCCGGCTCGCCCCCGTTACAAGGGCAACCGTGCCTGCCAGGCTCACGGTCCCGTGGCCACGCCTTGCTTCGCTTCGAGCATCCGAGCTAGCTTCGTGAGGCCGCCTTCGTCGCCCACATGAAGCGTGGCCGGCACGCCGTCCATTCGGCGCATGAGCGGCGTCAGGACGGGCGACCCGCCGAACTCAACGACCAAGTCGAGTCCTTCCGCCAGCAGCCGCTGAGCCGTGGCATGCCATTGCACCTCGGAGCTCACCGAGCGGATCAGGTTGCGGCGAATCGTCGCGACATCGCGGTACGGCTGGGCATCGACGTTGGAGATCACCGTGAAGGACGGCAGCTCGATGGGGGCACGCTCGATCCAGGGGACAAAGGCTTCGCGGGCCGGCTCCATCAGAGCGCTATGCCATGCGCCCGAGACGTTCAACGGCACCACGCGCTTGGCGCCGAGCGCCGTTGCCAGCGCTCCGGCACGTGCGACGGCGTCGCGGTCCCCGCTGATCACGATCTGGCCCGGCGCGTTGAAGTTGGCCAGTTGCGCGCGGCCCTCGGGACCGGCGCCGGCGACGGCCTCGCGCACGCGTTCCGCATCCAATCCGAGGATGGCGGCCATCGCGCCGGGGGCTCGCTCTGCCGCATCCTGCATGGCGAGGCCACGCCGGTTGACGAGGGCCAGCGCTTCTTCGAAATCGAGCGAGCCGGCCAGCGTCAGGCTGCAGAATTCGCCGAACGAGTGACCCGCGCTCGCGACGGTCTGCAAGTCCCCACCTGCGGCCGCGGCCAGCGCGTAGTTGACGACAAAGATCGCCGGCTGGCTAAAGCGCGTCTCGCGCAGCACGTCCTCGGGACCGTCACGGACCAGCGCCTGCAGATCGTAGCCGAGCACGCGCTTCGCGCGCGCGAACAAGTCCGCGGCGATCGGCGAGCAAGCCGCGATGGCGCCGCCCATACCGACACTTTGCGAACCCTGCCCCGGGAAAACGGCGCCGACGCGCACCTCAGGCTTCGCTCAAGAGCGTCCTGCCGAGCGTCGTCCAGCGCCATACGACCGAGCCCCACGAGAGGCCGCCGCCGAAACCCGTAAAAACCACGACGTCGCCGTCTTTGAGGATATCGCGCTCGATCGTCTCCGACAGGGCGATCGGTATCGAAGCCGACGACGTGTTCCCGAAGCGCTCGATGTTGATGACGACGCGCTCGAGCGGGATTTCGAGGCGCTTGGAGGCCGCTTCGATGATGCGGCGGTTGGCCTGGTGCGGGACCATCCAGTCGACGTCGTGCGTGGTGAGGTTGGCGCGCGCCAACGCGGTGTGCGCCGATTCGACCATCTTGTTGACCGCGTACTTGAAGATCTCGCGCCCGCTCATCTTGACGAACTGTTCGCCGTGCGCGATGCCCTCGGCCGTGAGCGGCCGGCGCGAGCCGCCGCCGGCAACGTAGAGCAGTTCGGGGTTCTCGCCGTCGGCTCCGAGATCGCAGCCGAGAAACGAGTCGTGGCCCGGCGGGCTCCGTTCGAGGACGGCCGCCCCCGCGCCATCCCCGAAGAGAATGACGGTGTTGCGGTCGTTCGGATTGAGGATGCGCGAAAGCGTTTCGACACCGACGATCATCACGCGGCGGAAAACGCCGGCGCGAATGAAGCTGGCGGCCATCGGGAGCGCGTAGATGAAGCCGCTGCAGGCGATCTCGATGTCGAAAGCGGCCGTGCCGGCCGCACCGAGATTGGATGCGACGATGCATGCGGTTGCCGGGAACTGGTAGTCCGGAGTGACGGTCGCGACGATCCAGCAGTCGATCGACGTGGCTTCCAATCCCGCTCGCACGAGCGCATGGCGCGCGGCCTCGGTAGCTAAATCGCTTGACGCCATCTCCGGCGGAGCGTAGCGGCGCTCGCGCATTCCCGTGCGCGTGACGATCCACTCGTTCGAGGTGTCGAGGGTGCGCTCGAAGTCGGCGTTGGAGACGATGCGCTCGGGGGCGAAGTGACCGACGCCAGCGATGCGAGCGCCGTGCGGTCCGATCGACCCGTTGGACGGTTTAGCCGTGTGAATGTGCTGCGTGCTCTTCGCGCGGCTCGATGGCTTTGCGGCCGTCGTAGAATCCGCAGTTCTGGCAAACGAAGTGCGGTCGCCGTGCAGCGTGACATTGCGGGCACTCGACCAAGGTCACCGGGTTGAGCTTCCAATTGGCAGCCCGGCGGCTGCGCGTCTTCGAACGAGGGGTCTTCCATTTCGGGTTGGCCATAGCTACTCCGTAGGCGGGGGACAAGTGCACGAGCCGTCGCGCTTTCGGCCGCAGGTCGGGCAGAGACCGGGACAATCCTCCGCGCAGAGGACCACCATGGGCAGCGCCGAGTCGATCAGCTGGCGGATCAGATCGCTCAGGTCGAGTTCGTCACCGGAGAGCAAGTTGCTCTCGCCGAGCGTTTCGGACCGTTCGGCCTCCGCCTCCACGCGTTCCTCGACGTCGAGGTGCAAAGGAAAGCGCAGGTCGTCGAGACAGCGGCCACAGGTTCCGATCGCTTCGACATCGACCGTCCCCTCAAGTTCGAGCCCTTCGGCCAGCTTCCGGACGGTCAGAGCGACCTTAGCCGGCCCCAAGAACGACAGCGTCTCGGACGGCGGCAACCCGATTTGCTCGCGCACGTCGATTTCCCGACCCGCGACGAGCACGCTGCCGACGTCGATTTTTCCCTCCGACGTCCTCACGCCGCGACCCCCACCCTAACGCAACCACCCAATAATAGGGACCGCTACCCCCCTTGTCAACGCGACCGGGGTCCTGGGCGCGAGCATGTGCAGATCCGACGTTTGTCGATGGCCGGCCGGCTAGACTGCGGACTTGTCGCGCGCCGCCCCTGTGGGATAGGGCGTTCGGAGGAGCGAGAGTGCGATGGATCCACTTGGAGGCGTTCGCTATGCAACGCAGATTGAAGCGGCCGCTCGAGCCCACGGGCTCGACCCGCGCTTGCTCGGCGCGGTCGCCGCGCAAGAGACAGGCGGCCCGGGAAGCAACTCCGGCGCCAACGTCGTCGGCGACGGCGGGCACGGTCACGGTCTCTTTCAAATCGACGACCGCTATCACGCCTTCGCGCGCAGCGCATCGGCGCTCGATCCCGCCAAAAACGCCGACTACGCGGCCGGCATGTTGGAAAGTTTGTTGAAAAGCTACGGCGGCGACGTGCGCGCGGCGTTGTCCGCGTATAACGCAGGAAGTCCGACCGCCACGGGAACCCAGACGACCTGGAGCGACGGCCAAACGCTGGGCTACGCGGATTCAGTGCTCAAGCACTACGCTCAGATCGGAGGCGACGCGCAAGAACAGCTGCTAGCGGAGCGGGGCACCGAAGCCGCGCAGGTGAACGGATTGCGCGGATTGGCCCAAGCCGCGCCGCAACAGCTTGCAAACGCAGCGGCGCAAGGAACCACCGCGGCGGCGCAGGCGCCGAATGCGCTCGCTGCGCCCCCGGTAACGGCCGCACCACCGCTGCAGTCCGGCAGCACGGGTACGGCCTCGGGCTCGGGCTTGATGGATCCGCCATTGCAGATTCCCGCCTTCACCCCCAACAACTGGTCGCCCGTGACGTTCACGAGCGAAGCCGGCCCGAGCAGCGCGATCGGAACGATGATGGGTGCGGACAACCAGCAGATGGCCTCGATGGTGGATCCAAGCTCGAGCCTTGCTTCGAGCGGCGCCTCGGACGGCGCCGACATCGCAGGCTAGGCGTCCCCCATTCCGGCGTGATAACCCGGCGACGGAGCATTTTTCTCAAGCATCGACCAGGAGCAGAGCATGAACGTCTTGGGCGGGGTCTTCAACGGACTCGCAACATTGGTGACCACCGGAAATCCGATCGAAGCCGCCGGCAACCTCGTCGGCACCGCCTTTTCGAACGGCACCGCGGGTAATGGGGGCAACATCTCGCCGAACACCGATCCGACGATTGCTGCGCAACAACAGCTCGACGAGGCATACGAGTGGGCGCAGCTTGGCCTCAATGCAGAGAACATGCGCCACAACCTCGACATGGAAGATCAGACGCTGCTTTTCAATGAGGCCGAGGACGAGAAGACCGAGCAACTGCGCGAGATGAACACGCTGCGCGACGTAGCGATGAAGCAACGCGAAGCCGACATCGGAATACTCAAAGAGTTCATCAAGACGATCAAGGACTAGGCATGATCGCGGTCAGCGCCGGCACGCCGGCCAAACCCGCCCACGGCAAGGCGGCCGTTCGTTCGGCCGGCGCCGCGCGCGAGCCCGGCACGCCGGGCGGCAAGACCGATGGGCCTCTCGATGACACGGCCGAGGCGACGCCCGACACGGCGGCGACGGTCGCCGAGGAGCTGACGCGGCGCACCGAAGCGCTCTTGCTAAAGCTCCACGAGCGCGAGGCGCTGCAGCAGGCGCGCATCGACCAGATGAAGAGCGACTTCGACAACGCTCAAGCCGTCCGTGCCGAACTGCTGCGCGAGATGAACATCCTGCGCGACATGGCCGTCGAGCAGCAAAAGAAAGACGACGAGATCCTGAAAAAATACGTCGCGATGATTTGATGGAGCGCGGCCGCCCCTAGTGAAGCTGCTTTTCGAGGAAGACGCTGGTCGCGATCGCTTGCGGCGTCATCGTGGCGTAGTCGCCAAAGGCGTCGCAAGGCCGAAATCCGTCACGCTCGTAGAGCCGGATGGCGGCAAATTGCCGGTCTCCGGTCTCCAAGCGCAGGAGACCGAGGCCGTTCGCTTTCGCCTCCAACTCGATTCGTGACAGCAACGCCCGCCCAACTCCTCGCCCGCGCACGTCATCGCGCACGTACATTCGCTTGACTTCTCCGAACGACCCGAACAACGCGACGCCACCGCAGCCAGCGGCCAGGCCGTCAAGGCGTGCGAGAAAGAATCGCACGTGCGGTTCGAAGATCGCCGCTAGCGACAATCCGTGACGTTGCTCGGCAGAATACTCGAGCGCCAGCGTTCGATCCAGCTCGCCGATCAAGTCCCGTACTTCGTCCGTCGCGCTCCGGACCGCTTCAATCGTAATTTCATCCATATCGATCGCCTTCGTCGAGGTTGGACGTACATGAGCCGGAACCCATCAGATCGAAACTTTCCCGGGGCCGACAAAGAAGTGGTCGAACCCGGCGGGGCGGACGACACGCGGGTAGGACATCGCGGTTCCGCGTCGCAAAGTTCCTAGCTTCGACTGCACGGACGGAGGCCGGTTATGGTTTTATTTTTCAATCGGGTGCGTCTGCGCTACCGAACGGGCGCGCCCATTCTTTTCGCCGTGGCGGCTTTGCTCGCAGGTTGCGCGGGAGCAGGGCAGGCTTCGCCTGGCTCGGCGGACGGTATCGGCCCTGCATCGAACGTTCGCTCTGGAACGGCCGCTGTAATGCCAAGGCTGCAAACGATTCCTGCGGCCTACCCGGCTTTGTCTGCCGACACGGCCTCGACGCTCTATGCGTCCGATTCGTTAGCGAACACCGTTACCGAATACGATACGAGCACGGGCGCTGTGATACGGACGCTTGGGGGCGGGAGCTCCGGTCATCTTTACTACCCGGAAGGCATGTTCGTTTCGAAGGGTGCGCTCTACGTTGCAGACTACGGCGGCAGCGGCAACGCCGTGCTCATCTTCAAGTCGGGCGCAACACTGCCGTCGAAAACGCTGCTCGAGGGGTCGGGGTTCGATCCGACGGACGTCGCGGTCGGCACCGACGGGACCGTCTACGTCTCGAATTACGAGATAACCTATAGCGCGTCGGGCAACGTTGAGGTGTTCGCGAAAGGTCACACGACAGCGAAGTATTCGATCCCGTTTCCCGGGAACAACGACCCGGTTCTCTCCCTCGCGCTCGATTCGAGCAATAACCTTTACGTCGGGTGGCGTAATTCGAAGGGCGCCGGTGAAATCAGCGAGTATGCACCTGGCTCGACGAAGGGCGTGAGTACCGGTTTTGTCGTCGGTGTGCCCAATGGAATGACCTTCGATAAGAGCGGTGACTTGGTCGTGGTCGACAATAATGTCGTCGACGTCTTTCAAGCCGGAACTGTGAAACCGATCCGGCAGTTCGGTAGCTTGACTCAAGGAGGGTTCGCAGCATTCACTAAATCCGGCACGTACCTGTACGTCGCCGACACAGGCGCCAACGAAGTCGACGAATTCCATTATTCGACCGGCAAGCTGCTCACCACGATCCCGCTCAGCGACGCGGCAGGCGTCGCCCTAAGTCCACCCGAGGCACTCTAGTTAGCCCAATTCTCGGTTAGTCTGATTCCCGGCCCGCGTCGCCTGAGAGTCAGAGCGACGTCCAGGACCAGGCCGGAATTGTGTTAAACCTGAGTACGAAAGGGCGAGCGCCGCGAAACCCTTACGGGCCATTAGCTCAGCTGGTTAGAGCGCATGCTTGATAAGCATGAGGTCCCTGGTTCGAACCCAGGATGGCCCACGAAAGGCTTGCGGCGCTAGCTCGCTCAAGCCCGCCGCAGGGACTCGATCATCGCGTTTGCGACCCGATCCCAGTTTAGCCGCGAGCGGACAGTCTCGCGGCCTGCGTCCGAGATGCGTGCGAGTCGAGCGGGGTCGCGCAGCAATGCGAGCACTTCCGTTGCGAGCCGCTCGGGAGTTTGCGCCTTAAGGACGACCCCGTCGACCCCATCGGTGACGATTTCAGGCATCGCGTCGCGCTCCGAGACGAGCGCCGGGACACCGGCGTTCATCGCTTCGATCACGAAACCGGGGAAGGGGTCGGCTAGGGCCGGCGCAAGCACAACGTCGGTGTCCCTGAAGAGCGCCGACAACTCGGCGGGAGACACTCTGCCACGGTCGTCGACGCCCACCAAGCGACGGGGAAGCTGGCTTCCGACAGTCACGAGTTTCGCCGCCGGCTCGGCGCGCAGAATCAGCGGCCACGCCGCCAGTACGAGGTCGCCGCCCTTGCGTGTGAACTCGGAGGCGTTGAACAATAGCCGTTTCGACCCAAACGTCTTGCCGTCGCGGGCGCTTTCGAAATTGACGCCGGCGCCGACCACCTCGATCCGATCGGGGCTGATGCCGTAGTCGTCGATGAGCGAACGCCGGACCAGCTGGCTCATCGTAAAGAGGCGGAGGGCTCCCTGGTACGCGCGCCGCTCCAGTTCGATCCAGCCGCTAGCGTCCTTTGCGAAGGCGTCGGGGACTTCGCTGCGATCGTTTCGACGCGCCAGCGCGCGCGTGTAATCGAGATAGTGCGCGTACGGCACATCGGCCGGACCGTCGCACGGACTGCATAGCCCGAAGATGTGCAGAACGAGATCGGGCCGGCTTGTACGTGCGGCGATGCGCGCCGAAATCTGGCGTGATTTGAGGGCAAACGTGCTGCGGCTCTTGTTGAAGGCTCGGCGCATCGCTCGGGCATCGAAGCGCGTCGCCGGCGAAAGCCGCGCAGCCGCTAGGTACCGGGCAACGAACGCGGCTTGCGCCAGAGCGAATTCTAGCCGCTCGCCCAGCGACCGCTCGTCGACGGCCAAGGTCTCGACCCGCGGGCCGCATCCGGCCAAGGCGTCGAGCAGGCGGGCGTGACGCCGCAGGAACGACGAATCGCCTGTGACGAGGAGACAATCGAGTTTCACGCAAAATACCGACGCGCGCGGGGATGTAGCTCAGTTGGTAGAGCGCCAGCTTTGCAAGTTGGATGCCAGGGGTTCGAGTCCCCTCATCTCCAAAGTTGCCAAAGCCCGCAGCCACGGGCTTTTTAGTCTACTGCCGCTCCGGCGTAAGGAAAACATCGGCAGCTTCGCTTGGCTGAGTTGCGCTCACTGACCGGCGGCCAGGCTGAACGTTTGGCCGATTCCCTCCTCGGGTGCGATGTCTTGCGGGATAGTCTTGACGGGATTGCCGCCGGTCGTGTAATTGAAGTATTCGAAGTTGTTCTCGTCCCTTTCAGAGCAATAGATGTTTGAGCCGTCTATGCCGTTCGGGCTGCCCTTTCTCATCGTAACTGCAGCCTGAATAATGTCCGTGTAACTGTTAAAGCAGGTGTCGGTTAACACGATGCTGCTGACGACCGTCGCAGTCGTGCCCGAGACCGTGGTCCGGTAAAAACCGGTATTCTGACTTCCACCGAACTTCTGGTCGGAAAATACGATGTACTTTCCGTCAAATACGACACCGCCGGGAAAGTTGATCGCGCCGCCCGACAACGTGAGATCCTTAAAAGACGTACTGCCCGCGTGAGCTTCAGAAACCGTGATCCCGCCGGCGGTATAACCCTCGACATAAAGGTTGCCGCTGGAGTCGTATGCCGGAGGCCAAAAGGATACGAGGTCCGAGCTGTACACGATCTGCAAGCCGCTAAGACCCCCTGAAAAGACGACGACAAAGCCTGAGCCACTATTCGAATTGTGGTTGGAAACGGCAATGTTCGCAGTCGTCGGGTCGTACGCACAGCCGATTGCATTCCCTCCACTCTGAGCGCTATCGATCGGAGTCGTGCCGCCATGCGCATACTCGACGATCGAGCCGGAATAGCTCGTGATGTAAACGTTCCCAGCCGCGTCGCTGCAGTCGCCCTCAGGATAGTCGAAGCCCGTGAGTTGCCCGTAGAGAGTAGGAACGGCTCGGTTGGCTTCGTACACGTCCACCGTGTTGGAGCCCTGGTCGGAAACGTAAAGAAGATCGTGCAGCGCAGTGTCGGGTTTCATCCACGATTTTCCCCGGTTTGAATGGATTCGCGGCACCCTGTGCGCGGCATTCGTCATTGCCATCATGGCCATCGTGCGAGCGTGCGGGGATGACAGGCCGATGAATTCTGCCGCGCTCTGGTGGGGCGCCGCAGACGCTACCAGGCTGGAGGACGGCGCTGCGCCGCTGCTGCAGCCGGCGAGCACGACTAGGGTCACACAGATGCGTAATTTGCGGCCGAGTTCCGCATTCATCGTTTCCCCTTGCCACGCTCAACGACCGGAAAGTTCAAATGAGAAAGCGGCCCCTGCTCGGTTGAACCGAGTGCCGCCCTCAGCCTAACGAAGAAATGCGCGCCGCTCCTTAGGTAATCCTGTCGTGCTCTGCGCCGCTGAAATGCGTCCACGTGCTCCCTCGTTCCGCGCAATCGCGCGGGGTGCGCTCGCTTGCGAGAGCCCTCGCTGAACGTTTCGCCCGGTTCCCCGATTGTAGAGCCGGCCTCTAGGAAGGCCGCTGCGCGAGTCGGAAGGACGATGTTCCGAAACATGCAGAGCTCGAGGCAGCACTCGGTCGATACGGCAGCACTCGTCGAGCAAGGTCGTGCGTTGATCGACGGCGAGCGCGATGCCGTCGCCAACGCGGCTAATCTCGCAGCCCTGCTCTATGCGTCGCGAGCCGCACTGAACTGGGTGGGGTTCTATTTTCTTAAGGGCGATGAACTCGTGCTCGGACCTTTCCAAGGGAAGCCGGCGTGCACGCGGATTGCACTGAATTCGTGCGTATGCGGCCGCGCCGCGGCAGAACGCCGGACGCTCGTCGTTCCGAACGTCTGCGCCTTCCCCGGCCACATCGCATGCGACCCGGCGTCGCGCTCGGAGATCGTCGTTCCGCTTCTCGATGGCGGCGACGTCTTCGGCGTCTTGGACGCCGACAGCCCGATCGAGAACCACTTCGAAGAAGACGACCGGCTGCTCTTCGAGGCGATCGCACGACTCTTCGTCGCCGGCTCCGACTTCCGGGCAGGGCGATGAGGCTGCATCGATTTCGGAGCAAACAAAAAAGCGCCGGTAAACGGCGCTCTCTTGGCTCCTGCTCGAGCGAACTTTAGTGGGACGTGGTTCCTTGGCAGACGTTGAGTTGATTCGAACCGTTCTTGCAGGGGGGAATCGGCGGCGGGGTCGAGTTGGTGTGGGTGATTAGGGTGATCAGGCCCCCAACGAGCGGGAGGCCCCACAGCCAACCATAGTTGGTTGAGGCCGGGGGTACCACGACCGGTGCGGCGGCGACAGGAGCGGCCTCAGGCGGCGTAACGATAACCGGCGTTTCCGCAACGGGCGGTGTCGTAACGGCGACCGACGGCTGGAACGCGATTTTCTTTGCAGCAACAAGATGGGGCCGCGTGGCGACGACCGGGGTAACGCGACGCAGGGAGAGGTTACCGCACGTCTGCGGGACGTAGACCTCGGCGCCGTCGGCCAGCTTCACGCGCCAACCCATGACCGTCTGCGGCAGGTAAGCGTTGTGAACGGCATAGATGTAGCCGTGGCGATCGCCGGCCATTGCATCCAAGTGGTGCGGCAGCCTGACGTAAACAGCTTTGCCGTCAAGCAGCGCGCTACGGAAGTCCTGGTACTCTTGGGGCGACAAGCCGACGCGATGCGCGGCGTCCGACCATAACCGAGCGTGCTCGCGCGTCGAATTCCAGATCTCCTCGGATGTCGCCGGGGGCGAGGTCATCATGTGGTCGACGTACAGGTTGACGATCATTTAGCACGTCCAAAGGCGGGGCGAAAGCCCATGTTGGTCACTCTCTTTTTATATCGCGTGAGCGACTCCCCCGAAAGGGGCTGACGCCGAAATAAGGAGGTCTTAAGTCCTAGTCTCATGCGTGGCGCCGCCGCTGAGCAACCGCTGCGGGGCGGCTCCTGAGCAGCAACTGATAGGCGACGACCATTACGTCGGCGGCGCGGCTGAGCAATTTGGTCGCGGAGAGCCGCGAAACCTCAAGCCGGCGTGAGGCGGGCCAGGAAAGATGCGCCGGTACCTCAACGACGGAGGCCCCCTCGCGGAGCGCCTCCGCGACTACCCAGGCGTTGAACTCGCCCCGGCTCTCGGCGGTCACGGCGCGTTGCAGCAGAACGGTTTCGTAGGCCCGCACCATCGCCGTAAACGTCTTGATGCGGCCGCCGACGCACATCGAGAGCAGCCAGTTCGCCCCCCAACTCGCCGCCCGGCGCAGCGGGGGAACCTCCGAAACGCGGCCTCCGGCGGCGTACGGTGAAGCAAGAACCAGCGACGCGCCGCTTGCTTCGAGCGCGCGCATCAAGGCTGCAATCGTCTCCGGAGCATAGCTGAGATCGGAGTCGAGCACGATCGTGTAGGGGGTCTGCACGGCGAGACAACCGGTTCGCAAGGCGGCCTTGAGGCCTTGATTGCGGGCGTGGGTACGGATCGTCAGGCAGCCGGGATGACGTCCGGCAAAGGCTGCCAGGATCGCAGGCGTCGCGTCGATACTGCCGTCGTCGACGGCTATCAGCTCGACGTGCGTCCCGCAAGCGCGCAAGGTCTCGAGGTGCCGATGCACGCGAAGCAAGGTGTCTTCTAAGAGCGCCGCCTCATTGAAGACAGGCACGAGGACTGAGAGTCCTCCGGTTTTCATATCCGTGAAGATAGCAGGACAGGGTTACGTTTGCATCGGCCGACTAGGCGCCCGAGTCGGGACTTATTACCTATCCCTGAAGCCCCTAATTGGGTCCCGTTTAGGCCTCTGAAGCCCGTCTCGCTAGTGGTAGCATGACCGTGATGTTGAGGACGCAGCAAGGCGGCTTCGAGGCTGGGTTGACCATTGGTCGGCTTGGCGTCAAACCGCGCCCGTCGCCGGCGCACTATGGTCGCCTCGGCGCACTTATCCTGTACGGGTCAGATTTGCTCGTTCTGGTCTCAGTCTGCGCCCTCGCCTTCTTCTTAACGGGAACGCCGTTCGGCCAACTGGCAATCAATGGGCCGCTGCAGCTCGCCGTCGCGTTCGGCATCCTGTCGTGGATTGCAATCTTCGCGCGCATCGGGATGTATCGCCGCTCGTTCTCGGTCTCGGTCCGCGACGAGATTTACGCGTCGCTCGCGGCCTCGATGATCGCGATGCTGCCGGCCGCCGTGATCTACGTGTTGCTCCCAGCCTTCTGGCCCTTGCGGCACGCGCTCGTTCTCATGATCCTGCTGGCGGCGGTCGGCGTCAGTTTCTCCCGCCTCTCGCTGCGCGTTTTGCGCGTTAAGATGCTGCCGCAAACAGCTCGCCGCATTGCCGTCGTCGGCTCGCCGGAACGCGTCCTGGAACTTCCCGACGAACTTTCGCTCAGTCCGAACGATCAGATTCTAAGGTTACCGATTGAGGGATTCGACGACGGGCTGCATGGAGGAGGCGGCGAGAGCGATCCGGTCACGTTCGACTGGCTGCAGAATACGTTCGCTTGGAACGCCGACACGCTGATCGTAACCGATCCGCTACCGCCGCAGGTCGTGCCCGCGCTGCTTCGCCTGACGGAAGCGCACGGCGTCAAGCTGGCCTTCGCGCCGATGCGCATGCGACCGCACGCATACGACTTTCGCGTCTATCGAGATGGCGGGCTGGCCCTCATCTATCCGCGCACGTTGCAGATCTGTACGCCGGGCGCAGAGTTCTTCCGGCGCGTCATGGATTTGGCGGTAGCCGTGCCGGCGGGGATTTTGCTCGCGCCGGTCATGCTCGCCGTGGCCGCCGCGGTCGTTGTGGACTCGGGCTGGCCCGTCATCTACCGCCAGCGCCGCGTCGGACGCCTGGGCAAAGAGTTCGACATCCTCAAATTCCGTACGATGCGCATCGATGCGGAAAAGCATACGGGACCGACCTGGGCGAAGGCCAACGAATCGCGCGTCACCCGCATCGGCAAGTTCCTGCGTCGCTACAGCCTGGACGAGCTTCCGCAGCTTTTCAACGTCCTGGCCGGCTCAATGTCCGTGGTTGGACCGCGGCCCGAGCGCCCGTTCTACGTCGATCAATTCCGCACCATGCTGCCGCGCTACGACGAGCGCCTGCTCGTGCGCCCCGGGATTACCGGATGGGCCCAGATTCAGATGCGCCGCCAACTCGACCTGACCGCCGTCGGGGAGAAGCTCAGCAACGACATCTTCTACTTGGAGCATTGGTCGATCTTCCTCGACGGGATGATCATCCTCAAGACCGCAGCCGAGTTTCTCTTCCACCGCGCAGCCTAGCCCGGCCCGGGGCCGGGCGCGCGTGACGCCCCCGCAGGACGAGGCGCGCGAAGCCCCCGGACTCAAGATAAAGACCGGCTCGAGCCTCACCGGGCAAACGCTTCACACCTTCGGCACGATCGCTCTAGGCACCGCAGTGCAGCTCGCCGCCGGGATCGCAACGGCGCGCGCGTTCGGACCGGCCGGCAAAGGCGTGCTCAGCTTTGCAGCCCTGCTGCTGACCTTCGCGATCACGACGGGCAACGGCGTTCGCGATGCGATCGCCTTTCAAATCGGCACGCAGAGAAAACCTCCGCGCGACGTTTGGGGGGCAGCCTTGACGCTGCTCGCCTTTCTCGCACCGATCGGGTTCATCGTTTTCTTTGCGGTGTCGCGCGTCGTGCCGAGTCAACCCGCCTATCTGTTCGTCGCGCTGGCTTTCGCGCCGGCGATGTACGTGCAGGTCGTCGGCATCCTGTACCAACTGACCGGCCGCATCGCCTCGATCAACGCCCGCAACACGGTGACGATCGGCACGGGCTACTGGCTCGTCACGCTCGTGCTGGTGGTTTTCTTCCACGTCGGCGTTGCCGGCGTGCTCTGGCTTTGGGTCGCAACCTTCGTACTCGCGGCGCTGTGGGATTCGGTAGGCCTCCGCTCGATGCTTGGTGGTCCGGCGCACTTCGGCGACCGCTCGCTAATCGCGGGGCAGATCGTCTTCGGGTCGAAGACCGCGCTTTCGACGACGGTCACCTTCCTCGCGTTGCGCGCCGACGTCTTCGTCGTCAGCGCGCTCCTGCCGGCGAGCGCCCTCGGCATTTACACCTTGGCGATCGCTGCCGCCGAGCTGATGCTGACGGCGGCGCGCGCGATCTTCTGGTCGACCGAAGGCCGCATCGTGCTCGCCTCGCACGGGGATGCCGCGGCTCTGACGGCGCGCGTGGTGCGTTCGGTGCTCGCGCTGACGGTGGCCTGCGCGGCGGTGCTGTTCGTCGCCGGCCCGTGGTTGATCTCGCTCGTGTACGGCGGACGCTTCGCCCAGGCCGGCCCCGTCCTTCGGCTCCTGCTTCCCGGAATGGCCGCGTATAGCGTCGATGCGCCGCTTTCGCTCTTCATTTCAGTTCGGTCGGGCCGGCCGGGGTTGCTCCTGGCGCTGGAAACCGGATCGCTCCTACTGTGTACGCTGAGCGCACTGCTTGGCGTGCGAACGATCGGCATCGAAGGCGCGGCACTCGCCGACACGGTGACGTACCTCGTTTCGTTCAGCGTGAAGATCGCGATCTTGGTGCGGCTGGGCGGCGTTCCGCTACGCGATGTGCTGGTCGCTCGTCCGAGCGACGTGCCGGCCGTTTTCCGCTCGGGGCTGCGCCGGCTAACGCGTCGCGGCGGCGCCGCTCCGCGGCCGTAACGGCGCGAGCTCGCGCACGAGCGTCCCGCTGAAGAGCCGGCGAGCCACGACGCGCGCGTCGCGCTTCAAAGCCTGCTCGAGATACTCGCAGCCAAACGTCGGCAGTGGGCCGCAGTCCGGGTTTGTCACGAGCCACACCGTGCCGCGAGCGAGCGGCGCTTGCAACACGACCTCGGCTTCCTCTACCGAGTTGAGGGTCAAATCCTCGAGCCGGTAACGCGTGAACGAAAGAGGGCGCGGCAGCGGCACGAGCGCGGCGGGACCGTGCTCGTAACGCGCGATCGGCCAGAGGACTTCGGCTGGAAAACCGACGATGGTGTCCCGGGCACGCGCATGCCCTTCCAAGTACGCGCCGACGCGCGGCCAGTCACCATACTTTGCAAGGCTGCGGTATTCGGTCGCTAACGCGACCGCGGTTGCCACGGCGTAGAGCGCGGCTGCAAAGGTCACGGACGAGCGCCGGCGCGGTGCCGTTAGGGAAGCGAGGATGCCGCACGCCGCCGCCCACAACGGCACGAACAACGCAACGAAGTGGCGCGGCGCTACCAATGCGATACGTAGGCCGGTTGCGATCGCGACGTAGCCGAACTCGATCGCCGCCGCGCCGGCAATCAGGCCCCACGTCCGCCGCCCGGGTCGAGGGCGCGCGAGCAAAATCGCACCTGCGGCAAGCAGCGCCAGGGCGCGCAAGAAGATGATGCGCCGCCCCGAAAACGAGCTGCCGAAGGAGGCCGGAAACAGAAATTCGGTCCAGGGATACGTCAGCCATCGCTCGGCCACGACCGGCCACGGTCTCGTCTCAGGAAAGAGGACGTTCGCTTGATGTGAAGCCGAGAGTGCCAAGGGAACGCATGCAATCGCGACGCCGAGCACGGCCGTCAGGTACCACAGGAGCGCCTTCCAGCGCCCGCCGACGGCCAGCGTGAGCGCACATGCGGGCAGGGCCAATGCCAAGAAATATTGCGTGTACGTGCCGGCGATTGCGAATGCCACGAACCACACGCGCGACCGCCGGCGGCCCTCGCACATGAAGCCGTCGTAGAAGGTGAGCCAGGTCAAACCCGAGACGAGCAGCGCCAAAGCATACGCCCGCACCTCGAGCCCGGCGTAGATCACGAACGGGTTGAAGGCAATCGCCACGGCAAACCAGAGCGGATTCGATTCCGGCCACAATCGGCGCGCGATTCCCGCCGCGACCAGCGTCAGCGCCCCCGCACAGAGCACCGATGGAAGACGCGCAAAGAAAACCGAAGGGTTAAGCGTGCGCCATGCGGCCTCGAGCACGAAGTAGAGAGGAGGCTGCTGCTCCACCGCCTGCGCGCGCACGAGCGCCGTTGCGATGCCATGGCCGGTGCTTGCAAGCGCGTATTCCTCGTCGATCCACGTTCCCAAGCGCGCGGCCAATGCGAGCAGCAAAGCGAGCTGCAGCGCGATCGCGAGGGCGATGCCGAACTCGATGCCGCGGGCGCGAGCGGATCGCAACGTATGTGTTCGATCTGCGCGCGGGAACTGCGTCACCGGGCTTCAGCGCGCTTGCGGGACGATCTCGTGACGCCGGCGCGGCCGCCGCTGCCACACCGTGCGCAACGCGCTCAGCCAGCGCCGGCCGATACGGTTGTCCGCCAGCGCGCTTGCCGCGAAGAGCGCGGCAGTGTCGATGCCCGGTCGCGCTCGAAAGGAGCGCGCGAATCCGAGGCGGGCGCGGGCCAAATCGTTTTCGCGTAACCAGTCGAGCGCCGCGCGCCGCAAGTGCATGGGACGAGCGCGAATGAAACCTTGCGCTGCCGAACCCGCGTACCGCTCGGGGGCAGCTGCGACCAATTCGCCAAGACGCACGTCGCCCGAGCGCACCCGCCCGTTGCGCGCCGCCAAGCTACCGGGGCGGCGCACGTAATCGGCCAGCGGAACTTCGACAATTAACGCATCGCTGTAACGAAGCACGCGCAGGTACCACTCGATGTCCTCGGCGACGTGGCACTCCGCATTCGACGGCAGGTTATCGTCGTAGAACAGCTCGTGCCGAAACGCAATGTCGCGCTCGAACAGCACCGTCGAGCTGCTCAGAAAGTTTCCGACCACCAGCGCCCGGCACAACGCCTCCCGTGCCGCGAACGAAACACCGTCGCCGAGCGGCCGCCGCGCCATTCGGCGGAATTGCCAAGTGGCGGCCAGGGCCGAAGGCGAGACGGTACGGCCGCCCTCGACGACGGCGAAATCGCAAAGGACGAAACTGACCTCTGGGCTGCGCTCGTGGGCGGCCCAGGTGCGCTCCAGCTTGTGAGGAAAAAAATGATCGTCGGCGTCGAGGAATGCGATCCAAGGCGCGCCGGCAGCGCGGATGCCTGCGTTGCGAGCGGCCGCCAGGCCTCGGTTCGGCTGCTCGATGACACGCGCGCCCGCCGCTCTGGCAATCGACGCGGTGCGGTCCGTCGAGCCGTCGTCGACGACGACGATCTCGTAGGGTTGAACGGTCTGCGCACGGACGCTAGCCAGCGCCTCGCGGATGCGCGCCTCCTCGTTGTAGGCAGGGATGACGACGCTGACGGGTACGTGCGCCGCGCTATACAGCGCCATCCCGCGGCTTAGGCCGTTACGAGGGCGCTCGAGCCGGCGACCCCAGCGATCGCCCGCCGCAGCGCGGAGGTCAGCTTTTCGACGCTCTCACGCTTCGAGCAGACCGCATTTGCTCCCGAGATGTAGCATGAGGCCTCGAACGTCGGGTCATCGGTCGCGGAAAAGACGATCACAGCCGCCGTTCGCGCCGCCTGACGAATGCGACAGATGGCGTTGGGGCCGCCCCGTTCGAAATAATCTACATCGACGAGAATCACGGCGGGTGTATGGAAGGCGATGTCCTTGCTGTCGACGTCGCCCGAGGTGGCGATGACGTGCAGCCCGGCCTCCTTGAGGACGCGCTCCAAGAACGGCATGAAAACCAGTTGGGGCTCGATGACGTACGTGCGTACGAGGTTTCTCAATTCACCAGTCCATTTCGAACAGCGTAGACCGCGACGCCCGAACGGGCGTTCACTTTAAGCTTCGCTAGGATGTGACTGACGTGGTTCTTGACCGTCTTTTCGGATAGCGCGAGCCGCTTTCCGATATCGCGGTTTGAGAGGCCGTCCGCGATGAGCCGAACGATCTCGTATTCACGGCTGGAGAGTTCGGTCGTCTGTTGCGCGCGCGTGGAGCGGCGGCGCAGCATCGCCCCGGCGAGCCGCGGATCGGCATAGAAGTCGCCGCGAGCTACCGAGTGGATGATATCGACGAGCATGGCGGGCGAGGTGTCTTTGACGACGTAAGCGTCGGCCTTGGCCCCCAGTGCGCGCTGCATCAGGCGCGTCCGATGCTGAGCCGAGAAAACGCAAATGCGGCTCTGCGGCGAAAGGCGTTCGCAACTGGCGATCGCTTCTTCGACCGCTAAGTTGAGCTCGTCGATGTCGAGGATGATGAGGTCGGGCCGCAATTCGGTGATCGCCGGGGCCGTCGCCACGGCGGCATGGCCGATCACCTGGATCGAAGGGTCTTGGCTGAGTACGTGGCGCAGCGCCCCGACGACGAGCTGGCTCGGCTCGACCAGGAAAACTCGTACGGGCCGGCGCGGTCCGCCGGTCCAACGGCCGGCGCCTATCCGGCCGTCTTCGTCGGTAACGCTATCGATTGACCTGCACCAAGATAGTAATCGGTGTACTCCCGCGCGTCGGGTTTTACACCGTTGAGGACCACACCTAAGACGTTGACGAGCCCGACGCTACGCAGTTTGGCGAGGGCCCCGAAGACCGCGCGTCCTTCTGAGCGCGCCGAGTTGATGACCAGTACCGTGCCCTCGACCTTGTTGCCGAGAACGACCGGATCGACGATGGAGCGCAACGCGGGACCATCGACGATCACGAAGTCGAAACGTTCGCGAGCGCGCTTGAGGAGCCGTTCGAAGCCCTGACTCTGCAGCAGGCTGACCGGATTGGGCGCCGGCCGCCCACTGGTGAGCACCCAAACGCCGGGGTGTTCGGTCGCCTTGACGGTTTCGGGAAAGGGCGCAAGGCCGACCAACACGTCGGAAAGTCCGCGGTCGTTGGTGACGTTTAGCTTCTGATGAACGGTGGGCCGGCGAAGGTCGGCGTCCACGATCAAGACGCGAGCCGACATCATTCCCATGCTTACGGCCGTGTTGACGGCGACCGTCGATTTTCCGTCGCCTTGATCGGCACTCGTGAAGAGGATCGTATGCGGGGGACTGCCCGAGGAATAGCGCAGCGACGCGACCAGCTGGTAGAACGCTTCGATCGAAAGCGGTTTGACCCACGCATTCGCTTTCCAGTCGCCGGCTTCGAGCTGCGGGATCTGCGCCAAAACGGGTAGGCCGAGGCGCTCCTTGACGTCGTCCTCGTTACGGAACCGGTCGTCGAAGAACTCGGCCCCGAAAACCGCGGTGACGCCGAGCGCGAGCCCCAATATGAGGCCCACCGTCAGGTTGAACAGAACGTTCGGCGAGACGGAAAACACGTCGGGGCTGGCCTGCTGGGTGATCGAGACGTCGGAAAGAGCGGTCGTGCGCGTGATCAACGCGTCCTGGTAACGGCGCTGCAGCGCGTCGTAAATACCTTCGGACGATTTGGCCGAGCGCTGCAGCTCGCCGATACGCCGCGACTGATCCGGCAGCGCCTCGAGCGTGGGGCGCACGCGTTCGCGCTGCGCTTTCAACGTCGCGGCCAGCGCCTGAGCCGAGGCGATCTGCGCTTGCAGCGTGGCTGCCTGCTGCGTGAGTTGCTGGTACACGGGGTTGGGAATGGTCGCGGTGCCCGCCACGACGGCTTGCGGCTGAGCTTTGAGCTCGCGCTGGGCTTCGGCAAGTTGCGATTTGAGGCCGATGACGGTGGGATGGTCGTCCGTATACTGCTTGCGCGCCGTGTTAAGTTGCATCGTCAAGGTCGATATCTGCGTCTGCAACTGGGTGACGATTGGGTTTTGCGAGACGGTCTGGCTACCGACGATAGTTGCGGGCGTCGACGCGAGGTCAGCCTGCACGCTGGCGAGCGTGGCCTGCGCCTGGTGCTCGTCGAGTTCGGCCTGCGACTCCTTCGCTTCGATGCTGCTAACCGTTGAGATATCGTTGGCCGTCTGGGTGGGAAGGTCGGCGATGCCGGTGCGCTCCTGGTATGCGGAGAGCGCCTCCTGGGTGGCACGCATGCGGCGCTCGGCTTCGGGCAGCTCTTGCTGCAGGAACGTGATCGCAGAATCGGCCTGATGGGCGATGAGCTGTCGCTCGTGTTCGACGAAGACGGTCGCAAACTGATTGGCGATCTTGGCAGAGGTCACTGGATCCGACCAGGCAACCGCGATGCCGAGGATCGAGGTGTTGGTTACGGGGCGAACGGTCAGCCGCGACAGCAACAAACCGGCACCGACGTGCAGGCCAAGATCGCTTGCGACTTCCTGTGCGACCGGCGTCTGCTGGATCAGTTCGGCGTACGTCTCCGCGCTTTGCACGCCGCTCGCAGCCATCAGCGCGTTGAGAACCGGCAGCTGCGTGCCGGCCTCGTTCTCATCGGTCTCCGAGCCCGAATGGAAACCGCCGGCGCTGCCTGCAATCAGTTTTACTTGCGTCGTGTATTGGCGCGGTTTGAGGAACGTGAACAACGCGACCGCTATAAAGAAGCCGGCGAAGACCATCAGGAACAAGCGTCTCCGGCGCCACAAAACCTTGGCCAAGCGGCGCAGGTCGAGTTCGCGCGCCATCGGATCCGTCGCGCCGGCCATGACATCGGGCGCAAGGACCGGCGTCGCCGGCCGGGGCGCCGCGAAACCGCTGCTGAGGCTGTTCATTATAAGCCCAGGCCCATCAGGCGGCCGACCAAATAGAGGATTCCGGTTGCCGGCGAGACGCGATCTTGGCGCCCCGCACCCTGCGGCACCATGACCAGATCGCCCTTTTGCATGACCATATCTTTGGAGAGGTCTCCGCTTTTCAAAACGTCGTAGAGGTTAACCGTCGTCGACTGGACCGCGCCGTCGGGCAAAATGCGCCGCACCTGCACGTGGTTGAGGTCCGACTGGGCGTTTGGACTGTCGCCGGCGCGCGCGATGGCCATGGTGAGCCGATCGCCTTCGTGCAGCGCAACATCGCCCGGATGGTCGACCGCGCCCAGCACCTGAACGTTGATGATATTGGGGCTCGGAATGTAGACGGTCTGCTCGTTCTCGAGGTGGACGTTCTGTGTGACGTCGCCGTCGTGCAAGAGCCCTTGCAGCGAGACCTGAGTGATTTTCCCGTCCGAACTCTCGAGGCGAGCAACCGGTAACGGACCGTCGGTCGGGCCCAAACCTCCAGCCGCGGCGATCGCGTCGGTTACGCGGCTCTCGGCCTGCAGCGTGTACTTGCCGGGCAGCTTGACGTCGCCCAGCACTAAGACATCGACCGGGCCGACGGCCTGGATCGACACCGTCACCCGCGGGTTGCGCACGTACTTCGAGAGGGCCGCTTCGATTTTGCGGCCGGCCTGCGCCGGGGTAAGGCCGCCGACGCGGATTTGGCCCGCCAGCGGAAGGCCGATGAGGCCACCCGGCACGACGTGCACCTGGGGATCCGTCAGGGTGGGCTCGCCGAACACGCTGACGCCCAGGGTGTCCCCTGCCTTGATGTGATAGTCCGCCGGAGCAGACTTCGTTGTGTCGGCTGACGCCGGCATGGGGCCGGTCAACACAAGCGCCACAAGCAGCAACGCGACCGCAGAATTCCGCATCTTTCGAGAGACCTCAGCACTCGCTACCACTTAGGATACCGCATCCTTCCACGCCGCCAAAGCGCCAACGTTCCCTTCCCCATGGGACGGCAGACCTATTGGAGCCCGATAATCGGGACCAATTGCGGTTGCCGGTACGGCCCCGAGAAGCTGTGCGAGCGCGAACGTGGTGGACTCCGTGGAGAATTTGGCGAGCACACGACGGCGCCCGGCCTGTCCGAGCCGCTTGCGCAAGGCCGGGTCATCGAGCAGGCGACCAAGAGCCCCGGCAAAAAGTTCGGGATCGCGCTGCGGCAAGAGGATGCCGCAGTCGGCATCGACGAGTTCGCCCAGGCTGCCGGTCCGCGTCGCGACGACCGGAAGGCCGGCGGCCATCGCCTCCATCGCCGCGACCGCGATGCCCTCATGCTCCCCTGGGCGCTCCGTACTGGCCAGCGCGAACAGATCGTAGTCGCCGCGCCCGATGCTCTCGAGCAAATCCGGGTGGGCGAGATTGCCGAGCATGCGCACGCGGCCGGCCAGCCCGTAGCGAGCGATGGTGGCGGCCACCTCGCGGCGCAGCTCGCCGTCTCCGGCGAGATCGCACTCGAACGGCACGCCCCGATCGCGCAGCAGCGCTAACGCGGCGAGTAGATAGCGGTGTCCTTTCCACGGGCACAAGCGCGCCGCACAGAGGATGCGCGGGACGCGGTGCGACGGGTGCGCGGGAGCAGCCGGTACCTCGACGCCGAGGTGAACCGTACAGCTGCGGCCGCGCAATGCCGGCGGCAGGCGCTTCTCGAGGTGGTGCCGGTTGCGGTCCGAGATCACACGCACGAAGCGTGCATGGGCTGCCTTGGGCACGACGAGGTTGTCGAAAAAGATGTCGTGCTGATGCGCGCTCGCGCTGAACGGCACGCCGGTCAAGAGCGAGGCGACATAGCCGACCGTGGCCGGGCTCGTGAGCCATTGGGCGTGAATGTGCTCGATGCCCAGACGGCGCACTTCGTCCGCAAGCGCCAGCCCCGTCGGGAACGACAAGAAGTTGACGATCCGCGCACGCGGCGCGGATCGCGCGAGCGTAACGTGGGCCAACAGGCGGGCAACGGCGACGGGGTGTCGCGCGAACTCGCGCCACGCCGAGTGCAATACGCTGCGTTCGGAGAGGGCCAAGCGCAGCACTTTTGCCGCGCCCAAGTCGTAATGAAGGATGTTGCCGCGGGGCCTGGTCGGAACGACGTACACGTCGGCATAGCGCAAGAGCGAGCGAACTTCGGGCTCGAAGAACTGCTCGGCCGGCTCGAAGGGAAAACGCGCGGTCACGTACGCGAGTCTCAGAGTCGCCTGCTTTCCGCCGGCACCAAGGAACGGTACAGATCGACGTGCGTGCGCACGGTCGAGTCGACGTCGAAGCGGCGTAGCGCGAACGAGCGAGCGCGCTCGACGATCGCAGCGCGCAGCGCCGGGTCGCTTTGAGCGCGCCGAATCGCGTCGGCAAAGGCTTCGGCTCCTGAGGCGACGGCGACGAACGCGGTCTCCCCGTCGCGAACGAAATCGGCCGAGCCCGCCCAGGGCGTCGTCGCGACCGGCAATCCCGCCAGCATTGCCTCCCCCAAAGCGAGCGGCATCTTCTCCCAGCGGGACGGCATCAAAAACAGGTCCATCGCCGGCGAAAGCTCCGCGGCGTCGGAGCGGAAGCCCAGGAAGCGCACCTGGCTCAGAATGCCCAATCGCACGGCCTCGGCCCGCAAAGCGGCCTCGTCGGGACCCTTTCCGGCGAGGACGAGCAGACAATCGGGCAGCCCGGTGTCGCGAAGCATGGCAAGGGCGCGCAGCGCCAGCGACTGGTTCTTTTGAGCGGTCATGCGCGCCGGCAGGTACAGGGCGAAGGCCTCGGGCGGGATGTCGAGCGCGGCACGCAGTTCGGCCCGCGAGGAGCGGCTCACCGGTGCCGCTACCCCGTTTGGGATCACCACGATGCGCGACTCGGGGACGCCCTCGGCGCGCGCCAGTTTCTGGCGCTGCGACTGCGTGAAGGTGATGAAGCGCGCGGTCTTCGCATGCAGGTAGCGGTTAATGGCAAAGCGCAGCGGGTCGTTGAGATCGTCGCCGTGCTCGGTGAACACGATCACCGGCACCCCGGCGCGAATCGCAGCGGCACGTCCGGCGTACTTTCCCGAATGCAGGTGGCAGTGCGCGATGTCCGGGCGCAGTTCGCGCAAGACGCGAACGAGCGCGCCGAAGAAACCGAAATCGGTGCGCCCGGCCCGCTTGATCCCGACGATCGGAATGCCAAGGGTGGCGCGCTCCAGCGGCTCGAGGTTGTCGTCGTAAATCGACACGATCGAAACATCGATGCCGTGCTCGGGCAAGCGCGGGCAGAGCGTCCGGACCAGCGTTTCGGCGCCCCCGCTCTTGAGCGTCTGAACGATGTGAACGACTCGCAACGGCGGGCCCCCCAGAGGGTCAGCCGGTGCCTGCACAAGCTCGGAAGTCAATGAAGCGACGCTCACCGTTGCAGCTTAGCACCCCGGCCCGGCTCGGCGTACGTCCCACTGAACCCCGAGCCCTTGGGTACTTTCGCCCAGCGAGAGCTCACAGTAGGCTCTTTTGGCCTACGAGCGGCTGACTGGACCTGCCGCTTCAAAACGCCGATAACTCCACGATAGGGGCCGCCTTTCTTAACGAGGGGTCGTTCCGGCCATATGCGCTGATTGACGGTGGTAATCGACTCGACATGAGAGCTAAGCGTAGCCCCGAGCGCACGAGCGGCCGCAAGCGCGCCCTGATTATCGAGCCGCAGACGCTGTTCGTGCCGTTCCTGGTCCAAACACTCCAGGCCGACGGTTTGGTGGTGCTCGGCGCCTCGGCGGTTCCCGAGCCTGACGCCCTTTTGCGGCTGCGCCCCGATCTCGTCTTTATCGATGCCGACTACCTTGATAGCCCGCCGTTCGAGTGCATCCGGAAGCTTCGCCGGCGGCTCCCCGAGGCGCGGCTCGTCGTGTATGCTCAGCGTACCGACGCCCTCTGGGGCGTCGTCGCGCGCGGCCTCGGCGCCGACGTCGTATTCGGCCCATCGAGTGGGATCGAGGACCTTTGCGCCGCCTTGCAGGAGCAGGCCGCCGCCTGAACGGGGCAGAGGCGAACGACTCTCTTGCCTTGGCCGTATTACCTGGGTCGTGAGTCCTAGGACCATCCCAACTTTCTACGATATAATTCGAGGCAAACCGGCTCGGTCGAGGGTTCGGGCAGGGTTCTGGCGCCTTGTCAACCAAGGTCAAACGACGATCTGGTCCGCGGGTCGCGGGTCCAAGGTCACGGAGGCCCTGGTCTTTTGGGCTATCTGAGTTCGCCTTTTGACTGGGGGCATTAGAATCAGTCCGTCGGATTTCGGAGTGGATGTAAAAAAAAGATGATCTCGGTCGGGCTACGCGTCGCAATCATCGAGTCGCAGGTCCTGTTTGCTAAGGCCCTCTGCGGAATTTTTGCGGACGACTCCGAGTTTACCGTGGTCGGCGATTTTCGCAACCCTGCGGCGGCCTCGTTAGCCGCCGCTAGGCCCGACCTCATCGTGATCGACCTCGATGGTCAGCCGGTCGACATCGGGCAGACGCTCACCACCTGCACGGAAGCCGTGCCCAACGCGCGCATATGCGTCCTGTCGATGCACCTGTCGCCGGAAATGATGCAGCGCTGTCTTTCGAGCGGTGCGGAAGCCTACATCGTCAAGGACATCTCGCCGGCCGAGCTCTTGCGGGCCGTCAAGACGGTCGGCGGAGGCCAGTCCTACGTCGATCCGCGGGTCGCGGGCGGCCTGCTGCGCCGGCGCAGCATGAATGGCGGAAAACCCGACATCATGGAGCTCTCGACGCGTGAGTCCGAAGTCCTCAAGCTAATCGCCGAAGGGTTAGCCAACAAACAGATCAGCGCCAGGCTGCACCTCTCGGAAAAGACCGTGAAGAACCACGTTTCGCGCATCTTCTCCAAGCTCAACATCAGCGCTCGCACCCAGGCAGCCGTTCACGCCATCCGCGCCGGCATCGTTTGACCGGCCGTTCGATGCCGAAGGGGACGGCGGGAAGGCTTCGAATCGTTCGGGGCGCCGAGGGGGCATAGCTCAGCTGGTAGAGCATCACGCTGGCAGCGTGAGGGTCAGGAGTTCGAGTCTCCTTGCCTCCACTTAGTGCACCTTAGCGCGCCGCCGGCCCGTGCCGCGGGGGGCGAGCGGATCGGGATCGTCGGCGGCGGGATGCTCGGGATGACGCTCGCGTTACGCCTCGCCGAACGCGGCCGGCATGTGACGCTGATCGAGTCGGGAAGCGAGCTTGGCGGGCTCGCAGCGGCCTGGCAGATCGGCGAGGTGCGCTGGGACCGTCATTACCACGTGACGCTCGCCTCCGACGCGCGCCTGCGCGCTCTGCTCCGCGACCTGGGTCTCGAGTCCGAGATTCGGTGGACCCTGGCGCAGACCGGCTTTTACACCGATGGCCGCTTCTACTCGATGAACAACCTCGTCGAGTTCTTGCGATTTCCGCCGCTGGGTATCGTCGATAAACTGCGCCTCGGGCTGACGATTGCTTACGCGTCGCGCATCACCGATCCCGAACGGCTGGAGAGCACCGACGTCGAGAGCTGGCTGCGCCGCCTTTCGGGAAACCGGACGTTCGAGCGCATCTGGCGTCCGTTGCTGCGAGCCAAGCTTGGCGAGCGGTATCGCGATGCATCGGCGGCGTTCATTTGGGCCATCATCGTTCGGCTCTACGCCGCGCGCCGGGCGGGCCTCGGAGCGGAGCGCTTCGGATACGTCCCCGGCGGCTACGCACGCATCATCGAACGCTTTGCCGCGCGTCTGGAGAACGCGGGCGTCGACACGCTGCTCGGCACCCGGGTCGCAAGCGTGCGCCGGCAAGAGGATAGAATCGTCGTAGAGACCACGGCCGGAGAGCAAACCTTCGAGCGCGTCGTGGTCACCGCTAACGCTAGAATCGCAGCACGTCTGTGCCCGCAACTCGACGACGACGAACGGAGCCGGCTCGACGATAAGGTGTACGGAGGCATCGTGTGCGCATCGCTCGTGCTCGACCGGCCGCTCGGACCGTTTTACGTGACCAACATCACCGACGAATGGGTGCCCTTCAGCGCGGTGATCGACATGTCGGCCATCGTCGAACGGCGCGAGTTCGGCGGTGCGGCGCTCGCTTATCTTCCGAAGTACGTCGCTCCCGACGATGCGCTCTTCGCCCTCGATGACGCCTCGATCGAGACAAGCTTTCTCGCCGCGCTCGAGCGCATGTATGCGGACTTTTCGCCGGCTCGCGTGCGCGCGTTCCGCGTATCGCGGGTGCGCGAAGTCTTCGCGCTTGCGACCCCCGGCTATTCGAAGCGGCTTCCGCCGATTGCAACGAGCGTTCCCGGATTGTATCTTGTGACGTCGGCCCACATCGTCAACGCGACTTTGAATGTCAACCAGACGGTCGGGCTCGCCGAGCGTGCGCTCGAGATCGTCGATGCGCCCGCGCCGGTGCGCCGATGAAGCCGATCGCCAGCCTTTCCCTCGACCTCGACAACGAGTGGTCGTACCTCAAAACGCACGGCGACCTTGCGTGGCAAACGTTTCCCTCGTATTTGCCGCTCGTCGTGCCGCGCTTCCTCGACTTTCTCGCGCGGCGCGGATTGCGCATCTCGGTCTTCGTCGTGGGACAGGATGCGGCGTTCGAGCGCAACTACGAGCCGTTGCGCGCGATCGCCGGGGCGGGCCACGAGATCGGCAACCATTCGTTCCACCACGAGCCGTGGCTGCACACCTATTCGGAAAACGACATCGCCGCCGAGATCGATCGCGCCGCCGAGGCCATCGAAGCGGCGACGGGAGCGCGGCCGCTGGGCTTTCGGGGCCCCGGCTACAGTCTCTCGCGCGCGACGCTCGACGTCTTGCTTGCGCGAGGCTACCGCTACGATTGCACGACGCTGCCGACTTGCATCGGTCCGCTCGCGCGCGCCTACTACTTTATGAATGCAAAGCTTAGCCCCGACGAACGCCGCAGGCGCCGGATGCTGTTCGGCTCGATGTCGGAAGGCTTGCGTTCGCTGCGACCCTACGCATGGGAGCTCGGCGGCGGCAAGCTGACCGAGATGCCGGTGACGACCTTTCCGCTCCTCAAGGTTCCAATCCACTTCAGCTACATTCTGGCGCTCGCGACGATCTCGCCGGGGCTCGCGCTCGGCTATTTCCGGGCGGCCCTCGGAGCCTGCCGGCTACGCCGCATCGCTCCCTCGCTGCTGCTTCACCCGCTCGACTTTCTCGACGGCGACGAGGTCGGATCGCTGTCCTTCTTTCCGGCGATGCGGATGGGACATGCTCGAAAGCTCGCGCTCCTCGATCGGGCCTTCGATGCTTTCCAGGACCTTTTTGAGGTGGTCGGGGTCGGGGAGCACGCTGCGGCAGTCGCCGCCGCAGCGCGTCTGCGCCCGACGGTTCCCCGCTTCGGCTAATTCTGATAAGCTGGACGGGCGGAGTACGCCGGGCAGTCGCGCGCCGTAACGGCGTGAGGAAAGTCCGGGCTTCACAGGGCAGCGTGCAGGATAACGTCCTGTCGGGGTGACTCGAAGGAAAGTGCCACAGAAACATACCGTCCCGGTACGGTTCGCCGTGCACGGGACAAGGGTGAAATCGTGAGGTAAGAGCTCACGGAGCGTCGCGGTGACGCGCGCTCGGGTAAACCCCACGCGAAGCAAGATCGCTCGCAAGCCCCTTCGGGGGCGGACGGCCCGCCCGAGGCGAGCAATATCGCAACGAGCCGCTCGGCGACGAGCGGCCCAGAGAGATGGCTGCCACCGCGCAAGCGGTACAGAATCCGGCTTACAGGCGTACTCCGCGCGCATCTTTGGGAAAGGTTCTTGGTCGTTTGCCTCGTGCTCAGGTAATGCTGATGTTTATCCTCGGTGCGGCGCTGCGCGTTGCACTGATCGGTGTCAACGGCTACCCGGGCGACATCTCGACATTCGAGCGCTGGATGCAGGCGCTGGCGACGGCGGGGCCATCGCTCTTCTATGCGGACCAAGGTCTGATGCGCTATCCGCCCGTCGACTACGTGCCCGGTTACCCGCTGATCCTATGGCCCGTGAGCGCACTCTACGTTCACATTTTCGGCCCAATCGTGCCGCTCTCCGGGTTTGCGCTGGCCGCTTTTGAGAAGCTCCCGGCGATCGTAGCCGACCTCGTGCTGGCCGGGCTCACGTACCGCTTGGCCTTGCGCGTCGTCGCGCCCCGCATGGCCGCGCTCGCGAGCGCCGCGATCCTCTTCGCCCCGACCTTTTGGCTCGTTTCGGCGGTTTGGGGCCAGGTTGATTCGATCGCCGTGGTGTTCGTCGTTGCCGCCATGTGGTGCATGCTGAGCGGGCGATCAACCGCGGCCTGGATCATGCTCGCATGCGCGCTGCTGCTCAAGCCGCAGCCGCTGGCCGTGGCACCCATTTTCCTCATGTGGGAACTGCGCCGGCCCCACTGGCTACGACACATTGGGCTGGCTGCGCTCGCTGCCATTGTCATCAGCTATGCCGTCTCGCTCCCCTTCGCGCCCTCGAAGCAGCCCGGCGCAGTGTTCTCTTGGTTGATCTCGCGCTATCTGTTCGGTTACGAAAAGTATCCGTGGGTCAGCTTCAATGCGTGGAACCTGTATGGGGTCGGCTCGATGAACGTCTCCGACGCGCGGCACGTGCTCGGGGTTCCCCTGCGCGCTTGGGGTGTGCTGCTAACGGCTGCGCTCGTGTTCGCGATCGCCGCGAGGCTCTGGCGGGCGCTCGTCGCAACGGCCGCCCCTGTCGCCCGCGAACGCTGGTTTCTGGTTGCATCGACGGCGGCGCTAGCGACCCCGTACATGCTCGCGACGCGCATGCACGAGCGCTACCTGCTCTTCGCGCTCGCGCCCGCTTCGATCGTCGCCACCTTTGCGCCGGAGCTCTTGGCAATCGTAGCGGCCTTGACGGCGCTCTTTGCGCTGAACTGCGCGTACGTGCTGTTCGTCCTGCCGACGGGAGCCCATCCCGTGTGGATGCGCCCGCTGCTGCACGTGCCGCCCCTGAGCGAGGTCGCTCTTTACGTGCTCTTGTTGGCAGTCTTCTTCACCGGGCGCGGCTTTGCGGCAGTGCGTCCGCTTGCTTCTCGCCCGGCGGGAGCCGAAACCCGGGCAGCGCCGGCCTGACGCCGCGCTGCAACCGCGCAGGCCTTCAGGCGAGTCTTGCGCAATGATCGAGCGGCGTCGAGCCGCGTGTTTTGGCGTGAATGAAAGAACGGATTTGAGCGCTCACTTCAACCAGGAAATGACCGTCGAGCAGGCCTTCCGCACGCATGCCGGGGCGCGAAGGGTTTTCGCGAAATTTCACCTCGGCGGTTGCTCTCATTGCGCGATCAGCGAGACGGAGACGATCGCGCAGGTCAGCGAAGGCTACGGAATTCCGCTGCCGATGCTGATGGACGAACTCGAACGCCTCTTCGCGATGGGCGGCCTCAACGTGGGCGACCACGTGCGGTTGCCGGATGATATCCGCTCGAAGATTCCGCAGCTCGCGAACGTGCCGGAAACCGGCGAAGTCAAAAGCCACGACTCCGGCGCCTATACCGTCGAGTTCGGCGACGTTCGCCTTCAGGGTCTTGCCGAAGACTTCATCAAGGTCGAGACGACGACTGCCGCCTGAGCCGGGCTATAGCACCCTGCGATCGACGAACGATTCGTCGACGCCGTGCCAATGAGCGATCGACGGCTCCCCCGCTTTCCAGCACAAGAAAACCGGCCGCCCTTCACGCAGGGCCGGGAAGTCCAGCAAACCGAGGTCGAGGTCTTTCACGACGCAGCCGTAACCCTCGATCCGGTCGATGATGCCGACGATCTCGGCCTTGAGCTCGGTGCAACGCCGGGCTTCCGTGCGCCGGTCGGCAGCCAACGCTTTAGCGCGGTTGCCCGCAGTCCGCAGGGCCGGATCGTTTTCGAGCAGCCGGATCGCAAGCTCTCGTCGCTTGCCCCAGAGCTCCTCGACGAGCGGCGTGACGACCGGGATGAGGGCGTTGACTTTTTCAGGCGAAAACAACTTCATGAGGACACTCTCGGGCGGCTCGTGACGGCTTTCTCCCGCTTCGTGGTCGTAGCAGGGCTCTCCGGTGCCGGCAAAAGCCAGGCGATGAAGTCCTTTGAAGACCTCGGGTTCTACTGCCTTGACAACCTCCCGCCGGCGATGGCCCTGCGGCTCGTTTCTCTCGCGCACGAGGCCGGAGTCGAGCGCCTGGCGCTGTCGCTTGACGTACGCACGCACGGACCGTTCGGCGAGGCGGTGGCGGTGCTGGGCGAACTGCAGGCACGGGGCATCGACTTCGAGTTGCTCTACCTCGACGCCGCCGACGACACCCTGGTACGGCGTTACAGCGAGACGCGCCGGCGCCACCCGCTCGACGGCGTCGGGAAGTTGGCCGACGCGATCGCACGCGAACGAATCGAGTTGGTTCCGTTGCGCGAGCGCGCCACGCGCGTGTGGGACACCTCAAGCCTGACCCTGGCAAGTCTCAAAGCGCGAATTGCCGCAACCTATGGAAACGACGGCGCCGCCACGGGCCTCGCGGTGCATATCGTTGCGTTCGGTTACAAGTTCGGCGTACCGCTCGATGCGGATCTGATGTTCGACGTGCGCTTCCTTCCGAACCCCAATTACGTACCCGAGCTCAAGATGCTTTCCGGCTGCGACGCAGCCGTCGCGGCGTACATGGAAGCGCTGCCTGCCGCGCAACGGTTTGTCCAGATACTTTTTGAGATGATCGACTTTCTGGTGCCGCTCTATCAGGAAGAAGGCAAGTCGCGCTTGACGCTCGCGTTCGGCTGCACCGGCGGCCAGCACCGTTCCGTCTACATCGCGGAGCGCTTGGCGGCGCACCTGCGATCCAACGCGTCGCTCTCCGTAACGCTCGAGCACCGCGAGCTCGTGCCGCAATGAACGGCCGATGGCGCGGGGCGGCGCCGCTTCTGAGCGGGCCGCTGCGTTACGCGCGCTGGCTGTATCCGGGCCTCGGCGTCAAACGCTGGTTGATCGTCGCGCTGCTCGGCGCTCTCTTGTTATCCGACGGGATCACGCGCTGGCTGACGGCCGAAGGCGCACATTTCGAAGTCAATCAGTTGATCGACGATATGTTCGATCAGTTGATGCCGCTCTCGCTGCTTTCGTATCTCTTCATGATCGTCGGAGCGGTCGCGGTCGTGGTCGGCATACGGCAGTGGATGCGCTCCATCGTGCTCGCCATCGCGCCGCGCACCAAACCCGATCTGGTCGATGCCCTCATGAGCCGTCGCCTGCGCGGGGGTTACAAGATCGTCGCTATCGGCGGCGGCACGGGCCTTTCCACGCTGCTGCGCGGACTCAAGCGCTACACGACGAACTTGACGGCGGTCGTGACCGTGACCGACGACGGCGGCAGCTCCGGACGCTTGCAAAAAGAGCTTGGAATCCTTCCGCCGGGCGACATCCGCAACTGCTTGGTGGCGCTCGCGGACGATGAAGCGTTGGTCACCGATCTCTTTCGTTATCGCTTCTCGGAGGGCGAAGGCCTCACCGGGCATTCGTTCGGCAATCTGTTCCTCGCCGCCATGACGGGCATCACCGGCAACTTCGATCGCGCGGTCAAGGAGTCGAGCCGCGTGCTAAACGTCAAGGGCCGCGTGCTGCCGTCGACGCTCGACACCGTTCGGCTGCGCGCTACGCTGGTCGACGGCACCGTCATCGACGGCGAGACCAACATCACCCGCTCGCACGCGCCGATCGCGAAACTCGAGCTCGAGCCGGCCGGCGCCGCTCCGCTCGACGAGGTCGTCGAGGCCATCCGCGACGCGGATGCGATCGTGCTCGGCCCCGGCAGCCTGTACACGTCCATCCTTCCGAATTTCTTGGTGCAAGGCATCGCGCGCGAGGTTGCCCAGGCGAGCGGCGCGCGTATCTACATCTGCAACGTGATGACGCAACCCGGCGAGACCGACACGTTTACCGCCTCGCAGCACGTCGAACGCCTGCTATACGAAGCCGGCGCGCGCGTGTGCGATTTCGTCGTCGTCAACGAAGAACCGCCGCGCCGCCTGCTCGACGTCTACGCCGAGGAGGGCCAGGCACCGGTGCAGCCCGATCGCTCCGCAATTGAATCCCTCGGCGTGCGCGCCGTGGGAGCGTCGGTCATCAGCGAGACGGATACCGTTCGGCACGATCCAACGAAGCTAGCTGAGGTCGTGTTGAAGTTGATCGACGAATGCGTCGCCGAGCGCTCCTCCTTCGTGAAGCTTCCGCTTCCGCCGGCGCCGGCGAAGGAAGTCGCCTCGGGCTAGCGAGCTTTCGGAGAGGCACCGCACCAGTCGACGCTCAGCAGACGCGCCGTGCGCGCAGCGGCGCGCTCGAGCAACGATGCCGCGCCGTACAGCGCCTGCTCCGCCGGCATCGGGCCGTCGGCAATCGGCACGGTCACCACCCCAGCCGGCGCCAACTCGGACTCGGCTTCGGGTTCGATACGACCCGCGAAAGCGATCGTCGGGACGCCGGCCGCGCGCGCCAACCGCGCGACGCCGGCGACCGTTTTTCCGCGCAGCGTTTGCGCGTCGATGCTGCCTTCGCCGGTAAAGCACCACGTCGCGCCGGCGAGCGCTGCGGGCAGCCCGCGCAGATCGGCGACGATATCGACCCCGGGCCGGCTCTGTGCGTTGAGGAAGGCGCAAAGCGCGAAACCAAGACCGCCGGCAGCGCCCGCGCCGGGCCGATCGCGCAGGTCCTCGCCGAGCGTTGAGGCCGTTACGTCAGCGAAGCGGGTCAGCGCCGCGTCGAGCTGCGCGACGCCCTCCGCCGACGCGCCCTTTTGCGGGCCGAACACCGCGCTCGCGCCGCGCGGTCCAAGCAGCGGATTGTCGACATCGGCCGCTACCTCGATCGTGATGTCGCGCAGATGAGCATCGAGGCCGGCAAGATCGATCTGCGCCAGTCGCGCCAGAGCGCCGCCGCCGGGCCCAAGCGAGCTGCCATGCTCGTCGAGCAGCCGCACGCCAAGGGCCTCGAGCGCGCCCGCGCCGCCATCGTTCGTGGCGCTGCCGCCGATGCCGACGACGATACGGCGAGCACCGGCGCCGGCGGCGGCCGCGATCAGCTCGCCCGTACCGTACGTCGTGCTACGCAGCGCGTCGTATTCATTCGGGGCGAGCAGCGCGAGGCCCGAAGCCGCGGACATCTCGATCACGGCGACCGTTCCATCGAGCGCGAAGGCTGCCTGTGTCGGCCGGCCGAGCGGTCCGCGCACGGCGCGAACAATGCGCTGCGCCCCGGCCGCGACAAACGCGTCAACGGTTCCCTCGCCGCCGTCGGCCATCGGCAACGCGCGCGTCTCAAGGCCGTCAGGCCACGCCGAGCGCAAACCGCGCTCGATCGCGGCGGCGGCTTCGCCCGCGCTTAGACTTCCCTTGAACTTATCAGGCGCGACGACCGCGACGCGCACGACCGCGCGGCTTAGGAGTGCGTGAGCGGGACGTTGAGGGTGAACACCTGTCCCGGCGAAAGCGTCCCATCGGGGCCGCTATAGCTTTGGTAGTTGGGGGCCGAAATGACGACCGCTCCGTACGGTCCCGATGGAACGGGATACAGGGTGAATTTCCCGCTCGAGTCGGTTACCGTCGAAAGAACCGAGAGCGTGACGTTCGCGCCGACGACCGGCTGGCCAGAGGCCGCGTCGGTCACGGTCCCGGTGATGGTCGCGTAATTGCCCGCGGGCGGAATGGCCGGGTTGCAGGCAACCAGCCCCGCCACAAGCGCGCAGATAAAAGCAAGCCGCGCGAGCTTCATGCGCGCCATTTCAGTCAGGCGGCGACGACGCCCTCTTCGGAATCCTGCCGGTCGAGGCTTGCGGATTTTTCGTCGCGCAGCCAAGCGTTGGCCGCCGCGCGGTGGGCGGCGTCGACGCGCGGTTCGAGCCAAGCCAAGATCGCGTCGTCGGAGGTGTGCGTGGCGATCGCCGCATCGAACTGGTCCGCGGTGATTCCCCAGCGTTCCATCACGCCTTGGTCCATCGGGCACGGGTAGATGTAGTCATGGATCGTACCGTCGGCGGCGGCACGTGCCTTGTCGAACAGGCGGGCCAGCCACAGAAAGCCGCCGATATCGTCGCGGCCGCGCCGCGGGAACGTCTTGCCGTCGCGAAAATCGGTTGCCATCGAGTCCTCCGTCGAGTGAATTACACTCTTCTAGACGCGAGCGGCGGCCGAAAGGTTCAGCCCGCGGCTCGGGGTGACGGAACGGCTGGGAGGTTCGCCGAACCGCTTCCACCATGGCGACCGTCCAACAGCCGCGCCGGCTGGCTTACAAGGAAAGCGCGCTCGATGCCGTAGGCAATACGCCGCTCATTCGGCTGCGCCGCGTCATCGACGACGCGAAGTGCCTGGTGCTCGCCAAAGTCGAATACGTCAATCCGGGCGGCAGCGTCAAAGACCGGCCGGCGGTGCGCATGATTCTTGATGCCGAGCAACGCGGCTGGCTCAAACCCGGGGCGACCATCGTCGAAGCCACGAGCGGAAACACCGGCACGGGCTTGGCGATGGCGGCGGCCATTCGCGGCTACCGCTGCATCCTCGTGATGCCCGACAAGATGTCGAAGGAAAAGGTCGATCTGTTGCGCGCCTACGGCGCGGAGGTCGTCATTACCCCGACCAACGTGCCGACGGACTCGCCCGAATCATACTACGGCGTGGCCGAACGTCTGGTCAGCGAAATTCCCGGCGCCTTCATGCCGAACCAGTGGCACAACCACGCAAACCCTGAAGCGCACTATCTGACGACCGGTCCCGAGATCTGGGAGCAAACCGCCGGGACCATCACGCATTTCGTCTCCGGGATCGGCACCGGGGGTACGATTTCCGGCACCGCTCGCTTCTTAAAGGAGCAAAATCCGGCGATCGTGGTGGTGGGCGCCGATCCGGAGGGTTCCATCTATTCGGGCGATACGCCGAAGTCGTATAAAGTCGAAGGCATCGGCATGTCGTATCTTCCCGAGACGGTCGATCTGAAAGTGATCGATGAGATCACGCGCGTCTCCGATCGCGAGTCGTTCTTGATGACGCGCCGGATCACTCGCGAGGAAGGACTCTTGGTGGGTGGCTCGTCCGGCACGGCTTGCGTGGCCGCCGTTGCGCTCGCCAGGACGCTGCCGCCCGAAGCCGTGCTGGTCGTGGTTTTCCCGGACTCCGGCCGCGGCTACATGTCGAAGATTTTCAACGACGATTGGATGATCGCCAACGGCTTCATCGCCGAAGGCGGCCGGCGCGCGACGGTCGGCGACGTGCTGCGCAGCAAGACGCCGCTTCCACCGATGATCACCATCGGCGAAAACGACGTGGTCAAGGACGCCCTCGAGCTGCTGCGGCGCTACGCGATCTCTCAGCTTCCGGTCATGCGCGGCCAGGAAGTCGTCGGCAGCATCAACGACGTGGCCGTCATGCAGGCGGTGTTCGATCAGCAGGATCTCCTGCACGAGCCGGTGCGCGACGTCATGGGCCGGGCCTTCCCCGTGCTCGATTCCGCCACCGAGATCGACCGCGCGTACAAATTGCTCAGCCTTGCCAATTCGGCCATCGTCGTGACCGAGAAGGAACGTCCGATCGGCGTACTGACCCGGCAAGACATCATCACCTTCCTTTCCTCGCTTTCGACCCCCGCTCAGTGATCTCGGGCCGCTTGCTGGCGTGCGCGGCATGAGATTCAGCACGCGCGCAATCCATGCGGGCCAAGAAGCCGATCCGACGACCGGGGCCACGATCGTGCCGATTTACCAAACGTCGACCTACACGCAGAGCGCGGTCGGCGAGCACAAAGGCTTCGATTACAGCCGCACGGTAAACCCGACCCGGACGGCGCTCGAAAAGCAGCTTGCGGCGCTGGATGAGGCAGCCTTCTGCAGCGCCTTCGCAAGCGGGATGGCGGCGACGGCGGCGGTCCTCAACGCCCTATCCGCGGGCGACCACGTGGTCGTCGGCGACGACCTCTACGGCGGAACCTATCGCCTCTTCTCACGCGTTCTGTCGCGCTACGACCTTCGCTTCACATACGTCGACATGACGCTTCCTGAGGCCGTCGGCGCCGCTCTGGAGCCGCGCACGAAGCTCATCTGGGTTGAGACGCCGACCAACCCGTTGCTCAAGATCGTCGACATCGCCGCGATCGCCAATCTCAAAGACGCCGGGCAGCTGCTGGTGGTCGACAACACGTTCGCCTCACCGTACTTCCAATCGCCGCTCGCGCTCGGGGCCGACGCGATCGTATACTCCACGACGAAATACATCGGCGGGCACAGCGACGCCGTCGGCGGTGCCGTGGTCACGAACGATGCGAAGCTGGCCGAAACCGTCCGCTTCCATCAGAACGCCGTCGGCGGCGTACCGGGTCCTTTCGACGCATGGCTCGTGATGCGCGGCGCTAAGACGCTGGCGTTACGCATGCGCGCGCACGAAGCCAATGCGCGCGGCATCGCCGAGTTTCTCGCCGGCCGCGACGACGTCGAGTCGGTTTTCTATCCCGGCCTGCGCTCCCATCCGCAGCATGAGATCGCCAAGCGGCAGATGCGCGGCTTCGGCGGCATGGTTTCGTTCACGCTGCGCGGCCCCGAAGCCCGGACGTTCGCTTTCGCGGGGCGAACGCGCCTCTTCAGCTTGGCCGAAAGCTTGGGCGGGGTTGAATCGTTGATCAGCCTTCCGGCGCGCATGACGCACGGATCGATTCCAAAAGAAGAGCGCGAACGGCGGGGTGTGACCGACCGGCTTCTGAGGCTTTCGGTCGGCATCGAGGATCTCGAAGACCTGATCGACGACCTGCGCACGGCGCTCGACGCGACGGTCGAACATGCGCATCGTTGACGGTCCGCCGAGTGACGCTGCTTACTCGCGGTGGGCCGGATAGACGACGACGTAGAGCGATGAAAGGTCTTTGGCCGCTTCGTCGTCGGTAAAATCGCCTTGGTGGCCGATCAGTGAGACGATAATGCTGCGCTTCGTGTCGACCACGACCCACTCGTAGCGCTGAACGTACTTGCCGGCTTCGTTCCCCGAATTGACGTGCAGCCAGTACGCCGGCATGCCGTTCGCCAGGGTCGTCTTTTCCTTTTTTACGACGTAGATGCTGTCGAGATCGTTACGCAGCGCTTGGTCGTGGGTGACCTCAAAGGCATCTAGGGTTCCGTCGTAGTCCTGGACCGAAACGGTGATCACCCGGCTGTTCCGCTGGTTCCCCTTGATGTAGAGTGCGACCGGCGGTTTCTGATCCCGACCGCCTCCGGGCACTTGCGCGTCCGTGGAGAGCGGTATGCGCTTCCAATCGTCGGGGGGTTGAAAGTGCATCCCCGGGTCGTCGTACGACAGCGGGTTATGGGTCGGTGTGGCGTAGGGTGCGGGCGAGCTCGGCGGCGTGGTCTGAGCGCGCCCGGGCACACCGGCCGCGGACGTCGAGATGAAAAGAGACAACGCGAGCAAGCGCCGCAGCGCCGAGGATGCCGTCACGCGTTGCCGATTCTCGCCGCGCGCGTACTTCCCCGCCCGCCGTCCTCAAGGGTTGTCGAGGACCGCCCCGAGCGCCGGCAGCGAGACCGCGTAGCGATACCCGATATTGCGATGGTCGTCGTCAAATTCTTCGTGCCGCACTTCGAGCCCGAGGTCGCGCATACGTTGAACGAGGATGCGCGCCCCGATGTCGAGCGCGTACTCATCGCGCCGCCCGCAGTCGACGTAGCGCAGGCGCAGACGCTCGAGCTCGCTGCGCTTTTGCAGGCAGACCTCGATGGGATCGAAGGCACGCCAACGGGCGAACACGTCGTCGCGGATTTCCCCCGTGCGGGCGTCCCAGGGCAGATCGATCGCCCATCGCTCGGCGGCTCGCGGCGAGTAGCACGAGGCGTAGCCGATCATCTCCATCGTCGAGAACTCAGGGGGCTTTCGTTTGAAGCTGCTTTCGAAGGCCGTTACAAAGGCGCCGATGTCGTTGTCGTGCTTTTCCAGCTCGCGCTGGGCGTCGGCGAAGCTAGGGACCGCGGCCGCGCGAAAGTTCGTGTCGCCGCTGTGCGAGGCGAAGGCGCAGAACGTGCCGGGGCACATCATCGACAGATGCAGCGAGCCGAAACCGCCGGACGACTTGCCCAAGACCGCGCGGCCGCCTTCGCGCGCAATGGTGCGATACTGCGCGTCGACGTGCCCGACCACGTCGCGTACCGTGTAGGCGGCATAGTTGCCGTTGTGAATCGAGTCCATGTATTGCGAGCCGCCGAGCCGTGTGAAGCCGTCGACGATCGCAAGCAGCGCGGGTTGCATGCTGCCGCGCTCGATCAGACGGTCGATCCACTGGACGACGTTGGTCTCCCACTGCCGCGCCCCGACGAGCGCGGCCGCGTCGCCGCTGTATCCGTGGAGGACGTACAGGGTCGCATAGCGGCGCGACCCCTCCGGATCGTATCCTGGCGGCGTATACACCGGGACGGGCCGTTCGGTCGGATCGCCGAGAGCGTTGCCGCGCAAGGCAGTCGAATCGACGTACCCGATGTGGAGGTCGCCGCGCAGTCGTAAGAGCCGCCCGAGTTCGGTCGTAGCCACGCCGCGTGATGCGCTATGCCGGCAGGCGGCTCCTATGCGAGGGCGCGCTCGTGCGGCATGCTTTAGGGCGACCCTCTCGCTCGCGCTGCTCTCCGCGGCGATGCTGGTTTGCGCGGGAATGGCCCAGGCCGTAACGTGGGGCCGCTCAGCGATCGTCGAGCGCGACGGCGATCCGGTTTTTACGGTCGACGGGAAGCCGTTCTTCGTGTATGGGGCAGCGTTTTTCTACGAGCGACTTCCGGCCGATCGATGGGAAGAGAGTATCATTCGCCTGCGCGCGCTTGGCATCAATACGCTCGACCTCTACGTCCCATGGAACTGGCATGAACTGCGCGATGGTGACTTCGATTTCAGCGGTCGCACATCGCCGCGCCGCGATCTGCGGCGCCTCTTGGGACTCGCGCGGCGTTACGATCTGCGCGTGATTTTGCGCCCGGGCCCGGTAATTCGCAACGAGTGGCGCAACGGTGGTTACCCCGCTTGGCTCCTCGGCCGCCCTGAGTACGGCATGCCATTGCACGACCTTCTGGAAGGCCGCTATCCGCCGACGGCGACGCTGCAGAATGCCCACTCCGACGACGCAGCGGCGCAGTGGATGCGCAATGCGACCCACGTGCGCTACGCGCGGCGCTGGCTGGAACGCGTGCTGCGCGAGTTCGCCCCGATTGCCGACCGGGTGCTCGCGGTTGCGATCGACGACGACCAAGGGGCGTATCTCGACAACCAAACCTGGCCGGCGCCGAATTTACGTGTCTACTTGGAGTGGCTGCGCGGGGTGGTGCACGGGGTGACCGGGCCGCGCGTTCCGGTGTTCATCAACACGTACAATATGAAGGTGACGGCCTCGTCGCCGGTTTGGGCGATGGGCAATTGGTATCAAAGCAGCGCCTATTCGATCGGCGAGCACGACCGCGCCGAGCTCGAGTTTTCGACCGGTTTGCTGCAAACGCGCCCGGCCCAGCCGTTGATGCTCAGCGAGTTTCAGGCCGGCTGGCTGCAGGCGCCCGACGACGTGCGTCCGCGCCCGGTTGACCCGAGCAACACCGCGTTAGCGCTCGCCACGGTCATCGGTATGGGCGCGCGCGGCATCATTAACTTTCCCGCACAGGACACGCTCTATCCCAGCGGCATGGAGGTGCCGTTTGCTAACGCCTTCTACGCCTGGGACGCGGCGCTGCGGTTCGGGCCGAGCGCGCGCGCTTGTCGCGATGGACGGCTCTTTCCTCACGAAGTCGAATCGGCGCGATACGTGCCGACCGAGGGCGTCGGGCGGTTTGTCGCCACGTTCGGGAAGAGTTTGGCCGGCGCGCCGGTCGTTGCCGATGCAGCCGTCGCGTACCTCGCGAGTGCGTTTGACGAGCGAACCCTTTCGCAGGCCGACATCGACGCGATCGCGGAGCGCACCATCGAGACGCAGCGCACCTGCCGGGCGCTGTCGCTGACGTGCAAGCTCGTGGACTTGCGGTTCATCTCGGATCGTGCGTTGCGGCGGTACCCGATCCTTATCGTTCCATGGCCGGGCGGTTCGACGACGTTGCACGCTCCGATCGCGAGCGTAGCCGAGAAATTGCGTTCTTATCGGCGTGCGGGTGGCGTCTTGGTTGAGACGCGCGGGACGTTCAGTCCAGCCGATGCACGACTTGCGCTTGCACGCGCGCATCGAATGCGGGTCGTCGAGGGTGCGCCCGGAGCAACGTTTGCGCGCGCGACCGATGCCAGCGGGCGCGGGTTCCTCGTAATTCCGAATTACAGCGATACTGCGGTTTCGTTTTCCGGCATTCGTTTACGGCCCGACGGGCGGCATGCTATCCCGATCGCCCCGTTCGCGATCGGCGCGCGCGATGCGTTAATCGCGCCGATCGATTTGCTACGGGGAGTTATGGTAGCGTCGCGATATGGCCGCGACCGCAATGCCAGCGAGCCGTGTCCTACGGGGGAGACGCTGCCGATCCGCGACGACGCCGGACTTGTGGGGACGGCGTTTCGCCCGGTCTCGCCGGGCTCGGCGATTGCCTACGAGTCCGATGTGTACCGCGAAGGCAGCCCGTCGGTCGTGCTGGAGAACGCCTTGGTCCGCGTCGTTGTCGCGCTCGGCGCAGGGGCGCGCGCGTTCGTTTTCGAGGACAAGGTCTCACGTCGCAACATTTTCAGCACGGTTGGCGCCCTGCGCGACGACGTCAAGCTGGAGCCGCCGCCGTCTACTACCGATCGCATCGCGGCGTATACGCACCTGATGCCGGCTGGAATGTTTAATCGCCCGTACCGTAGCGAGATTTTGGCGAGCGGCACGGACGCAGCCGCCCGCTTCTCGTACACGGCGCCCGACGTTATTCCAGCCGGGGCGAAGTTTGTCCGCACACTGCGCCTAGAGCCGGGCGCTCGTGAGTTCAGTGTTGAGGAGCAGGCATCGTTCGATGGCGCCCCAAGCGAACAACGTGCGGTTTCGGTCACCTCGCTCGAAGTCGGCGATACCGCGAGGACGGGAACGCAGGTCGTTCTCGCGCCGGACCCTACGAACCTAAGCGCTGGTACGGCCTTGACCGTCAGCGGCAACGCCCTCGGCTACTACGACCGTGGCACGAGAGAGCTCGCCACGATCGCATGGTGCCCCACCGATGTTGAAAACGCCGCGATACTTGAGCGTCAGTTTTCCATCATCGCTCGCCTCACGCTAGCCCCGGGGCGCGTCGCGCGGAGCCGCTACGGCTACGAGAACGCAACCAGCATCGAAGCAGCGCGCCGCGCACTTGAGGCCGCCGGCGCCGCTGCGGCCGCAGGATGCGCGATGCCTTCGCCTGCGGCTCGATAAGTAGTCGGCGCGGCAAGGGCCTCGGGAGCGCCAACCGAACGTTCCCGGCGACGGGGAAGTGGCGGAACGGTCTACGCGATCGCCTCAAAAGCGATTGAGCCTCAGGCTCTTGTGGGTTCGAATCCCACCTTCCCCATCAGTTGCACGGGATTGATCGATAAGGGATTTCAAAACGAGCCCCCCTGCGCGTCGGGCCTATTTGAAGCCGCGTGGCGTCGGCGGCCCGATAACTTGTTTTTGACAGCCGACGAGAACTTTGCGGGTACGGCGTGTGTCGGCGTAATGATTGCGCTAAACCCAGCGCCCCGGTGACGACTCAAGGTCCTATCGCTCAGGGGTCGATCGGAACGGGCACTTGCTACTGGCATTACCTTCTCAGGAGTTTCCGATGATTCGCAAGTTTACTCAAAAGCAGTCTGCCGCGACTAGTGTAGTTTTCGGCTTGGGAATCGCGTGTTTCTTCCACGATACGATTCAACCACTGCGGCGCAATTTTCAAACAGGACGCTCGTCTTTGGTCCACTGGCAAAAGCGATGGACATCGCCTATGGGCGATGGCTAAAAGGACCGCTCGGAGACCAGCCTCCAAACCCTGCATCATTCGAAGTTAAACTCAATGCGACAAGCAGTCCGTATACAATAAAGTTCTCCGCAACGCATGGTTACAACATCCCTTCAGGGAGCTATGCTGTTCCTACGTCCGAGGTTCTCGATTCATCGACAAGACCACTACCCGCATCCTACGTCCCAACCTATTCCAGGGGGCCGCTGACGCTGCCAGGATCGTACGTGCGCGCGTACGACGCTGCGATTAGCGTTCACGACAAATACGAAAAGTCGGTCGGCGGCGCCTTCGCATTCCAGAATCAGCCCGGGAGTGGAGTCGCGTTTGAGGTCCTGCCCTCCTTAAACAACGATTTGCTCGTCGGATTCGCCCAGAAGTGGAGCAACCTGGGAAGACGTATCTTGGAGCCTGCTATAAGGAGCAACAATACATAGTCAACCGGTCTACCTTCACAGTGACGAAGACCAGCATTGGGTGCCCTGGGTGAACGTGACGGTCGTGCGAGCATAACGGCGCACCCGTTCTAACCTGGGGCGAGCACGACCGTCATCGCCTCAAAGTCGACCGTATAAGCGAAATGCCGGAGAAATTCGTCGGAGACGGCGCCCCACACGGTGAAAGGGAAGATGGTAAACGGCGAGCCTTCGGGCGTATAGAAGCCGCGGACGTTTTCTACGACGGCCGTTCCGACGGCGACGCGCCGCGCGACGAACGGTATGGCCGTTACCGCGCCGCCTCCGCCGACGCCGGTGCCGGCGTGCGCTTCGTCGAGCTGGATGCCGGCTGCCTTGACGAGTTCGGAAGAAGACATGATGCCGCCGCCGGCCAGCCCGGAATCGAAGACAAACGGATGCGCGGGTGCATCATTGACTTGCGCCGTCGCAACGACCAGGTGGTCGCCGATGAGCAAGCACGGTTCGATCGTCGCGCTCGACGCTTTGGCTTGCGACTGAAACTCCGCCGATACCTCGGGCGATCGCGGTCGCAAAATCAGCCGCTGGCGCGGATAGTCGATGGTGACGAGGAACCGCTCGAAATACGTCGTTCCAACGATGCCGTCGATGCGAACGTTCGGAAACAAGATCTCCGAATGCGACGGAAGCACGTGCACCGAAACGTCGTCGGCAGTCGCTCCGCCGAGCGAGAGCGACGCGAGCATTCCCGTGCGCGTCGGCGCTTGTTTCCCACCGGCAAACATGCCGTTTCCGCTATTTTCGGTGCGGACGCCCACGCGGGCCGCGAAGCCAGGCTCGAGATCGACGTCGCCGCCCGTGTCGACGACGAAGTTCCCCTCTTGGCCGTTTGCGACGACGCGAACGACCGGGAGCGGGTCCGAAACGACGAAAGGAATCGCCGTCTCTCCGCCTTCGACGGTGCTGCGGCGCACGCTCTCGGCGCGCCGGCGCTGCAACTCCTCCAACGCGCGCGCGGCGCGCGTGTTGGACGTATCGGCCGCAACAGCCGCACGTAGCAGGGCCTCGGCTTCGGCAAGATCGTTCTGATAGAGCCGGATCGCGCCGAGTCCCGTCAGCGCGGCGCCGTCTTTGGGGTTGGAATCAAGCGAGGCCTGGTACGCCGCGGCGGCGCCGGCGAAATCTCCGTTACGAAAGAGTTCGGCCGAATCGGGCGAGGCGTGAGCCGTCTCGGCCGCTGCGAGCGCGATGGTTAGCGTGAGAGCTGCGCGTGTCGTCATGTTCCCATGGTGCCCTCGACATATCAAGAACTTGTCAAGACGTCGGCCAGGAGCGGCTCGCGGTCAGGAGAACGGCGAGCAAGGTGCTGCGCCCCAGGCGAATTCTTCTCGTCGAAGACGATCGGCGAACGTCCGCGATCGTCGAGCGCTACCTGCGCGGCGCGGGGTACGACGTCGCGATCGCGCGCGATGGCCCGAGCGGCATCGCGCAATGCGAAGCGCTCGACCCAGATTTGGTCATCCTTGACGTCATGCTGCCCGGATGCGACGGATTCGAGGTCTGCCGCCGGATTCGCGACGCGGGTGCGACGCCGGTGCTGATGCTCACGGCGCGCGTCGACGAGAGCGATCGTCTGCGCGGACTGCTCGGCGGCGCCGACGATTACGTCGTGAAGCCCTTTAGCCCGCGCGAAGTCGTCGCGCGCGTGCAAACGATCTTGCGCCGCAGCGCCCAGCCGGATCGCCGGCCGCCGATGAAAGTCGACTTCGGCACGCTGAAGCTTGACCCGCTCGCCTGCGACGCGCGCGTCGGCGGCATTTCGCTCGAGCTGACGCCCACGGAGTTTCGGTTGCTCGAAGCGCTTTGCTCGGCGCCGAGGATGGCGTGGACCCGCCAGCGGCTCCTCGAGCGCGCGTTCGGCTGGGACTACGAAGGCTCCGAGCGCACCGTCGACACGCACGTAGCCAACCTCCGAAAAAAGCTCGCGTCGCACGCCGGCGCGCCGTCGATCCAAACGCTGTTTGGTCGCGGCTACCGCCTCGCGCTCGAAAGTCCGTCGTCGCGATGAGCTTGCGCCTGACGGTCCTCGCGGGCGTTGCCGTAGTCTGGCTGCTCTCCTTTGCGACGCTCGGATTCCTGACGACCCAGCTCACGACAACGCACGCAAGAGTGCTCATGTTTCAAAAAGAGGGTGAGCCCCCAGTCGTTCATACCGACGTCGTCCGCGAGCCGGTGATGGCCGAGGCCGCCTTCGCGGCAGCCTTCAATCGCCGTTTCGTCATCGTGCTGGTTTGCGTCGCGGCGCTGACGCTGATCGCGGCCCTCGTGCTGACGGATTGCTCGGTGGTCCGCCCAATCGAAGCGTTGCGGCGCGCGACGGAAACGATGGAACGCGGCGGGGCGGGACCACGGGCGACCTTGGCGCGCCGGGACGAAATCGGCGCGCTCGCGCGCTCGCTCCACGCCTTATCCGAGCGGTTGAAGACCTCGGAAGAGCGCCGCAAGTCGATGATCGCCGACGTCTCACACGAGTTACGAACGCCGCTGACGAATCTGCGTGGCGCGATCGAATCGCTGCAAGACGGCGTGGCGGCAGCCACACCGGAGGAACTGAGCGCGCTGTACGACGACGTCATGCTGCTCGACCGCCTGATCGCGGATCTGCATCAGCTTAGCCTCGGCGACGCCGGAATGCTCGATCTCGCCTGCGCACCATCCGACATCGCACCCGAATTGCGCGCCGCGGCAAACGGATCAACGCGGATCATTCTCGACGTGCCGGCCGATCTGCCGCAGGTGCGTTGCGACCCGGTGCGCGTCCGGCAAGTCGTCGGCAACGTCGTCGGCAACGCGCTGCAGTACGCCCCCGACGGACCCATCATTCTGCGCGCTCGCGCCGGCGCAGCAAGCGTGACCGTGAGCATCGAAGACCGTGGCCCCGGCTTCCCGCCGGACCAGGCCGAAACGCTGTTCGAGCGATTCTACCGCGTCGATGGCTCGCGAACGCGCGACACCGGGGGCTCGGGTATCGGCCTGGCAATCGCAAAACAGCTCGTGGAAGCGCAGGGCGGCCGCATCGCCGCGCGCGTCAACGAATACGGCGGCGCTACCCTCTCGTTCACGTTGCCGCTGGCGAGCCCGGTATGACAAGTTAGCGCGCACCCGGGCAAGAGACATTGACTTTCGACTGTTGTGATTGAAAAGAGCAAGTTTTACCCGAGGACCACGATCGCTTCCTCAGCTTGCGAAATGAGAGCAAGCGCTGCGAACGGCAGCCAGGTTTCAAGAACTGGGGGCGACATGCCCACACTTACGAAGACGTTGACAGAGAAGGAGCCGGATGGTATGGTCTGCGCGTGAACCGGCTTCCCCAGATCAAGTATCGTTGTCGCAGCTACGCGGCCAACGCGCCGTTGCGGAGATCGGTCACGAGTTAAATCGTTGCCGGTTCGGCTCTCTCGTGAGCCATCGTCGAATGGTGGTTTTTTTTGTCCCCTTTTTCCTTTCCGCCAACGAGAGGTTCCCATTTCTATGAGCGTCACGGATCGTTTGCTCGAAAACAACAGCCATTACGCGACCAACGCGGGGCGCGGCGCGTTGCCGATGCCTCCGTCGCAGCACGTCGCGGTCGTCGCTTGCATGGATGCCCGACTCGACGTCTACCGTCTGCTCGGGCTCACTGAAGGTGAAGCTCATGTCATCCGCAACGCGGGAGGCGTCGTCACCGAAGACGCGTTGCGCTCCCTCATCATTTCCCAGCGGCTTCTCGGAACCAGCGAGATCATCCTGATCCACCACACCGATTGCGGTATGCTGACGTTTTCTGACGACGCCTTGCGCGAAAAGATCGCGCAAGAAGTCGGGTTCAAGCCGCTCTTCGCCCTGCAAGCGTTCCCCGATGTCGAAGAGGACGTGCGCGAGGGTCTGCGTCGCATCCAGGCAAACCCTTTCATTCCGCACAAGGACAAAGTCCGCGGCTTCGTCTTCGACGTCGCGACCGGCAAACTCAACGAAGTAACGTAAGACGTCGCCGTAGTACGGAACTAGCCTTCCCGTCGAGTGCCTCGGAGGAGTATCCGGATCGATGCCGCTCGCGCTCGGGTAACCAGATCCATCGGCACGGGCTGCGGCCCTTCCGGATTCGGTCGCTAGACCGGGGCAGAGAGCTGTGTAACGTAGCATGCGCGCAGGCTAAATGGTCTCCGCCGCAAGCCCTTAATCGGCTACTTGTATTTTGCCCGGTCAATGAGGCTTTGATCGGCAAACCTGCTCAGAAACTCCGTGAGTGGCAAGGCGATTTCGAGTCGGTACGGCTCAATATCTTCAAATGAGGCGCCCTCGGGGACTTCGTCATGCGGAAACAGTACAATCTTGGAACCGGTTCCTGATGTTCCGCCATTCGTATCCAGGCAGTATGCGTCGCCCGACATCGTACTCGCGAAAACGACGTACCCAAGGGGAAAGAGTTCAGCCCCTTGGGCGTAATCCCGATTTTCCTGAATCGCGCGCTCAATGCACCAAAGTCTTTGACGTAGCTCCGCACATCCACCGTTCCCAGTGGTTCAGCGGCGCGATATAGATCGAGGAGTTCATCCGGGAACCCGGCCTCATTCGCGCGCTCTAGATCGGCTTCGGCCGCTGGCCTTAAACTGCCGCCATTCGTCTGGCTCAATGCCTCCCTGAGCGCTCGAATCGCATCGTCCACCAACCCTCCTCGTCCATCAAATCCTCCTCGAGACATCTCGGGCACTAAGCTAACGCTCGTTCATGGAAGCTCGATATGACCGGCGCAAGAGCCTACCCACCTTTGCGCCCCTTTCTCGCCAGCAAAGATTCGAAACGAGAAACGAGCACTGGATCTAACCTCGTTATGCTACACTTCGGCAATGCCTTTCACCGGTAGCGCCGCATGACGCAGAATCTTTCGCCGCAAGCCTACGCAAGAACGGCCGGCGTGGTCTACCTTATCGAAATCGCCCTGGCTTTTGCCGTGAATCCAGTGTGGTCGAGGCTCGTCGGCGCGGGCGGCGTTTTGGTAACGGGCGCTGAAATCGCGGCGCCGCTCTCGCCATGGCGGTTGGCCTTCGCGGGCGAGGTGTTGACCTACCTTTGCTACGCAGTGATCGCCGCGATGTTCTACGCCTTGCTCCGGCCGGTCAACCCGATACTGGCATTGCTGTCAGCTTTTCTTATGCTGGCCCACGCCGCAATTGGCGCGACGAGCGCCCTGGGGAGACTCGCGGCCTTGCAGCTGCTGAGCGGATCCGGCAACCTAGCCGCGATCGATCCTCGGCAGCTCCAGGCGATGGCATCGCTTGCACTCCAACTACACAACGACGGCCACGACGTAGGGCTCGTCTTTTTCGCTTTTCATTGTGCGGTGCTCGGTTATCTGCTCTACCAATCGGGATACTTTCCGAAGGCCTTCGGCGTGCTTTTTGCCTTAGCATCGCTCTGTCTCTTGACGAGTATCGTGACAAGCTTCCTCGTGCCGGCAATCAACGCGGCGATTTTCCCCGCAATCGTCTTGCCGCTCTTCCTGGCCCAATTGCTTTTCACATTGTGGCTCACCCTCATAGGCGTAAACCTCCGGAAATGGCCCATTGACTTGGACCATATGCCAGCCACGTGAAAGTCTGCCGTTAATTGGCGGAGCTAGCCTTCCGCAGTTTCCCGGGCGAAGCTCGCCAGGGCCATCCCGATCTCTTCGGGAGAATCTTCCTGGATGAAATGAATTCCCTTTACGCCGATCTCGCGCTGATTGGGCCACGTTCGGCAGAAATCGCGTTGGCGCCCGACGAGCTGCGCTCCCGGATCGGCGGAGATAAACAGTTTCGGGATTGAGCTCGTAGAAAGCCACGCCCCGTATTCCGTGACGATCGACGTCACGTCGGCCGGCTCACCTTCAATCGGCAGTTCACGCGGCCAAACCAGGGTCGGGAGCCGGGCTTCACGCTCGCGGAACGGCCGGCGGTACGCGGACATCTCTTCGTCGCTGAGCTTCCGTATGACGCTCTTGGGAAGGACGACCTCGATGAAAAAGTTGTCATCGAGCACGAGGTGCTCGCCGGCGTCCGAACGGAGAGCACGAAACATCTGGTCCCGTCCATTCGGGAAGTCGTCCCATCGGCGCGGAAGGACGATGGACTCCATGTACGCGATCGCCCTGATTCGATTCGGGTGCCGAAATGCCCAATAGAAGCCTAGCGCCGAGCCCCAGTCGTGCAGAACGAGAACGACTTTCGCCCGCAGTTCCATCCTTTCGAACCAGGCATCCAGATGGCGCGCATGATCGACGAACCGGTACCTGCGCGACGGCATTTTTCCCGATTCCCCCATTCCCACCAGGTCGGGCGCAAGACAGCGCCCGACGCCGGCGACATAGGGGATGACGTTGCGCCAGAGGTACGATGAAGTCGGATTCCCATGCAGGAAGACGATCGGGTCTCCCTCTCCAAGGTCCACGTAGCTCATCTCCGTATCGAGGACACGAGCCCGCCGCCGTGGGTGCAGATCAAGGGGAGCCACGCGTCATTACCTCACAAATCGTGGCCAGGCGACCTCAGCGCTGAGAGGAAGGTGACGTTTTAAACTCCGGACTTATGGTCCTTGTGGAGCCATAGTATCGCCGAAGTGGTCGCAGAGGCGAGAGGTCGAGTGAAACCCGATCGCTAGCCTGGTAGCCGTTACCGGCGAGCTCGATGCGGTAAGCTTGCTGACATCGTTGCTCGCACAGCATGGGATTGCCGCTGCTTACCGTGAACAACGCCAATTGACGTAAGACGCTTAGCATGGTTCAATCCTAGCACCTGATGCTTACCCCTCTGTTCGCATTAGTCGCAGGGCTCGCGCCTGCGGCGCTTCACACTATTGCCCCTTCGATTCCGGTGCAAATGAGGCATCGGCTCCCCTCGCCGTCCGGCAGCGGGCTGCACGTCGTCGTCATCGTGCAAGAAAACCGGAGTCTCGACTACCTATTCAACGGCTTTTCCGGCGCTAATACCGTGACGGTCGATCCGTACACGGGAACGGCCCTGCAATCCCTCTCGCTCGCGAACGCCGAGCAGCCCGATCATGATCACGCCGGCGGCTTCACTACTGAATGCGCGGCCCCACCCGGCAGCTCGATGTGCGCGATGACCGGCTTTGCACAAGAGTCCATCCGGTGCCACGTCCGCAAGGGATCTCCCGGCTGCAGCGTCTACGTCTACGCACCGCAGAGCGAAGTTGCGCCCTACTGGAGCATCGCGCAACAAGGCGAACTGCTCGACGACGTGTTCCAATGCAACTCGGGGCCGAGCTTCCCAGCCCATCAATGTCTTATCGCCGGTCAGGCCGGCGGTTACGAGTCGAATGGGACAATCGATCGGGACGATCCCTATGCCTGGGCAGAAAACAGGACCAATCCAACGTGCGCGAACAGACGCGGCATGGCCTTGTCGGTTGCGGTTAACGCTCATTATCCGGGTACGGAGACGACGCAGCCCCTTTGCTCGGATTATAGGACGATCTTCGACGACGTTTCGGCTGCGGGCTAACCTGGCGGTACTACCTCGACAACGTTAATAGCTACTGGAGCGGACCCGAGAACGTGAAGCAAGATGCTGGCAGCGCCTCGATCATCGCGCCGGACTACCAGTTCTTCACCGACCTGCAGAACGGCTCGCTTGCGAATCTCACGTATATCATCCCCGAGATCCCTTGGAGCGATCACCCGGGAAAGGACCGTGTTTATTGGGCGGGCACCGACTGGGTCGGCAACCTCATCAACTCGATCGAGGCTTCGCCGTTCGCCGCTAGCACCGAGATCATGGTCACCTGGGACGACTGGGGCGGGTGGTACGATCACGTCGTACCGCCCATCTGGCAGCCGGACAGCTACGGCTTCCGAGTACCTGGAATCATCATCGGGCCGGGCGTCATCCCGAACACCGTCGACCACACCGAACACAGTCAGGCGTCGTTCATTATCGGGACCATTGAGACGGTCTTGTCCTTGCCGTCTCTCAATCAAGAGGACGCGCAGATGGCGCCGTTTCAGAACTTCAACTTCGTCGAATATCCCGGAGCGCCGGCGTACGTTCCCGTACCGGTGCATAGCCCCCCGTCATGGTATCAAACGCAGAAGTCAACCAGCATCGAAGGCCCAGACGATTAGGTATTTAGGGTGAGACGCAAATCGTTATCCGTCATAGTCCTTACGCTTGCCATTCCGTCCGTGGCGCACGCCGCAATAATAACCAGCGTTCCGGCGACTGCGACCAGCCCCGCGATCGCGGTGTACGTCGCGAAGCCCCACGGCGACGGCACCTATCCGGCGGTTCTTCTGCTGCACGGGTGCGAAGGTTTCAACGGCTTCGAGGCCGTGGCAGCGGACCGTCTGGCGATGCATGGTTACGTCGCGGCCGCAATCGACGAACTCGGACCTCGCCAGCCGGATGGGGCATGCGGCGGAGAGCGCGACGGCTCGATCGCTGAAGCTGTCGCGGCGCGGGCGACGCTCGCCTGGTTGCGCACGCAGCCCTACGTCGCGGCCGATCGCCTGGGCATCATCGGTTTTTCGATGGGAGGCAATGCAGCACTCAATCTCATCGACCCAATCGGCCCGCCGTCGCCGGTGCCGGCCGGCCTACGCGTCGCTATTGCGTTCTATCCGGCGTGTGAAGGACGCGACGGCAGGGTGACCGTCCCGCTTGCGATCTTCGACGGCGATGTCGACCAAATTACGCCGGCTGCGCCGTGCGCGTCGATGGTTCGTGCAGGTTCAGCCGCCGGGAAATCTCTGCAAATAACGACGTACCCTGGCGCGACGCACGGTTTCACGGTTCCCGGGCCCGACCGCACGTTCTTCGGCCAACCGATACGTTATGACCCAACCGCTGCCGCCGATTCAACCGAAAAGACAGCGATACTCCTCGCGCAGTATCTCGGGAAGACGTAACGACTCGTCGGCCAGGCCGCATCCCTAAGGCACCGCCGTGAGCGACCCGCAGGTGATCGTCGTGGGCGCAGTTGACCGCTTTCTCTGGGGCGATCCGCAAGTGCACGCGGATCATGGCCCCTGGCAGCGCGGCTGAGCGAGGGACCCGTTAGCCGAACCACCTTCGAGGGATGAGCGAGCCGTTCGGCTCACAGCAACGAAGAACGGCGGCGATAAGCGTCGGTTCGGTACGGAATGCGTGAAGAAACTCTGAAAGGCGAGGGCGGACGAGCGGCGCGGCGCGCCGAAGCGCACCGTGTCCCCAATACCCCTTAAGGAATTTCGTAAGGTACTCGCCGTTGTCTCTCACCTTTCAAGCCGGCCCGCTACGCGGCGACGTGCGCGTAGCCGGCGATAAGTCGATCTCCCATCGCGCGCTCATGCTAGCGCTGCTCGCGCCTGGGACCTCGACGATCGAGCGGCCCAATCGCGGCGGCGACGTGCTCGCAACGCGTGATGCGGTCGTCGCACTGGGGGCTCGCATTGACGATAGCGACGACACGATGCGCGTTACCGGGGGAACGCTGCACGATCCACCCGCGACGATCGACGCACGCAACTCCGGGACCACGACGCGCTTGCTGATGGGTCTGTGCGCAGGTCACGGTCTCAACGCACGCTTCGACGGCGACGCGTCGCTGCGCCGCCGCCCAATGGAGCGCGTTGCGCGCCCGCTCCGCGCATTGGGCGCGGAGGTCGAGACCAACCACGGGCGCTTGCCGGCGATGGTACGCGGCGTCGATCGGCCGCCGGGCGGGGAGTTCGCGCTCGAGGTCGCCTCGGCTCAAGTAAAATCGGCGATACTCCTCGCGAACCTGCGCGCGCGCCGGCCGGTGCGCGTCACGGGCGACCGCTGGTCGCGCGATCATACCGAACGTATGCTGCGGCACTTCGGGCGCTCGATCACGTTCGACGGAAAAACGCTCGAGCTCGAACCCGGCGCGCTCAGCGCTCAACGCGTGCGAGTTCCGGCCGATCTCTCCGGCGCGGCGTTCTTCATTGCCGCCGCCACAATGACGCCGGGCAGCGATCTCGTGCTGCGCGAAGTCGGGGTCAATCCGACGCGAACCGGTTTCATCGATGCTTTGCGCGCCATGGGCGCCGATATCGCATTCGAGCGCGAGCGCGATCTGGACGGCGAGCCGGTCGCGGACATCCGCGTGCGTTACCGCCCGTTGCGGGCAACGCGCCTCGACGGCGTGCTCGTCGTCCGAGCGATCGACGAGGTCACGATTCTAGCCGTAGCCGCTGCGCACGCGGAGGGAACGACCGAGATTCGCGACGCCGCCGACCTGCGTGGGAAGGAGTCGGATCGCCTGACGACCATCGCCCAGACGTTGCGCGCATGCGGCGTCACGGTCGTCGAATACCCCGACGGGCTCGACATCACCGGAGGCGGCGCGCGCCCTCCGCGACGAACGCTCAAGACCTTCAGCGACCATCGCATCGCGATGGCGGTCGCAGTGTTGGCCGCACCGACCGGGCCGCACCCGATTGACGACGGCGAATGCATCGCCATCAGTTTTCCTGACTTTCCGGCGCTCTGGCAAACCGCGCAGCAAACCCGGTTTTGAGTCAGAACGCATCGGCCAAGAGCAAGCCGAAGCGCGGCAACGCAGCCGAACGCGAACTCGAGACCTTCATCGATCGCTTCGACCCGGAGATCGCAGCAACGGCGCGCGCCGCCCTAGCGAAAATGCGCAAGCGCCTGCCGAACACGTTCCAGCTCGTTTACGACAATTACAACGCGCTGGTCGTGGGCTTCTGCCCGACGATGCGCCCGTCGAGCGTCATTTTTTCGATCGCGATTTATCCGCGCTCTGCTGCCCTCTGCTTCTTCTGCGGCGGGGCCCTCTACGACCCAAAGAAACTGCTCGAGGGCAACGGTAAGATTTCACGCCATATCAAGCTGGAAAGTGCGGACATGCTGGAGCTTCCTGCGGTCAAGGCTTTGATGACTCAAGCGCTCGCGCTAGCCGCCGAACAGCCCGACGAAACGCAGCCCGGAGAAATCGTTATCAAATCGGTGTCGCCCAAGCAACGCCCGCGCCGCCCTAGCGTGCCTGTCCCGGCTAAGAAAGGACGCGAGGGCGAGAAACGGGCCTCAGCAAAGTGGCCGCCCGTGCGAGGCCGCACAAAGGGAGCCGGATGAAGCAGGCTAAGCCGCCCTACCGCTTCTTCGGTTTCCACATCTCCTTCAAGACGCGTCCCACCTCGCCGGCAGCTGCTGCGGAACGTTGCAGTTGCTCCCGCGTCTGAGCGAGGCTCGCGATTGCGCACTGCGTGCGCTCGAGCAAGCCGGGTAGCGTGGTAAACGTTCGCTGCGCGATCGCGACGCGCGCCTCGACCAGCGCAAACTGACCCTGCAGCGGAAACGCTTCGAGAGCTGCAATCCGCTTTGCAACCGCTTTCCCGTTGCGCACGACGCGCACGATGCCGAGCACGATCAGGGCGATCATTCCGGCGATGCCGGCTAGCACGATGCCAGCGTCCAGCCAGCCCGACATTCAGGCCGCCGTGTCGCTCGGCTTACTCTCGCTCTTCTTCTCGCCTGAGGAGTCGCTCTTCGCTTCGGCTTTTGCTTCCGACTTGGATTCCGCTTGCGCACCCTTGGAATCGCCGGGCGTACTCTTGGAATCGCCGGACGCACTTTTGGAATCGCCCGACGCAGCTTTCGAATCGCCGGACGAACCTTCGGACTTACCGCTCGACTTACGGGAATCGGTTACATAAAAACCCGAGCCCTTGAAGACGATGCCGGTTGGGCGGAAAACGCGCCGTAGCGGACCGCCGCACACCTTGCATACTTCGCCCGGCGCCTCTTTGAAACCGTGGCGGATATCGACGCTCGCAGAGCAGTCAGTGCACTGGTACTCGTAGAGGGGCAACTTGTCCTCAGGCTTCTCGAACGATCGTCACAACGCAACAAGTATACACGTCTTTAGCAGTGTCCGTCAACGACTGCTAAAGCGGCCGGCCCAGCGGCGGCAGGCCTCCGGCGCTCTTAGAAGTCGGCTAAAATGTCCTCCGGCCCAGCTTTAAACTCGACCAGCCCTTTGAAATGAAGCAATGAGTCGCCGAGGAGCGCGTCGAGCCGGCGGCGCGCGGTCATGCGGTCGATCAAGGTTCCGAGCATGCCCCCGTAAGCGGGATAGTCGACCCGCACCACGATTTTGGAGCGCTCGCGCTTGCGCTCGATTCGAAAGTCGATGCGGCGCCGCAGCGAGTACGCGCCGACCAGCGAGACAATGTGCCCGTCCAGAAACTGATCGACCTCGTACAGCTCTTCCCGTTCCCCGGGAATTGCGCCACGCAGGACGACCTCGCTGCCCAAGGCAAGCGGTCCGCCGTCATCGGTGCGGCGGGAACTGACGAGAAACGACAGCCAGACCGGCCACTTCTCGACCTCGCAGACCAGGCGAAAGGCGGCCTCGGCAGACGAGGCGAGCTCTTGGCTACGGCGAAGAGCGTTGCCCGATACACGGTCGGGCAACCCATGCGTTATCAGCATGTTAACGAATTCGCCGCCGCGGGTCCGGCCCCTGGCGACCTGGCACTACATCTTGCGATCAACGGAGCCCCCACCACTACCTGTAGCGTTCGGAGGCGGGCCGTACTCGACCCGGCCCGAGCCCACGCCGCGGGCGAACGCAACCAGCGTCTCGACTCCGAAGGCCAGCCCGTCCTCATCGAGCCGGAACTGCGGGCTGTGGCCGGGGTGGATCGAGCCGGCCCGCTCGCTGCGGACCCCGAGCCGTACCATCAACCCCGGCGCGCGTTCGGCGAAATACGCAAAATCCTCGCCGCCCATCGTCGCCGGCGGAGTTTCGACACTCAGCGTACTCGTCTGCGCAAGATACGAACGGAACGATTCGGCGAGCACCGCATCATTGACGACCGGGGGATAACCGTAGATCACCTCGAGCGAAGCGCGACACCCGTACGCACTTGCGATCCCATCGAGGATGCGGCGCGCCTTGCGTTCAAGGCCGGCGCGCACTTCCGGATCTTGCGAGCGAAACGTTCCGCCCAGCTTCACGCGATCGGCGATGATGTTGTGCCGGTAACCGCCTTCAATCGTCCCGATGGTGACGACGACCGTCTTGAACGGATCGGACTCACGGGCCGCAATATTCTGCAGCGCGAGGACGGCCGCCGCGGCACATGGGATCGTGTCCGTTGCGGTATGCGGCGACGCGGCGTGTCCGCCCACGCCGTCGATCGTGATGTAGAACTCATCGGCAGCGGCGTTGCACACGCCCGCAGTAAATCCGATCGATCCCGTGGGCAAGCGCGTGTCGACGTGCAGCATGGCAACCGCATCGATCGGCGGATCGTCCATCGCGCCGGCCTCGATCATCGGCAACGCACCGCCCGGGCCTTCTTCGGCGGGTTGGAACAACAACACCACCGCGCCGTGCAGGCGCGAGCGCTCGGCCTGCAGCACGCGCGCCGCACCGAGCAGCATCGCCGTGTGCGCGTCGTGTCCGCAGGCGTGCATCTTTCCCGGCAGCTCGGAAGCGAACGGCTCGCCCGACTGCTCGAGCACGGGAAGCGCGTCCATGTCGGCGCGCAAGCCCGCGACCTTGCCCGGCAGCTCGCCTCGGACGATCCCGACCACGCCGGTTTTTGCGAGCCTGCGATGTTCGATGCCCAGATCGGTGAGCTCACGCTCGACGATGCCCGCCGTGCGCTCTTCCTCAAAGCCCAGCTCCGGAAAGCGATGAATCTCGCGCCGGATTGCAATCGCGCGTTGCACTACGTCGACCTCGGTAATCATCGAAGACGGCTACGCGGCGCGGGTTGCGAGGGCCTTTGGCCGTCCGTGCGTCGTTGCGCCCGTGCCGACGGGAAGGCCCGCCAACGCGGGCGGGCCGTTCCCATTCGCGGCGGACGCTTGGCCGGGCTAGCCGTTTTCTAGCCTCGATAGCGTAAGAATGCAGGCACCTCGATGTCGTCCATATTGACGGGCGTAACTTTCTCGAATTCACCGCCCGCGAAGTTGAGCGCGCCGTGAGCCCCGTTTCCGTTGCGCCGGGCGCCGAAGCCGGCGGCCAGCACGGTAATGCGCACCTTCGAACCCATCGACGGATCGATCGAAGCTCCAAAGATGATTTGTGCCTCGGGGTCGACGGCACGTGCGATCATTTCGGCCGCTTCGTTGACTTCGTACATGGCCAAATCCGAGCCGCCGGTGACGTTGAAAATGACGCCGCGCGCGCCCTCGATCGTCGTCTCGAGCAGCGGCGACGCGATCGCTTTTTGGGCCGCATCGGCGGCACGATGCTCGCCGGTGCCTTCCCCAATTCCCATCATCGCACTGCCGGCGTCGGTCATGATCGTCTTGACGTCGGCGAAGTCCAAGTTGATCAAGCCCGGTTGCGTGATCAGGTCGGAGATGCCCGCGATGCCTTGGCGCAGCACGTCGTCGGCGTAGGTGAACGCTTCTTGGAGCGGCGTGCGCTTCTCGATGATCTGGAGGATGCGCTCGTTGGGAATCGTGATCAGCGTGTCGACCTTCGCTTCGAGGTCCGCGATGCCGCGCTCGGCCAGCAGCATGCGCTTGCGGCCTTCAAACGAGAACGGCTTGGTGACCACCGCGACGGTCAGCGCACCCGACTCGCGCGCCAGTTCGGCGATGATGGGCGCGGCACCGGTCCCGGTGCCGCCGCCCATGCCGGCGGTAATGAAGACCAAATCCGCATTATCGAGCAGCATCGCGAGATCCTCGCGCGACTCTTCGGCGGCCTCGCGCCCGACGTCGGGGTTAGCGCCCGCGCCCAGGCCACGCGTCACGCCGTTGCCGATCTGCACCGTGTTTTCGGTCATGCAGCCGCGCAGCGCCTGAACGTCTGTGTTGACGGCGAAAAACTCGACGTTCTGCAGGCCTGCGTCGATCATGCGATTGATGGCGTTGCAGCCACCGCCGCCGATGCCGATCACCTTGATCGTCGCGAAATGGTCGGGACTATAGCGCTTGGAATCGGCCATCGGTACCTCCGCTGGAAGTGTGCGTTTTTTGGACTTGCGAGGCGCGCGCCGCCTCGCCGGTTTCGGGCTCGGTTCGGGCACGAGCTCCGGGGTCGGTTCGTGAGCGAGTTCCGGGATCAGTTCCATAGATCACCAAACCATGTGGCGACGCGTGCGAAGGGGCTCGGGCGCAAGCCGTTATTCCAGATTGCGCCGTCGCCTTTCGGTCCGAAGAGCACTAGGCCGACGGCGGTTGAGTATTCGGGCTTACGGACGGCGTCGGTGAGACCGCCGACCGAGGTCGGAAGACCGATCCGCGCGGGCAGGCCAAAAAAGTCGGAGGCGGCTTGCTCCATGCCGTGCAGATGTGCGCCGCCGCCGGTCAGCACGACCTCTGCCAAGATCACCTCGCGCGGAATTCGCTCTGCGATCTGCGCCTTGGCCATACGAAAGATCTCGAGCAGCCGCGGAGCGACGATCGCGCGCAGTTGCGCGCGCGTGACGTTGCGCGTCGTGCGCCCGTCGAGCATCTTCACCACGAATTCGGGTTCGGCTCCGCGCCCGGCGACGGCCGAGCCGTGGGTGCGTTTGATCGCCTCGGCTTCGGCGAAGCTCGTCTTGAGGCCGAGCGCGATGTCGTTGGTCAGGATATTCCCGCCGACGGAGATCGTCGAGGTGTGGATCGCTCCGCCGCCGGCGTAAACGGCCACGTCGGTCGTGCCGCCGCCGATGTCCAGCAACACGACGCCGACGTGCTTCTCTTCCGCCTGAAGCGTCGCCGCGCACGACGCCAACGGCTCGAACACGAGACCCGCCGGCTCGAGCCCCGCGCGGTGGACGCATTTGAGCAGGTTTGTGATGAAGGTATTTCCACCAGTGATGATGTGCGTGTCGACCTCGAGGCGCGTGCCCGACATGCCGATGGGATCCGTGACGCCGTCGTGACCGTCGACAGTGAACTGTCGCGGCAAGGCATGGATGATCTGCCGATCCGCGCCGACCGAAATCAGCTTGGAAGCCTCCACGACGCGGCGCACGTCGTTGCGCACCACCTCGCGCTCGTCGCCCGAGATCGCGACGACGCCGCGGCTATTGGTGCTTTGCATATGCTCGCCCGTCACGCCGACGTAGACGTGCGAGATATGCACGCCTGCCATCCGCTCGGCTTTTTCGGTCGCCGCCTCAATGGCCCGGACCGTCTCCTCGAGATCGGTGACGACCCCTTTGCGCAATCCGGTCGAAGGTGCTTCGCCGACGCCGATGATGTCCAGCCCCTCGGGTGTGCTGCAGGCAACTACGGCGCAGGTTTTGGTCGTTCCGATGTCCAGACCGGCGATGGTCGTACCCCGCGACGATTTCGTCATCACGGTCAGGGCCCCCCAAACGCATGGGGCCGTGCGACCCGGCCAACCGGCATGCCCCCACATATTGTGGTCATGCCGGTGAGTTCCTTGTATATATTGTGTCCATAAGTCGCCGAGGTTGTGGAAAACCTGGCATTCCGGCCCTCACCGGTACTGGACGACTGGGGCAGCCGGAGCCCGCAAGTCGATCGCGACGACCCGCCCGAGGCGAGCCTGGATCTGAGCCAAAATCGGGTCGACCAAGGCTGCTTTGGCCGTAAGGTCCCTGTCGTCGCCGAAGCGCACCACGATGCCGTCGGGCATGGTCGCTTCTAAGTCGCCGAAACGCCCGAACCCAAACGAGCGGTAACGAACCGCCGTTCCGAGCGTGCGCGCGTCGGCTCGCAGCCGCGCAAGCGCCTCGTCGTGGAGAAACGCACCGGTTGGAGCGGCCGGCAGATCGTCGCGCCGGTACACCGTCAGCCTCGGATCGGCGCAGCCTGGTTGTAAAACGCGCTGGTCCGCGTCGATCGTGAAGGCGCCGTCGCGCCCAACCAGGCACCCGTCGGGAACGCGCTCGACGATCGCGATGCGGACGTGCGCGGGCAACGCGCGGTGAACGTGCGCGCTGTGCACGAAGGGTAAGCGCTCGATACGGCCTTCGATCGCCGCCTTATCGACCAGCCAAATGTTGGCTGATGGATCGATCGCCGCGCGCGCCACGACATCGGCTCGCGAGACGCGCGAAAGCCCGACGACGTCGAGCGATTGCAAGCGAAAAAGCGGCGAGGTAACGAGCGACCAGAGCGCATAGGCGCTCGCCGCGGCGACAAAGGCGGCCAACACCCAGTAGGTGCGCAGCCGGGCGCGCAGCGACCGTTTGGAGCGGCGTCGCAGCCGCGGCACGTTCGCCCGCGGTGCGGCGGCCTTTTCCCGCGAATCGGAATATGCCCCGCCTCGCGGGGTCATCGAGCGATCTGCTCGCTTTCCGGCGGCAGAACGAAGCGCGCGATCGCTTCGGCCACGCCGTCGCTTTCGACGTCACCCACCACCGCGTCCGCTTCGGCCTTGAGCTCGTCGGGCGCCGAACCCATCGCGACGGCGAAGCCGGCGGCTTTCAACAGCGGCAAATCGTTATAGGAATCGCCGATCGCGAGCGTTCGCTCGATGCCGATGCCGAGTTTCGCCGCAACCTCGCGAAGCGCTTCGCCCTTGTTGACGCGCGGGCTCAGCATCTCGACGAACTCCGGATTCGAGCGCGTCACGTAGGCGTCGTCGCCACACACGCGCTGCATCAGCGCGAAGCAGGCCGGCGTGCGCTCCACCTCCGTTACGACATTGACTTTCGTGCTGTCGTGCCCAGCGAAAGAGGCGGGCAGAGACGCGACGACCACCGGCTGCACGCCCGAGATACGGGCGTAGAGTTCTGAGTATTGGTTCTGCGCTTCGACAAAGAAGCGGTCGTCGCGATAGAATTGGACGTGATAGCCGCCGCCCTTCGCGGCCTCGTAGATGCGCAGCGCGACTGCATTCGCAAGCGGCACTTCGCGCTCGAAGCGGCCGCTTTCCGCGTCGGCGATCACAGCGCCCTGATAGCAGATGATCGGGCCGGTGATGCCGAGCAATTCGACGATGCTTTTTGCACCGGCGTACATGCGCCCGGTCACGATCGTGGCATGCACGCCGGCAGCGATGGCGCGCCTTACGGCCTGTACGACCGCCGGCCGTACGGGCCGTTCGGGCTCGACGAGCGTTCCATCGAGGTCGATGGCGAGCAATAGCGGGGGCGTCATCCGGCTTCCCGCACGCGCAGTTCGGCGGTGCGCGCGTGCGCGGGCAGCCCCTCGAAGCGCGCGAGCGCGGCGAGCGTGGCGGCGTCGTGCAGCATGCGCTCGCGGCTGTTGGCGACGAGCGACATCGTGCGATAGAAGTCTGCGGTGCGCAGGCCAGACGCGAAGCGCGCGGCGCCGGAAGTGGGCAGAACGTGATTCGTGCCCGCGATGTAATCGCCGGCCGCGACCGGCGTGTCGTCGCCGAGGAAGATCGCGCCCGCGCGGCTCACGTCGGGAACGAGCGACCACGGGTCGCGCACCTGTAACGAAAGGTGCTCGGGGGCGAAGCGCTCGATGACGGCCATCAGCGCAGCGCGGTCGGTGGCGTGCACGAGGAACGCGCGCGAGGCGAGTACCTGCGCAACGATCTCGCTGCGCCCGCAAGCCGTGGCGAAGGGGCCGTCGAGCAAGGCGGCGACCCGTTCGAGCAGCTCGTGGTCCTCGGAGGCGGCTGCCACGCGCGCCAGCGGATCGTGTTCAGCCTGGGCGATCAACTCGCCGGCTACGAGCTCGGGGCGAGCGCTCGAGTCGGCGACCACCAGCACTTCGGAAGGCCCGGCTAGGCCGTCGATGCCGCACACACCGTACACTTGGCGCTTCGCCTCGGTCACCCACGCGTTGCCCGGGCCGACGATCTTGTCGACGCGTGCGATCGTCGCGGTTCCGTATGCAAGGGCTGCAATCGCTTGCGCGCCGCCGGCCGCATACAGTTCGTCGACCCCGCACAGCGCGCAGGCGAACAGGAAGGCCGGGTTTACGCTGCCGTCGGCGCGTGGCGGCGTGGTGACGACGACGCGCCGGACGCCCGCGATCTTGGCCGGAACCACGGTCATCAGCACCGATGAAGGGAGCGGCGCGGTTCCACCGGGCACGTAAGCGCCGACGGAGTCGAGCGCACGCACGAGCAGCGCGCTGACGGTCCCATCGGGGTCACGGTGCTCGAGATCGCGCGGCCGCTGCCGTTCGTGGAAGGCCGCGACGCGCCGGCGCGCAAGCTCGAGTCCACGAACGATCTCAGACGGAAGGGAAGCCGCGGCTTCCGCCAAGGAAGGGATCGCAACGCGCAGCGATTGGATGGAAGCCGAAGGCGCGTCGAAGCGGCGCGTGTACTCGACCAGCGCTTCGTCACCGCGCTCGCGCACGGCGCGCAGGATCGCGCTGACGCCGCTGCGGACGTGCTCGGGAGCCTCCCAGCCCGCCGCATACAACGCCCTGAGCGCGACCTCGTCGGCCGCATCGACGATCTTCATGCTACGGCGGTGCCCTCGAGCTTGTGCAAAAGCGCCGTGATTGCGTCGTACTTTGCGCGAAAGCGCACCGCGTTGACCACGAAGCGGGCCGTCGACGACGCGATTTCGTCGACGACGACGAGGTCGTGTTCGCGCAACGTGTTGCCGGTCGCGACCAGATCGACAATCAGATCCGCTAGGCCAACAAGCGGGCTCAGCTCGACGGAACCGTGCAGCTTGATGAGCGCAACCGGCAGATCGCGCTCGGCGAAAAAATTCTCGGCGGTGCGGGCAAATTTGGTCGCGACGCGCAAAAATGTGGGCAACTGCGCGCCTTCGTGATAGCGGTCCTCCCGGCGCGCCGCAACGACCAGCCGGCAGGCGCCGAATCCGAGATCCGCAAGCTCGCAGACGTTGCTCTCGGCTTCCCACAGCACGTCGGCGCCCACGATGCCGCAGTCGGCGGCGCCGAATTCCACGTAAGCCGGCACGTCGGTCGGGCGAAGGAGCAAGACGCGCGTTCCGTCGGGGCTATTGATCGTCAGCCGCCGCCCCGGATCCGCCGGCACGTCGATCCCCGCGGCGCGCAGGCGCGCGGCCGATCCTTCGTAGAGCAGGCCTTTCGGAAGCGCGATAACCAGACCATTCGTGTTTCGACCGTTCACCAGCGCACGTCCAATTCGCGCACCGCGCCGTCGCGCGCCAGCACCACGCGCGGGATGCGCTGCTGCCGCGCCTCCTCGACTAGTTCGCTCTCGCTGCGCCGCTCGAAGTCGATGCGCACGATCTTGCCCGCCGCACGTTCGCGGGCTGCAACGACATCGGAACCGCTCACCAGCACGTCGATCGCCGGCGCCACGCCGAACTGCGTCGAGTGACGCCGCTCGAGTGCGATCAAGAGGCGCTCGACGCTGAGCGACCAGCCGACGGCGCCGGCCGCAAAGCCGAAGCGCGGCAGCAGTTTGTCGTAACGCCCTCCCCCGCACAGTGCGAAGCCGAGGTCAATGGCAAACCCCTCGAAGATGAAGCCGGTGTAGTAGGAAATGTCGCGCAAGAGCGATAGGTCGATCGTGATGCGCGAGCCATGCCCGAGCTCGCGGGCGCGTGCGAGCAGGCGTTCGAGCCGGCCGATCCCGGCCATTCCAGCGTCGCTGCGGCAGAGCTGCCGGGCCGCCCCGAGAACGTCCTCGCGGCCGCGCGTCATCACAAGCGCGAGCAGATCGGAGGCGGCCGCGCCGCCGCCACGTTCCGCCAAGAACGCCCGCAATCCGACGACGTTGCGGCCCGAAATCAGGTGCTTACAGGTTGCCAGCGCGGCGGGTTCGAGCTCGAAGCCGGCCAGGATACCGTCGACGACGGCGGCATGGTTGATGTCGAACAGCACGTCGCCCAGGCCGATCGCGTCGAGCCCTTCGATTGCGGTGAACAAGCATTCGGCATCCGCGTCGGCGCTGTCGGGGCCGATCAGCTCGAGGCCCGCCTGCGTGAACTCGCGCATCCGACCCTCTTGCGGCTCCTCGTAGCGGTACGCGGTCTGGACGTAGGAGAGCCGTAAGGGAAGCGGAGCCCCACGCATTCGCGTCGAGACCAAGCGCGCCACCGGCGTCGTCATCTCGGGTCGCAGGGCAAGCTGCGTGCCGTTCTTGTCGGCAAACAGAAACGTCTGCTGCGCCAAGACGTCGCCCAAACCAAGCTCGAGCACGTCGAAGCGCTCGAAGCTCGGCGTTTGAACCTCCGCGTACGCCCAGCGCTCGAAGACGCCGCGCAGCTCGTTTTCAACCGCGCGCTTGCGCCGCAATTCCGGCGGCAACCAATCGCGCGTACCGGCGGGAAGCCTCACGCCGTGCGTGCTTCGACGACCGGTCCCTGCCAGACCCCCGAACTGCCGAAGATCGATTCCAACTCGGCACGCACGTAAATCGCCTTGAGGACGCCGCGCGGCATTCGTTCGGACGACGCGCCGACGTGAAGCACGACCGGAACGTCCCCCGGAGCGTCGTCGAGGAAACGGATCAATGCGTCGATTTGCGGACGAGACTTGGCGTTCACGTGCCAGCCCTCCGACCGCACGTTTGCCCCGCGCGCAAAGGGCGCCACCTCGTTCACCGTCACCGACAGCTCGAGAGGCGCTTCGTCGCCCGGCATCGTCCCGCGGCGCTCGCGAAAGCGCACGCGACCTTTGATGGTCACGATGGCATCCTGCACGAACGGCGGCGCGAGTTGCTGGTAGGACTTCGGAAACACGATGCACTCGACGCTGCCGCTCGTGTCCTCGAGCGTCGCGACCAGCATCTGCTGCTGCATTTTGGTGAGCGTGCGGCGTACGCCCGTCAGCATGCCGGCGATCGTTACCAGCTCGTCATCGGCCTTCGCGCGCAACTCCTTGATCGGGGTCGCCCCCGAACGCGCCAGCGTCTCGGCGATGTCGGCCAGCGGGTGGCCGGAGACGAAGATGCCCAGCGTCTCCTTTTCCCAAGCGAGAGCCTCGAGCACCGGCGGCGCGGGCAGGTTGCGAAGTTGCGGCTCCAGCTCACGCGTCGCCGACTCGGCCAAACCGAAAAGCGAAACCTGTCCCGACTCACGGTCGCGGCCCTCGCGTGCTGCGATCTCAACCGCTTGGTCGAGCGCATCGAGCTGCTGTGCGCGGTTGCCCGGCAGCGAGTCGAGGGCGCCGCAGCGGATCAGCGCATCGAATGCTTTGCGATTGAGCTGGCGCGGGTCGACACGCTTGGCGAAGTCGAAGACGTCGGTGAAGCGTCCGCCGGACTCGCGCGCTTCGATGATCGCCCGGACGGTGCCCTCGCCCACGCCTTTGACGGCCGCCAAACCGAAACGAATGTCGGCTCCGACGACGGTAAACGCGGCGCGCGACTCGTTGACGTCGGGGGGTAGAACGTCGACGCCGACTTTTTTCGCCTCCTCAAGATACTCGACGAGTTTGTCGGTCTTGTCGAGCACCGAGGTCATGAGTGCAGCCAGATACGCGCGCGGATGGTTGGCCTTGAGGTAGGCAGTCTGATACGCAATCCAGCCGTACGCAACCGCGTGACCCTTGGGGAAGCCGTAACCGGCAAAGGGTTCCACGAACTTGAAGATCTCGCGCGCGAGGCTATCCTCGATCCCGTTCGCGACGGCTCCCGCCAGGAACATCTCGCGGTAAACCGGGATCTTTTCCTTCTGCTTCTTGCCGACGACCTGGCGCAGCTCGTCGGCTTCGGCCATCGAGAACCCGGCAATATCGCGAGCGATGCGCATGATCTGCTCTTGGTACGCCGCGATCCCATAGGTCGGGGCGAGGATCGGCTCGAGCTTGGGATGCAGGTAGGTCGCCTTCGTTCGCCCGTGCTTGTTGCTGATGTAGTGCGGAATCCATTCCATCGGTCCCGGCCGGTAGAGCGCCACCAGCGCAACGATGTCCTCGAAGCGGTTGGGGCGCAGCTCCGCGCAAACGCGCCGCATTCCGTCGGACTCGAGCTGGAAGACCCCGGTCGTCTCTCCGCGCCCGAGCATTTGGAAGGTCGGCTGATCGTCGTCGGGGATCGAGGCGAGGTCGAAACTCGGGTTGTCCGTGCGGCGAATTTCATCGACCGCGTTCTTCATGACGGTCAAATTGCGCAACCCGAGGAAGTCCATCTTGAGCAGCCCGATGCGCTGCACCCAACCCATGTCGTACTGGGTGTTGACCTCCTCCCCGCCGAGCCTGATGAGGGGCGTCACGTCGACCAGCGGATCCTTCGAGATGACCACGCCCGCAGCGTGCGTCGAGGCATGCCGCGCCAAGCCTTCGATCGACTTCGCGGTGTCGAGCAAATGGCGCATTTGCGGCGAGCCGTCGTAGAGCGACTTGAGCTCGGGAATGCTGCGCAGGGCCTGTTCGATCGTCAGACCCCCCGCCCCCGACGGGATCAGCTTCGCAACCCGGTCGACCTCGCCCAGCGGCGTGCCCAGCGCCCGTCCCGCGTCGCGCACGGCCGCCCGGGCGGCCATCGTCCCGAACGTAACGATCTGCGCGACGTGGTCCTTGCCGTACTTTTCGGTGACGTAACGGATGACTTCGTCGCGCCGCTCGACGCAGAAGTCCGTGTCGATGTCCGGCATCGAGATGCGCTCGGGATTGAGAAAGCGCTCGAAGATCAGGTCGTATTTCAACGGATCGAGGTCGGTGATGCGCAGCACGTACGAGACGACCGAGCTGACCGCAGAGCCGCGCCCAGGACCGACCGGAATGTCGTGGTCGCGCGCGTATTTGATGAAGTCCCAGACGATCAAGAAGTAGGAAGCGAGCCCCATCTTCACGATGACGCCGAGTTCGTATTCGAGCCGCTCGCGCAGAGCCGCGTCGCTGCCGGCGCGCTCGGCCCCGTAGCGTGCGACCAGGCCCTCCTCGCAAATCTCGCGCAGGAATTCCTCCGGCGTCTTGGGCAGGAGCGTTAGGCGGTCGTCGGCGGCGGGAACCGGGAAAAACGGAATGTTGAACTGCTTCTCGGGGACGCGCATGTCGATGCGCTTGGCGATCTCGAGGGTATTGTCGCAGGCGTCGGGGACGTCGCTGAAGAGCGCTCGCATTTCGTCGGCCGATTTGACGTAGAACTCGTCGGTCATGAACTTCATGCGATTGGCATCGGCGACGGTTTTCCCGGTGCCGATGCACAGCAGCACGTCGTGCGCGGCCGCGTCGGAGCGCTCGAGATAGTGGGAGTCGTTGGTTGCGACCAGCGGCAAATTCATCTCGCGCGCAAGGCGGATGAGGCCATTGGTCACAACGTCCTGCTCGGCGATGCCGTGGCGCATGATTTCGATGTAGAAACGATCGCCGAAGATATCCGCAAAGGTCTTGGCGGCGCGCTTAGCGGCCTCATAGTCGTTGCGGAGCAACGGTTGCGCGCACAGCGAGGACATGCAGCCCGAGAGCACTATCAGGCCGTCGTGGTGGCGCTCCAACAGCTCGAGATCGATGCGCGGCTTGTAGTAGTAGCCCTCGAGAAAACCTTTCGAGATCAGCGCGACAAGGTTGCGATAGCCGACCAAATCGGCCGCTAGGAGCGTGACGTGCGCCTCGTCGCGAACGGTCCGGTCGAATCGGCCGCGCGGGGCAATGTACGCTTCGCAGCCGACGATTGGGACCAGAGCGTGATCGCGGGCCGCGTAGTAGAACTCCATGGCGCCGAACATGACGCCGTGGTCGGTTAAGGCGACGCCGGGAGCCCCGCCTTCCGCCGTGCGCTTGCAAAGCGCATCGACACGGCAAGCCCCGTCCAAAAGCGAGTACTCGCTATGTACGTGCAGGTGGACGAAGGAACTCAAAGTTGTTTCGGCTGACGCTCCGGGGCGGTTCGCGGCGGAATGCTTCTCTTTTTCAAAAAGCGGCCGGCCCCCCTGTGTCGCGCGGGCCTGCCCGGCCGCCCAAGGTTTTGCCTTCGCGCGGCGAAGGGAGTACCCCGATGAAGATTTCTTCCTTCGTCTGTTCGGTTTTGCTCCTGGGGTTTGCTACGGTCGCGACCGCGCAAGCACAAGCTCTGCCCGGGCCTTCTCCGACGGCAGTCCCCTCGGCCGCGCCGGCCCCGGCAAGCGCTTCCCCCGCGCCGGAGTCGTCGCCGGCGGCCGCTGCGCCCGCTGCCTCACCGTCTTCACCTTGGAAACCCTACGACCACTTCGCACTGCTGACTCCGCTTGCGATCACACACGTCTCGAGCGAGTTAACGCCGGGAACCACGACGCTTGGCGGCTTCAACGTCGACAGCGCGAGCGAGTTGAAGATCTGGAAGGTGCTCACGATGGTCGGCTTCGATTTCCATCAAGTGACCTACCAACATGAGGCCAACTACCCGGTGCCTGCGATCGGCGGCGGAACGACGATCTTTCCCACGCTGACCGCGACCGAGTACGAATATGGGTTTCGCGGCGGCGTCGCGGTCGTACCCCACACCTACGTCGGCTTCAATTCTATCTTCGTAGCCAACAATTACGGCAACCCGGAGTTGATCGGCTACGAATTCGGCGTCGAACGGCTGCCCGACTTCTCTCAGACGCTTTCGTTCCACGGCAAGTTCTACACCACCGGAAACCTCTTCAACGAATTCAACTTCGTGGTTCATTCGACCGGCGAAACGGTTGCGGTCAGCTATCGGAACTTTGAATACGAAGTCGGCGCGGTCTACGCCGTGCCGCACCGGCCCTATCTTCTTGATTTGGGTTACCGCGGCTTTGCGCGCGTTAATCGCTTCAACGCACCTGCCAACATCGAGGAAACCGGCCCCTACCTCGCCCTCGGCTTTCGCTTGTAGCTCGACCTCCCAGATGAGTGATCCGGCTCGCATGTTGGGGCGTCTTTGCGATGGGCGCGCCGCCTAGGCCCAGGCGGCAGCAGCCGGGCGGGCGTGGAGGATTCAGACAGCGCTCGTGCCGGTCGATGCCACATAAGGACCCCAAAAATGCCCGCGAGCCGTTCGGGAGCTACGTCTGACCGTTCATGTTTTCACGCACTCTGTCCATCGGCAGCGCTGACCGCCACGTCACGTTCTCGGTCGAGGATCTCTGCCGGCATACGATCGTGTTCGGGTCCTCAGGATCCGGTAAGACGACGCGCGCCTATAACCCCATCTTGCAGGACATGCTCGGGCGGCTCGGCGCCGGCGCCCTCATCATCGCCGCCAAGATCGAAGCCGTTCACGAGGCCGCCGAGCTAGCGCGGCGCGCCCAGCGAGAATACCTGGTCATCGAGCCCGGCAGTTCGATCGGAATCGATCTTCTTTCGGGCAGCCCCGACGTCGATGCGAGTTACTTTCGGGACACCTTCGGGCGAGTCGCCGAAGACGCCAAGCGCTGGGTCGAGGGCGCCGTCACGCGAATGAAAAACGCGCTGCGCATGCTCAAAGCCGCGGGACAGCAATACTATACGTTCGACCATCTCACGTCGTATTGCTTCGACGCCAAGTTTGCAGCGACGGTGCGCGTGCTGGCTTGCGACCGGCTGCGCGTCGTCTCCCACGAGTCGGAAGAGGCCTGGACGATCCGCGAGGCGGTGGCCTACGAGGATACCCGCTACCACGAGTTCACGCCGGAAACGCGACGCGCCGTGCTGTTCTCGGTTTCCGAACTGCTCGAGCCGTTGCGCGACTACCAACTGCAGAAGACCTTCGCGAGCAAGAAGAACCTGGTCCACATGGATTCGGTCTTCTCGGGAAAGGTCATCATCCTGCACGTCCCCCGGACGCGCTTCGAGCGCGCGGCACAGTCGATCTACACGATCGCCAAGCGGCGCTTCTTCACCGCCCTCGAGAATCGGCGGGCCGACCCGAGCCTGGACCAAGATCGCCCGATCGTCTTCGGAATCGACGAATACCAGCTCTGCATCTCCGAATCCGACGTCCAATCGCTGGGCGTCATCCGCTCCGCCGGATGCATGGTGCTGGCCACGACGCAGGGCGTCTCGTCACTCTACTCGACCCTGCCCAAGTTCCATGTCGACGCCGCGCTCCAAAACTTCACGCAGAAGATCTGGTTCAAGACCGACGACGAAGACACGCTCGGGGTGCTCGACCGGGCGACCAAGTACACCAAGAACGCCATCGACACGAGCCAGCTCTTCGAAATGAACCGCGACCAGGCGTTCTGCCACTTCACGGTCGGCGACACGTCGGTCGACACCGTCCTGGACATGAAGCCGCTCTTCATCACGCCCAGGCAGGGCGCTCCGGCGGGCGCCTTCAGCCTAGCGTGACCCGAGCCAAGCACGGAGCCGCGCGGCAAATACGAAGAGGGCGACTCGCATCCTGCGAGGCGCCCTCTTCGCCCCTTGCTTCCCCTGCGAAAAATCTCTGGCGACATTGTACATAGGAAGCTCGCGGGGGACCCAATTGTTAAGAAATCCTTGCGAACGGCGCCCGCGGTAGCTTTTAGTGGGGCCGAGCAGCTGCCAGCAGCGCCCGCAGCCGCTCCACCGGCAGCGCGTAGAAGGTGAGGCCGCGCGCCCCCGACATGGTGCGGGCTGACACCAGCGCGTCGACGACCGCCGCTTCCGTCGCCTCGGCGGTTGCCGAAAAGAGACCGTCTAAGGCATCGTCTCCGGCGAGCACCGAAACGGGCGGGGCGCCCGATTGGTCGCGCGGGTAGAGGCGCGTCGTGCTGAAGGCGATCAGTAAGTCACCGCTGGAGACGTGCGACGTCAGGCCGGTGCGGCCCAGGCCGAGCACGGCGCGCTTCGCCAGCTCGCGCAGCTGGCGGAAATCGAGCGGCGCATCGGTGGCGACGACGACGATGACGCTGCCGTCGGCCGCTCGTCCGGTCGTTCGCAGCGAGGCGCGGCGCGGGATCACCGGAAGCAGCTCGTGCTCGAGTTCGCGGCCGACTGGGACGCCGTCGATGCGGAGCTCGGCGCGGGAACCCGTGTTGGCGTTGACGAGCACGCCGACCGTATAGCCCCCCAGATCTTTCGCAACGAGGCGCGAGGCCGTCCCGATGCCGGCTTTGAACGCGAAGGCGCGCATGCCGGTGCCGGCCCCGACGTCGCCTCGTTCGAAGGGGCCGCCGGCCGCCGCGTTGAGGGCGGCCACGGCGTCGGAGGGCAGCACGTGCCGGCCCTGGATGTCGTTGAGGCCCTGGTCGTCGCACTCGGCCACGACCGGCAGCGGAACATCGTCGCTGACCCCGATCTCCGGATGCTTGGCGATCAACCAGTCGATGACGCCGTCGTCGACGCGGCCGACGTCGAGGGTGTTCGTCAGCGCAATCGGCACCTCGAGAAAGCCGGCTTCGTCGACCCAGTGAGCGCCGGTCATTTCGCCGTTTCCGTTGAGATCGAACGTGGCGGCGGAGACGCGCTTGGTCCAAGGATCGGCGTTCGGCAGCACCACGGTCACCCCGGTACGCACCGGGCCTTTGCCGGCTACCAGCGTGCCGGGTGCGCCATCGATCTTCGTAACCTGGCCAACCATCACGCCGGCCACGTCGGTGATGGCGTCGAGCGGCCCGCTCGGCATGACGCCGATCGTGACGCCCTCCGTCCGCGAGTTCGAGGAAGCGGGCAACGCCGCGAGCGCGAGCGCAAGCGCGCTCGCAAAGGCTGCCTTCACGATGCGACCGGGGCCATAAAGGCACGCGCCGGCAGGTCGCATGCCCGATCCTGGGCGCTCACCGCGGCGGCATTCCCGGCGGGCAGCCTACATTCCGGCAGCGAAGCCGGCAGCATGGCGATGGTAGCGACCTTCCTAAAGCATGGAAGCAACGTGGCGATCGTGGCGATGAGCCTGCTCCTAGCTGCAGCGATGGGCCTTCACGCCGTTGCGTTTGTGCCGGTGGCGATCTTGATCGGCGCGCTGCTCTTCTTCTTGACCGAGTATTCGACGCACCGCTTCTTGCTTCACGCGCCCCCTATGAAGAATCCCTCCGTGCTGCGCATGCAGCACCGGCTGCACTACGACCATCACGTCGAGCCGGAGCGGCTCGACCTGCTGTTCCTGCCGCCTTGGTTTCTCTTTCCGGCGCTCGCCATTTTCGTCGCTGTGTACTTCGCGATCGCGCACAACGTCGCGGTTGTGGCGGCCCTCGTCCTTGGGAATTTGCTCGGCTTGCTCTACTACGAATGGGTCCACTACGTCGCGCACATCCCGTACCGTCCGCGCACGCCGGTGGGGCGGTGGATGAAGAAATATCATCTATGGCATCACTTTAAGAACGAGCACCTCTGGTTCGGGGTAACCAACCCCTCGATGGATTTCGTTTGGCGCACCTACGTGCGCGTCGACGAAGCCGACCGCAGCGGCAGCACGCGCATTCTCTTCCGCTGAAGATGCCCGAGCCGGCCGGCATCCGGGTGGGTGAGGCCCGCTGGCAGGACCGGACGAACCGCGAGGACCCGGGCGCTGGGAGCCGCTAGGCGCGACTCGGGTGGCTTCCTACGGGGGCCAGCGGTTCGGCCGGCTGTCGGAAGGGGTAGGTACGGAAAAGACTGCGGGCATCGGAGTCCTGCGAGCCCAGTGCAGGCTCGCCCGCGCTCGGCGGGAAAACCGTCCGTCCGATCTTGACGCTTGGGGGGACCTCGACCATTCTTACGCTGCCCGAATCAACCGACGTTCGTCTGCGAAACCATCTCAAAGAGCTGGGGCTTGAAGGCGTCACTGCGGTCTATCGCAACCTTCCCGTCGCCGACCTCTACGAGCATGCGATTCGCCGCAACGAAGGCGAACTCGGCGCGGACGGTCAGCTCGTCGTTGCGACGGGCGAACACACCGGCCGCTCACCGAAAGATAAATTTTTCGTTCGCGAAGCAGGCAGCGAGCATCACATTGACTGGGGCGAAGCCAACCGTCCGATCGACGCCGCCCATTTCGACGCACTCTTGGAGCGAGTCAGCGCCTATCTGAGCGAGCGCGACGTCTACGTTATGGATACGTACGTGGGCGCCGATACGCGCTACCGCCTGCCGGTCCGGATCGTCTCGGAGTACGCTTGGCATTCGCTCTTCGCGCGCAACCTGTTCTTGACGCCCAACGAGCCGCCGAGCGATTTCACGCCGCAGTTCACGGTGATCGACGCGGCCGAGTTCAGCGCCGAACCCACCCGTGACGGCACGCGCAGCGGCACGTTCATTTTGATCAACTTCGCGCGCAAGATGGTACTGATCGGCGGCACGCGTTACGCAGGCGAGATCAAGAAGTCGGTTTTCACGATCATGAACTACTTGATGCCGCTGCGCGGAGTCTTCCCGATGCACTGCGGAGCGAACGAAGGAGCCGACGGTGACGTCGCCATCTTCTTCGGGCTTTCGGGTACCGGCAAAACGACGCTTTCGGCCGATTCGAAGCGGCCGCTGATCGGCGACGACGAGCATGGCTGGTCGGCCGACGGGGTGTTCAACTTCGAGGGCGGCTGCTATGCGAAGGTCATTGGGCTCTCGCAAAAGGCCGAGCCGGAAATCTGGTCGGCCTCGCACCGCTTCGGCTGCGTGCTCGAGAACGTGGTCGTCGATCCAGCTACCCGCAGCCTCGATCTGGCCTCGGAAAGCAAGACGGAGAATACTCGCTCGGCCTATCCCGTCGACTTCAACCCGAACGTCGTCCCCGGATTGAAGGCGGGACACCCGGCCAACGTCATCATGCTGACGGCCGACGCGTTCGGCGTGCTGCCGCCGATCGCCAAGCTCTCAGCCGAGCAGGCGATGTATCATTTCCTGTCGGGATATACGGCGAAGGTTGCCGGAACCGAGAAGGGCGTGACCGAGCCTAGTGCGACCTTTTCGACCTGCTTCGGCGCGCCGTTCATGGTGCACCATCCGACGGTGTACGCCAAGCTTTTGGGCGAGCGCATCGGCGAGCACAAGGTGAACTGCTGGCTCGTCAACACCGGGTGGAGCGGGGGGCCGTACGGCGTCGGCTCGCGCATGGCGATCGCGCACACCCGCGCCATGATCAATGCCGCCCTCTCGGGTGCGCTCGATGCGGCCCGCTTCGAGACCGAACCGTTCTTCGGCCTTTCGATACCCACGGGGGTTCCGGGCGTCCCGAGCGAGGTGCTCAACCCACGCAACGTGTGGAGCGATCCCGCCGCTTACGACAAGCAAGCCAAAGCGCTGGCCGGCCTTTTCGCCGCCAACTTCAAAAAGTTCGAGGCGCAAGCCAGCCCAGCCGTCCTCGCCGCCGCCATCAAACCTTAGACGCCCTGCTTTGGCCTAGGGCTTCGTTGCGGGCGGGCTCACTTACCCGAAAGTAAACTTCGCCCGCCCGCGCCTCGCCCTAGACCAAAGCAGAGCGTCTAAGGAATCTGTTTAGGACGCGATGCGTTGCGGCGGGGGGATTTTGAGTTTTTTAGCGACGCTGTCGAGGGTGGCGACGACGACGGGGTCGAGTGCGATGCCGTGCTCTAAACTTTCTCGCGTGCGAATGGCTTCGATTTCGCCGGCGGTGTAGACGCGCTCGCATCCGGCGGCGGGCTCGCAGGCGCGCATGTGCTCGAGCAAACGCGAGAGATCAGCTTTGAACGAGGCCGCGTCGCGTAAGCCGTCGATGCGAAACGCGGCGAAGAAGTGACTCGTGATCGCGGGGTCGAGCACGCCCTGCGAATCCGGCATCTCGGGTCCATAGACGCCGCCGGCGAGAACGCCGCAAAGAATCTCGGCAAGCAAAGCGAGTCCGTACCCTTTGTGGCCGCCGCCTTCGGTGCCGAAACCGCCAAGCGGCAGTAAGCTACCGTTGATGCCGCTCTGCGGATCGAGCGTTTCGCTTCCGCCCGCATCGAGCGCCCAGCCGGGCGCGAGCGGCTTGCCCAATCGCCTGGCGATCTCGAGCTTGCCCAGCGCAACGGCCGTCGTCGCCATGTCGAGCACGAATGCGTCGCCGTTTTGCGCCGGAATCGCGTAGGCGAAGGGGTTCGTTCCAAGCATCGCGGTCCGGCCGAAGGTCGGAACGGCGAGCTTCCCCGCATTGGTCGAGGCGATGCCGACGAGGTCGTGCTCGAGCGCCATCATCGCATAGTATCCGGCGATGCCGAAATGGTTCGAGCGCCTGACCGTCGCTACCGAACAACCGGACTCGAGGGCCTTGCGGATCGTGCGCCGCATCGTCTTGACGGCGGCGGGGTGGCCGAGCCCGTTATTGGCGTCGACGGCCAAGCTGGTTGCCGTCTCGCGGATGGTGACCGGTTGCGCGCGCGGGTCGATCAGGCCGTCGCGCAGCCGGTCGACGTAGAAGCGCTCGAGCCGCGCGACGCCATGTGACTCGATGCCGCGCAGATCGGAGGCAACGAGCACGTCCGCGACGATCGCAGCGTCGTCCTCCGATACGCCGACCGCGCCCATCGCGTCGCGTACGAACGCCTGCAACACGTCGGCGCGAAAGCGCGTCCGCCGCGCTGCCGGGGCTTCCATCAGCCGGTTCTTGCGCCGTTGCGCGCTTGCGAGCCGACGGCCCCTAACCTAAGCGCTCGATGATCGTGCCGTTGGCCATTCCACCGCCCTCACACATCGTCTGCAGGCCGTAGCGGCCGCCGCTGCGTTCGAGCTCGTAGAGCAGGTCGGTCATGATGCGCGCGCCGCTGGCACCGAGCGGATGGCCGATTGCAATCGCCCCGCCGTTGACGTTGACCCGTGACATGTCGGCGTGCGTCTCTTTTTCCCAGGCCAAGACGACGCTCGCGAAGGCCTCGTTGATCTCGATCCGGTCGATCCGATCCAACGTCAGGCCGGCGCGCTCGAGGACCTTCTTGGTAGCGGGAATCGGCGCGGTCAGCATCATGATCGGGTCTTCGCCCGCGACCGAAAACGCGACGAAGCGGGCGCGGGGGACGAGTCCGAGTTTCTCCGCCACGCTGCGTTCGGCGATGAGCAGGGCCGCCGCGCCGTCGCTGATCTGCGAGGAGTTGCCGGCCGTAATAACGCCGTCGGCTTTGAATGACGGTTTGAGGCCACCCAGCTTCTCGATGCTCGTGTCCTGGCGCACGCCTTCGTCGCGTTCGAAGCGACGCGCGGTGCCGTCTTGGTCGACGACCGGCACGGCGGTGAGCTGCCCGTCGAGCTTGCCGCCGGTGACGGCATCGGCTGCCCGCCGGTGACTTGCCAGGCTGAAAGCATCCAGCACAGCGCGGTCGAGTTCCCATCGCTCAGCGATCATTTCCGCACTGATGCCTTGATGCACGAGCCCATTATGGTAGCGCTCCTGCATGCGTGGCCCGAACGGCTTGCCCGGGCCCGACGCGGCGCTCGATCCGAGCGGTACGCGCGTCATCGTTTCGACCCCGCACGCAATTGCAATGTCGTAAGCACCGCTGATCACGCCTTGCGCCGCAAAGTGCGCTGCCTGCTGGGCCGAGCCGCACTGCCGGTCGACGGTCGTGCCTGGTACGCTCTCCGGGAAACCGGCCGCGAGCGCAGCATTGCGTGCCACGTTGTACGCCTGCTCGCCGACTTGAATGACGCAGCCCGCAATGACGTCGTCGACCAGCGCGGGGTCGATCCCCGCCCGCGACATGAGGCTCTGCAGCGTGTGCGCCAGCAGATCGACCGCATGCCAGTCGCGCAGTGCGCCGCCGCGCCGCCCAACCGGAGTCCGCACCGCCTCGACGATCACCGCCTCGCGCGCCGTCCCGTTTCTCATTCCAAAACCCCTTCCCGCTCAAACAAAAGCTGCGATGCCGGTCAAGACCTGTCCCAGAATCAACGTGTGAATCTCACTCGTCCCTTCGTATGTGAGGACCGATTCCAAGTTGTTCATGTGGCGGATGATCGGATACTCGAGGGTGATTCCGCTCGCTCCCAAGATCGTACGCGCTTCGCGGCAGATGGCCAGCGCCTCGCGCACGTTGTTGAGCTTCCCGAAGCTCACGTGCTGCGGCGCCAAGCTGCCCGCGTCTTTCATGCGCCCCAGATGGAGCGCAACGAGCAGCCCCTTCTGCAGCTCGAGCATCATGTTGACGAGCTTTTCCTGCGTCAGTTGAAAGCTTGCTAACGGCTTGCCGAATTGAGCGCGCGTCTTCGCGTAGTCGAGCGCAGTTTCGAAACACGTTCGCGCCGCGCCGAGCGCCCCCCACACGATTCCGTAGCGTGCTTCGCTCAAACACGAGAGCGGTCCGCGCAAGCCTCCGACGCCGGGCAGCATGGCACCGGCCGGAACCCGGCAACCTTCGAGGATCAACTCCGAGGTCACCGAGGCGCGCAGTGAGATCTTGCGCTCGATCGGTTGCGTGCGAAAGCCTTTGCTGTCGGTGGGCACGACGAAGCCGCGGATTTCCCCCGCGTGCGTGCCATTCTCGGGCTCGGTGCGCGCCCACACGACGGCCACGTCGGCGATGCCGCCGTTGGTAATCCAGGCCTTGCTTCCGTCGAGGATGTAGTCACTTCCCGAGCGCCGCGCCGCCGTCCGCATCCCCGCCGGATCGCTGCCGAAATCCCATTCGGTCAACCCGAAGCAGCCGATCTTCTCGCCGCTCGCCAGCGCCGGCAACCAGGTGCGTTTCTGCTCGTCGGATCCGTAGGCCCAGATGGGAAACATCGCAAGCGAACCTTGCACCGAGACGAAACTGCGAAGGCCGCTGTCGGCCGCCTCGAGCTCGCGGCACGCCAGGCCGTATTGCACCGCGCTTGCGCCCGCGCACCCGTAACCCTCGAGATGCATGCCCAAAAGCCCGAGCTTTCCGAGTTCCGGAACGAGTTCGCGCGGAAAATGGCCGGCCTCGAACCACTGTGCGATGTTCGGCAGCACGCGTGCCGCCACAAAATCGCGAACGGTGTCGCGCACGAGCCGCTCTTCGGCCGAAAGGAGCGCGTCGATCCCTAAAAAGTCGCGCGCGTCGGGGAGGGCGTTGCGTGTCGCGGTCGTCATGTGGTGCGCTTCACCGCGAACGGCCCGAATGCCTGAGCGACGGGCATCATTTCGATGAAATTGACGTTGACGTGGGCCGGCCGGCTGACGACCCAGTGGACCGCGTCCGCGACGTCCTCGGCGGTCAATGGGGTCGTCCCTTCGTAGACGGCCGCGGCGCGCGCCCGGTCGCCTCCGAAGCGCACTTCGGAAAACTCGGTGCCGCCCGTCAGGCCGGGAGCTACGTCGGTGACGCGCACCGGCGTTCCCAGCAGATCCGCTCGCAAGTTGAGGCTGAATTGGTGGACGAAGGCTTTCGTCGCGCCGTACACATTGCCGCCGGGGTACGGATACGAGCCCGCGACCGAGCCGAGATTGACGATGTGACCGCGTCCGCGGGCGACCATCCCGGGCAGCAGCGCGCGCGTGCAGTACGTCAAGCCCTTGACGTTCGTATCGACCATGGCATCCCAGTCGTCGAGATCGGCACGTTGGGCGGGCTCGAGGCCGCGTGCCAACCCGGCGTTGTTGACCAGCACATCGACCTCGTCGAACGGCGCGGCCAGTGTATCGACGGCATCCTGCACCGCTTGACGGTCGCGCACGTCGAGCACGAGCGGAAGAATGGTGTCGCCGAACGCTCGGCGCAGCTCTTCGAGCGCGCCCGCGCGCCGCGCTGCCGCGATGATTCGCGACCCATCGCCCGCGAAGCGCCGCGCGATCGCGGCTCCAAAGCCGCTGCTGGCACCGGTCACAAAAACGGTCATGAGCTCCGCTTTGCGCTCCACACCGCCGCAGCCTCTCGCGCGCACGGCGCGGCATGTCCCTAAGCCCGATCTTGAAACGCTCGTTTCAACCTGCTACAACTCGACCATGCCGCGCCGGCCCGACGACCGCATCCGTGCTAACCTTCTGGCAGCGCTCGTCAACCGCGTGTTGAACAATGGACTGGGCGACATGTCGCTGCGCCCGTTGTCGGCGGCCGTCGGGGTAAGCCCGCGGACGCTGCTCTACCATTTCGGGTCGAAAGAGAAATTGCTCGCCGCCGTGCTTGAAGAGGCGCAGCGCCGTCAGCGTGCGGTCTTCATTGCCTGGAGCGTGCAGAGCTCGCAGGACGACCCGCGCACGATGCTTCTTCGCGCCTGGCAATGGATCGCAGCGCCCCGCCACGACCGCCTCTTTCGTCTATTTTTCGAAAGCTGCGCCCTCGGTTTGCGCGACCGCAAACGCTACGGCGCGTTCGTGCGAGCCGCGATGGCGGAGTGGGCAACGCCGTTTTCGCGCAGTCTCGAGCAGCACGGTTTCGCACGCGAACGGGCCGCGGGCCTGGCCACGCTCGTCGCCGCGGTAACGCGCGGCCTCCTGCTCGACGTGCTCGCGACGGGCGATCGCGCCCGCGCCGATCGGGCCTTCCGCTCTTTCATTAACGCGATCGAGCTGCCTGACGAGCCGCCGGTTACCTCTTGAGCACGCGGCCCAGCTTTTCGAAGAGCGCGTCGATCGTGCGCGAGTGCGTGTCCTCGAGGCGGCGCCAGAAGAGCCGCCCCTCGGTGTCCGACAGCACGGCGTCGATCCGGTGGCTCAGTTTCGTCCTTTTGTCCTCGGAGCTTAGATAGAAGCCGTGCGTCCCGTCGAACCCCTCGTTCTGAAAGCGCCACACGATCGACTCCTCGGGTACGACGCTGTCCAGAATGGCGTGAACGCCACTATGCCACTCCTCGGTCTTGCCGGGGTCAAGAGGACCGGGCGTCCGCATGAACGGCTGCGATGCAAACGGCCAGATGACATCACCCGACGTGCCCATCTCGGAGAGCAACTGGAAAATGCGGCGCCGCGTCCCGGGGAAGGTGCGTTCGTAAACGACGTGTAGCGGGATCGGCATAAGCAACCCTTTCGAGCCAATCCAACTTTCTCATCGCGAGCGCCCGCAGCCGCCCGGTTAGACGGCGGGCCGCTTCCCTAGCAAGAGAACCTGGAGTCGAGGTCTTTGGACAGAGAGCAAGCGGGCTCTTGGTTCTGTGTCCCGCGAGGCCAGGCGACCCACGCCAGGCCCTGTCCCTCTTTTTCGCCTCGTGACCTGCGGGAAGGACTGGCTTCCAAGGCCCGAATTTGCGCCGCTTCTGTTGCAGGTTCCCAAAGCAAGGGGCCGTAAGAAACCCGGCGGTCGCGAGAACCGATACCTACTCGGTTCGCCTCTGTTCGCGCGTCCCTACGAGCACCTTTCCGTCAATAATGGTGGTGGATGAGATGTTTTTGGTGAGACTCGAGCCCAACTTTCGTTTCCGGCTATCGGTCGGAGCCTTACTGATCGCCACGCTCGCATTAGGAGCGTGCAGCAACAATGCCTCGGCGCCGACGCAGCCGATACGCGGCCAGACCTCGCCACCTTCGACCCCAACGCCGGTGGCGACTCCGACGCCGAAGGCAACACCGACTCCGAAGGCCACGCCGACTCCCAAAGCGACCCCGACACCGGTGTCATCAGCGACTCCAACACCGACGCCGCCGCCCGTAAGCGGCGCGCAGGCCGCTTGCGTCGTAACCTTCGGGAGCACGACGTATGCCTTCGTGCCCGGCGTTGTCGCTTCTCCGGCGAGCGATGCCGGAATGGTCGGCTTAGCTGAAGTTACTATTTCCAGCGGCTCGGGCATTTTGGAGCGCGTGCGCAAGCCGTTTAGCACCCAACGGCATGCCCCGAACGTACAACAGCCGGCTCCGCGCTCGCTGTCTCGGACCGGTCGCGAACCTTTCGGAAAGCCGCTGGATACCGGGGCGGGCGGTTCGCCGATTCTGCTCCTCTCATTCCCCGAAACGAGTTCTTCCGGAACGATTCTGGGTCCGCAAGAGTGCGCCGCGGATACGGTGAACGGCGATCTCTATACGATCAGCTACGACAGCAACACCATCAACGTGGTGCACGTCGATTCCACGACGCATGCCATGTCACTGTTGGCCACGTACAAGACCGACGCAACCGGGTTTATCGGATATAGCGGTGGCTCCGCGACGATCCTCGGTGAGGCGTGGGATAGCACCGACGGCGGCCTAATCATCGCGACGACTACCGGCTACGAGCTCTATAGTGGGGCCAGGGCTACGACGCCGAATAAGAAGATCAAGCAAATCGTCACGATCAACCCGGCCGAAAACTTCGGGTACAATGCGACGACCAACCAAATCTGGTCGCCGTCATACCTGGGCGGCGATCTAGATGCTGAGTTCATCGACGTCGCCAGCAGCAGCGCGTACAACCAGAATCCGCTGCCGGGCGGATATTCAGTCCCGGACCATGGTGCGATCGATTCGAAGACAAATATAGCCGTCACCGCCGAGGAGTTCGAGTACACGTTCTACCTCGTCCCTCTCTCTCAGAACGTCCTCGGTTCCGGAACGTTTACCAACCCCAACGCCGTCACCGCAACCATGACGACGAATCAGGATAATGGCTGTTGCCCGGTCAGCGACATCAGCATCGACTCCGCGTCGCATCTGCTGTTCTCGGACGTCGAGTTCGGCAGCGGGGTCGGCGTCGTCCAACTCCCGTCGACCGGATCCGGCACGCCGGCGCTCGGCGACTACGTCTTCGCCCCTCTACCGGCACAGGCGAGCAGTAGGGGCGTTCCGGATCTGCCTGGTGACCCGCACGCCATCGCGACGTTCAACCTGACAACGACCGGACCGTACGGCCTGACGTTTACCTCCGACTATTCCACCGTGATCGTCTCGGATATGCGCAAGACTCTGGCCGCAACGCGCAACCCGAGTGACCCGCACGGAACGACGCTCACTCTGGGAACCAACATTTTCTACATCACAATCTAAACCCCGACGACTAAGGGCGAGGGTTCGCGACGCGGTCGCGAGCCCTCGTCGTTTTCCAGCAGCGGAGGGACGGGCTTCGCCGGAGCGAACGTCGGCGCCGATGCCCTGGCTGCGGATGGTCGTGGCGGCCTTCATCCTACCAGTTCTCGTCAGCTGTACGGTTGTGCGCCCTTCTGCGACGTTCTCGGAACCGCCGATCGTTCGAAGCGAGCGCGGGGTTGCCGTGTTGAAGCTTAGCGCGCGCATCGACCCTCACCGGCTTGGTCCGTCGTTATGGTACTTCATACCGCGAGCGCCCTTTTGGATCGGCGACGCACCAACGATCGAAGTGCATCCCGGCGACCGCATCCATATCGCGTATCACAACTCGCTTCCGCCGATCCTATCGGATGACTCGCACGGGCTTCCCGACGACACGAACCTGCACTTCCACGGCCTGACGACGTCGCCGAACGCGCCCGGCGACGACGTCCTGGGAACCGTCATTGCGCCCCTTCAACGGACGACGTACGACGTGCGGATTGCGCGCGACCAGCCGCCGGGGCTTTATTGGTATCACCCTCACCCGCACCACGAAACGAGCTGGCAAGTGGGCAATGGGATGGCCGGCGCGATCGTCGTCGACGGAATCGAAGATGTCTTGCCCTCTCTCGCCGGCTTGCGCGAGCGGGTAATCGTCGTGCGCCAAGTTTTCTTGTACCCCGATCGTGCGGAAACCGTCACCCTTAATGCGCGCCTGTGCGGCCTCGCTCACCTCACACCCAAAGGGCGCATCAACTTCTTGCGGGCCCATCCCGAGTTGATCCACGAAGACGACGAAAAGCTGAATACCGTCGTTACCCTCAACGGGCAGACTGCAGGCTCCATCAACATCGGCATCGCGCCCGGCGAACGACAGCTCTTTCGGGTGATCAACGCGACTCCAAAACGCAATCTCGATCTTGCCGTCGACGGTGAACGCCTCGAGCTCGTCGCCGAAGACGGCGTTCCGCTCGGATACCTGCCCGGGAGCGTGCCGTCGAAACTCGTCTCTGACATCGTGATCCCACCCGGCGGCCGCGCAGAGTTCGTAGTCACCGGCTCAAGCCAGCCGACCGTCATGCGATCGCTGGCTTTCGACTCAGGCCCGAAAGGAGACCCCGATCCCCCCTTCGAGCTAGCGACGCTGGTCGACGACACGGGATTGCCCGCCGCATCGTCCGATGCGAGGCTGCCGATGCCGGAGGCTCACCTCGAAGCGAAGCTCGACTATTACCGCTCGCCGCCGTCAGCGCCGGTGGTGCGGCGCATCGCCCGGCTTGAAGAAAGCGACGACGGCAAACGCTTCTTCATCAACCGCAAAGCTTTCGATCCGCACGACGCGCCGATGTTCGTCGCAAAAAGCGGGACGGTCGAAGAGTGGGTGCTCGAGAACGAGACGCAAGAGGTGCATACCTTCCACACGCACCAGGTGCACTTCATCGTCGAGAGCATTGGAGACCAAGTGGTTCGGCCCGAGCAGCGTCACTGGCTCGACACCTTTGACGTTCCTTACAAGCGCGGCAACGTGCCCGGCCGGGTGAAGATCCTCGTCGACTTTCGGGACCCCGTCGTGCGCGGCACCTTTGTCTTCCACTGCCACATTCTCGATCACGAGGACAACGGAATGATGGCTAAGATACGCGTCGTGTAGGGCAGCCCCCGGGCGAAAGCGCCCTAGGCTTTAAGTTCGATGTCCACGCCCGCCGGCAGATCCAGATGCATCAACGCATCCATCGTCTTAGGTGAGGCCTGCAGGATATCGATGAGCCGCTTGTGGGTGCGCATCTCGAAGTGCTCGCGCGACTTCTTGTCGACGTGCGGCGAGCGGTTGACGCAAAACCGGTTGATCTCGGTCGGCAGCGGCACCGGCCCACTCACGAACGCCCCCGTCCGCTTGGCCGTATCGACGATCCGCTCCGCCGACTGATCCAGCAGGCGATGGTCGTAGGCTTTGAGCCGGATTCGAATCTTCTGCTTTGCCACGCCGCTACTCTACGATTCCGGTGACGACGCCCGCGCCAACCGTCCGGCCACCCTCGCGGATCGCGAAGCGCAGTCCCTCTTCGCAGGCGACCGGCGTGATGAGTTCGACCTGCATTTGCACGTTGTCGCCGGGCATCACCATCTCGACCCCTTCCGGCAGTTTGATCGTGCCGGTGACGTCGGTCGTGCGGAAGTAGAACTGCGGGCGGTAGTTGGCAAAGAACGGCGTATGGCGGCCGCCCTCTTCCTTCGAGAGGACGTACACTTCGGCTTTGAAGCGGTTGTGGGGTTTGATCGAACCGGGCTTGGCCAGCACCTGTCCGCGCTCGATGTCGGTGCGCTCGATGCCGCGCAGCAGCACGCCGATGTTGTCGCCGGCAATGCCCGAGTCGAGCAGCTTGCGGAACATCTCGATGCCGGTGACGACCGACTTGCGCGCCCGGTCAGTGAAACCGACGATCTCGATCTCTTCACCAACCTTGATTTGGCCGCGCTCGACGCGCCCGGTTCCGACCGTGCCGCGGCCGGTGATCGTGAAGACATCTTCCACCGGCATCAGGAACGGCTTGTCGACGGCGCGCTCGGGCGTCGGGATGTAGACGTCGACGGCATCCATCAACGCGAAGATCGGGTCGGCGTCGGGATCGCCGCGCTTACCCGAGGACTGCAGCGCCTTGAGGGCCGACCCGCGGATCACCGGGACGTCGTCGCCGGGGAACTCGAAGCGCGTCAGCAACTCGCGAACCTCCAGCTCGACGAGTTCCAAGAGCTCGGGATCGTCGACCATGTCGACCTTGTTGAGGAACACGACGATGAACGGAACGCCGACCTGGCGCATCAGCAGGATGTGCTCGCGGGTCTGCGGCATCGGGCCGTCGGTCGCCGAGACGACCAGGATCGCGCCGTCCATCTGAGCGGCGCCCGTGATCATGTTCTTGATGTAGTCGGCGTGACCAGGGCAGTCGACGTGCGCGTAGTGCCGCTTAGCCGTCTCGTACTCTTGGTGCGAGATGGCGATCGTAATACCGCGCTCCTTTTCCTCGGGCGCGTTGTCGATGTCATCGACCGTGCGCTTCGCGATGTTGGGATTCTCGGTGGCTAGGCAATTGATGATTGCCGCGGTGAGCGTCGTCTTGCCGTGATCGACGTGTCCGGTCGTGCCGATGTTGACATGCGGTTTGGTCCGCTCGAATCTTGCCTTCGCCATTCTCTTTTGTTATTTCCTCATCAGTTTCCGTGGGTGACTTGCAGCGCCGCCTCAGGCGGCGGGTTTCTTGCCTTGCGCTTTGGCGACGATCTCGTCTTGAACGGACTTCGGCGCCTTCTCGTACTTGGCAAACTCCATCGTGTAGGTGGCGCGGCCCTGGGTTGAAGACCGCATGTCCGTCGCGTAGCCGAACATCTCCGAAAGCGGCACGTCGGCCGTGATGGTGACCGCACCGCCTGCGACTTCTTCGCTCGATAAGATCAGGCCGCGCCGGCGGTTGAGATCGCCGTTGATCGCGCCGAGGTAGTCCTTAGGGGTCGTGACCTCGACCTTCATGATCGGCTCGAGCAAGATGGGGCCGGCCGCGCGGTTACATTCCTTGAACGCGAGCGAGCCCGCGATCTTGAAAGCCATCTCCGACGAGTCGACGTCGTGATACCTGCCGTCGAAGACGATCGCCTTGAAGTCGAGGACCGGATAGCCCGCCAGCACGCCGCTCTCGGACGCTTCGCGAATGCCCTCTTGAATCGCCTTGGAGAACTCCTTCGGAATCGATCCTCCGACGACCGCCCACTCGTAGGTCATGCCGGTGTTCGTTTCGCCCGGCTCGAGTTTGAGCCACACGTCCCCGAACTGACCCTTTCCGCCCGTCTGGCGGATGAACTTGCCTTCTTTTTCAGCAGCTTTCGTGATCGCTTCTTTGTACGCGACTTGCGGCTTACCGACGTTTGCATCGACCTTGAACTCGCGCTTGAGGCGGTCGAGGATGATCTCGAGGTGCAGCTCGCCCATGCCGGCGATGATCGTTTGCTGTGTCTCGTCATCGGTCCGCATGCGGAACGTCGGATCTTCCTGCGCCAGACGGCCCAGGGCCGTGCCGAGCTTGTCCTGGTCGGCTTTGGTCTTCGGTTCGATCGCTTGCGAGATGACCGGCTCCGGAAAGGTGATCGACTCGAGAACGATCGGGCGCTTCTCGTCGCACAGGGTATCGCCCGTCCGGGTGTCGGTCAAACCGACTGCGGCCGCAATGTCGCCCGCCCCGATGACGTCGATGTCCTCGCGGTGGTTCGCGTGCATGCGCAAGATGCGGCCGATGCGCTCTTTGCGGCCGCTGCGCGAATTGTAGACGTAGCTGCCCTTTTCGAGGATCCCGGAGTACACGCGGAAGTACGTCAAATTCCCGTACGGATCCGTCGCGATCTTGAAGGCCAGCGCCGAGAACGGCTCGCCGTCGTCGGGCCGCCGCTCGATTTCATGATCGGGATGCTTGGGGTCCGTACCGACGATCGCCTTGGCCTCGAGCGGCGACGGCAAAAAATCGACGACCGCATCGAGCAGCGGCTGAATGCCCTTGTTCTTGAAGGCTGCACCGCACAGCATCGGCAGCACGGTGCCGGCAATGGTTGCCTTGCGCAAGGCCGTCCGAAGGCGATCCTGCGGCAGTTCTTCGCCCGCAAAGAACAGCTCGAGCAGCTCGTCGTCCTGTTCGGCGATCGCTTCGACGAGCTCCTGACGCCACTTCATGGCGAGGTCGCGCAGCTCGCCGGCGGGCAGCTCCTGCTGCTCCATGGCCGTGTCGGGGTCGTCGCCGTAGATGACCTGGCGCATCGTAAAAAGGTCGACAACGCCCTTGAACTGGTCCTCGGCACCGATCGGCACCTGAATAGGGACGCAGTGCGCACCCAGCCGCTCGCGGATCTTGGCCACGCAGTTAAAGAAATCGGCGCCGATGCGGTCCATCTTGTTGACGAAGATGATGCGCGGAACGCGGTATTTGTTGGCCTGACGCCAGACGGTCTCCGATTGGGGCTGCACCGCAGCGACCGAATCGAACAGCGCAACCAAGCCATCGAGCACGCGAAGCGAGCGCTCGACCTCGACCGTGAAGTCCACGTGGCCAGGCGTATCAATAATGTTGATGCGGGTGTCGCGCCACGTGCAAGCCGTCGCAGCCGAGGTGATCGTGATCCCGCGCTCCTGCTCTTGCACCATCCAGTCCATCGTCGCGGCGCCGTCGTGGACTTCGCCCAGCTTGTGGGTGCGGCCGGTGTAAAAGAGAATGCGCTCGGTCGCGGTCGTCTTGCCCGCGTCGATGTGTGCGGCGATGCCGATGTTTCGAGTCCGCTCTAGCGGATACTCACGTGTGGTAGCTGCAGCCATCTTCGCTTACCAGCGGTAGTGCGCGAAGGCTTTGTTGGACTCCGCCATCTTATGGGTGTCCTCGCGCTTCTTCACGGTCGCGCCGACGTTGTTGGCGGCGTCCATGAGCTCGCTTGCGAGTTTCTCCCTCATCGAATGACCGGGTCGCTTGCGCGCAAACTGAATGAGCCAGCGCATGGCCATCGCCTGCCGGCGGTCCGGGCGCACTTCCATGGGAACCTGATACGTGGCTCCGCCGACCCGCCGCGGCCGCACTTCGACGAGCGGCATCGCGTTGCCGAGGGCCTGCGTGAACACGTCCATCGGATCGCGGCCCAGCTTCTCCCCGACGATGTCGAGGGCGCCATAGGTAATCTGCTCCGCGAGCGACTTCTTGCCGGCGAGCATGACCTTATTGATGAACCGCGCGAGCACTTTCGAGTTGAAGCGTGGATCAGGCAGGATCTGGCGTTTGGGGACGGCTCCCTTACGAGGCATTCTTCGGTGGATTCCTATTTTCTGACCGCGCGCTTGGCGCCGTATTTCGAACGCCCTTGCTTGCGGTTCTGGACGCCCGACGTATCGAGCGTCCCGCGAATAATGTGGTAGCGGATACCGGGAAGGTCCTTCACGCGACCACCCCTTATCAAGACCACCGAATGCTCTTGAAGGTTGTGGCCGATGCCGGGGATGTAGGCGGTCACTTCCTCGCCGTTGGTCAGCCGCACGCGCGCCACCTTACGGAGCGCCGAGTTCGGCTTTTTGGGCGTGATCGTCTTGACTTGCGTGCAGACGCCGCGGCGGAACGGGTTGCCCTGAACTTCGAAGGTGCGCAGGGGCAGGTCGGGATGGCCGGGTTTGGGCCCCGTTTGCGCGACGCGCAGGGCCGGAGCCTTCACCTTTTTCTCGATCTTCTGGCGTCCTTTACGGACGAGTTGACTGATAGTCGGCACGAGCACTCCAACGAACGGCGTCCCGAGGTCTGGGACGCACACAAAACCGGCCCCACCGCCGGTGGGCCGGAACCTCCGGAGTATACCAGGAGCGGCGAGCGGGCGTCAATCGCGCTTCGCAAGCGAGGGGCCGCCCGGCCCCAGGACTAGCGGTCGGCTCGGCTTGGGAGCATTTCGTGGATGCCGCGCAAGGCCCAGCGCCAGTGGCGGGTGTCCGCTACCGCTTCAATTTCCTCGCCCGAGCGCAACCGGAGGTTGCGGCCGTCCAGGATCAGGCAGGTTCGCTCGCCCCCGGGCGCCGTTTCCAACGGAGCGTACGCCAGCAGGATCGTGTTATTGCGCGCGTCGACCTGGCGCACGGTGCCGTGCACCAAGATCTCGTAGGGCTGCAGCCCACGATGCGCGGCCGCGACCGTTGGCGCCCCAAAGGCCGCGAGCGGCGCAAGCATCGCTAGCCCGGCAAGCAGACCCGTGCGGCAGCGTGGCATGAGACGAACCGCAGTTGCTGCAAACACCGCTTGTGGGATTTCGCCGGCGGCCGCTATCGCACCCGTCTTTGACGGTCGTGACCCTCGCGCTGCTCGCCGCTTGCACGCGCGTCGGCACGGGCGGACCCGGTGGTACGGGCCGGCATCCGTGGACGGTCCCCAACGTTCTGCGGGCGGCGATGAGCGGCGCGACCAATACGCTCGACCCGTTGCTCTCGACGCAGCAGTTCGAGACGATCGCCGAGAGCTTCGTTTTCGACCCGCTGGTCGCGACCGATTCGGCTGGGAAAGACGTTCCGATCTTGGCGTCGGCGGTCCCGACCCTGGAAAACGGGGGCATCAGCCGCGACGGTCTGACGATCACCTACCACCTTCGCCACAACGTCCGCTGGCACGACGGCGCACCATTTACGAGTCGCGACGTGCAGTTTACCGTGGGGGCGATCCTCAGCCCGAACTCGGCCATTGCGACGCGCCACGGCTACGACGATATCGCCCGCGTCGCGACGCCGGATCGCTACACGGCGGTCTTTCACCTCAAGCATCCGTTCGCGCCCGCCGTCGACACCTTTTTCGCGTTCAGCGACGCGCCGTACATGGTTTTGCCCGAGCATCTCCTGGGTCGCGAACGCAGTCTTGACCGGCTGGCATACAACACGAAACCGATCGGCACGGGCCCCTTCAAAATCGTTCGCTGGCTGCGGGGCGACCGAATCGAATACGCCGCTAACGACGACTACTTCCTAGGCAAGCCCAAGCTGCGGCGCATCGAGCTGCGCTACGTGCCGGACGAAAACACGATCGTCAGCGAGCTGCGCGCGCACGAGCTTGACTGGTTCGTGAACGCCTCGCCGCGCTCGTACCCGCAACTTAAGACCGTGCCCGACGTGAAGCTCGACCTGGTACCCATCAACGGCTCGGATTCCATCATCTTCAACACGCGCCGGCCGCCCTTCGACGACGCACGCCTGCGCCGCGCCGTCGGCCTGGCAATCGACAAGCGCCGTTTGGTCGAAGAGGTCACCTTCGGAACGACGTTGCCTGCGACCGAAGACCTTCCGTCGTTTATGTGGGCCTTCGATCCCCGCGCCGGAACGAATGCCCGAGATTTGCCGGCCGCGCAGAGCCTCTTGGAGGCTGCCGGCTGGAAGCCCGGGCCTGACGGCGTGCGCCAAAAGGACGGTCAGCGTCTCGTGATGGACCTGGCCTACCGGACGGACTCGATCACCGACCGCAATCGCGGCGTCGTCATCATGTCGATGCTGCGCCAGGCGGGCATCGACGTCGATCTCAAGGGGTACACGACCGCCCTGCTCTACGCGCCGCCCGGTGAGGGCGGCATCTTGTCGTCGGGCCGCTATGAAGCCGGCTTGCAGACCTGGTACGCGGGCGTCGATCCCGACGATTCCAGCCAACTGCTGTGCGATCAGCAACCCCCGGTCGGCTATGACTGGACGCGCTACTGCAATCCGGCGATGGACGCGGCGCAGAACCTCGCACTCACCCACTACGATCGACCCACGCGCCGACGCGCCTACGCCACGATCCAAGAGCTCTTGGCCCGAGACGCACCTTTCGTGTTTCTTTGGTGGCCGCGTCAAATCCAAGCGATCAGCGTCGATCTCCACGGATTTCGTCCTAACGGCGTCGTCGCCAACTGGAACAGCTGGCAGTGGTCGATCTAGTGCGACGCGCGTGCTGGATTCACCGGATGAGTTCGTAGATCCGCTGCCAACTGAAGCGGTCTTGTTATAATTGGCCGGCGATCGCCCTCTTCATGTGAGGCAAAGGTGACGGACGCTCAGAATTCCGCCAAAGACTACTGCTGTTTAACTAGGAGGCCCGTATGTCTGGACGCTCTCGCTTAGTCTTTGCGATGCTGGCCTGCGGTACTCTCGGCCTGTGCAACGGGTGCACGTCTTCGAGCGCCACGACCACGGCATCACCCGCGGCTGGGGTCAACGCTGCCGCACTGACGGCTGCCGCAGGCAACGATGCGGATTGGCTCTTGCCGGGCAAGTCGTACGCCAACAATCGATACACCGGATTGACCCAGATCACGCCGCAAAACGTCGTGCATCTGCAGAAGGCCTGGTCAACGACGATCCGCGACGACGGCGAGCAAGAGGCCTCGCCGCTCGTTTGGCGCGGCCGCCTGTTCATCTCGACTCCGCACGACAGCGTGCTCGCATTTGACGGCGCGTCCGGAAAACTCGTGTGGCAGCATCCGTATCCGCCGCCGGTCATTATCAATTTTGCCGTCAGCCGCGGGGTGGGGCTGGCGAACGGCAAGATCTTCCTTGGGACAAATGACTGTCGCGTGATTGCGCTGGACGCAGCGACCGGCAAGCTCGCCTGGAACGTCGACGGATGCCCGAATCAGCCGTACAACAACAGGAAGAACAACTGGTTCGCGATCGCCTCGTATCCCTACGCTGGAGCAGTCATTCTATCGACGTCGGGGGGCGATTTCGGGAACGTCGGGCAGGTTCTGGCCTTCGATCAGGCCGACGGACGCCGCCGCTGGAGCTGGCAAACCATAAAACCCGACACCTGGCCCGGAACCTCCTGGCAACACGGGAGCGGCTCAGTCTGGGGCGGCATGGCGATCGATCCAGGCGCGAACACACTCTACGTCGCGCCGGGAAATCCGGGTCCCGATCTCACATTGCTCGGGCGCCAAGGAAAGGATCTCTACACCAACTCGATCGTGGCGCTCGACATATCGGGTGCGCAGCCGCGCGTCAAATGGTACTACCAGCTCGTCCCCAACGACACCCACGACGGCGATCCGGCGATGGGGTCGGTCCTCTTCGACGGGCGCGTTCACGGCGCGACCCGCCACCTGCTGGCGATCGGCGACAAACTGGCGGATCTAGCGGTCTTCGACCGCACGACCGGTAAGCTGATCTACAAGCTCGGCATTGACAAACAGACCGGGATCTTCACGACGCACCCGGACCCAGCGGGAGCGTTCGCTTGTCCCGCCGGTATCGGCGGGATCGAGTGGAACGGCGGCGCGTACGATCCGCAGACGAATCAGTTCCTCGTCCCGAGCACGGAGGAATGTGCGACCTGGAAGTATGCGGGCGGGCGACCGGTGTGGGTACCGGGACAGAACTTCCACCCCGGTCCACTGCCGAAGCACACCAAGGCCACCGGAAAGCTCACGGCGATCGACGTCGACACCGGCAAGATCGCTTGGGTAACCAAGTTTCCGTACTCCGGTCAGGGCGGCGCACTCGTCACCCGGACAGGTCTCGTCTTTACCTCCGATCTCGGCGGCGATCTCTACGCGATCGATCCGAAGAACGGACGCATCCTTTGGAAGACGAACACGGGATCGTCGATCGTCGCACCGATTACCGCGTACGAGGCAAACGGCCAAGAGTACATCGCCCTATTGAGCGGCGAAGCCGGCAACGTACAGACGCCCAATCTTCCCAAGACGCACGGAAGCGTGCTGACGGCATATCGCTTGGGCCCGGTAGCCGCGGTCTACCATTCCGACGCGGATCAGGTCTCAGCAGCGCCGGTTTCGAGCGCTTCGCAACCCCCGTCGATCGGATCGGCCCCGTACTCGACGCAACAGGTTGCGGCCGGCGCACAGCTGTACGCCGCGAAGTGCGCCAGCTGCCACGGCTCGCAACTGCAGGGAGTTTCCGCACCGGCGCTGACCGGGCCGGGCTTGGCGCGCAGCAACCTCAATCTCTCGCAGCTACGGTCGGTCGTCACGACGCAGATGCCGCTCACCGCGCCAGGCTCGCTCGAACCCGAGCAGTATGCGAGCATCATTGCATACCTGTTGTCCTACGATTGCGTGAGCAAGAACTCAGCGGGCGGCGCATTCCCGACCGTCGATCGCCCGGAGTTCAAGAAGGTCCGCTTCGGCGGCCGCTCGTGTCCGACCCCAAGACACTAGCTCAAATATCGACCTACTCTAAAATCGTGATCGGCCGGTCGTGCGCGCCGGCGCGCTCGGTCGAGCGGCTTCCGCGCCGCGCGAAGCCATGGATGGCGCGAGTGCGGCGCGGCGCAGCCGCGAAGGCGCAGGATGCGCCTTCGCGGCGAAGCGAGACCGAGCGCGCCGGCGCGCACGACCGGCCGCGGCACCGACCCTAGCGCGCGAACCCAAGGAGGTACTCCAGCGTTTGCCGGTCGATCGCCTTATCGTCGCGCACCCGGTTCTCGAGATTCTCAACGTGCATGAACGCGACTAGCGCCGCGCGTGCAACCTCGTCGAACGATTCGCTACCGGTCGCAGGCAGTTTGCCGACGCGCCGCAGCTCGGCTACCAGCACGCGCCCAAGCGACTCGTCGATCGGCAACACATCCGCGGGCTCGGGCGCGAAGAAATACAACTTGTGCAGCTCGAGGAGACGGGCCAGTTCGTCGATCGGGCGCGGGTGGTCGTCGACCCGCAGATCGACGTAGCGATCGTTGAAGCCGCCGTAGCCGCCGCCCGGCTTGACGATCGCGAGTGCTGCGCTTTGCTGTCCGCGCTTGTCGCCGCCGGCACGCTGCGCCGCCATAAGACTCGCTAGCAGCCGATCGGCGAGCGATCCCCCCGTTTCGCGATAGGCGCGGGCGAGTTCGCTGACGACGCCCGGGCCTGCCAAGCAGTTTCCCTGCGTTGCGAAACCGTCTCCGGCGTAGCCCCCAGCCCACTCGATGCACCGCTCGCCCGTGAAGCAGGCGGCGTTGCCCGCGGCATCGACTATGCCGATCTGCCGGTCTTCCCGTTGCGCATCATTCGCGGTGAGCCGCGCGATCGTTTGCGCGCTCGAAGCGCCATCGCGCAGCATCTCCAGGCCGCGTGGTCCGTAGGTCGTATTCGCCCACGCTTGGGTGGCCAAGGCGCCCACGCCGCACTCGAGCCAAGGCACGACAGCGCCGACGCTGAGGAACTTCGACTGCACCGCAACGCCCAATTCGGCCGTCTTCGAATCGAAGGCAACGATCGAAAAGGTCGCGATCACGGCAGCTCGCGGTGAACGATCACGGCGCGTAGGTTAAGCGTGCCGATGCGACGGGCGTCGACCCCGAGCGCAGCTCGATCTGCGACGGGTGACCCGCGTTCGGGACGAAAAGTGTTTCGACGCGCCCGTCCGTGAGTGGCGGCCCAAGGTCGCGTTCGACGCCGCCGACCGTCTCCATAACGTGCAGCGCCGGGGGCGGCTCGTCGACGATCACGTAGAACCACGCTCCGTCACGCGCGTAAAGGACTTTGGCGGTGAGCGAATCGCTCGGGGCAGCATTCGCAAGCGTCTGATGGAAGAAATGGCTGCGCGCGACGGTAGCGAGCGCAACCTCTTCGGTCTGAAGCGAGGAACGTTCGCGGAACGTTTCATAACCCGAAAACGTAATGGCGATTGCGGCTGCGACGGCGGCCATTCCGGCGAACCAAGCAGGATGGACCCTGCGCGGCAGGTGCACCACGACGGGCCGCCCGGCGCGCACCTGTTCAGGGGCGTTCGCGGCGCGCGCGAGACGCTCGGCCAAGCGCGGAGACACCGCATAGCGCGGCAAGCTTTGAGCGAGTATGGCGGCGGTTTCTTCAGCCTCCCCGACGCGGCGCAGACACGTCGAGCAGCCCGCGACGTGCGCGTCGATCGCGGCGCGCTCGCGAGCCTCGAGCAGGCCTAGCGCATACAGCTCGGCATTCTCGCCGACATGCGCTCTGGCTATGTTGTCGTTCATGTCGCTCATGTTGCCCGCACTTCACCCAAATCGAGCTGCAGCTTGCGCAAACCGAGCGAGATGCGGCTCTTGATCGTACCGAGCGGCACGCCTAGGTGGTCGGCGATTTCCGACTGCGAGCGGTTCTTAAAGTACGCTTGCACGATCGCGGCGCGTTGCTCCTCCGGCAGGCGTGCGAGTGCCGCCCGAACGCGCTCGGCATCCAGGAAGTCGAGCGGCTCGCGCGTGGTCTCCTCGGGAGGATCGAGAAGCGCGGCCCGTCGCTCGCGCGCATCCCGCCGAACGGAGCCGCGCAACGTGCTCATGGCTTCGTTGCGCACGCACGCAATGAGGAAGGCCCGCAGAGAGCCGCGCTCGGGACGAAACGACCCAGGTGTTCGCCACACGCGCAGGAGTGCGTCGTGAACGCAGTCCTCGGCCGCTGCCGCGTTCCCCATCGCGTGACGCGCGACCGCAATGAGCTGCGGCGCATATTGCTCGTAGGCCCGACCGAGGGCGTCGGGCCTGCGGGCGATGAACTCCTCGACGAGGCGCTCCTCCATGAGAACTGGTACGACACGCATTCAACCGTTTACCGCACGTCCCGAGCGAAGAGAAAGGTCGCATACCCTTTCTACGCCGCCGCAGCCCCGAACGGATTGCGCTTCGCCAAACGGCTAGATCAAGTTGGGCTCGACGGTCTGCTCGGGCTCGAGATCGTTGACGGCCATGAACGTGTTATTCGCAGCGAACGGATTCGGGCTGAACGGCGGCTGCGGGTACGGCTGCCACGGTTGCGGTGCGGATGAGCCGGCCGGCGCCGGCGCACTCCCGGCCACCGGCTGCGGGTTGGTTCCAGCCGGGCCGTTGCGACTGGCCAAATAGCCGCCCAAGTCGACATTGGCTGCTTGCGCGGCGACGTTGACGCCGCCGTCGGCAGCCGTGAGCGAGATCGCGACCGTTCCGCCGCTAGCGTTCTGCATGCTGACGGTCAGCGAACCGTTTTGAGCGGCGCTAACCGTTTCGCCGTTACCGAGATTGATCGATTGCCCCGGCGCAAGGCTGTAGCTCTGACCGTACGAGGTGACGCTCATCGTGCCGTTGGCATTCATCGTCACCTGCGTGTTGCCGCCGTTGGTGGTGACGGTCGCGCTTTGGTTGTGCGTCACGCCGTCTTGGTTGGGCTGCGTGACCTGCGTCGACACGCGCAGCCCTCCGGCGAACGAATTGGAGTCCAACAGATCCCAATGAGAGTTCATGTTGTCCCATTTGCCGCCCACGGACTGCCCGTTGGCGCCGGTGCCGTTGAACGAATCGTGCGGGTCGCCCCACGACGCGGCCCTAGCCGACGAGTAGAACTGTTCTCCCCCGGCCGGTGACGGCGAACCGGAAGCCGACACCGGCGCAGCCGGTGCCGAGACGGGCGATCCAGGCACGGAAACCGGCGCGCCCGGGGCCGTCGGACTGGGACTCGGCGAGCCTCCGCCGCCAAACCAGCCCGAGATCTCATTGAAGAGGTTTGAGATAAAACTGGAAAAGCCGTTCATGATGCCGCCCAGGGCGCCCGAGCCGAAGCTGGTGCCGCCGTACGATCCGTAGGCGCCGTACGGATTCCATGCGCTCGAACCGTACGAGGCGACGCCGTCGGGCTGAGCGGCCGCAGCGCCGAACGGCGGCTGGTCGAAATTGGTAAAGGCCGGGCCACCGAAGCCCGTCGCCGGCGGCGGCGCATTGAAGGGCAAATTGTCGATCGATGACATGCTCGTAATCCTCGCGTGATTGGGAGTGGTGCCGGTCACCTGCCTATCACGCCGATGCCTACGAGCCGCTAGGGCCGCCCCGTTGGCCGCTATTGTGGCCCGCGATCGCCTCAGCGTAGAGAGCTTCGAGGCGCGCCGCGTGGGAATCCCAAGAGAACTCCGTCTCCGAAAAACGCCGGCCTGCGGCCGCGACCCGATCGCGCCGCTCGGGATCGGCGAGCAACCCCAGCGCCGCCGCGGCAAATGCTGACGGCTCGTCGGCGATCGTGATCTCCTGGCCGTCGCGTGCGCCGATGCCTTCGTTGCCGAACGACGTCGCAACGATCGGCGTGCCGGAGGCCATCGACTCGAGCACCTTGATCTGCATCCCCGAACCGCCGCGCAGCGGACAAACCGATAGCGTCGCCCGGCGCAGCTCGGCGCCGACGTCGGCCACGGCGCCCGTGACTTCGATTCCGTCGCTTCCGCCAAGGGCCGTCACGGCTCGCGCCGGCCGCGTGCCGACCACGCGAAAGCGCGCGCCGGGGCGGGCCGCGCGCACGCGCGGCCAGACCGCCTTTGCAAACCAGACGGCGGCCTCGACGTTGGGTTGGTACCCCATGTTGCCGCTCATGACGACCACATCGTCGTCGCGCCCCTCGCGACGGTAGGGAAAGTCATCGAGGTCGACGCAGGTGCGAATCACGGAGACGCTCGGTGCGCCCAAAGCCAGGCGGTCGGCTTCGGCGCAAACGATCAGCCGCGGAAACCGCGCGCACGCGGCATGTTCGTAGCGGCGCACGCGCTCTTCTTCGAGTGCGTAAAGGAAGCGTATGCCGGGCGGCGCGTTTCGCCGCTGCAACGCGATGCTGCGCGCGAGCGCGTCCACGAGGTCGACGACGACGGGGGTGTCGTCCACCTCCCAGAGGTACGGCAGGACGCGTATCAAGCTCGCGTGGATAACGTCGAAACGCTCGGAGGCGAGCACTGCGCGGATGCTGCGCTGCAGTGCTGCGGACGAATAGAAAAGGGTCTGCAAGGGCAGCGGCGATACGGGTGCGCGCAGCGCTAGCGCCGTCAAGGACTGCCAGCGATGAATCGGGACGGTCGCGACCCGCCGGCAGTAACGCGCGACCGCCGCGTAGTCGGCGGGGCTCACCGCCTCGTCGGTCGCCGCTACCAGCGTGATGTCGTGGCGCGCGCTAAGGTGTTTGAGCGCCTCGTAGACCCGCAGCTTGTCGCCTTTCGTGGTCGGGTGCGGAAAGCGCGGCGTTACGAAGCACAGCTTCATCTCAAATCTGCCATTCGTACGAATTCCAAAAGCTCGTGACGGCGTGCGCCGGCCGGTAGTTCTTGAGGTCGCTGTTCGCGACCGAAATGCGGCGGTTGTACCATGTGATGACGGCCGGCACGCGCTCGGCCAGAATGGACTGAATCTTCCAGTAAGCCTCTTTGCGGACGGCCCGATCGTTGCTGCCGAGCGCGCTGCGTTCGGCCGCGTCGAGCGCACGATCGCACAAATGGTAGATATTTTGGCCGCGCGGCGGAAACTGGTCGCACATCCAGTTGACCGAGTCATCCGGGTCGGTTCCGTTGATCCAGGAGAAGAACGCGGCGTCGAATTTCCCCGTCTGCAAGATGCCGCCGGCACCGTACGAGGCGAAGTACAATGAGGTCACATAAGTCTTTATCGTCGCATCGACGCCGATCTCGCGCCAATAGCGCTGAACGATCACGTTGAGTGCGTTGCCGACGGCCAAGCCCGAGATGTCGGCCAGGACGAGATTGAGCCGGCGACCGTTCTTGACCCGAATGCTGTCTGCCCCCGGCTTCCAGCCGGCTTCCTCGAGGAGAGCGCGTGCGCGCGACGGGTTGAAATCGTAGTGCCTGACGTGCGGATCGTAGGCCCAAGAAAACTCCGGCTGATCGCTGTAGCCGGGCACGTTGACATTGTGGCTCACGTCTTGGATGAGCTCGCGGACATCGATCCCATACCAGAGCGCGCGCCGCACGCGCACGTCCGCCAAGATCGCATTGGCGGTATTGAGGGCCAGCTGACCGTACTGCGTGAAGGGGGTCAAGAGCACGCGCGTGCCCGCGATGCGGCTGAGCTGCTGGTAGTTCGCGGCCGACCCGTAGTACTCCAGATCGGCATCGTGCGACTGCAGCAAGGTGACGATCGTGTTCTCGTTGGGGACCGAGGTATACCAGATCTCGCGCAGCTTGGGAGGTCCACGCCAGTAGTGCGGGTTGGCGTGGAAGACGATCCTCGAGCCGCGCTGCCAACGCTCGACGGTGAAGGGTCCCGTGCCGATCGGCTGGGTGTTGTACGGGACCCGGTTGATGTTCGGGTATTGCGCTAGGAGATGGGCCGGGAGGACCGGGTAGGGCGTCGACGACGGCGCGAAAAAGGACGCAACGAACGGCGCATAGGCGTGCGCCAGATGGACGACGATCGTGTATGCGCTCTTCTTGTCGATGGCGGTGATCAGATCGTAACCGGTCGTGCTGCCGACGTTGTTGTCCTTGTTCATGATCGCGTGCCACGTGAAGATCACGTCGTCCGCGCCGAAGGGTTTGCCGTCGTGCCACCTCACCCCGCGGCGCAAATGATACGTGATCGTCTTACCGTCGGCCGAGATACCACGGTTGGCAAGCGAAGGCATCTCGATCGCAAGCTCGGGGACGAACTCGTTGCGATCGCTATAGTTGAAGAAGTAGCCGCCCCAAAATTGGGCGAGGTCGGCGTCGAGCTGCTGATTGCCGATGACGGGGTTGAGGTTGTCGGGTTCTCCGATGTTGACGATCCGCAGCAGCCCGTGCCTCGTCCAGGGGTTTCCCGCGCCGCTCGGCGAGGTGCCCACCTTCGTGCACGCGCAGAGCAATGCCACGCACAGCGAGCACGCCGCGAGAACTTTTACGGGCAACGTTTTCCCCTGGGACCGTGCCCGGCAACGTTCGGCATCACGCGCACTACCCGAGGGTCTTCGCCATCGCCTTCATCGCACGTGACGTTTGGCCGTCCCGAGGGGTCGCGGGCGTTTGTGGCCGGGACGTCGTGGGTATTCTCGAGGACGGCTACCTCCCGAAAGGAGAAATCGAGAATGGGGATCCTTGCCTGGATCATCGTCGGATTGATCGCCGGAGCACTCGCTAAGATGTTCGTTCCCGGTGAGGGGCCGGGCGGGATCCTCGGCGATATGCTTGTGGGCATCGTTGGTGCCGTCATCGGCGGATGGGTCTTCAACCTGTTCGGCCACGTCGGCGCCTACGGGTTGAACCTGTACAGTATTCTAGTAGCGCTCGTCGGAGCGATCATTCTCCTGATGATCCTGCGCGCCGTCTCGGGCCGGCGCGCCATAACCTAGCAACGCATTCGGGGGCAGGGCGCCAAAGCGGTGCCCTGCCTCCGGTAGCGCGGCAAGCTTGGGCTCCCTCGCACGGCGGGGGTTTTTCGCGTCAATGGGCGTACCTCAAGAGAAAGGCCCTACGTTTTGGACGAAAGGCCTACGATCGCTCGCCGTATCGGGGACACCATGGCGCAACGACTCTTGGATCGCTCGGCAGCTCAATCGAGCCTGAACGTTTGGGAGATGGCTCAAAGCCAGCTCGACGACGTCGCCACCATCATCGGCCTCAACCAATCCGTTCACGCGTTTCTGCGCGAGCCGAAACGCATTTTGACCGTATCGATACCGGTCCGCATGGACGACGGGCACTTTCACATCTTCGAAGGTTACCGCGTTCAGCACAACATGGCGCGCGGTCCGGGCAAGGGTGGCATCCGCTTCCACCCCGACGTGACGCTCGACGAAGTCAAGGCGCTCGCGATGTGGATGACCTGGAAGTGCGCCTTGATGAATATTCCGTTCGGCGGGGCGAAGGGCGGCGTCATTTGCGACACCAAGGCCCTTTCCGCCCACGAGCTCGAGAACCTGACGCGGCGCTACACGAGCGAAATCTCGATCGTCATCGGGCCGGAGAAAGATATTCCGGCGCCCGACGTCTACACGACGCCGCAGATCATGGCGTGGATCATGGACACTTTCTCGATGCAGAAGGGCTACTCGATTCCAGGCGTGGTTACCGGCAAGCCGATCTCGATCGGCGGCTCGCTCGGGCGCGATCGTGCGACGGCGCGCGGCTGTCTGTACGTGCTCAACGAAGCGATGCGCGAACTCGGCCTCGAGATCGCGGGCGCGCGGGTCGCAATCCAAGGCTTCGGCAATGCGGGTCTTCACTCTGCCGAGCTCATGGCCGCCGACGGGTACTCCATCGTTGCGGTGTCGGACTCGCACGGCGGCGTGTGCAACCCACGCGGTCTCGACGTCAAAGGAGCGATCGCGCACAAGGCCGAGACGGGCTCCGTCGTCGGTTTTCGCGGCGGCCAGCGCATCGACAACCGGGAGCTCATCGAGTATCCCTGCGACGTGCTCGTGCCGGCAGCGCTCGAGAAAGTCATCACTGCCGAGAACGCGCATCGCATCCAAGCGAAAATCATTGCCGAAGCAGCCAACGGTCCGACGCTGCCCGAGGCCGACGACATCCTGCACGAGCGAGGCATCATGGTATTGCCCGACATCCTGGCCAACGGCGGCGGGGTGACCGTCTCCTACTTCGAGTGGGTCCAGGATCTCCAAGAGAATTTCTGGGAGGAGGACGAGATCAACCAGCGCTTGCGCAGCAAAATGGTGCGCGCCTTCAAGGAGACCCTCGCCCAAGCGCGCCGGCACAACGTCAACATGCGCCGCGGCGCCTACTGCGTCGCGATCGACCGCGTCGCCGAAGCGACCATCGCGCGGGGCCTGTACCCCTAAGAACGCGCTCAGCCATCGACAAGGTCGAGCAACTGCGGATAGACGCGCTCGGCCAAGTGCGCGTCGCGCTCGAAGGCGATGATGTCGTGCGAGGGCGGCAGGCCGCGCAGCCTGTGCTCGGCGATCTCGGCGCCGTGCGCGCGCCAGTGCAGCGCAAGCCGCGCTGCGGCGCGATTGCTGACGGTCGACTCGCTGGCGTTGGTCACGATGACGATGCTCTTGGCGGCCGGCGGCGCGGCGCGGGCCTCGTCGAAGAGGCGTTGCGCGACGCGATACGCTTGCGCTACCGCGTGCGAAGCGTAGCGCGGGTACCCGTGCGGCGCACCGAAACGCTCGCGCTGGAGTGGGTGCCACCAAACGAAGCGGTTCGGCATGCCGAGCGTGAGCCGCGCGGCGGCGGGCGACAAACCCTGCGGCAGCCATGCGAGTCCGAGAAAGGGCGCGATCGCAACGACTCGTTCGACCGCTTCCCGCTGCGCTAGCCACAGACATAGCAGCGCGCCGACGGAAAAGCCGGCCAAAACGACGCGGTCTCCGAGTTCGTGCGCCGCGGCGAGCGTCCGCTCGCCGAACGCAACCAGCTCCTCCGCCGTCAGCCGCTCGAGTGCGGGCGTCAAGCGGTCGGCGTAGCCGTGGCGCGGCAAGCGCGGGATGAGTACGCTCGGGCCACGCGCGTGAAGGCGCCGGCCGAACTCGGCGAACTGCACGGGGCTCGCGGTCAATCCGTGCAGCAGCACGACGACTTTGCCGCCTCGCGCGACGCGGTCGAAGAGGATCGTTCGGCCGCCGAACGCCTCTTGCGCGGATTTGGCGTCGCCATTCACGCGTGCGAAGATTCCACGTACGCAAGCGGTCTGACTTTTCCGCGGCGAAGAGGCGGCCGTGCCCGTCCCGACGATTCCCGACCGCAGCGAGCCGCAGACAGCGGCCGGCTATCTGGCGATCATGTCTCGCGCTATTTTCCAGGCCGGCGTGAGCTGGAAAGCGATTGCCGCAAGGTGGGATGCGTACGAACGTCTCTTCGACGGATTCGATCCATCCGTCGTGGCCGGTTATGACGACCTCGACATCGAGCGTATTCTCAGCGACGGCGGGGTCATGCGGACGTACAAGAAAGTCGCCGCGACGGTCGACAACGCGAAAACGCTGCTGGCCTTAGAGCGCGAGTACGGCGATTTTCGCAACTATCTGCGCTCGTTTGCAAGCTACGACCAGCTGGCGGCCGACCTGAAGAAGCGCTTCAAGTTTCTTGGCGACCTCTCGGTCTACTACTTCCTCTTTCGGGCCGGCGAGCGCGTGCCGCAGTTCGAAGACTGGGAGAAGACGGTCGCCGGCGATCATCCCCGCATGCGCGAGATGGTAGCCCTGGCACGCTCGCAAGGCTACGAGGGTTGACCGGCGGGCTGATCGAGCGAGGCTTCCCCGGTGCGACCTCTTGTTGCGAAGGGTTCCTGCGACGACTGGTTGACGTCAGGTTGCCCTTATCTGCTATCTGTGTTTCGTCTTTATAGGTTTTTGACCGCAACGGAACCGGGGAGAGGCCGTGTTGTGTTAGAAGGAACGTGGGGGCACGCGGGTGCCCTTGGTACCACGGTTTCCTAGGACCAACCGTCTTTCGCCCAGGGGGGCAGAGAAAGGACCAAAGGGTAGATGATCAAGCGTAAGAAGACCTGGCTGCGGCCGGAATTCGAAGTGACTTCGACCGGATTCGAAGTCACGATGTATCTCGGCACCTAAGCCAAGACTCGTAACGTAGGAGCTCGTCGTGGCGAGCGCTGCTCTCCAATCCGATATGGTCGAAAGACTCCGCGCGATCGGCGCGCAGCGCTACCACGACAAGCACCCCTTTCACCGCAAACTCGTGGCCGGCGACTTAACGCCCGCCCAAATTCGTTCGTGGATCGCGAACCGTTACTACTATCAGAAAGCGATCCCGCAGAAAGACGCATACGTGCTCGCTTCTTTACCCTCGCGAGAGCATCGGCGCGTCTGGATTTCGCGAATTCTCGATCACGACGGCACGGCCGATCGGCCGGGCGGCACGCTTAAATGGCTCGCTCTGGGGCGCGCTGCCGGCCTGCGCGACGAGGATATACTCTCCGAGCGCGGCGTCGCGCCCGGCACGCGCTTCGCAGTCGATGCGTACGTCGATTTCGCCCGGCGCCGCCCCTGGTTGGAAGCGGTAGCTTCTTCTCTGACCGAGCTCTTCGGGCCGCCGGTCATGGCCGCGCGCACCGCCGCTATTTTGGAGAAGTATCCGTGGATCGAGCGCGGCGGCTTGGCCTATTTTGAGGACCGCCTCGACCTCGCCAAGCGCGACGCGGAGACGGCGCTTTCGTGGGTCGTCGATGGGGCGCGGACGCCGGCCGAACAAGATGCGTGCGTCGACGCGCTGCGCTTCAAGTGCGACGTCTTGTGGTGCGTTCTCGACGCCACCGCGCTCGACTGCGGCGTCTTCTCGTGAGCGCCGTTTCGGCCTACCGCCTTGCTCGCGGCGTCAAGTTGCGCCGGCAACCCGACGGCGGCGGGCTGCTGCTCGTACCGGAGGGCCTCGTAACGCTTAGCGACAGCGCGACGGCGACGCTCGAGCTCGTCGACGGGCAGCGCGACGTGCCCGACATTGCACGGCGGCTTTCGGAAGACTTCGAGGCCGATGCACAGACGCTGGAGGGCGACGTGCAGACGCTGCTCGAGTCGTTCGTCGAACGCGGCTACGTGTTGCGATGAACGCCGCAATTCGAGCGCCTCAGTCTCTGCTCTGCGAGCTCACGTATCGCTGCAATCTGCAGTGCCCGTATTGCTACAATCCGCTCAACTTGGGGCGCCCGAGCCAGGAAATCGGCCGCGATCTCTGGCTTTCCGTCCTCGATCAGGCGGCAGACCTCGGCGTGCTTCAAGTCGGTTTTTCCGGAGGCGAACCGACGCTGCGTTCCGCCGACCTCGTCGCTCTGACGGAACGCGCCAACAAGCGTGGTTGCTATACGAACCTGATTACGCAGGGCACGTTTCTCGACGACGCGCTGCTCGACGCGCTGCTCGAGGCTGGTCTCGCGCACGTTCAGATCAGCATTCAAGCTCCCGAGCGCGAGCTCGCGGCGGTCATCGCGGGAACCGACGTGCACGAGCGCAAGCTCGACGCACTGCGGCGGGTCGCGCGGCGCGACGTCGCGCTGACGCTGAACTGCGTTCTGCACCGGCTCAACCACGACAGCCTGCCGGAGGTGATCGCGTTCGCCGAGCGCGAGGGCATCCGCCGCCTCGAACTTGCCAACGTTCAATTCTACGGTTGGGCATTCCGCAACCGTTTCGCATTGATTCCAACGCGCGAGCAGGTCGCGCGCGGTCAGGCGCTGGTCGCCGAAGCGAAGCAGCGCCTGCGCGGGGCGATGGAAATTACCTACGTCCTGCCCGACTATTTCGAAGAGTTTCCCAAGCCGTGCATGCACGGTTGGGGACAGGTCGCCCTGACGGTCACGCCCGACGGCCGGGTCCTTCCGTGTCCGGCCGCTGCCGAGATCAAAACGCTGCAGTTTCCAAACGTGCAATCGACGACGCTGCGCGAGGCCTGGTACGAGTCGCATGCATTTACTAGCTACCGCGGCACCGCGTGGATGCCCGAGCCGTGCCGCTCGTGCGACCGGCGTGAAATCGATTTTGGCGGATGCCGCTGCCAGGCGTTCTTGCTCTTAGGCGATGCTGGGGCCACCGATCCGGCCTGTTTCAAGAGCCCGCATCACGAGGTGCTGACGGCGCTGCGCGACGGCGTTCCCGACGCCGTACCCGTTCCGCGCCGCCCCGATCCCGCTTTGCGTTGATCGTTCGCGTTCTCGGCTCGGCCGCGGGCGGCGGCGTTCCGCAGTGGAACTGCGCGTGCGCCAACTGCCGGACTGCGCGGGCCGGTCAAGGCCCCCGCCGGACCCAATCATCGTTTGCCGTTTCGGGGAACGGCGAACGGTGGTGGTTGGTCAACGTCTCGCCCGACGTCGCCGTCCAGATCGAAGCCTGCGAAGCGCTTCAGCCGCGCGAAGGGCGGGGCACACCAATTGCCGGCATGCTACTAACCGACGCGAACGTCGACCACGTCGGCGGCCTGGCAGTCTTGCGGCAGGCGGGCGATCACGCCTTCACGCTGTACTCGAGCGGGACGGTGCGCCGTTTGGTCGCCGGGGACCGCGCATTCGCTGCCTTCAATCAATCGCCCCACCGTTGGATCGCGCTCGGCGCCGGCGAAACCGTCGATTTGGGCGAACGCTTACGCGCCACGGTCGTGCCGGTCCCGGGGATGACGCCCGGATACGCCGGACGCGAGATGCTGGCCGACGCGGTCGTCGCTTACGAAGTTGAAGACGGCAATACCGGCGCGCGCGTCCTGTTCGCCCCGGTTTTCAGCGCGTGGTCGCAGGCACTCGGGGCGGCAGTCGAACGTTGCGGGCTCGCTTTCGCCGATGGGTCGTTTTGGTCGGACGACGAGCTCGCGGGCGTCGGCGTCGCAAAGGCGGCCCGCGCGCTCGGTCATCTACCCGCAGCGGGTCCTTTCGGATCCTTTCGAGCCCTTAGAGAGCTCGCGCCCGCGACGCGTATTTACTACGCACACCTCAACAACACGAACCCGCTGCTCGACCCGGGCTCAGGCCCCGCTCTCGAGATCGAACGCGTCGGCATCGGGGTCGCGTACGACGGGCTCGAAATCGACTTCTAGCCATCGCGCGACGTAGCAAGAGGCGCCAAACAATAGGGACCGAAGGAAGCCTTTCCGGAGGTATCAGATATGGCCGTTGCCGCAGCCCCGTCTTTGCAAGATCGTGTCCCTTCCGAGGAGTGGAAGGTCCGCGTCGACCTTGCCGCAGCGTACCGTTTGGTAGCGCACTTCGGTTGGGACGATTTGATCTTTACGCACCTTTCGGCGCGCGTGCCGGGCCCGGAACACCATTTTCTCATCAATCCATACGGCATGACGTTCGACGAGATCAGCGCATCGAGTTTGGTCAAAGTCGACCTTGACGGAAAAATCGTCGAGCCGACGCCGTACTACATCAACCCGGCCGGTTTCACGATTCACAGCGCGATCCATCAAGCGCGTGAGGATGCCAAGTGCGTTATGCATCTGCACACGGTAGCGGGTACCGCCGTCGCGAGTCAGGTTGACGGTCTGCTTCCGTTGAACCAAACCGCGATGATCGTTCACGGCAACGTTGCGTATCACGATTTCGAGGGCATCGCGACCGATTTGGACGAGCGCCCGCGCCTGGTGTCCGATCTCGGCGACAAGCCGGCGATGCTGCTGCGCAATCACGGAACGTTGACGTGCGGTCCCAGCGTGCCCGCAGCGTTTCTGACGATGTACTTTCTCGAGCGTGCTTGCGCGATGCAGGTCGCGACGCTCGCCGGCGGCGCAAAGCCATACTGGCCGAAGGATGATGTCGCCGACAAGGTCACGCAACAAGCCGAACAAGGCCGCGGCCGAATCGAAGCGATCGTGTGGCAGCCGCTACTGCGCAAACTCGACCGTTTGGATCCCAGCTTCCGCAACTGACGCGCTAGGACGCGGCGTCAAGAATGTGAGCGCTCTTGGGGCTTGCAATCGAGCGTACTTTAGGGTATCCTCGGGCCGAGGGCGGAAGGTTTCTTCCTGCCCCCTTTTTTTCCTACGTTCCTTAGGAGTTTTTATGAACGTGTCATTGGCGCGCTCAGCGATGGCTGTTGCCGCTCTTACGCTATTCGGCTATTCGCGTCGGCCGGTGCCGGCGCCACCACGCGCGTGGTTCGCCCAGCGGCCGCGGGACATGTAAACCCGGACGCAAGGGTCGGCGTACCCCACCTCGTGGTGACGGGCGTCAAGTCCATGGGGAAGGGTGCCACCTGTCCGTCGAGCGACGTCACGTGCGTCACGATCGGACCATCGTCCAGCGAGTACGCCGAGGTCGGATTCTGCATCAGCTATGGTTCGAGCTGTAGCGGCAGCCTCGTTCCGGACGTGACTTGGTACGTCTATCCGTACAATAAGAAGGATAAAGAACAAAAGAAAATCGTCAACGAGTTCGAGGGTTCTTCGAGCTCATTTGGCTCCGAGGGCGTCGAGGGAAATCCCATCTACCTGTTCATCTTCGACGAAGGCGAGAAGTCGACGAAGGGCAAGTACAAGGACTTCGATGACCTGTACTACTGCGTACCGACGACCTCGTCATCGAGTTGCTACGGCCCGTACGTCATCGGGATAGCCGTCGAGTAGTTTAGAACCTATCGAAGATCAAGGGCGGTCCGTCTCGACGAGGCGGACCGCTTTTTTCTTTCTGAGGCTGGAGTCAGCTCGACGGCGAGCTCCGCGGTGCGGTTCCGCTCGTCCAGGATCAGGTTGATCCATGACAATCTCCAGACCGCATCCTCGTCGGTACCCGCTAGCTACGGCGTCTACGGGAATCCGATCTGCCAATGCGCTCTGGGTAACGGCGCAGAGCTAACGGCAAATACAAGTCCGCCGATTACCTAAGCGCGTGTTGCGATCGTCAGCTTCTGGAACCGCAATCATCGGCATAGGCCTATACGAGCAAGACTCGAATCGAGCGAATAACCTGCAAACGCTCCCAGACCCGCGCTTGAAACGCCTTTCCCTCGCGTAGCGCGCGGCGACCCTCGGAGGCGACGCAAACCATGCCGGCCGAACCACGAAGGCGCAGGCAAGTCACGCAGCAACCGAGCAACGCCTCAGCTAAGCGCGGAGTAACGATTGCTCGCAAAAAACTGCGTCTCCCTGGGGCTTGAAACTGAGGCGGCTTTCAGGTAACCTACCGAGAGGCGGGGGATATTTCTCACTCGTCTTTTGCATTGTGCGGATGCTCGAAAACGTCCGAATGAGCCCCTGACCTTATCCCTATAGACATTCTCCCGCTAGTCATCCCTAACGATAAGGCTCGTTCGACGCGTCATTCATGGCGGCGTACCGGACGGCTACCTGACTCTATCGATGAGAGGAAGTCCAAATGTTCAAGGCCTCACTTCACGCCGCAGTGTTGTTCGCACTGCCGGCACTCTTCATGGCTTTGCCGGTCTCAGCGGCGCAGAGCCCGGTTCATCCGACAATCGTGCGGACGGCGCCACACCAAGCCGCCGCAATCGTACCGGACCGCGGCGTCGTCTTTCCCTCCGGCGAGTACCTGATAACGTACTACAACACCTCCGGCAGCGAGACTGCGGAGCAGTGTCTGTACTTCTATTACTCGACGAGCGACCCGCCATTCGGCACGGATAGCGGCTACTGGTATGCCACGTCCTTCTCCGGCTTCGGCGGCAACTGGATCGTCGAGGGCAAAGACCTGCGCTTCTACGGCGGCTACGGTTATAGCAGCAGTGCCGGCACCTACAGCGGATATGTCACGCAACAGGGCAAGATCGCGAAGAAGGGCGTCAAGACCAAGGGCTACGGCTTCGACGACTTTAGCGACACGCTATATGCGTCAAACGATGGCACCTATACGCTGGAGTCCGATGCGAGTTGCGACGATCACGTCGTTCGCCACCACGGCGTGGACCCGACCCGCTAAGCTCCTTTAAACCATACGTGCCGGGACGCCCGGCGCCCATCGACCCGCGGCCCCTCCGATCAACGAAGGCCGCGGGTCGTCTGCTTTAGTGGAGGCTTGCGAGAACGAGGCACGCAAACGTAACGGCGAGAAATCTCGCAGACTCGATTCCTCGTTGAAGCCGGCACCGGCCGTTCGGGAGCATCTCGATGGCGACCGTTCCTGACATCAGCCTCGATGGTTGGATCGCGCAACGCGCGCAGCGTTGTCCCCTCCGTCCGGCGCTCACGTTTGAGGGCAGCGCGTATTCTTACGCCGACCTCGCCGAGCAGATCGCCCGACTCGCCGGCCTGCTCGCGGCCGGCGGGATCAAGCGCGGCGACCGGGTGGGATACCTCGGTTTCAACCATCCGATGTTCTTGGTCACGATGTTCGCGGCGAGCCGGCTCGGCGCGATCTTCGTTCCGGTCAACTTCCGCTTGACGGGCCCTGAAGTCGGCTTCATCGTCAACGACGCGGGCATCCATACGCTGCTCGCCGGCGAAGAGCACCAGGGCCTCGTCGACAACATCGCGGCTTCCCTCTGTTGCCAACGGTATCTTTGGGTCGACGGCGCACGCGGGGATGGGCGCGATGCCGCTCAAGGGATGGCTGCCGCAACGCCGCTCGCCCATGAGCCGCTCGCAACGGCCGACGACGTTGCTCTCATCCTCTACACATCGGGGACGACCGGACAGCCGAAAGGCGCGATGCTCTCCCACGGCAACCTCTGGTGGAACAACGTGAACGCGCTCCTGACGATGGATTACCGCGAAGACGACGTCACGCTCAACTCGGCGCCGCTCTTTCACATCGGCGGCCTCAACGTCACGACGCTGATCACGCTGATGAAGGGCGGCCACGTCGTGCTGCACCGGCAGTTCGACCCAAGCGCGTTCCTGGACGACGTTCCGCGATACCGCGTGACGACGCACTTCGCCGTGCCCGCCATGCTGCTCTTCGTCAGCCAGCACGCGCGCTTCAACGAGGCCGACCTTTCGTCGATACGCATGCTCGTCGTCGGGGGCGCACCCGTGCCCGAGGCGTTACTGCGGCTCTACAACGAACGCGGCATCGCCGTTCAGCAAGGCTACGGCATGACCGAGACCGCCCCGATGATCAGCTTCCTAACGCCCGAGTGGTCGCTGGCAAAGCTCGGCTCGGCCGGCCGGCCGCCGCTGCTGTCGGAGGTGCGGCTCATCGACGGCGCGGGTAGCATCGTCGCCGAACCGCGCGGGCGCGGCGAGGTCTGCACGCGCGGCCCGAACGTGATGGCGGGCTACTGGAACCGGCCCGAGGCCACGCGCGAGACGATCGACGAGAACGGCTGGCTGCGCACCGGCGACGTCGGGTATTTCGATGAGGACGGCTTTCTCTACATTTGCGACCGCGTCAAAGACATGGTGATCAGCGGCGGCGAGAACGTCTACCCTGCCGAAGTTGAAAACGTTTTGTACGCGCATCCTTCGATTGCAGAGGTCGCGGTGATCGGTACGAGCGACGACGTTTGGGGCGAAGCGATCGCGGCGATCGCCGTATTGCGACCGGGCCAGTCGTTAACGCTGGAAGAGCTCAACGCGTTTGCCGAACGGCAGCTCGCGCGCTACAAGCTGCCCAAACATCTGCAGATCGTCGGCGCGCTTCCACGCGGCACGACCGGTAAGGTTCTCAAATATCTCTTGCGCGCCCAATTCGCCCAAGCACTCGAAGGCGCGACGCGCTAATCGGCCCGCAGCAACACGGGGGTGGGCGTGAAAATGTGCACGCCTTAGGCTTGAAATCCAGCTCACTTTCGGCTATCCTCGCGCAAGGTGGAGAGTTCTCTTTCTGCCCGCCTTTTGCTACGTTCCCTTGAGGTACTCTACGAACGTATCGTTAGCGCGTTCCGCGCTGGCCGTTGCTGCCTTTACGCTGCTCGCGTTCGCTGCTGCCGGCGCAACCACTCGCGCGGTGCGTCCTCCTACGGCCGCAGGACATGCGAACCCGGTCCGGGCCCTTCTTACGCCGCATATCGGCATGCGCGTGGTTCAGAAGATTAAACCGGACGCAAAATGCAAATTTGACGCTTGCGGCGAGCTGTACGCTAAGACCAGTTCGGACTACCTCGAGTACGAATGGTGCGCCGGTTACGGAACGGACCCGTGCTCCGACCTTTACTCGGGGCCGGTGCAATGGTACGCGGACGCGTATACGAAGAAGAACGGGACGTATTATCGCCAGATCGCTAACTATCTCGAAAGCGCGTCGTCGTCGGGGAGCGATGGTCAGGCGTTTCCGGGAATCCCGTCTACCAATACATCACCGACAACGGCGCAAAGGTGACAAACGGCAAATACAAGTACGTCGATTACGTGTTTGCATATTGGGGATCAGAAAATCCTGAAGAGATATTGATCGGCATAGGCGTCTACCGGTAAAGTTCGCTCACGCGAATAATCTCCCACGTGCGGGGGCTTGAAACGCCGGCGCCTTTCGAGTATTCTGGCTTCAGGGCGGCGATAATTCACGCCCTTCTTCTATTCCTGAAGCGCTCGGTGCATTTCTTTTCGCTCGCTCGAATCGCGGCAACTGCATCGTCGCCGAGCGCGAGCCACGCTTATGAAAGGATCGCGGAAATGTTCTCAACCGAACGTTCAAGACCATACCTGATTGCGGCCGCCGCGTTGCTCATCGGTTTCGGTGGCGTCCGAGCTGCGCTCGGCGCCACGTTTGCCGTCGAGCCGGACAAGGCCGGAGGAAGTCTGTTGGCCCAAGTCACGCGTGTCGGCAACTATGAGACTGCCCCTGCAAGCTCGGGAATCGCCGTCCCTCTTGACGCGCAAGGGCACACCTCACTCTCGTTCAAGACGAAGGCCTCCGACGAACTGGTCCGCATCATTTACAATGCGGAATGCGGAGTCCTTGGTTCAACAGGGGCTTGGCTGAGCGTCGTGATTACGGTCGACGGCGCAGCCACGGACCCGGCCTCCAGCACTTCGTTCGCGCTTTGCACGAGCAATGGTAGCGGCTCAACCGGTACCTTTCAATGGACGGGCGCCGTGCGCCAATCCATTTATAAAGTACCGTCGGCCGGCACCCATGCGGTGCAAGTAATCCTGTTCGGCGAAGAGGACGCCACCGAGCTATGGTTGGGCGACTCGTCCCTCGTCGTCGATCATTAAGGCAGCCTTGGCCCGTTGCTGCGGTGGTCGACGACGCGCTGCGCCTTGCCTGCGGATCGCTCGATTGCACCAGGTTCGCGTAGAACGACGCGAGCGCTTACCCCAACATAGGACTTGATGTCACGCTCGAGCCGGCGCGCCGGCGAGATTTCGGCGTCGTTAGCCGAGCTCCCGGCCCGCCGCTCAACGAGTATCTCAAGTTCGTCGAGGTGGCCTTCGCGGCTCACGACCAGCTGGTAGTGCGGCGCCAGCGCCGGCACCTTCAGAATCAGTTCTTCGATCTGGCTCGGAAACACGTTGACGCCGCGGATGATCAGCATGTCGTCCGATCGGCCCGAGATTCTATCCATGCGCCGCATCGAACGCGACGTCGGCGGGAGCAGGCGCGTGAGATCGCGCGTGCGGTAGCGGATGACGGGCAGCGCTTCCTTCGTGAGGGTGGTGAACACCAGCTCACCGGCTTCACCGTCCGCGAGCACACGACCGGTCGCCGGGTCGACGATTTCGGGAAGGAAGTGGTCTTCCCAAATGGTGGGGCCGTCCTTGGTCTCAGCGCATTCGCTAGCGACGCCTGGGCCCATCACTTCGGAGAGCCCGTAGATGTCGATCGCGTCGATCCCTGCGCGTCCCTCGATCTCCGTTCGCATGGCAGCCGTCCACGGCTCCGCGCCGAAGATGCCGATCTCGAGCGAGCAGAGGCGGGGGTCGACGCCGGCTCGCGTCATCTCCTCGATGATGTTGAGCATGTACGAGGGCGTTACCATGATGATACGCGGCTCGAAATCGCAGATGAGCTGTACCTGGCGAGCCGTCTGTCCGCCGCCGATCGGAATTACCGTGCAGCCCAGCCGCTCGGCGCCGTAGTGGGCCCCTAGGCCGCCGGTAAAGAGCCCGTAACCGTAAGCAACCTGTACCCGGTCCCCCGGCCGGCCGCCCGCGGCCCAGATCGATCGCGCGACCAGCTCCGACCAGGTATCGATGTCGCGCTGCGTGTAGCCGACGACGGTCGGCTTCCCGGTCGTCCCGCTCGAGGCGTGGATGCGTACGACGTTTTTCACCGGCACCGCGAACATCCCGAAGGGATACGTCTCGCGAAGATCTTGCTTCGTCGTAAAGGGAAAGCGGGCCAGATCTTCGAGCGCTCGCAAGCCGTCCGGATGCACCCCTTGCGCCTGACACTTCGTGCGATAGTGCGAGACGTTGTCGTAGGCGTGGCGCACCGACCATTTGAGCCGTTCGAGTTGCAGCGAGCGCAACTCGTCGTTGCTGGCGGTTTCGATCGGCTCGCGCCCCGCACGGAATCCGGCTTTCATGGCAAGACGATAGCAGAGCGCGACAAGCGGGTCTACCGTGGGCGATTTGAGGCGCGGATGCCGCGTGCGATCGCTTCGGCCACCGCCTCGGCGGCGAGCGCCCCGACGACGTCCACGGATGCCTCGACCGCGCCGGTGGCGCAGGCGAAAATCGTGTCGCCGTCGCGCGACAGATGGGCTGGAAGGACGGCGCGCGCCAGGCCGTCATGCGCCATTTGCGCGACGCGAATGACGTCGACTTTACGGAGGCGCGCGTTGCATGCAACCACCGCAAGGGTGGTGTTGCCGCCGGCCGGCGGAGCCTTCCCCCAGCGCGCGAACGCCTCCAACGCCCGACTCGGCTCGATGAAGCCGCCGTCGAGCTCGCGCGGGCCGGCTAGCTGCTCTCGCGTTTGCGTATCGTAGACGGAGCCGACGGCGTTACAGACGGTCAGCGCACCAACTACCAGCTCGTCGAAGCGACGCGAAGCCGTGCCGACGCCGCTCTTGGTCGCGTTCTCGATGCCGCCGAGCTTACCCGCGGTGGCGCCGCAGCCGGCGCCGACCGAGCCTTCTTCAACCGGGCCGCGCGTCGCGAGCGCGGCTGCCCGGTAACCCATGGCACGATCCGGCCGAATGCGCCCGTCTCCGACCAGCAGGTCGAAAATGATCGCCGACGGCACGATCGGCACGCGCCACCTGCCGACCGCGTAGCCGATGCCGCGCTCTTCCAAGAAGGCCATCGTCCCGCCGGCCGCATCGAGTCCGAAAGCGCTGCCGCCGGCAAGCACGAAGGCATGCACGACCTCGAGACGCGCAGTCGGCCCGAGGGCGTCGGTCTCACGCGTTCCCGGGGCAGCACCGCGAACGTCGACGCCGCCGACGGCGCCCTGCTCGGGCATCAGGACCACCGTGCAGCCCGTCCGCGCGGCGTGGTCCTGATCGTGCCCGACGCTAATTCCCGGAACGTCGACGATCGAGCCAAGCACAGGCAGCACGCTTACGCGGAAGCGCCGACGCCTACTGGATCTCTTCGAAGACCGAGTCCGGAATGACCAGGTTGAATTGGTAGTTCGAAAACGTCGATGTCACTTCGGCGCGATACCCGCGTCCATTCGCGCTCCCCGTCTGCGAAACGACCACCTGGTACCGGCCGACGCGGTCGTAGGTGTTGTCGGTCGTCACGGTCGAGCCGTTCTTGTTGACGAACGTGAAACGCGACACCAGCCCCGTATTGTCATCGACAATGACGTCGGCGTGGTCGATGGCCGAGTCCGGATCCTTCGGTACCAGATGAAAGGTCGTGCTGGAACCGTCGTCGCCGGCGATCGTTACCTCGTAGCGCGCGGGCCAGAGCGGGGCGGGAGCGATATGCGGGCTGTCCTTGAACATTCCTCGGAGCGGTCCCGGCACGTTGTCGAAAACGACGGCTTGTTTATCCGGCGCTTCGAAGTAAGAGTGTCCGCGGAAGGTAAACGACGCAGGCGGAAAGCTCCTAAGTTTCGTTTGAACCTCGATGTCGCATTCGCTCGTGCGGATCCCGGCCGTTTGCCGAAGCATGAGCCGGTAGACCGGGTTCGCGCGGAGCGGCGAGGCTGCAAAGACCCTGCCGGACGGAGCCGACAACAATGGCGCGACGATCGCGAGTGCGACCGCCGCGCGTAACGCTTGATGACCGATCCTCAAGGTCCACCTCCCGAGTCCCGAGGGCTCCTACGCGGTATTCTACCCCGTTTCGAAGCCGTCAGGCGGAGGCTTGCTGAGGTCTGCTAACGCCCTCGGAACGCTCCGCCCCGGAACGCTCCGGCAGCGCCGCGAACTGGTGCTGAGGGAGCATGGGCCGGGAGTCCGGTGCGTGCCGGGAAGCTTCCCCCGAACGGGCGGCCGGCGAACGGATGGCCCCAACCGCCCCAACCGGGATGGCCGGCCCAGCCGCCCCAGTACGGACCGTGGCCCCAACAGCAGCCGCCCCAATACCCGCCGCCGAAGCCGAACGCAAAGCCCAGCGATACGCCGTAGTACGGCCAGCCCGCGCCCCACCAATTCGGTCCGTAACCATAGCCGTAGTAATACGGGTACGGGGCCACCGCAGTGCCCCATGCCGGATACACGGGCGGCGCTTCGCCGTAGTCAACCGTATTGACGACGTCGGCGACAAACGTGCGCCCTTCGGTACGCCCGTCGACCGCCACCGCCAAGCCGGATTCGAGCTGCAAGCCGCGCGGGTTGATCACCGTGCCATCGTGGAGCGTAACGTCGTCGACGAAGCCTCTGACGTCGCGCAAATGCAGGTGGTACTTGCCGTCGAAATCTTGAATGGTTCCCTTGATCGTCTCTTGGTTGCTAGCGTAGCCGGGAACCGCGTAGGGCGGCGTTGCGTCGGCGGCACGAGCCGCGAGCGGCGCCGCCAACAACACAGCCGCGAAGCCGCCACTGATTAAACTGATTGAAAATTTGCGCGCATCGATCATCGTCATCTTCTCCTCCAACGATCTTTCCACAAACGTTCGCCATTGAATTGCGCGCTTCCCGAGTTCCAATAAACCTCTAATAAAGAATCGGCGCCGGGCCGGCGGAAACCGCGCAGAGGAACGCTGCGCCGCTCGGGTAAGCCTGGTGTATGGAACGAGCTACCGAACTGCTGCCGGTCACGAGCCAAACCTTCAAAGAAGGGGACCGGATGCCGAAGTCGACCCTGTTCAGCGGGATGGGCGTCGGCGGCGACAATCGCTCGCCGCACCTTTCTTGGAGCGGCGCTCCCGAGGGCGTTCTCAGCTACGCGGTCATCTGCCACGATCCCGACGCGCCGACCGAGACGGGTTTCTTCCACTGGATCGTTTTCAACATTCCAGCCGGCGTCACGGAACTGGCCGAGAACGCGGGCGAGGCTTCCGGGAAGACGCTACCGGCCGGGGCGGTGCACGGACATACCGACTTCGGGTTCGCGCACTACGGCGGCCCCGCTCCGCCGCCGGGTCACGGCCCGCACCGGTATAACTTCTACGTGTACGCGCTCGACGTCCCGAAGCTGGATCTCGACGAAACCACTACGGCCGCCAAGCTGCGTTTCTTCATGCTCGGCCACACCCGCGCCAAGGGCCGGCTAACGGGCATCTGCGAGCGCTAGCATTAGAAGACCCCAGAAGACCCCGGCAAAAGCGCTGATTTTGTTCAGGGCGAGGCGCCGCGGCGCGAAGTTTACTCGATGTAAATGAGCGCCGCGGCCAACGAAGCCCTGGACTAAATCAGCGCTTTGCCGCGCTTTGACGTTACAGATCTTCGGGGTTGATGCCCTTCTTGACGTATTGCGTGCGCGTCGGAGGCGCGCTGACCGCGACGTCGGTACCGTAGTCGCCCTCGTAGTGCACCGTCTGCTCGAGCGGCGGGCGGCGGTCCTGGAAGCCGCTGACCAATTTCGAGCCGTAGATGACGGGCTCTTCCTGCGCGTACTCACCGTCGAGGAACGAACCGCGTGGCCGCCCTTCCTCGTCGAGATCCTGGCCCTCGGGTTCGATCACGACGTTGCGATAGCGCGACATGCCGGTGCCGGCCGGGATCAGTTTACCGATGATCACGTTCTCCTTGAGCCCGAGCAACGGATCGTGCTTTCCCTTGATGGCCGCGTCGGTGAGGACGCGCGTCGTCTCCTGGAAGCTGGCCGCGGAGAGGAACGACTCGGTCGCAAGCGAGGCTTTGGTGACGCCGAGCAGGACCGGCCGCCCTTCGGCCAGCTTCTTGCCGTCTGCCGCCATGCGCTCGTTCTCCTCGGCAAAGATGGAGGACTCGACCAGCTGCCCAGGCAGCATCTTCGTATCGCCGCCGTCGACGATCTTGACCTTGCGCAGCATCGAGCGAACGATCGTCTCGATGTGCTTGTCGTTGATGTCGACGCCCTGCGAGCGATAGACGCGCTGCACCTCTTGAACGAGGTATTGCTGGAGCGCGTACTCGCCCTTGTACTCGAGGATTTCGTGCGGATCGAGCGAGCCTTCATTGAGCCGCTCGCCGACCTCGACGCGCTGACCTTCCTGCACCGTCATGTGGGTGTTGTACGGAACGTCGTAGGGGTGCTCCTCACCGCGGTCGTCGGTGACGACCACGACCCGTTTGGACTTCTCTTCGGTAACGTGCACGGTGCCCGCCACGAACGTCATCGTGGCCTTGCCCTTGGGTTTGCGCGCTTCGAAGATTTCCTCGACGCGCGGCAGACCCGTGATGATGTCCTCGGTGGCGACGCCGCCGGTGTGGAAGGTGCGAAGCGTCAACTGGGTACCCGGCTCGCCGATCGACTGCGCGGCGATGATGCCGACCGCCTCGCCGATGTCGACGCGCTTGCCGGTCGCGAGGTTACGGCCATAGCACATCGCGCACACGCCGTATTTGGCCTGGCAGGTGAGCACCGAGCGAATCTTCACCGATAGGATACCGGCCGCGATGATCGTCCGCGCCTTGTCCTCATCGATCTCCTCGCCCCGAACGACGAGTTTCGTGCGCGGCTTCTCCGGATCCTTGATGTCCTCCGAGGCCCGGCGCCCGATGATGCGGTCGACGAGCGGCTCGATGATTTCACGGCCTGCGGCGATGTCGGTTACGGTGATGCCGCGCGCCGTCCCGCAGTCGTCTTCCCGGACGATCACGTCTTGTGCGACGTCGACCAAGCGGCGCGTGAGGTAGCCTGAGTCGGCGGTCCGTAGCGCCGTGTCGGCAAGACCTTTGCGCGCACCGTGCGTCGAGATGAAGTACTCGAGGACGGTCAGACCTTCTTTGAGCGAGGCCTTCACCGGAATCTCGAGGATGCGGCCCGACGGGTCGGACATCAGCCCGCGCATGCCGCCAAGCTGCTTGACTTGCGAGATCGAACCGCGCGCCCCCGAGGTCGCCATCATGAACACCGGATTGAGCGGATTCTGCGCGCTCTGCATCGCGGCGGTCACTTGTTCCGAGGCCTGCGACCAAACCTCGATCGTCTTGTTATACCGCTCGTCGTTGGACATGAAGCCTTGATCGACGAACTCTGCGAGCTTGTCGACTTCGTGCTGTGCGTCTGCCAGGATGACGTACTTCTCTTCCGGGACGACGATGTCGCTGATCGAAACGGTCGTGCCCGACTGGGTCGCATAGCGGAAGCCCAGCGTCTTGATCGCATCGAGGAACTCGGCCGTCTCGGCATTGCCGTGGCGGCGGTAACAATCGGTGATCAGCCGCTTGAGCGACGACTTGTCGACGATGTAGTTGACGAACGGCTCGTGCCAATGCGGCGGGAAGGCCTCATTGAAGATCACGCGGCCGACCGTCGTGCGCAGCACTTCGCCGCGCCACCGGACTTTGACCCATTCCTGGAGACCGATGACCTTATGCTCGTGTGCCATGACCACGGCGTTGGCATCCTCGAACATCTTGAGCCGCTCGTGACCCTCGGAGCCGTCGGGCTGCCCGTCGTGCGTCTTGCCGTTGGTCGTAATCCCGACGAGGCCCGAACTCGCGTTGAGCTGGTCCTCGGGGATCGCGCCCTTAGCCGGACCCTTGTACTCGTCTTTTTGGAACGTGAGGAAATAGAGCCCGAGCACCATATCCTGCGTCGGGATCGAAACCGGCTGCCCGAAGCTCGGTTGCAAGATGTTGTTCGACGAGAGCATGAGGATGCGCGCCTCGGCCTGAGCGCCTGCCGAAAGCGGCAAGTGCACGGCCATCTGATCGCCGTCGAAGTCCGCATTGTACGGGGTGCAGACGAGCGGATGCAGGTGAATCGCTTTGCCCTCGACCAGCACCGGCTCGAACGCCTGAATGCCCAACCGATGCAGCGTTGGGGCGCGGTTCAAGAGAACGGGATGCTCGCGAATGACCTCGTCGAGGACGTCCCACACTTCCGGGCGTACGCGCTCGACCATCCGCTTCGCGCTCTTGATGTTGTGCGCTTGACTGCGGTCGACGAGCTTTTTCATGACGAACGGCTTGAACAGCTCGAGCGCCATCTCTTTGGGCAGCCCGCACTGATGGAGCTTGAGGTGCGGCCCGACGACGATGACCGAACGGCCGGAGTAATCGACGCGCTTGCCCAGCAGGTTCTGGCGGAAGCGCCCCTGCTTGCCCTTGAGGATGTCGGACAACGACTTCAGCGGCCGGTTGTTGGGACCGGTGACCGGCCGGCCGCGCCGCCCATTGTCGATCAGCGCGTCGACCGCTTCCTGCAGCATGCGCTTCTCGTTCTTGATGATGATTTCGGGGGCGCTGAGCTCGAGCAGCCGCTTGAGGCGGTTGTTGCGGTTGATGACCCGGCGATAGAGATCGTTGAGGTCTGAGGTCGCAAAACGGCCGCCGTCGAGCTGCACCATGGGTCGCAGCTCGGGGGCGATGACCGGGACCGCCGAGAGAATCATCCACTCCGGCTTGTTGCCCGAGTTCAGGAACGCCTCGACGACCTCGAGGCGCTTGATCGCCTTGATCCGCTTCTGACCGGTCGTCTCGCGAAACTCTTTACGTAAATCTTCCTGAAGGCGGCGCAGGTTGAGATCGCGCAGCAGCTCGCGAATGGCCTCCGCGCCCATGCCCGCCTTGAAGGCGTTACCGAACTTCTCGCGCGCCTCGCGGTATTTCTGTTCCGTGAGGATCTCACGCTTGGTCAGCGGGCTTGCCGTGCCCGGATCGATCACGATGTACGCGGCGAAATAGATGACCTTCTCGAGCTGCCGCGGCGACATGTCGAGCAGGATCCCGATGCGCGACGGAACCCCCTTGAAGTACCAGATGTGCGTTACCGGGGTGGCCAGCTCGATGTGGCCCATGCGCTCGCGCCGCACTTTGGCGCGCGTGATCTCGACGCCGCAGCGGTCGCAGATCATTCCCTTGAAGCGGATGCGCTTGTACTTGCCGCAGTGGCACTCCCAGTCTTTGGTCGGGCCGAAGATCTTCTCGCAGAAGAGGCCGTCCCGCTCCGGCTTGAGGGTGCGGTAGTTAATGGTCTCGGGCTTTTTGACTTCCCCGAAGGACCAGGCACGGATCTGCTCGGGGGATGCCAAGCCGATCCGCATCGCATCGAAGTTGTTGACGTCCAGCAAATTCACGCTGATCGCAGTGTTCCTTTACTCGTTTCGCCGGGCGCGAGGGGCGCCTGTGGCGGCTTTACTGACGCGCGGCCCTGGGGCCGTGCCGCCGTGCCCGAGCCCATCGCGATGGCGGGCCGGCCAGCGAGCGCCCAAGGCGCCGGATGGCTCGGAAGTCCGCCAAAGCGGAAGGCGCCGACGATCCCGCCCTTCGTGGCGGGTCCGTCCGGCGCTTGGAAGACCGGGAGGCACAGACCGCTATTGTACACCCAAGCCCGCCAGCTTGCAAGGCGTCGGGCATGGGCGTCATGGCCAGTCAAAGGCACCCGGCGTGGCCACCGGGCCAGGCGCGGCCAAGACGGCCGCCGCCCGGCTGGCCCGGAAAGCCCTACTGGACGATTATGACCGTGCGCATCTGGTCCGGCACGTAGTGGTAGAAGCAGCCGAACATATAGAACCCCGGCGAGCCCGCATTGTACACGGCCGACTTCTGCCCCGGGTCGAGCGTGCCGGTGCTGAAGCCGGTCGTCGCCAGCGTCGTGCCGGCGGGCGAAGCCTTCGAACTGCCGGTAAATTTCGTCGGCCAATCCGCGCCGCTGGCGCTGGCGTCACCGAGGAAACTTGCCGTATGCGGCAGGCTCGGCTCGACGCTCACGAAGACGACGTTGTCACCCGCCGTCAGTTTGACGACCTCGGACGTAGTCGATTTCTTCCCCTTGAAGTAGCCAAGGACGTTACCGTACTCAGAGCTGCTGCCGGTGGATTCGCCGGTGAGGCGGATCCCGACGATCTGCTTCTTTGCGTCAGGGCTTAAGACGTCAGGACTGAAGCGCTGGTCGAGAAGCATTGGGTCGCTCGCATGAGCGGCTGCCATCGAGCCCATCGCGGGATTGAGGGCCGCTGGGGGTGCCACGTTGTTGCCCCCGCTGCAGCCGGCCAAGATCGCTGCGGCCGCGCACCACACGAGCGTCGCCGTTCCGCTACTACGCATTTGAGTTGCCTCCGAAAAAGAGCGTTGCTTACGAAGCTATCCTAGCGTACCAATCGTGAAAGAAGTCTGAAGCCGCCGGGATTCGCCTCGCGCTGCGGGAAGCCGCTCGCGAAGATGCGGCTTCTGCTTTACGCCCTCGGAATGCTAGTCGCCATCATGATCGGTTCGGCGCTAGGCCAATCGTTCGTCGCCCAACACGGACGGCGCCGAGTGCTGCCGATCGTCGTGCTCGCGACGATTCTGCTCGGCCTCGCGATCGGCTTTGGTCTCGACGGCGAACTGCAAGCCATCCAGGCCAGCTCTCAAGTCCATTTCTGAAATCGAATGCGGACGAAAGCTAGTCGCGGTGGCGACGGTGCTCGATGTATGCGGCGACATCCGCCGGAAATAGCGGAAGTTGTTCGAGAAGGACGTCGGCACAGAGGACGCGCGTCACGCGAACGACTTGCGAAGCGTTGCGCCGGCGTCGAAGGGAGAGCCTCTCATATTGGCCGTACTCGTCTGAGTGTTGCACGATTATCTCATCGGCATTGTCGCGCGCGCGGACGCCTTGGCGTTCGCGTTACCCTCGCAGAAGTGTGTGCGCTCACAGTCCGCGCGCAGGATTCGCGGCGCGGCCCGATCGCGTGCTCGGCTAGCCGACCAAGCGGCCAAAATGCGATAAGACGGTGACGCTAAAGGGGAGACGTGACGCGAATGGTGTAGAGGCTGCACCCGGAGCACGAAGCACAGGACGATAATCCGCTAAGGTCATCCGTGAAGCCCTTATGCCTCGCGGATAGAGGAGAAACGATGCGCCGTTCGGGTCTTTTTACGCTATCGCTGATAGCGGCGTTCGCGCTTGCAGCGTGCAGCAGCAACAGCTCGACGCCGGTGACGGCAGTCCGGCCGTCGAGCGCGCCCACGACGAGTCCGTTTCCGACCCCATCACCGATAGGAACGCCCACGCCGGTGCACACGCCCACGCCCGTGCCGACGCCGACATCCGTACCGACGCCGACTCCGGTCGCCACGCCGACTCCAGTGCATACGCCGACCCCGAGACCGACGGCGACTCCCACCGTCACCCCGACGCCGGTTCATTCGCCCACCCCGAAGCCGACGCCGACTGCGACACCGGCCGCGACAACCGTCTACGTCTCGAATCCTGCGACCGGCAACGTCACGGTCTACCAGCAGTCGGGCAGCACGTACACGCAAAGCTCGCAGATTACCGGGCTCAGCATTCCGGAGGGCATGGCGTACTCGGCAAACCAACTCTACGTCTCGGATGACGGCTTGGTTGTGGTCTACCCGCTAGGCAAACCGCCCGTCAGTGAGACCCTCAACGATGGGACCTCCTTAACCCAGGACGTGGTCGTCAGCGCTAGTGGAACGGTGTTCGTCGCAAACCCCTACGTCGGCTACGATGAGCCGGGCGACGTTGAAGTCTACGTCCCAGGCCACGGATCGTCCAGTTGCGTGCCCAGCGAGATTTGTGCCACCTACTCGATCACCAACAAGAACTGGACGGTCGTGTATAGCATCGCGCTCGACTCTCTCAACAACTTCTACGTTGGTTGGAAAGACATCCACAACGATTCCCACATCGAAAAATTCGCTCCCTCGGGGAGCGGCACGTACACGACCGGGGTCGATACCGACTACAAGATCGGCTCGCCCAATGGAATGACGTTCGATTCGAACAATAATCTGCTCGTCGTGGATAGCACGAAGATCGATGTTTTTACGAGCGGCCAAGGAGCAGGGGCGCCGGCCAATACCTTCGGGACGTTCACGAACGCGCAGTTCCTGGCACTTTCTTCGACGGAAACCTCCTTGTACGTGGCCGATAGCAATGGAGGCAGCGGCGGAAGCGGTGCGGTCGACGTCTACAACTATTCGGCCACCACGCATACCGGCACGCTGCGGACCTCGTTCGCCTCGGCCGGCGCGTCAGGCATAGCGGTCTCCCCGCCCGCTCCGCTCTAGGGTGCACGATTAGAATCCGCTAATCGGCCCGGGAGGCCCGCCGCGCCTCCCGGAAGTGCCGCAGCCGGTCACTTTCGCGTCCGTTCGCGCGCTCCACATGAAGCGGGCGGCCGCTGTTGAACTACCGCGCAAGCCCCCAGCATTGCAGCGGAAAAGGACGAAGCGCTTGAACTACTCCCAGCAAATTTTTCGTTGTTCCGCGGCTCTCGCGGTCCTGGCAATCTTCGGTTGCAACGGGGGCTCGAAATCGACCCCGAAGACTTCCCCGGGCAGCCCAGCGCCCACGATGAGCTGCCAGAGCTTTGCGCGCGCCGGACTGCGCCACGCACCGCCGCAATATGACAAGACGTTGTCGTGGGTCTCGCCGAACCGTCTCTACGTGCGCTATCGTGCCGCGGCGGCCGCGCGCATCGCCCAGAGCGTCGACGGCGCGGCCGGGGCCGTCTTGGGAGTCGATATCGGGCCGATCCAGGGCGGCTTCGGTCATCGCGCCATCACCTTGCCTGCCGGGTCGAACCTGGCAACCGTGACCGCAACGCTGCGCCGCAACCCCGACGTCGCCGAGGTCGCGCCGGTCCATCTGCGGCGCGTGATGGCCGCCTCGGAGCCGGACGCGGTCGACGACCCGCTCTCGGACAACCAGGATCAGTGGTACATCTACATCGACAACGCCGACCCGGGCGCATGGGAAATAAACACCGGCTCGACCAACGTGTCGCTCGCTGTGATCGACAGCGGCGTCGATGAGACGAACGCCGATTTTTCAAGCAAGCTCTCCTATCAGGAAAGCATCGTCAACGGCGTAACGAGCACCGCTGGAGGCGCGGCTCAAGACACCAACGGCCACGGTACAAACGTCGCCGGGATCGCGGACGCCCAAGCAAATAACGGCTTTGGCTTCGCCGGGGTCGGATACAACACGAAGCTCCAGGCGTATAAGATCTTTCCGAACACGACGTCTTCGGATTGCAACCCGTCGGCCGATACGGCTGACGAGGTCACCGCGATCAATACGGCGGTCGCCAACGGCGCTTCGGTGATCAACCTGAGCCTGGGCGCACCCAATTCATCGGGCCCCGACAGCGCCGAACAGAGCGCGATCGACAACGCCCTTGCCCACAACGTTTCTGTTGTTGCGGCCGCCGGGAACGACGATGCGAGCGCGCCGGACTATCCAGCCGCGTATGCGGGCGTCATCGCGGTCGGCGCCTCGAGCGCGGTTGACGGCAACCCATCGAGCACGCCGCCCTACACGTCGATAACGGGTGAAGCGATCGCGAGCTATTCGAACTCGGGCCCGACGCTAGTCGCTCCGGGCGGCGATCCGACAAGCGACACCGACGAAGACCTCTTGCACTGGATCGAAAATTACTCGACGACGACCGATGGTTACCCGCCCGACGAGTGCCAGCTCTTCAATCCTGGTGGGGGCAACGTGTGCGCCGAGCTCTTTGCCGGCACGTCCCAGGCGACCGCTTCGGTTTCGGGCACCGTCGCGCTCATGGAAGCCGAACACGGCGGCTCGCGCTCGCTCACGCCCTCGCAAATCGTGACCATCCTGACGAAGACGACGGACGTCCTGCCGGGCGGCATCTCGTCGGCGCGCCAGGGTGCCGGACGAGTCGACGTGGCGAAGGCCGTTGCCGGTTCGGCCCCGTAGGCCCCGCCCAACTTGGACGTCAGCATTGCACTTTGCCAGCTCGCCATAACGGGCGACAAGGCCGCCAACCTCGATAAAATTGCGGCGGCCTGCGACCGGGCGGCCGCGGCGGGGGCGCGTCTGGCTGTCTTCCCGGAGGCCTCGATGTATCACTTCGGGCGGCAGGACGAGCCGCTCGGACCCTTCGCCGAAACGGTCGACGGCGCGTTCGCGACGGCCCTCTCGCGGCTCTCTCGCGAACGCCGCATCTGGACGCTGGCCGGCATGTTCGAGCGCATCCCGGGCGACGCGCGCGTCTACAATACGCTGGTCCTCTTCGACGAAACGGGCCGCCTTGCCGGAACGTACCGGAAGATTCACTTGTACGACGCGTTCGGTTTCGGCGAGTCGAACCGCGTCGTTGCAGGCGATGGGGCGACCTTGCAGTTCGAGGTCGACGGCGTGCGCTTCGGCGCAATGACGTGCTACGATCTGCGCTTTCCGGAGCTCGCGCGAGCCCTTGCCGGCGCGGGCGCGCAGGTGCTGCTCTTACCCGCTGCTTGGCTGCACGGCGTGCTCAAGGAATTTCATTTCGCGACCCTCGTGCGAGCGCGCGCAATCGAGAACACGGTGTACGTCGGCGCGGCGACGCAGTGCGGACCGGGTTATTCGGCCAACAGCATGCTGGTTGACCCGCTCGGCTCGACGCTCGCCGCTGCGGCCGAGGCGGAGGCGCTCGTGCTCGGCACGATCAGCACCGAGCGCATCGCTACGGTACGGGCCACGAACCCGAGCCTGCACAACGCGCGGCCGGATCTCTACGCGCGCTGGCTCGAAGCCGGAGCCACCGCAAACCGACGGCCCTGACGCCATACCTGGCGCAGGGTCAGGCGCTAGGAGAGAACGTCGCAGACGCGCAGGAACTCAAGGGTCAATGCCCAGGCTTGACGTGCCGCTCCGGGATGATATGAGGGGCGCTGGTCGCAGAAAAAGCCATGGTCGGCTTCGGAGAAAACGACCTGCTCGTGCGGTTTACCCGCAGCGCTGAGCGCGTCCGCGACCGCGCGCCGTTGCTCGGGCGGGATGTGCTGGTCGCGGCCGCCCCAAAACATCAGGATCGGCCCGTGTTGCGAGGCCGCTCCACGGCGTCCATCCTCGTCGATGCCCCCGCCGTAAACGAGACCGCTGCCGCGAGCGCAAGCGCGGCATTGGCCGTAAAAACGGCGCGGCCGCCCATGCAGAAGCCGATGGCGGCGATGCGCGCGGGCGCAATGCGCGCCGTGTCGGTCAGCCACTCGTATGCGGCCGCAATGTCGACTCGCATGCCTTCCAGCGTCAACGCTTGGAGATTGGGCCTCACCGCTTCGAAGTCGCCGTACGAGCCCTCGAAACCCGGCGCCGTACGGTGGAACAGCTCGGGAGCGATCGCCGTCAAACCGAGGCGGGCGAAGCGTTGCGCCACGTCGCGAATGTGGCCGTTGACGCCGAACGCCTCTTGCAAGACGATGATCGCGGCTTTCGGCGACGCTGCGGGCGCGGGCTCTGCAACGAACGCGTTCATGCGGGAGCCGTCACCGACGGCAAGTTCAACGCGCTCCATCGGCTAACTCACGCGCGAGAGGCGCATCGGCATCGGATACTTGGGGCGCAGCGTCACCGACGGCGCCGTGGCGACGGGCGTTCCGGGCTCGAGCGTCATCGCCCAGCGCCGGGCGATGGTCGCCAGCACCAGAACGGCCTCCATCCAGGCAAACGACTCTCCGATGCAGACGCGGTTCCCGCCGCCGAACGGGAAGTACGCAAACTTCGGAAGCTCGCGCTCGACAAGCCAACGCTCGGGCCGAAAGGCGAGCGGTTCGTCGTAGTAGCGTGGATCGCGATGGACGGCGAAGGGCGACATCAGCGTCACCTCGCCGGCACGGATCGCAACGTCGCCGATGGCGACGTCGTCAACGGCACGCCGGCCGACGATCCAGGCCGGCGGGTAGAGGCGCATCGATTCCTTGACCACGGCCGTGGTGTAGGCAAGCCGCGGAAAATCTTCCGAGGTCGCGTCGCGCTCGCCCAAAACGCTGTGCAGCTCGTCGCCCAACCTTTGCCTGGCGAGGGGATGTTGTGAGAGCACGTACCACGTCCACGACAGAGCGACGGCCGTCGTCTCGTAGCCGGCAAGCAAGATCGTCAGGCACTCGTCGCGGATTTGCTTGTCGTCCATGCGCGAGCCGTCATCATCGCGCGACTCGATCAGCATCGAGAGCACGTCGCCCCGATCGACGCCTTCGCGCCGGCGCGACGCGATCATCGCATCGATCGTCGACGCGAGCGTTTCACGCGCCGCATTGAAGCGCCGCGTCGAGGGCAAGGGCAGCTTGTCGCGCCACTCGCTGAACGGCTGCAGCAGGAGCGGAAAGATCTCCATCGTCGTGTTGAGCGCGCGCCCAATCGTGTCGGCTTCCCCTTCGACGTCGGCGTCGAAGAGCGTCTTGCCCGCGATCGAGAGCGTCAAGCGCATCATGGCCGCGACGACGTTGACGACGTCGCCGGCCTGCCAGCTGTCGGCGGTGCGCAGAGCGTATGAGACCATCGTTTGCCCGTAGTTTGCGATCCGGTCGCGATGGAAGGCCGGCTGCACCAGGCGACGTTGCCGCAGGTGCAGCGGCTCTTCCGACGTGAGCAACCCGTCGCCCAACAGCGGGCGCATGCGCTCGATCCCGCGGCTCTTCACGAACGAGCGCGCCTTGGTCACCAGGATCTCGCGCACGAGTTCCGGCTCCGCGACGGCATAGAAGTTCGTTCCGGCTACGTTGAAGCGCGCGACCGTTCCGTAGCGGCGTGCGATGTCGAGCATGAACTCGGGGGCGCCGTCAAGCCGGCCCGCCGCCAGGTAGCGAAACGCAACGAGCGGGTTCGGCCCGCGCAACCGGCGCGACGGCTTGGCGCGAACAGCGGCGTGCGTCGCCACCGGCCGCTCAGAAGTCCTCTTCGGTCCCTAGCGGAGACTCGTCTTCCTCTTCCTCGTCCTCCGAGTATTCTTCGTCCTCGTCCTCGAGCTGGTAGCCCTCGTCGGTTTCCTCTTCTTCGGGAGGTGCTTCCACTTCGAGCGCATCGTCGGCCAAGGCGTCTTCCCCGAGTCCACCGATTCGCAGGCCGGCGTCGTCGAGGTCGGGACTCGCCGGTACCGGAACGCGCGGCGCGGCTTGCGCGGCGGCGACTTCCTCGTCGCTGGCCTCGCTCTCTTCCTCTTCTTCGGCTTCCTCGATGTCGGCAGGCGCCCCGGCGATCGCATCGGCGAGCCCATCAACACCGCCGCCCACGGCGACGGCCCGCTGCTGCTCGGCCTCACGTTGCGCTACGGCGGTCTGCGCGAGACGCGGATCCTCGTCGCCGACCAGCAACCCGATGTCCTTCGCGGTCTCGGTCATGTCGTCGTCGGCGATCTTGATCTCGATCTCCTCGCGGTTCTCGGTCAAGACCTTGACGTCGAGCGCGAGCGACTGCAGCTCCTTGATGAGCACCTTGAACGACTCGGGAACCCCGGGTTCCATGACGTTCTCGCCCTTGACGATGGCTTCGTAGGTCTTGACGCGCCCGACCACGTCGTCGGACTTGACCGTCAGCAATTCTTGAAGCGTATAGGCAGCGCCGTAGGCTTCGAGCGCCCAGACTTCCATCTCGCCGAAACGCTGGCCGCCGAACTGCGCCTTGCCACCCAGCGGCTGCTGCGTGATCATCGAGTAGGGGCCGGTCGAGCGCGCGTGGATCTTGTCATCGACGAGATGCGCGAGCTTGAGCATGTAGATGTAGCCGACGGTGATCGGCCGGCCGAAACGTTCACCCGTGCGCCCGTCGCGCAACCAGGTCTTACCGTCGGCCGGGAGACCAGCATCCTGCAACCATTCAGCGATATCCTCGGCGTGCGCTCCGTCGAATACGGGCGTGGCGATATAACGGTCGAGCATCTTTGCGGCCCAGCCGAGGTGCGTCTCCATGATCTGGCCCAGGTTCATGCGCGACGGCACGCCCAATGGGTTGAGCACGATGTCGACCGGCGTCCCGTCTTCGAGGTACGGCATGTCTTCGTCCGGCAGAACCTTGGCGATGACGCCCTTGTTGCCATGGCGCCCGGCCATCTTGTCGCCCTGCAGGATCTTGCGCTTCTGCGCCACGTAGACGCGCACGAGATGGCTCACGCCGGGCGACAGCTCGTCGCCGTTATCGCGCGAGAAGGTCTTGACGTCGATGATCTTGCCCTTCTCGCCGTGCGGCACTTTCAACGAGGTGTCGCGCACTTCGCGCGACTTCTCGCCGAAGATCGCGCGCAGCAGCCGCTCCTCGGCCGTGAGCTCGGTTTCGCCCTTGGGCGTAACCTTGCCGACCAGGATGTCTTCGGGGCGAACCTCGGCGCCGATGCGGATGATGCCGTTCTCGTCGAGATCCTTGAGCGCATCCTCACCCACGTTGGGGATGTCGCGAGTGATCTCTTCGGGCCCGAGCTTGGTGTCGCGGGCTTCACACTCGTATTCCTCGATGTGGATCGAGGTGAAGCGATCGTCCTTGACCATGCGCTCGCTGATCAGGATCGCGTCTTCGTAGTTGTAGCCTTCCCAGGGCATGAAGGCGACCAGAATGTTCTGGCCGAGCGCCATCTCACCCTCATCCGAGGATGGGCCGTCGGCCAGAATTTGACCGCGCACGACCTTCTCGCCGGCCACGACGATCGGCGCCTGGTTGATGCACGTTCCGGCGTTGGAGCGGGTGAACTTCAGGAGGTCGTACGATTTCTCAAGACCGTTCTCGGCGCTCTTGACGATGATGTGCCGAGCGTCGACGTCGAGCACCTCGCCGGCCTCTTCGGCCAGCACGCAACCGCCGGAATCCTTGGCCGCGCGGTACTCCATGCCGGTGCCGATGATCGGAGCCTGCGGGCGCAAGAGCGGAACGGCCTGCCGCTGCATGTTCGCGCCCATGAGCGCGCGATTGGCGTCGTCGTGCTCGAGGAACGGAATGAGCGCCGTCGCAACCGAGACGATCTGCTTGGGCGAGACGTCCATGAGCTGCACAAGGTGGGGCGGCTCCGTGACGTACTCTTCGATGTAGCGCGCCACGACCTGATCGGCGGTGATGCGGCCCTCGCGATCGATGGGCGTGTTGGCTTGGGCGATCACGAAATCGTCTTCGCGGTCGGCGGTGAGATAACGGATTTCGTCGGTCACGATGCCGTCGTGCACGACGCGGTACGGCGTTTCGATGAAGCCGTAGCGGTTGACGCGCGCGTAGGTCGCGAGCGAACCGATCAACCCAATGTTGGGGCCTTCCGGCGTCTCGATCGGACAGATGCGCCCGTAGTGCGAGTGATGGACGTCGCGAACCTCAAAGCCCGCGCGCTCGCGCGAAAGCCCACCCGGCCCCAGCGCCGAGAGCCGCCGCTTGTGCGTCAGCTCGGCCAGGGAATTGGTCTGGTCCATGAACTGCGAAAGCTGCGAGGACCCAAAGAATTCTTTGATCGCCGCTACGACGGGACGGATGTTGATCAGCGCCTGCGGCGTGACGGTCTCGATGTCTTGCACCGTCATACGCTCGCGAACGACGCGCTCGAGGCGCAGCAGACCGACGCGGAACTGGTTTTGGAGCAGTTCGCCGACCGAACGGATGCGGCGGTTGCCCAAATGGTCGATATCGTCGATGTGGGCGAGCGGCTTGCCGTCGGAACCGGGCGTCTTCATCGCGATCTTGATCAAGCGACGGATGACGGCGATCATGTCTTCGCGCGTCAGGCACTTCTTGGTGATCGGCGGCACGGCCAGACCAATGCTCGAGTACTCGCGCAGCTCGGGGCGCAACGCGTTTTCGAGCTTGCCCGAAAGCTTGTAGCGCCCGACCCCTGCGAGATCGTAGCGCTTCTCGTCGAAGAAGAGCGACTCGAGCAGCTTCTCGGCGTTTTCAGCGTTCTCGGGCTCGCCCGGGCGGAGCTTCTTATAAATCTCCTTGAGCGCGTCCTCGCGGGTCTTGACGTCCTTGTCTTTTTCGAGACAGTTGACGATCAGCGGCGAGTTGTCGAAGAGCGAGAGGAGCGCTTCGTCCGTTTCCCAGTTGAAGCCGAGGTCCGGCCGCGACAACGCGCGCACGAACGTCGTGACGTAGATCTTCCGGTTCTTGTCGATGCGGACGCCGACGGTGCCCTCGGTCTCGTCGTTCTTGGTACCGTTGTCGGTTTCGAACTCAATCCAGGCGCCGCGGTTCGGGATGATCGTCGCGTTGTACGTCGGGCGGTTGTTGGTGTCGACGTCCTGCAAGAAGTATACGCCCGGCGAACGCACGAGCTGGCTCACGATCACGCGCTCCGCGCCGTTGATCATGAACGTGCCCTTGTCGGTCATGAGCGGGAAATCGCCCATGAAAATCTCTTGGTCGGGGATACCCTTGATTTCGCCCGACTCGGCGGTAATGAGCCGCACGCGTACGCGCAGCGGCGCCGAGTAGGTCATGTCGCGCTCGCGACATTCCTCGACCGAATACTTCGGCTCGCCGAGGCTGTGCTCGCCGAACTCCAGCACCAGGTTGCCGGTGAAATCCTTGATGGGCGAGATCGAGTCGAACGCTTCCTTCAGGCCGTCGGTGATGAACCATTTGAAGGAGGCCTTCTGCAGTTCGATCAGATCCGGGATATCGAGCACGTGCGGAATCTTCGCGAACGACACGCGGACGCGCGAAGGACCGGGATCGTCGTACGCTTCGACGGTGAAGGCTTCGGACGGCGGCGCGAAGACGCTCGGCGCAGGCGCCGGCAATGTCGCGACGGTTCCTTCTTCGGCCTTCGTCGAGCGCTTCGAACGGGTCGTCTTCCCGCCGGACGCCCTGGCAGCGGACGACTTGGGAAGCATCGATTTCGCCATTACAGTTGTTTTTTATCTCTCACGAAGCGCGGGCAAACGGAAATGAGCCCTCGGCGGCTTTCGGACACAGGGCGATATGATAGCAGCTAGGTCGACGGCCGTCAAGCTTTCGTATAACCTGGACCGGGACGCCGGGGTTTCGCCTCGGGGGTCGAGGTCGATCGGCCGGGCCCCTACGAAAACGCCCCGCGCCCCGGCTCGCCCGCTGCTGGAAACAGCAAGGCGGCCCGGGGTGCAAGGAAAGCCGCTTGGGTGCCCGCCCCCCGTAGGGGTCGGGCACGTGGGCAGAGCTTCTTAGCGGTAGCTTGAGCGCGTCTGGAAGCAGTCGCGGCAGTAAACGGGCTTGTCGCCACGCGGCTGGAACGGCACTTCCGCCGGCCTTCCGCACTGGCTGCAGGTCACCTGATACATTTCGCGGCCGCCGCGCGATCCGCCGCCGCCACCGCCGCCACCGGCGTATGACGAGCCGCCGCCTTGCGAGCGCTGCGCCTTACGGGCAGCTCTGCATTCAGGGCAGCGATTGGGTTTATTTTGGAAACCCTTTGAGGCGAAAAACTCTTGTTCGCCCGCGCTAAAAACAAATTGGTTGTTGCAGTCGACGCAACTTAAGACTTCATCAGTGTACAAAACGAGACTCCAGGCGCCGGGTGTGATTTCGACTCGCTAGGTACCCTGAGAAGAGATGACTCTGACAACTTGGACCGCGCGGGTTTCGAGCCGGGCGGGTGACGCCTCTGGCTGCCCGGCACGTGGACTATAACACACCCGGCGTCGCGTCGGTTCACTTTTGGATAAAATTTTCACGCTCGCGGGGTACGGATTCGTACACGCGCGTGAGGCGCTCCGGCCGATTCGCATCGGGACACTTCGGGCGAGCGAACGCGGTGGTCCGCGGGCGTCTGTTTGAGGTCAATACAGATATCGCCTGACGCCGGCGGCCGTGACTGTCGGGCCGGGATTTGCGACCCCGCACCGCATGACGCGTAGCATTGCCGCGAAGCCGGCGCGCGACTGAATGCATGCGACGTTAGTCGTCGTCGGCGGCGTCGTCGGCAGGTGCGCTGGGCTCCTGCGCGGGCCGAAGGGGCGAGGAGGCCGGTTGGCCGGTCGGTCGAGGCGCGAGCGCGAGATCGAGCCGGCCGATCGCGGCGCGGCGTTCGCTTTGGGAGCGGAACGATGAATAGAGCAAGGTGCTCCAGGTGTAACCCGCGAGCGTTCCATCCTCGCGCGCGTATAAGCGGATGACGCCGCGTCCGACACCAGTACCCGAGGCGCCGCCTTTGCTTCGCGTGTCGTCCGTGCCATGCCGCGAGTGCGAGCAGTCGACCACGGTCAGCGCCCACTGCGACGTATTGCCGTGCAAGGGAACGCTCGCGATCGTCGGAACGGCCAGACCGACGGCGAGCATGACGTGGCCGCTGGGCCGGCTGCCCGGCGGATACTTCACCGCGATGAGGTCGCCGCTTTGAATATCCATCACACGATGGACGCGCCGAAAGCCGCGTTCCGCCACGATGGTGTCGTAGTAGTCGCCCGCCTGCGGGTTGGGCGCGCGGAACCAAGCCGCGAAGTCAGGCGGGATGAAACCGTAGCTTTGCTCGAGCAGATGGCTGACGAAGGAGCTGCAGACGCTTCGATTGCGTGCGGGACGGCCGCTCGCGAGGTCGGCCCATACGACGTAGGTCGGACGTGAGCCGTACACGTTGTTCTCCGGCGCTAGTTCGCGAACCAGCCGCTGGGCCCACGAGACGTGCGCGAACTCGGTTGCACCCAGCGCGTCCCGCAGCGCGAGCGGCGCGACGGCCGCGCCCGCGAGAAAGACCCTGCGGGCGATCACGCCAAGTCCTCGCCGCGATAGCGTGGGGGCTCGCTGCCGGGGAGCCGAACTCGCGGCCAATGCCGCTTCGACCGAAGGTCGCATGCATGCTCGGCGTCGGTGCCGCATCCGAGCCGTACCTCGAGACGGCGCTGGCGGCGATCGCGCCGGCCGTCGACCTGCTGGTCGTCAACGACAACTCGCAAGTGACCGCGAGCGCGAACGTCGCCGTGCTCGAGCGCTCGGCTTTCGCCGAACGCGGCGCTCTGCGCATCGAGCGCCACCCCTTCGTCGATTTCGCCGACATGCGCAACAAAGCGTTCGCACCTTTGCGCGCAATGGGCGAGCCGCCCGACTGGGTGCTCTTCCTTGATGCAGACGAGGTGCACGGCGAGCAAATCGGCTACGTCGCGCGCGAGCTCCTGCCGCGCCTGGGACCCGAGTACGGCTCGCTCGACGCCTACACGTTTCACTTCTTCGGAACGTTCGGCTGGATCAGCGACGTTGCGCGGCGCTTCTGCTTCTTTCGCTACGCGGCGAACATTTCGTGGACCAATCCCGTGCACGAAAAAGTTACGGGTCTGCACGGCAAAGCGCTGGTCGTTCCCTACGTCTACCATCACTACGGTAACGTACTGCCGGCCCCAATGCTCGCCGAAAAGCACCTGCGCTATTACGATTTAGGCAATCCCGTGCCGCGCCCGCCCGAACCCAGCGAAGCAGGGCCGGACGTCTTTCTTGCCAAGGCTTCTTCGGTTCGTCCCTTCCGTGGGAAGCACCCGAGGGTGGCTCGCGCGACGGTGAGCGCACTGGAACGGCGCTTCGCCGTCGAGTTCGCCGCACTCGACCGAGGCTTTCGCGAGCGCCGCTCGCCCTCGGTGCGGGCCGCCGCCGGGCTGCGCCGGCTCAACGAGAGCCTGCGCGTCCAGTTGCGACGGCTGGAGCATCCCGGCATCTACCGTGAGGCAACCCTCGCCCGATGAGTTCGGCATGGCTGGATAACGGGCGACCGGCAAAGGACGCCTCGCGCCTCCCGCGAACCGTCGTTGCGATGTCGCCGAGCACGCGTTTTGGCCTGGCATTTCTTCTGGCAGTCGCCTGCGGCGCAGCGGCCTCAGCGGCGCCGCCCGCTGCCGTGCGCCATTCGCCAATGGCCGACCGCGCCAACACCGCGCCGGTTCAGGTCGGTGGGCGCGTCCCACGCGAGCCCGCGCTCTTCCACGGAATCCCGGCTGCCCCGCTTCGCAAGTCCGAAGCCCAACCGGCCCCGAGCGTGCCGTCCGATCTGTTTTCGAACCCGTTGCGGCGGCACCGGATGGCGATGCCGAGCATCCCGTCCAACGACGACCTGGAGTTCGCCTTTTAGCGAGCCTGCGAACAACGCCGCGAGCCTGCGGCTGGTAACCGGTGTTTTGCAGCGCGACGGCGCCGTCTTGCTGGTCGCTTCCCGATATCCGAATCTGCCCGAAGCGCTCTGGCACTTGCCGGGCGGCCGCCCGACGCGCGAGGAGCTGCTAGGCGCGGCCCTCGAGCGCGAGTATCGAGAAGAAACCGGGCTCGCGGTTGCGATCGGCCCGCTGCTCTATGCGAGCGAGTCGTTCGATGGAGCGACCGGCACCCACGTTCTGAACCTGACCTTCGAGGTGCACGCCGACGGGACGCCGCGCATCCCGCAAAGCGACGCGCACGTCGTCGATGTTGCCTGGGTTCCCCGCGACGAGCTCGCGGCACGGATCCGAGCGAGGGTCGTGCGCGAGCCGCTGCTTGCCGCGCTTTCAGGCGATCCACGCCGATACTTCGCCTTTCCCGAAGCCGGGATATCGGTTCAGTTCGCGGATTGAGCGCGGTCTTCAGGACGCTCGCGACCCCAGTCGACGGCTAAACGATCGCGAACGGCGAGCCAACGCTCGCGCGACATCTCGTAGACGCATACGTCGACCGGGCGGCCCCGGACGACGGCAGCATGGCGCTGCAGGTGCGTCTCCACGAAGTCGAGGCGCGCCAGCAAACGGCGCGACGGAAGGTTCCCGGGAACGCAGCAAGCGTCGATCCGGCGCAGGTCGCTGGTCTCAAAAGCGCAATCGATGACAGCACAAGCGGCCTCGCTCGCGTAGCGCTTTGACCGGTGCGAGGCGACGATGCTATACCCGATCTCCGCGACGCCGCGCGAATGGTCCCCGATGCGCAGCGAGATCCATCCGATGCCGACGCGCGACTCGGCGATCGCGGCGACCCATTCGAAGCGGCCGATGGCCCTCGACTCCAAGCGCTTGGGCCGAGCCGCTACGCGGCGCTGGAACTCATCGCGCGTATAACGCGGAACGTCTTGGTATTCGCGCAGGTGGCCGCTTTGCATGAGCTTCCAGAGCACCCCAGCATTGCGCGGCGTCACCGGCTCTAAGACCAGCCGTGGCGTCTCGATCGTCATCACGGTGCGAGCGCCCTGTCGGAGAGATTGGTAGCGATCGCGACCGCGCCCGCCGCGCTCGGAGCCGCGTCAAACCGGACGCGGTCGCCACTTCGGCAGAGCAACGCCGCTCCGTTACCGGAGGCGTCGAAAGAAAAGATTTGGCGCTCGCCTTTCAACGTGAAATACAGCGTGGCGCCGGCGATCGCGACGCGGTCGAGTTCGCCGGAGATCGACTTGACCCCGGCGGCGCTGACGGCCGTCGTATATTTGCCGCCCAGGAAAGCCGCGTACTGCGCGAAGGCGTCGGTCTGAGGGGAAGGGCTGGTGCTCGCCCCGACGACCACGTGACCGTTCCTGGCCTGCACGAGCCCGAGCGTTTGATACTTCCCCGTGTCGGCGACCAGCGGCACGACCCACGTGTTCTGGTCGAACGCGTTGTACAAGATCGGCTGCGTCGGCAGCAGACGCCCTTGGCGCACGATCGGGTTCGAGGCCACGGCGTTTTCGGCGCCGCTCGAGTTGAACTCGCCCCCGGACGACGTGTAATACGTCATCTTGCCGCTCACCGTGTCCATGTACGTAAAGCCGGTCATCGACTGATCGCTGGCAGGCGACGTGTGATCGACGAACCACACGAAGCGCTCGCCCGCGAGCAAGCCGAACACCTCGTCTCGCGCCGGCACGTGCACGTCGCGCTTGGCCAACAGCGCATTCCAGAGCCCGTGCACGTAGAGCCCGAACCACTCGTTGTACGCCAGGGCGAGTTCGTCCGGAACGACCCGGCTGACCCATTTCGGCAAACTCTCGAAGTTCGTGCGATCGACGCGCTGCATGCTGCCGGTGCCGGGATCCACGATGACGACCCCCGTCACCCGTTGCCCCGACCAGCCGATCGTGGGGCGCCCCAGCGTGCAAAGGTACTGAGGATTTCCCTGGTCATCCAACTGCAGCGTCGTCTCGAGAATCTGTTCGGTGCCGTAGCGCATGTAGACGTGGCGATACAGGTTGTCGTTGAGGAGCGCCGACGGAATGTAACGCATCGGCGCGCGCTGCCGCAGCTCCGGCGCGAGGTCGGGGTTCTCGGCGCTCACGACGATCACGCCCGGGCTCGTGCGCCGCGCAAGCCACTGCACGAATCCGTGGAACTCGAGCGGTGCGACCCATACCAGCCGCCCGCGCTCCACCTGCACGTTAAACGTGCCCACACCGTAGTAGGACCCGAGTTGACCGACGACTTTGTCGCCTGCAAAAATTGCCGCTTCCTCCGGCACGACGCGAATGTGGCTCAGGTCAGCGCTCGGCGGCAGCGTGTTCGACGTCGTGACGTCGACGAGATCGCGCAGGCCCGACGCGTCGACGACCGGCGCGATAGCGAGCGCGCCCGCAAAGAGCGCGAGGGCCGTTAGAGCGATCAGATACGGCCACGTCGGCGTCCGGCGAATCGAGACGATCCGGCGCGAAATCACGACCGAGCGGGCCGCCAGCAGCAGGCTGTACGCGGCATTCGGGACGAGGGTCAGCAAAAGCAGGGTCAGCGCTTGCGGGAAGACGAGCGGCGGCATCACGAGGTAGGCGTACACGAGCAGGATCGGAATGCCGACCACCAGGCGCTGGCGTTGTCCGCGCCACCAGTTCGCCCCGAAGTCGAGGTTGACCAGGCCGATCGCCATGAAGGCCGCAGCCAGCAAGATCACCATCGCGCCGCGGTTTCTCTTTGCGCCACGCGCGTTTGTCGCGATGGTGAGGCAGCATGAACACGCTTGCCGCCGGGCTCGCACTGCGTTGGCCGAGCGAAGTCGCCTTCGGAGCGACCGTCACCTCGCCGCCACACTTCTTCTTCGGGGCGAACACGCATGCCATGCACGAAGCGTTCCGCTGCCGCAGCGACGACGGTTTCAGCTTGGAGATCGTCGACAACGTGCGCATCGCGCCGCGCGTCCCGGTCGGCCCCGGCGATCGCATCCGCGTGCAGGGCGAACTGGTGCCGCAGGGCAGGCGAGGGCCGCTCGTCCACTGGACCCATCACGATCCCGGCGGCCACCATCCAGACGGATTCATTGAATTCGGCGGGCGGCGCTATGCGTGAGCGTGACCCGCGCGCGGTGCGTCGACATGTCCGCCAGCAACTGCGGCACCGTCACAAAGCGGTATCCTTCACGGCGCAGCGTTTCGATGATGCGGCGCGTGGCGGCTACGTCCTGCCCCCGGTCGCACGCACTAGGCGACTTCGGATCGCACGCCAGACCCCGGTTTCCGTCGTGTAGTACGATGATGCCTCCGTCGGCGATGTTGTCGATCACGCGCTCTGCGATCGTCGCATCGCCGGGCTGTTCCCAGTCCTTGGGGAGCGGCACCGACCACATCACGACCTGGTATCCGAGCTTGCGGGCCTGATCGATCACCGCGAAGTCGCGTGCGCCGAAGGGAGGGCGCATCAAGTGGGTGCGCACGCCGGCGATTCGGAACAGCGCGTCGTCGGTGCGCACGAGTTCGGCGCGCACGGCGGACGGCGTTTGCATGACCAGGTGCGCGTGATCCCAGGTATGGTTGCCGAGCGCATGGCCGTCTCGCACGATCCGGCGAATCGTCAGCGGATGCGCGACCGCCGCGCGGCCGACGACGAAAAAAGTCGCATGAACGTGCTCGTCGCGCAGCACGTCCAAGATGCGATCGGTGTACGGCGGGTTCGGCCCGTCGTCGAAGGTGAGTGCGACCTCGCGCTCCGTCGGCGAGCCGCTGACGATCGTGCGCCCGAAAATTTGGCTGCCCGGCGCCTCTAAGGCTTCGTACGTGAAGTACGAGGCCGCGACGAGCACTGCCGCCAGCAGAAGGAAGCGCAGCGTCACGTGCCGCGCTCGATCTTCGTCCGCGCATCGGCGATACGCTCTCGAAACTCCGGCGAGCCAAAGCGCTCGAAATCGTCCGCGAGCTTCTCATAGCGGGGATCGACCAGCGTCGTGCTCGACATCCGCAGAAGATCCGGCAGAGGCTTCGTACGATCGAGATGGATCGTAAACTGATGGCCGCCGGTCGACGCCCAATAATGCGGATCGGTGAACTCGAAGTGGTGCGAACCGTGCTGATTGTCGGTCAACTGGCTAACCGAGATCGTGTAGAGGCTCGACGTGTCACCGCGCGCAGGCTTGCTGGCGAGCTCCCAAATGCCGTCGACCACCGCCTGATCGAACAAAAACGACACGTCGAAGGTCTCGTGCGGGAGCGAGTCGACCCTGACGGTAACGCCGTTGCGACCGACCGCGCGGTACTCGGCTTGCGAAAGGCCGTTGAGATCGGCTAGACGGTACTCTTCCTCGGAAATCGGTCCACTCCGATGGCGCACCGTCATCGACAGGCGGATCTCCGAACGGGATTGCGCGATGCGGCGCGTCGCATCGTACCGCCCCGACTCGGTCTTGCTGAAGAGCCACCAGCCGCCCGCGATGGACAGGACCAGGGCCAGGAAGACGAGCGGCGGGACGGGGTTGCGGCGCATGTCCGAAGCCCGTTCCCCTTCTTGCGGTTCATACCCCACCCGATGAAGCGGCTGCGCCGACCGGACTCTCGTCGTGCGCGTGAGCCGCGCGTGCCGAATAGGCCAGGGCGTCGGCGGCACGTTCGAGGGCGCGCCGCGCTTCGGGTACGACCCCCGCAAGGGCAACGAAGCCGTGGGCCAGCCCCGGTCGCAGATCGTAGGTGACGCTCGCACCGGCAGCGCGCAGTGCTTTGGCGAAGGCAGCGCCCTCGTCGCGCAATGGGTCGAAGCCGGCCGCCAAGACGTACGCAGGCGGAAGACCGCGCAGCTCGGCGTTCAGCGGCGAGAGCAGCATGCCGGCGAAGTCCTCCCGCTGACGGACGTAGTGACGGGTAAACCAGGCGATCGTGGCAGGCGTTAACGGAACGCCCGTCTCGAACATCGTGCGCGACCGGTACGTTCCCGTCGAGTCGACGGGCGGGTAGATCAGCAGTTGAAAGTTCGGCTGCTGCAGTGCGCCGGCTCGCGCGCGCAGACAGATCGTTATCGCCAGGTTCGCACCGGCGCTGTCGCCACCGACCGCGATTCGCCGCGGATCGACGCGCAGCCAGGCGGCGTTGTCGACGACCCAGCGATACGCGGCATACGCGTCATCGTGCGCGGTCGGAAACGCGTGCTCGGGTGCGAGCCGATAGTCGACCGAAAGCACGGGCAGGCAGGCGCGCGCCGCAAAGAAACGCGCCACATGGTCGTAGCTAGCCGCATCGCCGATGACGAAGCCGCCGCCGTGATAAAAAAGCAAGAGCGGCGAGCCCGAGGAGATTTCGCCTGCGGGACGGTACAGCCGGGCCGAAAGCAGCGCATCACCGGCCGGTATGCTGAGCACTGTGGGGCTTGATGCGGACGCCGAACGAAATCCGAACATCCGATTCATCCGCTCGTAGCCCTCGCGCATGTCCGCGACGGTCGCGTCGGGATGAAAGCTCTTCCCAGAACGTTCGCTCAGCTGCATGAACAGCTCCATGCGGCGATCCAGGGTCACCCCGTCGACCGTCGTGCGCCGGCCGCCCAGCATGAGGTTCAGAATCGCTTCTGGCAAGCGGAAAAGGCGGCGGGCGGCAGCCGCTTGCCGATCGACGCTGCGTTTACGTTCAGCCACCCGAGACGGCTCCTGCTGCGCGCGCGGCGGCAGCCTCGTCGAGCACGCGATTGACGACGGCGTCGGCGGCTGCGTTGAACTTTCGACGCACGTGCCCGACGTCGACGCGTTCGAATTTGCGCATCAAACGCCGCGCTTCCGCGTGGAGCGGGAGCAGATCCGGATGTTTGACGCGGTAGTCGCCGTTGAGTTGCCGGACGACTAATTCGCTATCCAAGCGCACCGAGAGATCGTTGATGCCGAGCTCGACGGCAGCCTTGAGGCCGGCCAGAAGCGCGCGCCATTCCGCGACGTTGTTCGTCGCCACTCCGATATATTCGCCGATCTCGCGCAGGACCGCGCCGTCCTCTGCCACGAGCACGGCGCCGCTCGCCGCAGGTCCAGGATTGCCGCGCGAACCGCCGTCGGCAAACAAGGTGGCCCTCATGGCCGGATGGATCGAAGCGCCGTCATCTGGAGCGCGCGCTCGGGTCGGGTCGCAAAGAGCACGACTGGCTTGCTTCGCAGGCGGCCTGCAAAGCCTTGCAACAAATGGGTCTTGCCTGCCGTGGGAGGAGCAATGGGAACAGCCGACGCGATCGTGGTCGACCGTCTCGTCAAGCGCTACGGCGACCTGACGGCGGTCGCGGACATCAGCTTCTCCGTGCGGCGCGGCAGCATTTTCGGGCTCTTGGGCCGCAACGGCGCGGGCAAGACGACGACCCTCGAATCGTGCATCGGCTTGATCGCGCCGACGTCGGGCACGGTTCGCGTCCTCGGCTTCGATCCCGCCGACCGGCGGGATCTAGCGCGCCTGCGCCCGCGCATGGGCGTCCAGCTTCAGGCGACCTCGCTGCCCGAAAAGGCGACCGTGGGCGAACTGCTCCGCCTCTACGGCACCTACTACGGTCTGCGCGGCAACCCGGCATCGGTTGCATCGCGCGTTGGGCTGGGCGACAAGCTCGATCGCTTCGCCGGCAAGCTCTCCGGCGGGGAGCAGCAACGCCTTGCGCTGGCCCTCGCGCTCCAACACGACCCCGACGTGCTCTTTCTCGACGAACCGACATCGGGAATGGATGTGTACGGACGGCACGTCTTGTGGCGAGAGATCGGCGCGCTGCGCAGCTCAGGAAAGACGATGATCCTCACCACCCACTACATCGAGGAGGCCGAGCACCTCTGCGACGAGATCTGCATCGTGCAAACGGGCAAGATCGTCGCGCGCGACACGCCGGCCGCACTCGTCGCGCGCTACGGCGGCGACGCCTCTATCGAGTTTGCGGCGCGCGGTTTCTCGGTCGGCGCCGCCCTTGCCGGCCTCGGCCGCTGGGCCCACGATGGCGATCGCTACACGCTCGTTGCGCGCGGCGAGCCGGGACACGCGCTTGCGAAGATCGTCGAGTACGCGAATGCTCTCGGCGTCACGATCGCTGCGCTCGACCTCCACCGCCCGAGTCTCGAGGACGCATTCCTCGCCATCACGGGCGAACGAATCGAAGATCCGCGGAGCGAAGCGGCTTGAGCGCGGCCGCACTCGCGACCGCCCCCCTGGAACGCCCGAGGCGCAGCCAGTTCCGCATGCTGCTCGCCCAGACGCGCATGAATTTCGTTTGGTACTTCTGGCGCGACGGCGAGATGATCTTTTGGTCGCTCGCGATCCCCGTCTTCTTCCTAGTCGTTTTTTCGTTCGCGCTCGGTATGGGCTCGGCGCAGCGCGCCTCAGCCTTTCTCGTACCGGGCTTGATCGCTGCGCAAGTGTTTTCGTCTGGATTCTGGGGCGTGGGAGCGATGCTTGCGACCTTCCGTGAAAAGAAACTCTTGCGGCGCGTCTACTTGACGCCGCTTAACCCTTGGACGTTCTTTTCCGCGCTCGTCCTGTATCGGATGACGCTCCTGGCGATGCAGGCGACGCTTCTCATCCTGGCCGGCGCACTCGTCTTCAAGGTGCACGTCGTCGGCAATCCGTTCGCCGTCTTGGGCATCCTTGCACTCGGGGCGGCCACCTTCGTGGCGCTCGGAACGGTCATCGGCGCGCTCGTGAAGACGGCTGAAAGCGCCAACAATTTCGCGTCGGTCCTGACCGTGCCGCTGTCATTCCTCTCCGACGCCTACATTCCGATAAACAACTTTCCCGCGCCGGTCGCGCACGCGCTGCGACTCTTGCCCTCGACGCAGTTCGTCGACGCCTTTCGCGGCATCGCGATTTACGGCGAACCGATCTGGCACTACGCGGGCTGGATGGGCGCACTCGTGCTTTGGATGGCCGGCGCTATTGCCGTCAGCGCCCGCTATTTCCGCTGGATATGAGCGAGATGGAGTTCGTGCGCACGCCCGACGAACGCTTTGCGAATCTTCCACAGTATCCGTTCGCGCCGCACTACGTTCCGGTGCCGTGCGCCGCCGGGACGACGCTGCGGATGCATTACGTCGACGAGGGATCGCGCGAGGGCCGCATCGCGCTCCTGCTGCACGGCGAGCCGACGTGGAGCTTTCTGTATCGAAACGTGATCCCGCCGCTGCTCGCGGCCGGTTTGCGGGCGATCGCCCCGGACCTCATCGGCTTCGGGCGCTCCGATAAGCCGGTGCGGCGCGAAGACTACACCTACCAGCGCCACGTCGACTGGGTACGCGCTTTCGTCGAGTCGCTCGACCTGCGCGAGGCGGTCCTCGTCGGTCAAGATTGGGGCGGTCTGATCGGGCTTCGCATCGTGGCGGAAATGGGCGATCGCTTTGCGGGGGTCGTCGCTGCGAATACGTTTTTGCCGACCGGAGACTCGCCGCCGAACGAAGCCTTCCTGCGATGGCAGGCGTACGCGCAGCGCAGCGCCGATTTTTCGGCAGGCGCGATCGTCGCCCGCACCTGCGTCACCCCGATTGCGCCCGAGGTCGTGGCGGCATACGATGCTCCGTTTCCGGACGAGCGCTACAAAGCGGGTGCGCGCCAGTTTCCAATGCTGGTTCCGATTCGGCCCGACGATCCGGCCGCGGCGCCCAACCGTAACGCGTGGGAGGCGCTGCGGCGCTGGCACAAGCCGTTCGTCACCGCGTTTTCCGACGGAGATCCGATTACGCGCGGCGCCGAAGGCGTGCTCCAGCAGGAGATTCCGGGAGCACTGGGCCGGCACCATCCGACGATCGTCGGCGCGAGTCACTTCCTCCAAGAAGACAAACCAACTGAGCTCGCCGCCGCGATTCTGACCGCTTTCGTTTAGCCCGGATGCGATGCGCGCAACGCACTCGCCGCTGCGCAACGCTCCACCGATAGGACGCCTCGGGCAACTGCCGAAGTTTTGTGCGCGCACACGTTGCGCCGGAGGTCAGCCCGTGCTCACGCTGTCTCTAGCCCTTCGCCTCAGTTTGCTCTTCATCGGAGCGCTGCTCGCTGCCGGAGGCGGCTCGAGCGCCTCTGCAAGACCTGCGACGCGGTCCGCATCGCAGGCCGAGCACGGACCGGTGCCGCCGGCCGAAGATATCGCACCTGCTTTACGAGGGCCGGCATTGATCGCCGTCGACGGAAAAGGCGGCCTTGAGTACTGGCCGATCGATCCCAAAGGCGGACATCATCCACAAGCCTTGATCGGCGGACTGCATTTGGGAGTCTCCGCAGGCATCGCAGCCGACGGGCAGCGGATCGCGATTCCGAGCGGCAACGAAGTCGTCATCTACGATCTGAGAAGCGGGGCCGAGACCATGCTGCCGAACCCGTACGGTTTCCCGGCCGATATCGCGATCGACAAGCACGGCGCACTGTTTATTACCGACTTCGTGGGAAGCAGCTCGAGCATTACGTGGTACGCTCCGCCGTCATATCGACCGCATCAGCTCGGCTGCGCCCTTCTCCAAGACCCCACCGCGATTGCGATCGACAACGAAGGCGACATCTTCACCAGCCAAAACGGCGACAACTACACGGGCGTCATCGAGTTTCCAAACCCGCGCCGCGGCGGTTCGCAAAGCTGCAGCGAGCTGCCGCTCAAACCCGAGACGGGCTATGAGGCCGGCTTGGCGATCGATCCCAAGACGGACGACCTGATCGTGCTCGACGATCCCGACGAGTGCGCCGGCGGCGTCGAGGGCCGGATGACGATTTATGCGAAGCCCTACCGGCGCCAGACGGGCGTCTCGCACGACCTTGGGGCCAACTGCGCGGGCACGCTGCGCCTCGACGCGACGTCGACGATCGCATTCGTCGGCGATTCAACCGTCAGCGGGGGACGTGGCTACATCCTGCAGCGCACCTACCCCGACGGCAAGGCGTTGGGCACCTATAGCGGAGGCAGTCCCGCGGGATTCACAACGATTCCGAACACGCTGCCCAACTGACGGGCGGCGCCTTCAGAACTGCGCCATGAAATTGGTGCTCTCGCCGACGGGAACGGCGGCGCGGGCAAAGCGCCGCGGCAGCTCGTCGCGGTCGGCGCTGGGAGCCGCGGCGAGCACGGTCGCGGCCGGGCCAATGGCACGCAGCATCAAGACGTCGAGCGCAGCCGGCGCGAGCGCCGTCTGATACGGCTCCAGGCGAACGGTCTCGCCGTGCGCCTCGAGCTCCACCGGCGTTTCCAACGCCATGACGGCGAGCGGCAAGCCCTCTAAATCCAGCCCGTGCGGCCGAGCTTCGAGCGCAATGCGCTCAACGACGAAGCGCGAATCCGCGACCAGGGCAGTTCGCCGAAGGCCGTCGAGTTCGTACTCAAGGGCATGCAGCGCTCCGGCATGCGACTGGTGGTACTCCAAGACGTCCGCCGCTTTATCCACGTGGAGCGGCCGCGGTTTTCCGTCGGGCCCCACGCGGTTGTAGTCGAAGATGCGATAGGTCAGATCGCTCGCCTGCTGGACCTCGAAGAGCACGACGCCGCGGCCGATCGCGTGGAGCGTACCGGCCGGCAGATAGAACGCGTCACCCGGTTTTACGCGGACGTGCCGCAGCAATGCTTCGAGCGACCCGTCGGCGACGCGCTCGAGGTATTCGCCGCGCGAGGTGTCGCGGTTCCAGCCGAGCACGATCGAAGCGTCGGGTTCCGCCTCCAAGACGTACCAGCACTCCGTCTTGCCGTTCGGCTGACCCTCGACTCGCTGGGCGTAGGCGTCGTCGGGGTGAACTTGCACCGAGAGCGCGTGGCGCGCGTCGATAAGCTTGGTGAGCACGGGAAAGGTGCGTTTGCTATCGAGCGGCCCCATCAGTTCGGGCCCCAGTTCGCCGCGAAGGTGGGCGATCGTCTTGCCCGCACAGCGGCCGTTACGCACGCGGTTGGCGTCCCAACACTCCCACGACTCGCCGATCTTCGCGCTGGCGGAACCGGGCTTGCCGTAATGCTCGACCAGCGCGTGGCCGCCCCATATCGCTTCGACTTCCCGGGGCTCGATGATGAAGGGGTAGGGCCGGCCCCGGCCCCCACCGTTTTTCGCTTGATCCATCTTCCGGTCTTACGGCAGGCGTGCGATCAGTTCATGGTGGGCGGTCACGCCGAGCTGGCCGCGCGACGCGCCGTGCGTCTGCCCGTCGCTGTGGTAGATCAGCACGATCGCATTTCCGCTCTGCAGGGGCTGCAAGGCCGTTACGACCACGTTGGCCGAACCGTCGACGCGAGCCGTGAAGCCGTTCGCCGCGGCATCGCCCTCGAGCGGCGTAAACGTCGCTCCTTCCGACGAAAAGACGATCTTGAAGAGGCTGTAGACGCCGAAGGCAATCAGCTTTTGAAAGGAGCACGTGATCCGGTCCCCGCCGTTTCGCGGGACGACATCGGCCGTGCCGCCGGCGGCGAACCACCGGTCGAGGGCAAATCCAAGCTTGGTTCCCTGGGCGTTATAGACCACCGTGTCGGGCGCGTCGTCGAGACGAGCCGGGCGCAAGCCGGCGGCGTGCTCGATGCTCTGGGGCCCGACCCCTTCGACCGCGGTCGCATCCGACACGAATATTTGCGGGTCGATGACCGGTGAACGGCGCGTTTCTTGCGAGAAGAACGTTGCGTGTCTGACGAAGACCAACACCTGCGCGCCGCCGGCTTGGGCGCACGCCTGCCCATCCGGCCAAGCCAACGTCACCGACGCGGCCGCCGCGCCGGCACACCACGAGCGACGTCCCAACCTCATGCTGCAGCCCCTCCTGAAGGAGATCGCCGACGCTAACGCCCGACCTCGCATTCGAACGCTGCGCTAACGCCGCGGCGACGATCTACCAGCAAGCTCCTGCATTCGTCACGTACCGCGTGTCGACCCATGTCAGCGCGCCCTCCTTGAATCGCGACCGAGTGATCGTTCGTTCGGTCAGCGTGCGAACGAAAGACGATACCGCCGTGATCCAAGACCTTCCCGACGGGCGCAATCAGCTCGGCCACGGTTTTCCGATCACGCCCGCGTTCGACGCGCTCTCGTACTTCACGCTGAGCTGGAAAGTCGGCTGGCACCAGGATGTTTCCGCCTACGTTCACGACGTGACGCCCTTGACGTATCAGGATCCGGCCAACAGCAGCGCCGACGTGGTCGTGTTCCGGCTGCGCGCCTACAAGGCCACCTTCGCGGCCGATTCGAGCGACGCGCCCGACGGCACCAGCCACGTTCACCTCGAGCCGTACGACTACATCAAGCACGACGTGCCCAACGTGGACAACGTCTTCTATCTGAGCGACCTCTACGTCGACAACGCGAACGGGCTGCCTTCCAAAGTGCGTTACACGGGCGCGGACGACATCGACTTCACCGTCGACTATGGAACGGTCGAGGGACACTGGCTCGTCGAACACGCCCACTACGAGGAAACCGTCTACGGACCGCTGCGGCTCGGTCGCGTGCATTTCGTTGCGGATGCGACCTACGATCAGTACGCGTTCCCGCCCAGCGCCCCCGATTCGCGACTGGCAAACTGATGCGCGCAGCGCTCTACGACGGGACGGGCGGCCTCGAGGTCCTCTCGGTGCGCGACCTTCCCGATCCCGAGCCCGGCAGCGACGATGCGCTCGTCGCCGTTGCCTACACGGCTCTCAACCGCGCCGACGTGCTCGAACGCGAAGGGCGCTACGGCCCGCGTGCGCCCCGCATCGTTCCCGGTCTCGAGTTCTCGGGCATCGTGCGCGCCGTCGGAGCGCGCGTCGTGACGGTGAAACCCGGCGACCGCGTCTGCGGCCTCGTCGTAGCGGGGGCGCATGCGGAGCTCGTCGTGGCCAATGCCGCCACGTTGTCGCCGCTACCGAGCGCGATGAGCCTCGAGACGGCAGGCGCGATTCCCGAAGCGTTTACCACGGCGCACGACGCGCTCTTTGCGCGCGGCAAACTAGCCCTAGGAGAGACGGTGCTCGTGCACGCGGTTGGAAGCGGCGTGGGGCTCGCGGCCATCGCCCTCTCGAAACGCGCCGGAGCGCGGGTCATCGGCACCTCGCGCACGCCGGATAAGCTTTCGCGCGCGCAAGGCTACGGCCTCGACGCCGGGATTGCACTCGAAGACGGCTGGCACGAGCGCGTGCTGGCAGCGACTGAAAACCGTGGGGTCGACCTCGTGCTCGATTTCGTCGGGGCCGCGACGCTGGATTTCAACGTGATCGTCCTGGCGGGTGGCGGCCGCATCGTCCAGATCGGAACGCTCGGCGGCGCGCGCGCGACCCTATCGCTCGGGCCGCTGATGGCCAAACGCGCAACGCTCGCGGGAACCGTTCTGCGTTCGCGACCAATCGATGAAAAGATGGCCCTGGCGCGCATGCTGGCGCAGCGCGTTTTGCCCTCGATCGCGCGGGGCGAACTACCGGTGGCGATCGATCGCGTCTTCCCGCTAGAGCAGATCGCCGAAGCGCATCGGCGCATGGAGTCCGACGCCAACTTCGGTAAGATTTTGTTGCGCGTCGCCGGCGAATCCGCCGCCTAGCGCGCAGCCTCCCCGCCCAAGCGGTTGCGAAATGGCGGAGAGGGAGAGATTCGAACTCTCGGGACGCTCATCACGTCCGCCCGCTTTCGAGGCGGGTGCCTTCAACCACTCGACCACCTCTCCGTAGCCTTCGGGGCAGCCCGCTGTATAGCACGCCGGGATGCGAGGCTCCTTGGACGCGTTCGGACGCTCAGCGGCGGCGCGCGAAGAAGGCGCGCAACTGATCCGCCGTTTGCGCTTCGAGCACCCCGGACGTCACCGCGACGCGGTGATTGACCGCCTCGGAGGAAAAGACGTCGATGACGCTTCCCGCCGCACCACCCTTGGGATCGCGGCACCCGAATACCAGCCGTTCGATCCGCGCCGCGACGATGGCCCCGGCGCACATCGTGCACGGTTCCTTCGTAACGTACAAGGTCGATCCGCCGAGACGCCACGCACCGAGGGCGCTTGCGGCGGCGCGGATCGCCAAGATTTCGGCGTGCGCGGTCGGATCGGCGCGGCGCTCCTTTTCGTTGGACGCCTCGAAGTTGCGCTCGCCGACGACCAGCACCGCGCCGATCGGCACGTCGCCGAGACGCTCGGCTTCGCTCGCGAGCGCGAGCGCCCGCCCTACGCCTTCCTCATCCGTCATCGAGTCCGTCCTCGCAACTCACGCTCGCGTGAGCGGCGCATCGAACCCTTCGGGGGTCCGAGCCGTAGCGAACCGCCCCATGGCAAAAATCGGTCAGCAGGGCGAACGCGTTCCGATCGCGGAACCCCGATGCTTCGCGTGCCATGACGGATTGGGGGATCCTCTGCAATGCCGAAGACGCCTCCTTGGACCTACGTCGTAGCCTTTGCGAGCCCCATTGCCATTAGCGCCGCCGGCTATGGTGTGTGCGTCGCAACGAAGGGTTCGATCGGCCTGACCATCGCGACATACGCCATTCTGACCGTACCCCTTGTTTACTGGGTTCACCGTCTGGCTCGCGCTCGGGTCCCCGAGCGCGAAAAACTGACGTGGGGGACTCCGCAGCTCTCCGTGCTCTACTGCGTTTTTGTTGTCGCTATGATTTCCATCGCGTTCGCCACGTACGCGCTCACGAACAATCGCTTCGCAGAGTTCGCAATCGCGCTCGCCGGCGCCGTTCCCGGTGCACTCTTCTTGAGCCGCAAGAGACTTGCCCTTCAACGGCCGCCGCGATCGAACGAGGCTCCAGCGCTACGAACGCTAGCAATTTCGCAAATGGTGTCGCCTGTTCTCTTCAGCTTTAGCCTCGCGCTGATGCTCGCTCAGCGGCACTACTATGGCAGCGATGTCGAGACATTACGCAATGTTGCCATCGCAGCCGGCTTCTTCCTGATACCGATGTCCCCGATAACTGCATACTACGCATGGCTACGTTACGGCGAGGCGAGGCGCGCCGCGAACGCGATGCTCATAGGCGCTCGCTGAGGCGTTCGTCAGCCGGGCGAATACAAGCGCTACATACGGGCGACCGCCGCCGGGTTGAACGCACAGCGCGAACGCCCCGGCAAGCAGGCAAATGCATCGTCCGCCGCACTCGGAGGCGCGCGCCGGTAGGTCGACATGCGGCCAATGTTCGCGCGAAGCGTGCGAGCGTGTAAAGGCGTGGCGCAGGCAGGTGTTCGCGATCACAGCGATCGCTGACCATACGATAGCAGGAGCCAAACACCGCCCACCAATACGACGCGCTCACTCCGGTTCCGGCTCCCTTCATTTTACTCCGCCGTCAGCCGAAAAGACGAGTATGAAGTGGCTAGTGCGCCTCGCAGCGTCCGTGTTGGGGTGAAGGCGGCGAAGGTGGCACTAATGGTATATTTCGCGGGCCTCGGCATCAGCGCGGCGTTGGGCCTCGTGCTCGGGGTCGTCGAGTTCGCCCTCGGGGGGCGAACGCGATGAGCCTTTTGTCGACGCGCTGACGCCGGCCGATGAGTGCGCGAAAGCCGCTCGTTCTTAGCGCAAGCGCGCATGGTCAGGAGCAGCGAGCGGAGGCCGGATCGGCAGGGGTCCAGGAATTCGCCCTGGGTGGCTTTCAGGCCGTTGGTTTCGCAGCCGTGCTTGCAGCAGTCTCGTTGCGCCAGATTCCGGCATTTGGAACGTCGACAAAACTGAGGGAGAAAATCGGTTCCGTCATTGCCGACTTGGGCACCGCGGCTCGTCACGGTGACGGTGCGACCGTCAGATCGAGCGACCAGGTTTGGCCGTTCAAATCGTGCCCGAACGAACGATGGCGCTCTTCGCGAACCAGCATGAAGCCCGCGCCTTCGTAGATGCGGCGGGCTGACGTTAGGACGTCGTTCGTCCAGAGGGCCAGCGTGCGATAGCCGAGCGCGCGCGCACGTTCGATGCACGTCGCGACGAGCCGCGAACCCAAGCCGAGACCACGCGCGTTCGGTTCGACGTAAAGCATGCGCAGCTTTGCAACCGCCGGATCGTCACCGCGCGTGAGAAAGATCGAACCGATAATTTCGTCGCGGATCTCAGCCACCCAGGCGTCGTCGCGCGTGGGATCGAAGCCCATAACAAAATCGCCGAGGATCCGCGCGGCGAGACCCTCGAATGTCCAATCCCAGCCATACTCGCTGTGATAGAGAACCGCTTGCCGGTGGACGATCCAGCCGACGTCACCCGAACGCAGCGAGCGCAGGCGCACGTTCTCCGATTTCAGTGGAACGGGTTCGAACGCGGCGCGAACGGCGGCCAAGCCCATTGCGAGCTTCGCGCGGGCTTGGGCCGAGAACGGCTCGAGCACGGCTTCGACATACTCCTGCGAACCGCGATCCGCCTGACCGAAAGCTTTGCGGCCCCGCGCGGTCAGCGAGAGCAGCTTCTGCTTCGCATGCACGCGACTGGGGCGGCTCTTCACGTACCCACGTGTCACAAGGCGCGCTACGATACGGCTCACGTGGGCTTTGTCCATGCCGAGCGCGCGAACGATCGAGGCCGCCGTAATTTCGTCGGCGTGCGCGAGCTCGTACAGGACGCGCCCTTCGGCCAGTGAGAGGTCCGTGCCCGGAAGGTACTTGGCAAGCAGCCCGATCTCGCGCGTGTAGAAACGGTTGAAGCTGCGGATCTGATCGATCATGGCAACGCTATGGCCTTCGTGCTGTGTTGTCACAGACAACATACCACGTTAGAACGCCGCTCCGCAATGGTCCCGCGTCCGCTGCGACAAGAGGCGAGCGAACGGCCGCTTAAGCTCTCGATGCGGACCCACAGCCACGTCGCTCCAACCATGCAAAAGGAAGCCGCCGACCTCGTCGACCGCCTCCTTTCCGGCTCGGGAGGGCCGTCTTAAGCTACATTCCGTGGTACAAAAGGGGCCAACTGTCCCGGGAGCCCTTATTTCATGCGCCCGGCAGGATTCGAACCTGCGGTCTCAGCCTTCGGAGGGCCGCGCGTTATCCAGCTACGCTACGGGCGCAAAACGCTTGCCTACTTCGGTTCCTCAGGCGATAGGGGTGCCGTGGTCGGCAGGTGCTTAAAGAGATCGAGCTTGTGGTCGACCAGCCCGCGGTAGAACTTTCGCACGCAATCGGGGTGCCCAAAAAAATACGTGCGAGCATACGCCAAGTCGTCGCCGGACGAGTCTGGGACATAATGGGAAATTTCGATCTCTTCCATCTGGCCCCGGTCGACAGGGTGCGGACAGAAATCGCACGGGATCGTTGACATGGCGAGCTATACCTCGGGAGGTTAGACCTCGTTACGCCGGGAGAAGATGCGCATCCTCGCCGCCGCGACCCGCGGGGCACCAACCGGAAAGCCCGCCGCCGATCGGCGCCGGGCTCCGAAAACCGTGACTCGGGTAGGATTTGAACCTACGACCTAGGGCTTATGAGTCCCCCGCTCTACCGCTGAGCTACCGAGCCGCTGATACCGCAAACCCTTCTTCCATAACCGCGGCCCTAATCTTGGTTCGAATTCAAGTCCGTGTCCTCCCGATCGTAGTCGAGCAGATCGCCGGGCGCGCAATCGAGGACGAGGCAGAGCTTCGAGAGGGTATCGAAGCGCATGCCTCTGACTTTGCCCGTGCGCAGCAGGCTGAGCTGCGTTTCCGAGAGGCCGATTTTCTCGGCGACGTCGCGCGCGCGCAGCTTGCGCCGTGCCAGCATGACGTCCAACGTAACACGCACCGGCATCAGACGAACTCGTCCAGCTTCGCTTTCAGCTTTTCTCCTTGGCGCGCCAGCAGCACGAGCACGAGTCCGACTAGGGCCAAGGTCACGTTCTCGACGTCGAGGTTGAACCTGACGCCGCGCATCTGGCGGAACCCGTTGCCCAGGAGAAACATAAGGCTGGGCTGTGCCACAGTGGCGGCAAACGCTCCGAGCATAAGGCTCCCGCCGATTTCCTTCAGCCCTCTCACCATGGCGGGACCGAAGGCGTCTCCCCGGTCCATGCGGACGAAGACGTCCGACGCGGCCCAAAGCGCGCCCAGGAAGAAGATCGGCGCCAGCAGGCTGATCCAATAGACGGGCGTCGTCATAACCCGGCCGTCGGATCCGTCGAGGTGCAGCAGCTGCCGCGCCCCGGCCTGCTCGAAAAATAAGGCGAGCCCGAGTCCCAAGACGGCAATCCGCGTAACCAGGGCGGCGATGGGCAAACCAGGCTTCGACACAGACGTCTCCCGCTAAGAGCTAAAGTTATTTAACTAAAGCAGACTTTAGTTTAAATAATACTTAAAGTCAAGCGTGAGGCATCGTCCTGCCCCTATACACCGGGCCGCGGCCGGCTGTCGTGTCTAGCAACTCCTAGGTCGTGGCTCGCGGATCGTCGGCCGGTCGGAGCTTGCAGTTAGATTAGCCGGGCACGGGCGAGGCCGCCGCAGGCGCGGCCTTCTTCGGCGGCGGTACGCGCGGTTGCATGATCTGCGAGAGCATGTCGGTGGTCCCGGGGATGCGCTCAAGATGCGGATACTTGAGGCCGTCGTGATATGCCAAGTCGAGGCGGGTGTACCAGCCGCCCTGTTTGATGCGCAGATGGATCGCGTCCGTGCCCCCCTTGGCGTTCGTGATGGCCTCGGTCCAGAGGTCCGAATCGAAAGCCCGGTCGTCGATCGCGACGATTTGCATCCCGGGGGCCAGACCCGCGGCCCACGCTGCCGAATCCTCGCGGACGTCGCCGACTTCGCCTTTCTGGCTCATTTGCACGCCGACGTCGAACCAGGAGTCGATCCGGTGCCTCGTCGCCGCGCGGCCGGCCACGAACTTGTTGGGCTTATCGTCGAAGACGAGTTTGTAGCCCGCTCGCGCGATTTCGTCGGTGGGCGGCTGCGGGGCGATCGAGTAGACGTACTTCTGGAAGAAACCATGCCAGTCGTACGGCGTCACCTGGTTGAGGTAGCCCTCAAGATCCTCGCGCGTGTAGGTGACGACCTTCGGTGCGGAAACGCCCCCGGCAAACACCTTCGTATAGTCGTCGAGCGACTTCGCACCGTGCGTCTGCTGGCGGATGATCGTGTCGACATCCAGCCACATCAACTCGCCCTCGTCGTAGAAGTCGTTCGCCGTGCGCCGGATGCTCGGATAGTCGCCGTAGCCGCAGCAGTAGTAGTAGGGTGCCCCCGTCGTGGTATCGATGATCGGCGTCGTTTTGCGGCCTGGTTCGTAAGACATGGTGGCATACATTGCCGCCAAGAACTCCGGGTAGTCTTTGGGATCGCGTATGCCCGCCCGGAACGAAAGCAAGTCGCCCATGTACTGGTTCATACCTTCGTACTGCCACAGCAGCTCGGTGCGCTCCGGATAAGGGTCGTTGAAATCCGGCTGTTGGAGATCGAAGGGGCGGCGGTACTTTCCGTTCCAGGAATGTGAGAACTCGTGAGGCAGAAGGTCCCCATTCGCTAGCTGCTCCGCAGGACTCGTCATGAAGGAATCACCGGCGCGGTCGTCGCTCGACTGGTGGTGCTCGATGCCCTCGAATCCCAATTGATCGCTCAGCGTCAGCTCCGAATGGTACACGTTCCAGTGCCGGCCGCCGTACAGCGCCAACGCTTCGGGCGTCAAATTTTTATACGCGTCGATGACTTTGTCGTCGATCTTTAGATCCTCGGGCGCGTCGGCGAAGAGGTCGAGATAGGTCGCCGTCCCATTGCCCGTCCAGGTCGTGATGTGTTTGACGTAGCGCCCGATGTCGGTCGGCGAGTCAACCAGCGTCTCAAGTGACACCGTGTCGAAGTCGACGCGGTCGCCGCTGCGGGCCACCACCGGTAGCGCCGAAGCGTAGTCCCAGCCCGGCGGCATGATGAGGCTCGCTCTCACGAAGTACTGCTCGTTGTCGGTGTTTCGCTGGTAGAGGATGGCGCGGTTCCAGTTACCGATCATGATGTTGCGAGTGGCCATCATGCCTCCAAGATCGGTGTTCATGATGACGGTAAAGTCTACGTCGATCGTGCGAACGCCCTGCGGAACGTCGAGATGGAAGGCATACATGTCGACCTGATCGCGCTGCCAGCGGAGCGGCGCGCCGTTTCCTTTAATGCGGAGTTCCGACATGCCCTGGAGCGGACCATCCGGGGCATGGTCGCCGGGAATCCACTGCGGGTAGTCGATCGTGAAAGGCCCGGGGGCGACCGGAATCGTCATATGCGTGTAGGCGAGCCCAAGCGGCGCCTTGCGCGCGTCGAAAACGACGGTCATCGGATCGCTCCGGGTCGCCAGCGGCGGATCGAGATGCAGCGCCGGCTGCGCGTGCGCCGGCAGCGCGGGGGCAAGCGACACGGCGAGCGCAGCGATCCCGGCCTGGATAAGGTGCTTCACGGCGACTTCCTTACTTCGCATACGGCTTCACGATGTCTCGCAGCATGTCGACGGTGCCCTTGACGCGGATCAGATGCGGATACTTGAGCCCGCCGTGATACGTCAACGTGATATCCCGGTAATAACCCGAATGGTTGACGAGAAGAACGAGCGGTGCGAAGCTCGACGAGGTCGCCTTGACGGCAGCCTGCCACGCGTCCGGCGTGAACTCCCGGTCGTCGATCGCGACGATTTTCATGCCGATCCCCATGCCGGCGTTCCAGGCTGGGGATCCCTCCCGCACGTCGGTGACGGTCGCTTCCGCATCGAGGCGCAAACCGACGTCGAGCCAGGAGTCAATGACCTTATGGACCTTCTCGTAGGCGGCTTGATATCTGTTCGGCTTGTCAGTGAGCACGTAACGGTAGCCGGCGCGTTGGATCTCGTCCGTCGGCGGTTCTGGGGCGATCGAGTAGACATAGCGTTGGAAGAAACCATGCCAGTCGTAAGGAGCGACCTCGCCCAGGTAGCGCTCGAGGTCGGCGCGCGTGTAGGTCACCACGCGCGGGTCTGACGTACCGCCGGCAAAAATCTTGACGTAGTCGTCGATGGATTTCTTGCCTTTGGTCAACTGGCGGATGATCGTGTCGACGTCGAGCCACATAAGCTCGCCTTCGAGGTAGAAGTCGGGATACGCGTTGCGCCGAAGCGACCCGTAATCGCCGTCCGAGACGTAGAAGTACGGCGCGCCGGTCGTCAGGTCAATGATCGGCGTCGTGTTGCGCCCCGGTTCCGATGCCATCTGCGCGTAGATTGCTGCAAAGTACTCCGGATAATCTGACGCTTTCCCTTTGATGCCGCAGCGGAAGGCGATCAGGTCGCCCATGTACTGGTTCATTCCTTCGTACTGCCAGAGCAGTTCGGTACGTTCGGGATACGGCTGATTGAAGTTAGGCTGCTGCAGATCGAATGGGCGCCGGTACTTTCCGTTCCAGGAGTGCGAGAATTCGTGGGGCAGCAAATCGCCGTCCGACATCTGATTTAGGGGATCGGTCATGAATTCGTCGCGGGCCCGATCGTCGCTCGACTGATGGTGCTCGATGCCCTGATCCGGTATCAGGTCGCTCAGCGTCAGTTCGGCGTGATACACGTTCCAGTGGCGGCCGCCGTAGAGTGCAATGGCTTCCGGCGTTATGCACTTGTACTCGGCCAGCTCCGTTTTGCTGAAGTCCAAGTCCTCGGGATGATCGGCGAAGGCGTCGAGGTATGCCCGCGCATCGCCGCCGCTCCACGTCAGGATATGCCGAAAGTAGCGTCCCGAGTCGGTAGGAGAGTCGACCAGCGTCTCGAGGGTCACGGTCTTAAAGAGAATCGTATTACCATTGCGCGATGCCACCGGTAAGGCGCTCGCATAGTCCCAGGACGGCGGCAGCATGAGGCTCGCACGCACGAAATACGCCGCGTTGTCGACGTTGCGCTGGTAGAGCAGGTACCGGTTCCAGTTCCCGACCATGATGTCGCGGGTTGCCATTTGCCCGTCGACAAAGTTGTTCGGATGGTTCAGGAGGACCGTGAAATCGACGTTTACGGTGCTCACGCCCGGCGGAACTTCGATGTGGAATGCGTACATGTCGACCTGATCCCGTTGCCATTGGATGGGCTGCCCGCTTGCGCTGATGCGCAACTCCGAGAGGTCGTTGAGCGGACCGGTCGGGCCGTGCTCCCCGGGAATCCACTGCGGATACACGAGCGTGAAGGGCCCGGGCTTGACCGGGATCGTCATGTGCGAGTACGCAAAGCCACGCGGCGCGGTGCGCTCGTCGAGCACGATCGTCATCGGATTAGCGGCGGTGGCTAGCGGCGGGTCCAGCGTCGCCGCCATCCCTCGGCCGGTCAACGCGAGCGCGACGCCGAAGGATGCGAGGAGGAACCGGCCGCGCGCCGAGCCGGACTGCTGGATTGGCTGCATCAAGGCCCCCGTGTTGAGAAAAAAGAAACCTCAGGCGTTTTCGGTTACAGATGCCGGCTTCCCGTCCGCGCGGCTTGCCCGGTTTGCCGTCGACGTTGAAGAAGTTACCTCGAAGCGGATGAGGAGGTTTTAGAATGCCACGAGCGACTGGAATCGGCGGCGTGTTTCTTCGCGCGAAGGATCCCGACGCGCTGGCGCGTTGGTACGCAGCCCATCTCGGTCTAGCGGTCGGGCCGGATAACTACGTGTCCTTGCGCTGGAGCGACGACCCCGATCCGGAGGCGTCTACCGTCTGGGCGACGTTCGAAGAGGGCACCCCATATTTCGGCCCAACTCAACAGGCGGTGATGATCAACTTCCGCGTCGACGATCTCGACGCACTGCTTGCTGCGTTACAAACCGAAGGTGTCGAGATCGTACCAAAGCGGGAGGACCATTCGTACGGCAAGTTCGCTTGGATCGTCGACCCGGAAGGCAATCGCGTCGAGCTGTGGGAGCCGCCCGGTGCGTCGATTCCATCGGTCGACTCCGTTGGGTGATGAGTCGCGCGGTCGGAGGGACTCGAACCCCCAACCTACAAGTTCGTAGCCTGTTGCTCTATCCAATTGAGCTACGACCGCACGTCCTGCAGAGCCGCTCGGCGTTACCGCTTCGCCTGTGCCGCGGTAAGCGGACTTCGGAGAGAGAGGGATTCGAACCCTCGATACGCTTTAAACACGTATAACGGTTTAGCAAACCGCCGCCTTCAGCCGCTCGGCCATCTCTCCAAGCCCCGCTCTCCCTTATGCCACAAGGCTTTGCGGCAGACCGCCTCTCAGGGTTTTACGCTCCGGGAGGCGATTTGCTCAATTTGCTCACGGGAGGCAGCTGTCCTGTCGAGACGAGTCGAAAGGCCGTCGACAGCTTGCCGGCTCGCGCCGTCTACCAGCCCGGCGTAGATCCGGGAACTCAAAACCACCCTAACTTTCCACCCATTCGCGGCATAACTCAAGGCTACACGTCAAACCGATTAGTCTTCTCAAGAGCTGAATGGGATGCTGGTCGGGTAACGTCAGCCTTCGTTGAGATTGCATGCTGTTCGTCCGCGCCTGACGGCGGACGAGCGTCGAACCCGTAGGGAGTTTTCCATGAGAACGATCAGGATCTTCGAACACATCTCGCTCGACGGCGTAATCCAGACCACCGGCGAAGACGGCGATTTCCCTTACGGCGACTGGACTGCGCCCTATCGGACCCCCGCCGGCCGGGAGGCAATCGTCGCCGCGCAAGGCGAGAGTTTCGATCTGTTGCTTGGCCGTCGCACCTATGATCTCTGGTCGGATTTCTGGCCAAAGGCGCCGAGTAGTCCGATGGCTGACGCCCTCAACGCGGCAACAAAGTATATTGCTACCCACCGCCCGGAAAGTCTTGAATGGGGCCCGGTCGAGAGCCTTGGACGGGAGATCCTCGAGGGAATTCGCCGCATCAAGTCCGCGGACGGCCCGGACCTTATTCTTTGGGGCAGCTCCACGCTGACATCCACGCTACTCGAACATGGGCTTGCGGATGAGATCCTGCTGATCGTCCATCCGGTCCTGTTGGGCATGGGGAAGCGCTTGTTCGCGGAGGGAACCCCACCACGCTCATTTGAGCTCGTCAGCACGAATGCAATGCCGTCCGGCATCATCGTCAGCACTTATAAAGTCGCCGGGCCTTTGAAGACCGGATAGTTCGATGGCACGCCGGCATGAGTCGATGTCAAAGGCTGACATTTAATCACCTCAGCTACTATGACCGAGCAGCGGACCGGGATAAGGCGCGTCAGGCCCAGGCTAGAGCGAGAACGCAGCTCTAATTTGGTCTAGTCGACGACGTCTTGCGCCCGGAGTTCGCTGAATCACGAAGAGCGTCGTTGCCCTGGGCCGGCGGTTGCTCGGTCCTCCAGGGGAGCGAGGGGAACGCTAGATACCCGGAAAAGCTCCTAATGGACCAGTCCCTTCCGGGAAGGTCGCGGTACCATTCCTTTGGGGTGGCTACCTTGCAGCGCAAAACGATTCAGTCGCAAGAAGGCGGCTCTGCCTCTGACCCTGACGTGCCAAGGTGCCCTCCCCACGTGGCGGCCTGCGGGCCGCAATAGGAGGATCATCAATGTCAAGCGTTAGGCATCGGATTCACCGTCTCGTCCTAGCGGTTTCGGTGGCCGCCGCCCTCGTATCCGGCGGCGCCGCATTGGCGCGCGTGGGCGCCACCGCGAGCGCTCACGGCAGCTCGAGGCCGGTGGCAGTGCAGCCCGCAACAAAGTTGTGCGAGCCCATCGTTTTTGTAGGCGTCAGGTGGCAATATGTAGGCGGCACTATCAACAAGTGGTTCGAGTGGTCGGGCGGGTGGACATACGGCCCGTCAAACTCGCTGATTCCGTGCGATACCGACATCCTTCTCGCAACATACTCGATATCTCCGTTTACAACGTTTCCTTTCTGCTGCGCAGCGGAAATGTCGTACGCCTTCAATTGGAGCGGCGTAAAGAATACGTATGTCGTCACCGAGCCGTTTTCAAACGGCGTAGGGGTCATCACCTCAACCAAGAGAGGGACGAAACTCGTCGAAACCATCAGTACCGAGCCGTACACTCCAGCCGATGTCGCGGTTGCTGCGAATGGAACGATGTACGTGTCGATCGTTCCTCCCCAGGGCAGCAGCGGCTCGCTGGTATCGTGCATCGTCGTGTATCCGCCTAACTCGTCGAGTTCGGCCGGAATGCTCTCTGACGCAAGAATCGGCACGGGCACGAGCACGGTGGCGGTCGACGGGGCGGGAGACCTCTACGTGGCGTACACCACATACGCGGCGAGCGTGCCGTCGGAGCAGATCGACGAGTTCGTGAAGGGAAAAGGCAAGGCCGTTCCGTTCGCAACGATCAAAGGAGCCACCGCGGGCTCGATCGCGGCCACGAAAAAAGGCGAAGTCGTAACGAGTTCCATCTCCGGATCAGCCGGCAAGATTACCATCTTCAGCCACAAAGGCGGCGCCCCGATCGGTTCGTTCGCCACCTCGTCAGATCCTGGCTCGATCGGTCTAGACAAGAAAGGCGACCAGCTCATCGTCGTCGACCAGGCCGCCGACGTCGTCGAGAGCTATTCGTTCCCGAGCGGTGGCCTCATCAGTGAACAACCGTTCAGTACTGGTTCCTCCGAGCCGTCGGTTGCCGCCAGCGTGCTTCTACCATAGCAATTCGGCGCGGCGCGCGGCATTGCGTCCGGGAGGCGCGATGCCGTGCGCCGATGCCCCCAAATGCACTTAACCGCTTCGGCTTTCTCGTTAGCGAACCAGAAAGGCCCGTAGCTCTTTCGTTTGCCAACCGCGATTTGCTGGTGTGGGATGGACCCCGTCATGAAGCCACTGGTAACTGTGAAGGCTGACTGATTTCGTAGAGCGCGAGGTACTCCTGGGGCGTGAGCATCCCGAGCGTGCTATGCGGATGCTCCTCGTTGTACTTTCGCAGCCATCGATCGCCGCTAACCCGCGCGTCCGCGAGTGATCTGAAGACGTTCGCGTTGAGAAATTCGTCCCGCACGCGACTGTTGAAGCTCTCAATGAACGCGTTCTGGGTCGGCTTCCCAGGCTCGATGAACAACAGCTGTACGCCGTGCTCAAGGGCCCAGTCAAGCATGACCAGAGATGCGAGTTCCGGACCGTGGTACATGAAAAACGGGGCGCCGCCCCCACGTAGAACGGAGCTGTATTCCACTCATCTCCGCTGGAGGCAACGCCTGTGAAATCATTCCGCAGCGGCCGCTCAGGCCCCGCCTGGCTTGCGATCGACGTCGCGAAGAACCGGCATGAAGGTTTGTTGGAGGACCCTAAGGGGAATCGCCAGCGACTCGCCATCGCAAACTCGCGCGATGGTTTTGATACGCTGGCTACGCAGCTGCGCCCGTACGGTGCCTGTGAAATTGCGCTTGAGCCAACGGGTGACTATCATCGACCGCTTGCGAACTTTTTGGTGCGCAAGGGGCACCATATCCACTTTGTGTCTTCTGTAGCCACGAATAGAACCCGCGAGGCGCTCTTCAACTCTTGGGATAAGAATGACCCCAAGGACGCTCAGGTCATTCTGCACTTGCTTAAGAGCGGGACGACGCAAACCTTCCTGGACCCACTCGAGGCGGGGCACCTCGATCTTCAAGAGTTGCTTGGCTCGTATCGAAAGATAGTGGACCGGAAAGTGCGTCTGTATCACGTGCTGATGACCCACTACTTCCCTCTCTACTTTCCCGAAGCTGAGCGTTTTGCATCCAATCCACGAACCGAATGGTTCCTCGAAGTCTTGCATGTGGCTCCGTGTCCCGCCGTGGTCCTAGGATTCACAAAGAAGACGTTTGTAAAGCGGTTTACGGCGGCCGGGGGCCATTTCACGTCGCGGCAGCGGCTCGTTGCTGAGTACTACGAAACGGCCAAAGAGAGCGTTGGTATACCGGTTTCCGCAGATAGCTGGGCGGTGAAGATGTTCCAGCTCACGATCGAACAGTATATCGGGCTTACGAAGCTCCGGCGCAAGATGGAAGAATGCGTTCACGCGCAGCTCGAGGATAACTTGGACTATCAGAGGCTACGTACCATCCCGGGAATAGGGCCGATCATCGCTCTTACCGTGCTGGCAGAAGGGGGCGATTTGCGCCGATTCAGCCATTATCGCAAATTCTTGAACTACTGCGGTTTGTCGCTGTCAGCGAGCCAGTCTGGGACGCATCGCGGCTCACCTCAGCTCTCAAAACGAGGGAATGCTCGCTTACGATGCGCGTTTTGGATGGCCGCTAATGCCGCGATCAATCAGCGCCGCAATGCCTTTCGACGCAAATATGATAACTATGTTCGCGTAAATCCGCTGGATCCTGATCTGAAGCGGAAGGCATATACTGCCGTTGCTGCAAAGGTAGCGCGGGTCGCTTACGGTCTTATAAAGACCGATCAAGAGTATCGCCACTTCGATGAAGCGGCGATATCCAATGGGAGAATCCCTTCGCCTGGGCCGTCGAGGTGACTTCAACCTCGTAGATAATGCTCGGATCTCCCATTTGGTCGCAATCTCTGTTTGAAGCTCAGTGAAGGCTCAACTCTAGAGACCTTGTGTCATCATGGTAAGAGCACTTGCCCCTCCTGGGAGATACGAAAGATGTCCAAGGTTCGGGTCGTTGATGAACCGGTGGATGACGTTTTGCGTTCGGGAGCTTGACAAAAACACTTAGCTCGTTGTCGACGCGAAGATAGACGGGATAGCCGAAGATCGCGGCCTGCTCATCGAGTACGCGGGTCACCGCTGGCGCCGGCAACGAGAAAGCGATCTCGAGCGCCAAGCCGCTCTTGGAGAACTCGTCGATCAATGTTAGACCTCGGAAGCGGCGACCGTGCAACAGCCGATCGGCAACGAAGTCGAGCGCCCATCCTTCACCGGGTCGCGTGGCTCGACGTGGTACGATGCCGCGAACGAACCGAGCGCGGTGCCGACGGCGACGCCGCTTCACTTGAAGATTCCCGAGCCGGTAGATGCGGGCGAAGGCTTTGTGGTTCATGTACTCGTCTGGCTCACCGGCGCAACGTTCGTATACAATGTAGAGTCGACGGCGGCCGAACGATGGATGCTCCTGCGCGAGCTGCGTTAGACGCTTCACTTTGCGCGCGTCTTCTCGCGCTTTGGGGCTTGGCCGTTCTCGCGAGGAACGGCGACGCGTCCTCACCGTTTGGCTCGCTTCGCGTTGACTGAGGCCTTTTGCTTGTAAGGCCTTCGCAGCTTGGGCTCGCTGGGAAGGCCCCACGAGTTTTTTCGTAAGAGTTCTTCGATCGCGTCGATTTTGACGGTTTGTCGCGCAATGATGCGTTGCATCTGCGCGTTCTCGGCTTCGAGCTGCTTGAGCCGCGTCAGATCGCTCGCGGTCATTCCCCCATATTTGGTCCGCCAGAGTCGAATGGTATTACCGTGAACGCCGTGACGTCGGCCAAGCTCTTCCGCCGACGCGCCGGCGTCAAACTCGGCGAGGATCTGAACGATCTGCTGCTCGGTAAACTGGCTCTTGCGCATGCTGCGGATCTCCGTTCTGCCCGCTTGGGCGAAAATCCACAGTTATCCCTGGCTCCCGATCCGGGGCCCATCCCAGGTGGATTCCGCGTCGTATCCGCTCGGGCGAGGTCCAGTTGTTTCGGCAACGAACGCGGGCGGCATGGTCGCGGCGATAACCGCCGGGGGGCGCGTGGACGGGGCGCTCGCGCAAGCGATGGGGACGAGCGTCAAAGCCCTAGCGGCGGTCGGCGGCAGCACCTTGCTCGCGCGCGCGATTCTCGCCGCCCGAGGCACCGGCGCCGCCCGCCTGGTCGTGGTAGGCGGGCCGGAGGTGCGAGCCGCATGTCAGAGCGTGGTCGACGACGTTCTGCCAGCCGTGTCGGACGGACGCGAGAATCTCCGGCGGGCGCTCGTCGCGGCCGGCGCGGATCCGCTGCTTCTCCTTTCCTCCGACCTGCCGTTCGTCGACGGCGAGGCGCTGCAAGCATTTCTTGCCGGAACGGGCGATGCCGAGGCGGCCATGCCGCTTGCCGCCGAGGCAGACTACTCGCGCGCGTATCCCGGCGCCGCAAGCCACAGCGTCGACCTCGCCGGCGAGCGCGTCGCCAATGGAAGCGTGTTCTATTTCGCGCCGAACGTGGCGCCGCGCGTGCTCGCGGCAGCCCAGCGTCTCTTCGCCGCCCGCAAGAGTCTGCTAAAACTCGCCGCGCTGCTCGGGCCTGTCTTGCTGGCGCGCTTTGCGCTACGCAAGCTGCGCGTCGAGGACGTCGAGCGGCGCGCGCAAACGGCGCTGGGAGTGCGGGCGCGGGCGGTGCGGGGCGCCTCGCCTTCCCTTTGCTACGACATCGATACGCTGGAGGACTACCGCTACGCGGTCGAGCACGCGCAGCGCCGTTCCTGATCCGGCCCGCTTATGTGCGTTCAATGCGGGCATTCAGCTCGTGTGGGGAGCCATTCTCGCAGTCTCCTTGCAAGCGCGCTCGATCGACCTAACGCACGACGACGTGCGCGCGTTCTCGGCTTTGGCGGCATCGGGAGCTGCGCTTGCCACGGTCGCGCAACTCGTCGTCGGCGCAGCATCCGATCGAAACAGAGCAACGCGAGCCAGGTGGTATTTCGCCGGCGCAGCACTCGCCGTTCCGGCGCTCGTCTGGTTCTATGCCGCTCCGACGTTCGCACAACTGTCCGCCGCGTTCTTGTGCTTACAGGTGGCCATGAACGCGGCGATCGCACCGTATCAAGCCGTGATCCCGGACTATATCGCGCTCGAGCGGCGCGGTGGCGCCTCCGCTTGGATGAGCGCGTACCAGTCGCTGGGCAACGCGGCCGGCGTTCTGATCGCCGGACTCGTCGCCGACGTACGGGTCGTCGCCTCTTCGCTCTGCGCAGGGCTGGCTGCGACGTGCTTGGTGACCGTTGCGCACGTGCGAGGGCTGGCGCTGCAAGCGGAGAGCGCGCGCGCTACGGTGCGCTTGAACGGGCCGCTCGGGACGTTGCTGCTGTCGCGCGGTTTGATCTACGTCGGATTCTTCACCCTGCTCGATTACTTGGAGTTCTTCGTGCGCGACACGTTGGGCATAACCGTCCCCGCGGCGACGCACGAGCAAACCGGCTTCCTCTTTCTGACGTTCACGCTCGCGGCGATCCCGGGGGCCGCGCTCGGCGGGCCGCCCGCTGATCGCTACGACAAACGGCTCGTCGTTACGATCGCTTGCGCAACGCTGGTGTGCGCGCTCGCGCTGCTCGCGGGGGCGCACGGCTTGCCGGCGGCGTACGCCGCGGCCGGATTTGCGGGACTCGCCTGGGGCGGATTCGTCGCCGCCGATTGGGCGCTGGCAACGGCACTCTTACCGCGCGGCGCGATGGCCACGGCCATGGCCGTTTGGAACGTGGCGATCACCGCCCCGCAGGTTGCAGCCCCGTTGCTCGCGCTCCCCTTGATCGAGCGTTTCAATGCGACGGCACTGGGGCTGGGTCCGCGCGTCGCCATTCTAACGGCGATGGCCGAGTTCGCGCTGGGCGGCCTGTGCGTGTGGCGCCTGCCGCGCGCGTGAGAAAGCGGCTCAGCGGCGAGCGCGGCGGCGCAGCAGATCGACGATCCGCTCGCCGACCGCGACCGCTGCTTCCGGCCGGCGCAGAGCGTGCATGCTCGCACGCAGTTGAGCGCGCCGCTCTTCACTGTCGAGCACCTCGGCGACGGCCTGCGTTAAATGGCGCTCGCCGTGCGCTCGAATCGCCGCCTTCTTCGTCACCAAATAGCGCGTGTTACGCTCCTCCTGGCCTGGTAACGGCTTAACGAGCACCATCGGAATCTCCGCCGTCAGCGCTTCGGACGAAGTGAGTCCGCCGGGTTTGGAAAGCAGCACGTCGCTTGCGTGCATGTAGTCGAAGACGTTGTCGACGAATCCGAACACGCGCAGGGGGTAGTCGGTTTGCTCGGCTGCTGCAAGCACGCGGCGCTCGAGCCGGCCGTTACGGCCGACGATCACCGCAGCCGCGAGCGGCGCGTCGATTTTCGCAAGCGCGCGCATCATCATGTCGAGCGGACCGATCCCGATCCCCCCGCCCATCACGAGGACGATATGCCGGTCGAGCGGCAGCCCGAGCGCCGCCCGCAGCTCCATCAGCGGCAAGCGAGGCCGGCTAAAGCGCAAGTCGACGGGAATCCCGGAAACCAAGATGCGATCGCGCGCAACGCCGCGCGTCACCAGCGTCTGACGCATCTCGGGGGTCGCGACCGCGTAGGCATCGATGTTGGGATAGATCCACAACGGGTGCACGACGAAATCGGTCACGATGCCGACGACCGGAAGGTCGGGATCGTACTGGCGCTTGTACTCGGACATGACGCCGCACGGGAAGGCATGGGTGCAGACCACGAGGTCGGGCTTGCGCTCGTTGACTAACGCACGAAGGTTGGATGCCGTAAACTGGTTGACCCAACGGCGGAAAGCCGGCACTCCCGTCGCCCGTTCCGCCCGGTCGTAGATGTAGCGATAAAGCTGCGGAACGGTCTTGACCATGCCGATGTATCCGTCCGCCACGACCTTTGAGAAGATGCTGGCGGCATACTTGTACGAGTCGACCGTTTGACTTTCGACGCCGGCGTCCATCGCACCAAGCGCCGAGCGCACCGCTTGCGCGGCCGCCGTATGCCCGACGCCGACGCTAGCCGACAGGAAGAGAACGCGGCTCGTCAGGCGTCCTCGGCCGATTCCTCGGCGAGCTCGAAGAAGTCGTCTAGAATGTTTTGCGCTAGCTCCTCGTCCTCGATCAACTTGCCGCGCTCGTCGGTTACGACGAATTCGTCAGCCTCCTCGCTGTAGGCCACGGCGAAGCCGGCATGCTCGTCATCCTCGACTAGTCCAACGACCTCGAATTCCAGCCGTTTGCCGTCGATCGTCTCGATGACCAAAATATCCTTGAGCTCGAGCTTCCCTTCGCCCCGCATTTCACCGTTATTAGCTTCGATGACGACCTCCAGTTAACGCAGGTACCGAGCGACGTTCGCGTTGTGTTCGGCCAGCGTTCGCGAAAAGGCGTGATGTCCATTCCCCTTATAGACGTAGTAGAGAAAAGGCGAGGCCTTGGGTTGGAACGCGGCGAGCAGCGAGGGCCGCCCTGGGTTGGCGATCGGCGTCGGAGGCAGGCCCGCGCGGCGGTACGTGTTGTAGGGAGAATCGCGCTCGAGGTCGGCTAGCGTAATCAGATCCTTGTGGTGTTCGAAGGTGTATTCGATCGTCGCATCGACCTGCAGCGGCATCCCGCGCCGCAGCCGGTTGTAATAGACTCCCGCCATCAAAGGCCGTTCGTCGTCGGCTTTGGCTTCGCGCTCGATCAGCGACGCAAGCGTCACGACCCCGACGACGCTGAGCCGCAGGCGTTTGGCTCTCTGCACGGCATCATTCGGAAGCTCCTCGCGAAAGCGCGCGGTCATGATGGCCGCTACCGCGGCAGGCGTCGCGTCGACCGGAATCAGGTAGGTGTCGGGAAAGAGAAACCCTTCGAGGTTGCGCGAGCGCCCGGCTTTGCCCAGGTCGAGCGGCGTGTGCAGAAAATATTCCTCGAAAGCAATCGCTTCGCCGAGCGAATGCGCCTGCAGCGTTGCGGCGATCTGGCGCGCGGTGAAACCCTCCGGGATCGTGACCCAAAGCGCGATCTGTGCGCCGCCGCTCGTGACGCGATGCAGCACGTCGTCGAGCGAGAGGTGCGCCGGAAAGAGGTACTCGCCTGCACCCAGGTGGCGCTGCTCGCCGGTGACGCGGGCCAAGAGCTCGAAAGCAAGCGGAGACGCGATCACGCCACGTTCGGCTAACTCCTGTGCCGCGTCGGCCGCCGTCGCGCCGCTTGGAATCACGACCGACGTTTCCGTGCGCGGCAGGGTGCGGTCGGCGTAAACGACGCGGGCCGCGTAGGCGAATAAGGCGCCCACGACGAGCGCGAGCACGGCGCCAAAGACGAGCAGACGCTTCACGATGATGACTCCGCCCGTCTGCGCCGCGCCAGGAACGCTTCGAGAATCAGTGCCGCCGCCAAGCGATCGACGACGCGCCGGCGAGCCCCGCGCGATGCGCCGGCCGAGAGCAGCGAGCGCGTCGCTTGCGCCGTCGTCAGACGCTCGTCAACGCGCTCGATCGTGCCGCCGAACGCTTTGGCGAGCGCAGCGCAAAAAGCGTCCATCTTGCGCGCCGCCGGACCTCGCTCGCCGGCCAGGGTGATCGGGTCGCCGATGACGAGCGTCGTCGCGCCATACTCGCTTGCGATCGCGGCAATGGCGGCTAGGTCGTCGTGCAGTGTGGACCGTTCGAGAGTGCTCAGCGGCAACGCAAAGCGTTCGCTCGGATCGCTGACGGCCACGCCGATGCGGCGCTCGCCGACGTCGAGGGCCACGATCATCGGGCGAGCTCGTCCAAGATCTTTCCGGCTTTCGGCCGCTTCCCGAGGTGATAGGTCACAAATGCGTCAACGGCCCGGGCGGCGCCCGGCGTTGCATGCATCACCGGCCTGCGGCCGCCGCCTGCAACCGCGCCTAAGGCCTGAAAATTCTCGACATCCTCGCGCACGAGCGGCCAGGCGTCCGCGCCCCGGGCGCGACAGCGCTCGCACGCGAGACCGCCCGCTTCGAGGTCGGCCCACGCCGGTTCTCCGTTCAGACTGCGAGCGCAGTGGACGCAACCCTCGGATTCAGGCGCGAAGCCGAGCGCATCCAGCAAACGCAATTCGAAACGGGGAACCACGATCGACGGCTCGTCGCAGGCAGCGAGCGCCCCGAGCGCGCCGTCGAGCAGAGCGTAGATGTCCGGCAGCGCCAGGTCGGGTTCGCAAAAAGCGTCGACCAGCTCGACCAGCAGGTGGGCCGTCGCGAAGGCGGCAGGCGGCGTCACGTTCCAGCGAGAGGTAACGATCTCCGCACTCGTGATCACGTCGAGATGGCGGCCGCGATGCATCGTTAGATAGGCCTGCGCGGCGAACTCGAGGCGGCCGGCCACGTGGCTCTTGGCGCGCCGGACGCCTTTGGCAACCGCGTCGAGCTTACCGCGCTCCAGCGTCAGCAAGGTGTAGATCTTGTCGGCCTCGCCGAGGTTCCGGGCGCGCAGCACGATGGCGCGCGTCTTGTAGATTCGCGCTTGGCTCATTGCGAACGAACTTCTACGGCAGCTCGAACGCTGCCGGTAAGAGATCCGCGAGCGCGGCGCTTTGGAAGCCGTCCTTTTGCGTGTAGAGCACGCGCAGACCCGGCGCAAACTCGGTCAGCACTTGGCGGCAGGCGCCGCACGGCGGCGTGACGCTTTCGAGCGGGCCGGCCACGGCGAGCGCCACGAAGCGGCGGCGACCCGAGGCGATCGCCGCGAACACGGCGGCGCGCTCGGCACAGATCGTTAGGCCGTACGAAGCATTTTCGACGTTGCAGGCGCTCAGGACCGTGCCGTCATCGCACAGAAGCGCCGCGCCGACCGCAAAGGCGGAGTAGGGTGCGTAGGCGTGCTCGCGCGCCGCGACGGCTGCTGCGATCAATTCTTCGTCAGACGTGCTCGGCATCGAGCGATCTCTCTGCGGCGGTCTCGCCCTTCCCCAGCGGCCTGCCGTTTTTTGAAATGCGAACCGAGAGAATGCGGCGCCCGCGCGTACGGTCGATCGTGAGCTGAACGTCGTCACCGGCACTGACTTGCTCGCCTTCGAGCGGGAGCCGCCCGAACAGGCCGACCGTCAGTCCGCCGATCGTCTCGAAGTCTTCGTGCGGCAAACGAAGTCCCAACCGCGCGTTGACGTCCTCGATGTTGGTCCCGGCGTCGACGATCACTTCGTCCGGGTTCACGAAGCGGATCGGTTCCTCTTCGCCCTCATCGTGCTCGTCGCGGATCTCGCCCACGATCTCCTCGAGCAAGTCCTCCATCGTGACGAGCCCGGCGGTACCGCCGTACTCATCGACGACGATCGCAAGTGAAAACTTTCCGCGTTGCATCTCGCGCAGCAGTTCGAGGACGCGCTTGCTTTCCGGAACGAGCGTGATGGCCCTCATCAACTCGCGGATCGGAGTGTGCGCCAGCGTTCCGTTGGAGAGCGCGATCAGCAGTTCGCGATCGTGGACGACGCCGATGACGTTGTCGATCGACTCCTCGTACACCGGCAGCTTCGAGTACCCATCCGCGATCACCAGATCGAGCGCTCGCCGGGCCGAGGCGTTGACCTCGACCGCAACCATGTCCGGGCGCGGCGTCATGACCTCGCGTACGATCGTGTCACCGAACTGAATGATCGAATGGATCATCTCGCGCTCTTGCTCTTCGAGCACGCGTTGTTCCGCACCGACGTCGACGATATGGCGAATGTCGTCTTCGGTAACGAACGGCCCCGTGCGTTGCGCCGAGACGCCGAACAGCCGCACGATCGCACCGGTGACGAAGAGAAAGGAGTTGTTGACCGGCGACATCACCCAAGCGATGCGCTCGAGCAAAGGAGCGAGCTGGGTGGCCCAGCGCTCGTTGTTTGCCACGGCGAGCGTCTTGGGGATGATCTCGCCGAACGTCAGGAGCAGCACGGCCATCACGAGGGTCGACCACACCGCCGGATCCTGTACTCCCGAACGGATGAAGAGTTCGGTCGCGACCGAATCGGCGGCCAAGAGCACCACGGTGTTGGCGATCAGGACCGAGGTCAGAAACCGGTTTCGGTCTTCGAGCAGACGCACGACGGCAGCGGCGCCCTTGAGGCCTTGCTCTTTCATCGCGCGGGCGCGCAGCCGGGAGAGGGAAATGAGCGCAGACTCCGAGCCTGAGAAAAATGCCGAGGCCCCGATCAGCACGATCAGCCCCATGATTGCCGGCCAGTGGCTACTCCAGGGTTCGACGCTCATCGGCGGGCAGCGGCTACGGCGGAAGGGTCTGCTCGCGCGGGTTCGCCGGAACAAGGGTTCCCCGCCGACCTGGAGCTGTGCGCGGGGCACGGTCTGGACATCAAATCGCGGCCATTATAGCACAAGCTCGTCCTCGGCCAGGCGCGGCTCATACCCGTGTGAGCAGGTAGATCGCGCTGGACGCGCCGACCCCGAGCACCGCTCCCCAAGCGACCTCGGCCGCACTGTGGATCCCTCCTTCGACCCGGCTTTGGGCCACGAGCAGGGCCAGAAAACCGGCCAAAAGCGCCACCAGGAGGGAGCCGCCTTGCAGCGCCACCAGGGTCGCCGCCGCGAACGCGAGCGCCGAGTGGCCTGAGATCGCGCCGCCCTGCAGCGGCGTGCCGTGCCGCGCCGCGTAGGCCTTGGCAAAGATCGTGCTGATCCCGACGACGGCCAGGCAAACGAAAGCCAGGTTTCTTGGAACGGCCGCGACCGCGACCGAGACCTGCGCGCCGGCCGCCGTGACGCCCTCGTAAAAAGCGAGATAACCGACGATCACCGCGCCCATGGTGACCACCAGGACCGCGCCGGCCGCTGCGTCCTTGGCGATCTTCGCCAGAGGGTGGTGCGCGACGGTCATCAGGTCGACCACCGCCTCGATGGCGGTGTTCACGAGCTCGAGCGCGATCACGAGCACGATGACGACCACGATCAAGGCGACGTACGACCGGTCGAGGCGCAGATACAGCGTTGCAATCAGCGCCAATGCCCCGGCAATGAGGTGGATGCGCATGTTGCGCTGCGTCCGGGTCGCGTACAAGACGCCCTGGAAGGCGAAGTTGAATGCCCGCCAGACGCGGTTGTCGGAGGCGCGCTTGACGTTCGGCGGAAGCCGGACGGGTTGCATGAATTCCAAGCCTTCGGCCCGCGGGGGCGCTACCCCCGGGGACGCGCGAGGTCGGGGCACGGAACCCGCACACCGAACCGACCAGCGATGAGCGCGGCGCGACAGCGGTCCGATCCGACATGGGCGGCCATTCTGCCTGGGGCGCTAGCCTTTGCTACCGCCGAGCTCGTGGTGGTCTTCTTCCACGAGTGCTGCCACGCGATCGCCGCTCGGGCGCTCGGCTTTTTTCCAAGCGTCTACGCGTTCTACGAAAACAACCCGTCGGGCACGCCCTTTCAAGACATCGTGATTGCGGCCGCCGGCCCGCTCGGCAGCCTCGTCAGCGGGTTTGCGATCTTCGTCCTCGCGCGACGGCAACGCGGCTACTCCTACGCGCACCTGTTGATTTTTTGGCTGGGCGTGCTCGGCGTTACCGAGTTCATCAATTACCTGATCGTAACGCCGTGGCTGACCGGTGGCGACACGGGATTGATTGCGGAGCGTCTTGGCCTGCCGGTCTATGCACGTTACCTCGTGTCGCTTGCCGGGTGGCTGCTGCTCGGACTTTTTGGAGCAGCCGTAGCGCGCGCGGCGCTGCACATTGCGCCGAGCGGCGTCGCGCTGTCCGCACCGTACGAAAGAAAACGTTATCTGCGTCGCATGCTCTTGCTGCCGTACCTGCTTGGCCTCGTGTTGTACGCGCCCGCCGCGATCGGAACCAAGCCGTTCTTCGTCCTGCTCGGCTTTCTCGGGACGGCCGGGGCCGCCGGCGTGTTGCAATCGGCCGTCTTCGCGGCGAATCGAGCGCGCGAGACCGATCGGCCGAAAGCGGCTCCTCCGAAGGTTGAGCCCCTCGCCGTTGTAGCGTACCTGGGCTGCGTCGTTTTTTACGTGACGGTGCTGGCGCACGGACTGCCGATCTGAGCGCCGGATTATCGTCGCCGGCTAGTCGTACGGCCAGGGCAAGCCGATGGCCGCTGCAAGGCGCCGTTCCTGCGCGACCATTCGCGCACGGTCGCGTGCTACTTCGTGGTCGTAGCCGATCAAGTGCAACAGGCCGTGCACGAGCAGGCGCTCCACCTCGGACCGCAGCGTAGCGCCGTAC
>Ga0302324_100000152_pt1 | contig 178773 bp, 141 predicted proteins | sample Palsa_T0_1_FD_201949 | JGI IMG/M metagenome (GOLD analysis project Ga0302324, IMG submission 201949) | Peat permafrost microbial communities from Stordalen Mire near Abisko, Sweden - Palsa_T0_1 | ecosystem: Environmental > Terrestrial > Soil > Palsa > Peat permafrost | place: Sweden: Abisko...
GGAAGGCTTAGATCACAAGAAATGTTAGAGAACTTCCGCGTCTGACGGTTCAAGGAAGGTCCGCGGAACTGCCGCCGCCTACGAAATGCATTTCCAGGCTGTCGCCTTCGTGGAGCTGGGTTTCAGCCCACAGCGTTCGCGGGACGATCTCCCGGTTCAGTTCAACCGCGACGCGGTCGGTCTTCATCCGCAAACACTCGACGAGGGCGGCCAGGGTAAACGGTTCAGGCTGACCACATTTTCACGACATTTTCACCACAGAGGACACTGAGGAACACAGAGGAAGGCTTAGATCACAAGAAATGTTAGAGAACTTCCGCGTCTGACGGTTCAAGGAAGGTCCGCGGAACTGCCGCCGCCTACGAAATGCATTTCCAGGCTGTCGCCTTCGTGGAGCTGGGTTTCAGCTCACAGCGTTCGCGGGACGATCTCCCGGTTCAGCTCAACCGCGACGCGGTCGGCCTTCATCCGCAAACACTCGACGAGGGCGGCCAGGGTAAACGGTTCAGGCTGGCCACATTTTCACGACATTTTCACCACAGAGGACACTGAGGAACACAGAGGAAGGCGTAGATCACAAGAAATGTTAGAGAACTTCCGCGTCTGACGGTTCAACAAAGGTCCGCGGAACTGCCGCCGCCTACGAAATGCACAATTTCCAGGCTGTCGCCTTCGTGGAGCTGGGTTTCAGCCCACAGCGTTCGCGGGACGATCTCCCGGTTCAGTTCAACCGCGACGCGGTCGGCCTTCATCCGCAAACACTCGACGAGGGCGGCCAGGGTAAACGGTTCAGGCTGGCCACATTTTCACGACATTTTCACCACAGAGGACACTGAGGAACACAGAGGAAGGCTTAGATCACAAGAAATGTTAGAGAACTTCCGCGTCAGACGGTTCAAGGAAGGTCCGCGGAACTGCCGCCGCCTACGAAATGCACAATTTCCAGGCTGTCGCCTTCGTGGAGCTGGGTTTCAGCCCACAGCGTTCGCGGGACGATCTCCCGGTTCAGTTCAACCGCGACGCGGTCGGTCTTCATCCGCAAACACTCGACGAGGGCGGCCAGGGTAAACGGTTCAGGCTGGGCAAACTCGCGCTTGTCGCCATTGATGCGCAGCGTCATGAGCAGAATCTTATCGCAGAGAACGCCGACCGGCCGGCCAAAGAAGGCCAGGCTGAAATCGCCATGATCGTCCGGATCTCCAACCGAACGGCGAATCTGGCCCGTCTAATCTGCTTTCTTCAGCGCGAATTTGCGGGTGACGGTGCGGCCATCGAAATGGGCCTGCACCAGCAGCGAGGAATCCGGAAGGTCGGTTTCCTCGACTTCGAAATGGATTTGCGCCGCGCCCGCCGAATCGGCTGTCGCCTGGGTGTAGAACGGCATGGCGGCGGGGCGGGAGAAACGGAACGTCAGGCGAGCGCCCGCAGCTGGAGATCCGGCTTCGGTGACGCGCAGCTGCATGGTCAGGCGATGATCGGCGTGCACCGAGTCGGAATTGAGCCACTGCACGTCGAGTTCGCGAACCGCAGCCAGGGCTTCCGGTTCCGCATGGTCGAGAACGTGATCGAGCCTGCCTTCGCGGATGGCATCGAGAATGGAACGATGCTGCTCGCGAAGCTGCTGTTCTTTTTGCGAGTCTCCGAAATGCGATTGCGCAGCCTTATCCGCGTAGGAAATGGCTTTCTTCCCGATGCAGCGGCCGCGCACGAAGACCTGGGTTTGGAGCAGAAGCTCGCTCTCGCGGGCCTCGCTCTGCACGTGGTAGATGGTGTCACCGTGCTTGACGTCGGTATTGAATCCGAAAATCATAAGGATTGAGGAATTGCGGAATTGTGTAATTGTGCAATTGAAAACCCCAAGGGAGCATCGACGTAGCCTGGATTTTCAATTACTCAATTACCAAATTACACAATCACTCAATGTGCCTTGACACTGTAGAGTGTCAACCCATAATCTAGAACGTTTTAGCAGTCTCTGGCGCGAATTATATCTATCTCATCCCATGCCCGACAATTATTTCGCACGTTACCTGCCGTTCCTAATCCATATTCTTATGGCCGGCGGGATCGCGGTTGCGATTGTCACTCTTTCCTGGCTGATCGGGCAGCGCAAACCCACACGCGCCAAGCTCTCTCCTTATGAATGCGGCATGACTCCGGTGGGCGACTCCCGGGCGCGCTTCTCAGTCAAGTTCTACCTGGTCGCCATGCTCTTTATTCTGTTCGACGTGGAAGCGGTCTTCATCTATCCGTGGGCCGTGATCTTACGTAAGCTGGGACATTTTGGCCTGTGGGAAATGCTGGTGTATCTCGGGATATTTCTGGTCGGCTTCTTTTACGTGTGGAAAAAAGGCGTCCTGGATTGGGGCGAAGCCTCCATGGGAAGTGAGCGCAAGTGATGCCCCTTTCCCCCGCAATCACGGATCTGGAACAGTTGAAGACTCATCCCGCGGTCGCGCGTTTGCTGGCGTGGAATAAGGACGCGGTTGAGGGCGCGAAGTTCGATCGCGATGAGATGACGGTCTACGTGGATCGGGGCTTGGTTCGCGAGGCCTGCGCTGTGCTGCGGGATGACCCGGAGTGCGCGTTCAATTTTCTTTCCGACATCACCTGCGTGGACTGGTATCCGGCGGAGCCGCGCTTTGAAGTCATCTATCATCTGCTGTCGATTCCCAATAGAGAACGGGTACGGCTAAAGGTGCGGCTGAATGGCGACAACCCAACCGTGGAGTCGCTCACTTCGGTGTGGCCGGGAGCGAACTATTTCGAGCGCGAAGTTTTCGATCTGTTCGGAGTCCGGTTCACCGGGCATCCTTATATGCGCCGTATCCTGATGCCCGAGGATTGGGAAGGCCATCCTCTGCGTAAGGATTATCCCGTGGAGGGCTACCGCTAGCTTCAAGAAAGACCCGGATTTATCAGAGACCCGGATTTAAGAGAAAGTTAAAGTCAAAGATGGCGCATCTCGCTCCCACGCCCGTGCTGGAACCCGGTCAGGATCGCACCATGATCCTGAACATGGGGCCGCAGCATCCGTCGACACACGGCGTGCTGCGCGTGCTGCTGGAAATCGACGGGGAAAATGTTGTCCGGCTGATGCCCGACATCGGCTTTCTGCACACCGGCATCGAGAAAACCTGCGAGGCGAAGTTCTATCAGCAAGTGGTGCCGCTCACCGATCGCATCGATTATCTCTGCCCTCTGACCAACAATTTGTGCTACGCGCTGGCGGTGGAGAAGTTGCTGGGGCTGGAGATTCCGCCGAAGGCGCAGTGGCTGCGGGTGTTGCTGAACGAGTTGACCAGGATTAATTCTCATCTGGTTTGGCTGGGCACGCACGCCCTGGACATCGGGGCGATGACTGTCTTTTTATATTGCTTCCGCGAGCGCGAAGAGATTCTGAAGATGTTCGAGATGGTGAGCGGACAGCGCATGATGACTTCCTATTTCCGCGTGGGAGGGATCGCGCTGGAGCCTCCGTTGGGATTCTTTGACCGGGTACGGGATTTTGCCGGATATTTTCCCGAGAAGGTCGATGAATACGAGAATCTGCTGACGGGAAATCCGATCTGGGGCATGCGCACCAAGGGCGTGGCGCGCATGACGGCGGAAGATGCGATTGCATTGGGGGCGACGGGACCGACGCTGCGCGCCAGCGGCGTGGACATCGACTTGCGGCGCGACATGCCGTACTCGAGCTACGAAAAGTTTCAGTTCAAAGTGCCGGTTTCGCAGGAAGGCGACGTCTTTGCCCGATACATGTGCCGTGTGCAGGAGCTGCGCGAGTCTTGCAACATCGTACGGCAGGCGCTGGATGGAATGCCCGAAGGACCGATCAAGGCCGACGCTCCGCATGTGGTATTGCCCGACCGCGAAAAGATGAAGACGCAGATGGAAGCGCTCATCTACCACTTCAAAATCGTTACGGAGGGATTCGCGGTTCCGGCGGGCGAGGTGTATCAGGCGGTGGAATCTCCGCGGGGCGAGATGGGCTATTACATCGTGAGCGACGGCACGGCAAAACCATATCGCGTGCACATGCGGTCGGCATGCTTCGCCAATTTGCAGACGCTCTCCAAGATGTGCGAGGGACGACTGCTGGCGGATGTGGTAGCGGCGATTGGTTCGATCGACATCGTTTTAGGAGAGATTGACCGGTGAGGGAGTTGGGGAGTTGGGGAGTTGGGGAATTGTGTAATTTGGTAATTGGGAAATTGAAAACCCTAGGCTCGTAACCGATGGCGGATTTCAATTTCCCAATTATTCAATTTACCAATTACCAAATCGCCTTATGAAGTTTTCCGAAGAATTCGAAACGCGGTTTGCCGAGATGGTCCCGCATTATCCGACCAAGCGCTCGGCGCTGGTGCCTACGCTGCTTTATGCGCAGGATGAGGTGGGATTCTTGTCGGATGAGGTCATCGGTGAAATCGCCGGCCGGCTCGACTTGACTGAACTCGAGGTGCGCAACGTGATCAGCTACTACTCCATGCTGACCACCAAGGCGCGCGGCAAGTTCAATGTGCAGGTGTGCACGAATATCAGCTGCATGGTGCGTGGCGGCGAAGACATTCTGCGGCACTGCGCGAAGAAACTGGGCATCGGGCATAAGCAGACCACACCCGACGGCATGTTCACACTGGAAGAAGTGGAGTGCATCGGGGCGTGCAGCTGGGCTCCGGCGGCGCAGGTCAACTACGATTTTCACGAGAACCTGACGGCGGAGAAGATGGACGGGATTTTGGAGGAGTATCGAAAGAAAGGAATGCAGTAAAGAAATTGAGTAATTGGGAAATTTGGTAATTGGGGAATTGAAAACCTCGCACTGAGGCGGACCCAGGGCTTTGATTTTCAATTACTCAATTACTAAATTACACAATTACTCCATTGACCCATGGCTGATCTGGTTTCACATCCCGACGAGGTAAAGGTCGTCTCCCGGCGCTTTGGCATGGGTGCGACCAACATTGACCGCTACCTCGAACTGGACGGCTACAAGGCCGTGCAGAAGGCGCTCGCCATGGAGCCGGACGCGATTATTAACGAAGTCAAGAACTCCGGACTGCGCGGGCGCGGCGGCGCGGGATTTTCTACCGGGATGAAGTGGTCGTTCGTGCCCAAGCAGTCGGCCAAGCCGAAATACATTCTTTGCAATGGCGACGAAAGCGAGCCCGGAACGTGCAAAGACCGCCTGATCTTCGAGCACGATCCTCATTCTGTGATCGAAGGCGTCATGATCGGCGGGCTGGCCGTCGGCGCGAAAAGCGGCTACATCTACATTCGCGGCGAATATCGATATCTGTCGAACATCATGCAGAAGGCGATCAAGGATGCCTATGCCAGGGGATTTGTCGGCAAAAACATTTTCGGCAGCGGACGCGACTTCGACGTTTACTGGCACGGTGGGGCCGGCGCCTACGAAGTTGGGGAAGAGTCGGCGTTGATGGAGTCACTTGAAGGCAAGCGCGGCATTCCCCGCATCAAACCTCCCTTTCCCGCGGTGGTCGGGCTATGGGGTGGGCCTACGGTCATCAACAACGCCGAGACGCTGGCCAGCGTACCGCACATCATTCTGGAGGGCGCAGATTGGTTTGCCAAGCTGGGCACGCCGAAAAATGGCGGCACGCGCCTGTTTTGCCTGAGCGGCAACATCGCCAAGCCCGGCGTCTACGAACTGCCCATGGGCTACAACCTGAAGAAGATGCTGTACGAGGTTGGAGGCGGGATTCCGAATGGGCGGACTTTGAAGGCGGTGGTGCCGGGCGGAGCGTCCTGCCCGGTTCTTACTGCCGGTGAAATCGATGTTGCCATGGATTTCGATTCGGTCGCGAAAGCTGGCTCGATGCTGGGATCGGGCGGCGTGGTGGTGATCGACGATGCGCAATGCATTGTGAAGTTCGCGTTGCGGACAATGAAGTTCTATCAGCATGAAAGCTGCGGATGGTGCATCCCGTGCCGCGAGGGGACGGATTGGCTGAAGAAGACGCTGATTCGCTTTCACTCTGGCGGCGGGATGGAGAGGGACATCGACAACATGCAATACCTGGCGGAAAACATGCTGGGGCGGACGTTTTGTCCGTTGGGAGATGCGGCGGCGATGCCAACCATCGCGTTCGTGAAAAAGTTTCGCAAAGAGTTTGAAGACCACCTCGACGGAAAACCGTGCCCGTATGAGAGGGCCGGAGCTGTGGAAGAAGTTGCAGCGTTATCGCATTAGATTTTGCAATTTGGTAATCGGGTAATTTTGTAATTTGGAACCCTGATGCCATCGCAGCCGGAAGACTTACGAAATCGAACGAAAGAGTTCGCGGTGCGAGTAGTGAAGCTGTATCGTTCGTTGCCGTATAGAACGGATGCGCAGGTTCTAGGCAAGCAACTGCTTCGCAGCGGAACTGCTGTGGCTGCGAATTACAGAGCATCGTGCCGGTCTCGCTCCAAAGCAGAGTGGATCGCGAAGATCGGGATCGTTGTCGAAGAAGCAGACGAATCGGTTTTCTGGATTGAAATGCTCGCGGATTGCGATATCGTCCCACTGCAGAAACTAGAATCGATTTTGAAAGAGGCTCATGAATTGAGTGCACTGTTCACAGCGTCACAAAGAACAGCACGTTCGCGCAGATAGCAGAATTACAAAATTACCAGATTACAAAATTACAAAATGCCTGACGTAAATCTCACGGTCGACGGCAAGAAGTTCACGGCTCCCGCGGGCACGCTTCTCATTGAAGCCTGCAAGGGCGTGGGCATTGAGGTGCCTTCGTTTTGCTATTACCCGAATCTTTCGCTGCAGGGCGCTTGCCGCATGTGCCTGGTGAAGATCGAGAAGATGCCCAAGCTGCAGACCGCGTGTACCACGACGGTTGCGGAAGGCATGGTGGTCGTCACCGACAGCGATGAGGTGAAGCAGGCGCGTAAATCGATGATTGAGATGCTGCTGGGCAATCATCCGCTGGATTGTCCGGTGTGCGACGCGGGCGGTGAGTGTGAACTGCAGGACATGACGTTTTCCTACGGCGCCGCCGAATCGAGATTCATGGAGGCGAAGACTCACAAAGAAGAGCAGCAGTGGTCTCCGGTGGTGTACTTCGACCGGCCGCGCTGCATTTTGTGCTACCGCTGCGTGCGCATTTGCGGCGAGGGCATGGACGTGTGGGCTCTGGGCGTGCAGAACCGCGGGGTGAGTTCCCTGATCGCGCCTAATAAAGAAGACCATCTGGAATGCGAAGAGTGCGGCATGTGCATCGACATTTGCCCGGTGGGCGCGCTCACCAGCGGCGCCTATCGCTACAAGACGCGGCCCTGGGAAATGAAGCACGTCTCGACCGTGTGCACGCATTGCGCGGACGGCTGCAAGACGACGCTGGGTGTGCGGCGCTCGGATACGGGCATGGAGATCGTGCGCGGGGATAACCGCGACAAGAGCGGAACCAACGGCGATTTCCTGTGCATCAAGGGACGGTACGCGTTTGATTTTGCCAATCATGAACAGCGGCTGACGCAGCCGCTGATTCGCAGGAACGGCAAGCTGACGCCGGCAACGTGGGAGGAAGCTTTTGAACTGGTGGGCAAGAAATTCTCCGAGGTTCGCGACAAAGATGGCGGCGCGGCCATCGGCGTGATCGGGTCGACGCGCACAACCAATGAAGAAGCTTATTTGCTCTCAAAATTTGCCCGCACGGTGCTGCTGACGAATAACGTGGATCACCACCGCACGGCCGACTTCCCTGCTCTGGCTGCTGGGTCGCGCGGCAAACCGGCGGCGACCGCCAGCATGGCCGATGTTTACAATGCGCCGGCGATCTTGCTGCTCGGGAACGATCCGACGGAGCAGCATCCGCTGCTGGCTTGGCAGATTCGCAACAATGTGCGGCTGCATCGCGCGAAACTTTATGTGATCAACGCGCAAACGATCAAGCAGCGGCGGCAGGCTGCGAGCTTCCTGCAGATTCCGGCTGGGGCGGAAGGCAAGGTCGCGGCGTTTCTTGCGGGAGACGATGGAGCGGCGGACATCTCGTCCGCGCAGGCCTGGACGGCCATGCGCGACAAACTGCGCGGCGAGCAGAACCTCATCATTATTTTTGGCTCTGAAATTCGCGGCCACGAGGTCTCCAGTTTGATTGCGTTCGGCGCAACTATTCCCGGAGCGAAGTTTATTTCCCTCGCAGACTACGCCAACTCGCGCGGCGCGGCCGATATGGGGCTCTATCCCGATCTGCTGCCCGGCTACCATCCGATTTCCGGTGCGAGTGCTTTTCATCAGGAATGGCCGGGCGTCCCGCAAACTTCCGGACTGGATTTGCCCGGCATGGTCGATGCGGCCAAGGCTGGAAAATTAAAAGCGCTGTACGTGGTGGGATCGAATCCGGTTGGGCGGCTGAGCCTCGATCCGTTTGCCTTCTCCAAAACATTCATCGTGGTACAGGACATGTTTTTGACCGAAACGGCGGTGTTGGCCGATGTGGTGCTGCCCGCCGCAAACCTGTATGAGAAATCCGGAACCGTCACCAACACGTGCGGCGACGTGCAACTGGTCAAGAAGGCGGGAGAAGTAACGGAAACCAAGAGCGACTTCGAAATGATCGTTCGCATCGCGGATGCGATGGGCGTGGACGTTCGCAAGTTGGTTCCCTTCGGCAGAGGCGGTACGTACGCCGACATGGGTCACTCGCGCGGCGCACAGTCAGGCGAGGCCGACCGGCATGCAGTGTGGCTTGAGATGCAGGGCCTGGAACCAAAACTGAGCCCGCTCGATCCGATGGCGATCCTTGATGAAGTTCAGCGACTGGTGCCTGGGTATGACGTGTCGCGCCTGAATCTGCTGGCGGGTAACAGTGAGCACACGTCGCTCGAGAACAGTGGTCCGGGCGCGGCGCAGAAAACAGACTTGATTGCTCCGGCGAACGATGGGCTGTTTACCTCGGGCACGCTGGGACGTTATTCGCGCGCGCTGAGTTCGGTGATGGAGAGTCACGAAGTGAAACCGGCGGAAGTTGCGGCAGATTAAAGAAGCCATGAGCAGTGAGCGATGAGCCATGAGCAAACCGGGAAGGGGCGCTCGTCGCTCATTGCTTAGTTGAAGACGCAATCTAATGTATTGGCTCATTCAATCACGTCTGGGAATGGATTCAGTTGTGGGAGATTAGTGAAGGCGTTCCCGCCAGGCTGTTGGATGAAAAGCAGGGACTGTAAGGAATAACGTTTGCCAATCTGGATCTACATACTGGCCGCGGTAATTAAGTCGGCGGTGGTTCTGGGACTGCTCCTGACCGCCGTCGCGTATACGGTGTGGCTGGAGCGAAAGGTCGTGGGCCACATGCAGAATCGCTGGGGGCCTTCGCGGGTCGGCCCGTTCGGATTGCTGCAGCCGGCGGCCGACGGGCTGAAATTTCTGTTCAAAGAGGACCTGACTCCGCCGCACGTGAATAAGCCGCTCTTCATTGCGGCGCCTCTGATCGCGGTGATCTTCGCGCTGACGTCGATCTCGATGATCCCGTTCGGCAACTCGATTCGGCTGTTCGGATACAACTTCCCGCTGCAGATCACCGACGTGAATACCGGCTTGCTGGTGATTCTGGGCGTCACGTCGATCGGCGTGTACGGCGTGGCGCTGGCCGGATGGTCATCGAACAACAAGTATTCGCTGCTGGGCGGACTGCGGGCAACCGCGCAGATGGTGAGCTACGAAATTTCGCTGGGCCTGTCGCTGGTGGGAGTGCTGATCATGGCGGGCAGTCTCAGCCTGCGCGACATTGTGGACGCGCAGGGCGGCCACTTCCTGGGATTCATTCCGCGGTGGAATATTTTTCCGCAGTTTGTCGGGTTCTTCTGTTACCTGATGGCGGCGTACGCGGAAACAAACCGCATTCCGTTCGATTTGCCGGAGGCGGAAACTGAACTGGTAGCCGGCTATCACACCGAGTACAGCGCCATGAAGTTTGCCATGTTCTTTATGGCCGAGTACGCGAACATGATTACCGTCGGCTGCCTGGCCACTCTGATGTTTCTGGGCGGATGGCATGGTCCGGTGTTCGGGCCGCCGATTGTGCAGGCGCTGCTGCCGGTGTTCTGGTTCATGGCGAAGGTGGTGGGCTTCCTCTTTATATATATATGGGTGCGGGGCACGCTGCCGCGCTTCCGCTATGACCAACTGATGGCGTTTGGCTGGAAGTTTCTGCTGCCGCTTTCGCTGGTGAATTTGATTGGCACCGCAATCGCGGTGGCGTGGTGATGATTAGCAGGGCTTAGAGGCTAGGGACTAGGGGCTAGCCTTGATCCAAATCTAGTTCATGATCAGCATTCACTTAATTTTGTTTCTGGCGTTCGGGGCTGTCGCCGTGGCGGGGGCAGTCAATTTGCTGGCGCAGACGCATCCCATCAACTCGGCGCTGTCGCTGATCGCGGTGATGGCGGCTCTGGCCGGCGAATATCTTCTGCTGGGCGCGGAATTTGTGGCCGCGGTGCAGGTGATCGTCTACGCCGGAGCGATCATGGTGCTGTTTGTGTTTGTCATCATGTTATTGAACGCCGGAGCGGAAGAACGCACCAAGGGCAGCCGTGTGGCAATTATATTCGGCATACCCGGCATGCTGATGGGAAGCCTTCTTCTGGCATGGGTCGTGTTGCGCGACTCTGGCACTGAGGCGGTCGCCGTAGGCGCGCTGCCGGGCGATCCCAAGACCATCGGCGGGCTGCTCTTTCACGAATTCCTGCTGCCCTTTGAAGTCACATCGATTCTGATTTTGATTGCCATCATGGGCGCGGTGGTATTGGCGAGCAAGCCGCCCTCTGCGCCTGTGCCGCCGAGGAGCGATAGCTGATGGTTCCCCTCTCCTACTATCTGGTGCTCAGCGGAATTCTGTTCGCCTGCGGCGTGACCGGATTCCTGATCAAGCGCAACATCATCACCATCTTCATGTCGATTGAATTGATGTTGAACGGCGTGAATTTATCGTTTGTAGCGTTCGCGGCGCACTGGCACGCGCTGGCAGGCCAGGTGTTTGTCTTCTTCGTGATGGTGGTGGCGGCGGCCGAGTCTGCCGTGGGATTGGCGATCATCATTGCGGTTTACCGCACGCGCGAAACGCTCAACGTCGATCAAGTCAATCTGCTTAAGTTATGAATCCGTTCAAACTATGACGCCGAACCTCCATCTGAATTTGTGGCTGATTCCCGTGCTGCCGCTGGCGGGCGCTGCCATCAACGGATTTCTGGGAAAGAAATCCTCACGAGCCGCGGTGAGCAGCGTGGCGCTGGTTTTCTCAGGCGCGGCGTTTGCCTGGGCGCTGACCGCCGTGCTGCGGGGATATTCGTCGCTGCCCTATATGGAGTATGTGGCGCACTGGATCCGGTCGGGCAGTTTCTCAGTCGACTTCGCCTTCTATCTCGATCAGCTTTCGCTGGTCATGCTGCTGGTGGTCACGGGCGTGGGATTCCTGATCCACGTCTACTCCATCGGCTATATATGGGACGATCCCAGCTATTACCGCTTTTTCTCCTACCTGAACCTGTTCATGTTTTTCATGCTGACGCTGGTGCTGGCTAACAACTACCTGGTGATGTTCATCGGGTGGGAAGGGGTCGGGCTGGCGTCGTATTTGCTGATCGGATTCTGGTTCACGAAAGATTCGGCGGCATCGGCGGGAAAGAAAGCTTTCATCGTCAATCGCATTGGCGACTTTGGATTTTTGATTGGACTGTTTCTGCTCATCCAGCATTTTGGATCGCTGGATTTCACGAAGGTCTTCGCGCAAGTGCAACCGCTGGCAGTGGAGAATTCCGGGGCCGGCCTGCTGACTGCGATTGGACTTCTGCTGATGGTGGGAGCCTGCGGCAAGTCGGCGCAGATTCCGCTGTATGTGTGGCTGCCGGATGCGATGGAAGGCCCGACGCCGGTTTCGGCGCTGATCCACGCGGCGACCATGGTGACCGCGGGCGTGTACATGGTTTCGCGCTCGCATGTAATTTTCGAACATGCGCCGATCGCGTTGAACGTGGTGGCGATCATAGGGACGCTGACGGCGCTGTTTGCGGCGACGATTGGCATCACGCAGACCGATATCAAGAAGGTGCTCGCGTACTCCACCGTTTCGCAGCTTGGCTACATGTTCATGGCGTGCGGCGTGGGCGCATTTTCGGCAGGCATCTTCCACCTGATGACGCACGCTTTCTTCAAGGGCCTGCTGTTTCTGGCGGCGGGATCGGTGATCCATGCGGTTGGCGGCGAGCAGGACATGCGCAAGATGGGCGGGTTGCGATCCTTCATTCCGTGGACGTTTCTGACCATGGGCATCGCAACCCTGGCGATCGCCGGAATTCCGCCCTTCGCCGGCTTTTGGAGCAAGGACGAAATCTTGTGGAAGGCATTCTCCAGCGAACATGGAAGTTGGGTGTTTTGGCTTGTCGGCGTGATTACCGCGTTCATCACGTCGTTTTATATGTTCCGGCTGCTGTTCATGACGTTCTTTGGCGACTATCGCGGATCGCAGGCGGAAGATCAGGGGCACGGTTCGCACGGACACGGCTCCCAAGGGCACGATGGGCATGGCCTGCCGCATGAAAGCCCGATGGTGATGCTGGTTCCGCTGATGATTCTGGCTGCGCTGTCGGTTGTGGGCGGGTTGGTCGGGATCGGAAATGGCTTCGAACATTTCCTGGCACCGGTGTTTGGATCGGGAGTTGCCGAGGGTGCTGGAGAGACCGCGAGCCACGGCATTGAGATTTTGCTGATGGGCATTTCGATTGCGGTCGCGTGTTCGGGAGCAATCGTCGCGTACGTCCTTTACATCAGCCGGCCGGAGCTGCCGCAGAGAATCGCCGCGTCGATGGGTTCGTTCTACAGCACCGTGCTGAATAAATATTACGTGGATGAGATTTACGCCAAGGTTTTCGTCAAGCCGCTGGTGGAGGGATCGACCAGCATCCTGTGGCAGGGAGTGGACCGCAAGGTGATTGACGATACGGTGAACAATGCGGCCGACGGGGCGCGGCACGTTTCCAATGAAGTGCGGCAGATGCAGTCCGGCAATCTTCGTTCGTATGCGGGATGGATCGCAGCGGGCGCGGCTGTGGTGATTGCGTACATGGTCTGGATGGGGCTGAGCCGATGAATACCCGCGACATCAACCCCTACATTCTGACGCTGGTAACGTTTGCACCGCTGGGTGGCGCGCTGCTGCTGACGTTTTTCCCGCGGCGCGATCGCGATATTCGCATCTTCTCGCTGGTGGTTTCGCTGCTCACGTTCGGACTTTCGCTGCATCTTCCGGTGCACTTCCGCCGTAGCCTGCCGGGTTTTCAATTTTCCGTGGATCACGAGTGGATCACGCATCCGAACATTCACTACCACATGGGCATCGATGGAATCTCGCTGTGGCTGGTGGTACTGACCACGTTTCTCACCCCGCTGTGCGTGCTGATTTCGTGGAAGTCAGTGCATGATCGCGTGAAAGAATTTTTCATTCTGCTGCTGATCATGGAGACGGCGCTGATCGGCGTCTTCACCTCGCTCGACCTGTTCCTCTTTTACTTCTTCTGGGAGTCGACGCTGATTCCGATGGCGCTGCTGATCGGCGTGTTCGGGCACGACCGCAAGGTTTATGCGGCGGTGAAGTTTTTCATGTACACCATGATCGCCTCGGTGTTCATGCTGGCGGCGATCCTGTGGCTGTACGCGCATACGGGCACCTTCGACTTTGTGGAGATTCAAAAGCAGATTCAGGCCAACGGCGTTGCCCGTTTCCCGGCCGCGGCGCAGTGGCTTTTCCTGGGATTCTTTCTCGCCTTTGCCGTCAAGGTTCCGCTGTTCCCGTTCCATACCTGGTTGCCGGACGCGCATGTGGAGGCTCCCACGGCAGGCTCTGTGCTGCTGGCGGGTGTGCTGCTGAAGATGGGCACGTACGGCATGCTGCGCTTTAATCTGGGGCTGTTTCCGGATCAGTCGCGCCACAACGCGTCGTGGATTATGGTGCTGGCATTGATCGGCATTATTTATGGCGCGCTGGTCGCCATGGTGCAGCCCAACATGAAGAAGCTGATCGCCTACTCTTCGGTCAGCCATTTGGGATTCGTGGTGCTGGGAATTTTCAGCTTTACGCAATCGGGACTGAATGGCGCGATGTTCGTGATGCTGGCCCACGGCGTTTCTACGGGCGGGCTGTTCATGCTGGCAGGAATTTTGCATGAACGCCGGCACACCTACGAGATCAGCGAGTTCGGCGGCCTGGCCGCCACCGTGCCGGTTTACGCGGCGTCGTATCTTTTCATGGTGCTGGCATCGGTGGGCCTGCCGCTGCTCAATGGATTCATCGGCGAGTTTCTGGTACTGAACGGCGCGTTTCAAGCGAAGCCGATCTATGGAATTCTCGCGGCGACGGGCGTGATCTGGAGCTCGGTATACCTGTTGTGGATGTTCCAACGCGTTTTCTACGGAAAGGTGACGCATCCGATCAACAATTCCATGGCCGACATGCTCGGGGTAGAGAAAGCGGCAGTTTGGCCTTGCGCGGCCGCCGCGCTGGTCATGGGGATCGCGCCGATTTTGTGGCTGGCGGCGATTGATCCCGCGGTACAGGCGGCGCTCGCGTCCGTGCCGCAGGTGGTCAGCAAGGTGGTGGGACCATGATCATGCTTCCTGCCATGCTGCAGGCAATTCCGCAAACGGAAGACTACATTCGCATTCTGCCGGAGCTGGTGCTCTCGGCCTTCGGCATTGTGGTGATGGTACTCGATCCGCTGGTGGATGAGGAGAAGAGTCAGAAGACGTTGGGGCTGATTGCCTTGGCGGGAACCGTGGCGGCACTGCTCGCGACGTGGTTCATGGCGCAGTCTCCTGGCCTGGCTTTCAGCAACATGGTGAGGGTGGATACGTTCAGCGTGTTCTTCAGTTTTCTGGTGATCGCGATTGCCGCCGTGGTGATTTTGAGTTCGTTCGAATACATGGCGGTGCAACGGATTCGCGCCGGTGAGTATTATGCCCTGATTTTGTTTGGTCTCACGGGCATGGTGCTGATGACTTCGGCCATAGAGTTGGTGTTGATTTTCATTGCCCTGGAGATTTCCTCGATCTCCACCTACATTCTTGCCGGCTTCCTGCGCAAATCGGCTTCGAGCAGCGAAGCGTCGCTGAAATATTTTCTGCTGGGTTCGTTTGCCACAGCATTTTTCCTGTATGGCGTGGCGTTGATGTTTGGCGCAACCGGCTCAACAAATATCGACACGATAAGCCACGTACTGCAAGCAGGGCCGGCGCCAATGCTGGTGTTTGCGGCCATGGCGCTGATGTTTGTGGGACTGGGATTCAAAGTTGCGGCAGCTCCTTTCCACGTCTGGACGCCGGATGTATACGAAGGCGCACCCGCGCCTGTGGTCGGCTTCATGTCGACGGCGCCCAAGGCCGCGGCATTTGCCGTTCTGCTGCGGGTGGTGTTCGCGATTAATGCGCCCGGACGATTCTGGTTCTTATGGATTGCGGCGGTGCTGTCGATGACGCTGGGCAATCTCGGGGCGCTGGTGCAGAACAACGTCAAGCGCCTGCTGGCGTATTCTTCGATCGCGCACGCGGGCTACATGCTGGTGGCGTTCGTGGTCACTTCGTCCGATCCATCGGCCTCAGGAATCTCGCCGGTCATGTTTTATATCGCATCGTACGCCGCTATGAATGTGGGAGCCTTTGCCATCGTTGGCCACATCGCAAACGCGGACGAACGCTATGTCACGCTCGACGACTACGAGGGCCTGGGAAGGTCCTCGCCCCTGCTGGCGGCCACTCTCACCATCTTTTTGTTGTCGTTGATTGGCATTCCCATGACGGGCGGCTTCTTCGCCAAGTTTTATGTTTTCCAGTCCTCGTTGAAAGCGAATCTGACATGGTTGACGCTGATCGGGGTCGTCAACGGCGCGGTCGGTGCATATTATTACCTTCGCATCATCGTCGTGATGTATATGCGGGAAACACGCCGGCAGATTCCGGTTCAGCCCGTTCCTCTTGGATTGGGCGCAGCGCTGGCGATCAGCGTGCTGGCCACACTTTACTTGGGCCTGCTGCCTGACCGCGTTTTGCAGGTCGCGCAGCGCTCAGCGCAAGAGCTGATTTCGCCCCAGGCGACGACGCCAAGTTTGGCGCAAACGCCGCCGCTGTCGCGCGCTCAGCAATAATCTCGGGGAAAATCTGAAAAGCGTTTGACAACCATATCGCCGAGCGTGCATCATGTTTCCACTAAACGTTCCAGTCTTCCCTCTCAAAGGAACTGATCTTTACCCGAGGAGTAGAAAAATGTCCGAACTGATTCGCCAGCTGTGGTCCGACGATGCGGGACAAGATATTGCCGAATATGCGGTCATGTTGGCTGTGATCCTGGTTCTGGTGGTGGGGACGGTTCGCCTGATCGGATCGAACGCCAATAATGCATTCTCCAGCGTGGCCAGTTCGCTCCAGTAGTCGAGTATCCGACAGCAATGTATTTTGGTCTCGCCTTGCGCCGAGGTCGCCTTGCGCGAGACCTTCCTCAAGCCGTAGTGCCCTCCTCCAAGTTGAGTGACGAGCGATTATTGGCCCGTGGCCCGCTTCATCGTCATGGCGGGATCGCCGAAGAGGTTGAAGGTGCGGCGCACGTCGGGATCGGCGATGTAGGATTTCGCTTTGACGATGGCTTCGCCCATCGTATTGCCTTTCACTCCGACCGCGTTGCGCACCACCAGGGCATCCAGATCGGTCTGCGGGGGTGCCTGGTTGAGTCCGCTTGAAGCCAGCACGCCGACGGCGCCGCCGTTGGAAGCGAGCATGAGCGTAACGCCCAGCGGCTGCGCATAGACGTCCTGGAAGAATCCATTCAGACAATCCATGATCAGGAACACGGGGAGTTCGGACCCGTTGGTGAGAGTGCCGACCGTGTTTTCGTCGAAAATGTCGGAGCCCGACCACTGTTCTTCGGAGCCGTGGCCGAGATAATTGACCAGCGCCTGGCCGGAGTTGATGGCGGTGATGATGTCGCCGCGCGCCGCGGTGGTGCCCACCATACTGACGAAAACGTCGGTCACCTGCATGTTGGAGGGCAGGCGAGCCTGCACGGTTTGACTATCCTGCGTGAAATTTTCCGTGTCGCTGTTGTCGGCCACCATGAGCGCGTTTGACGTCCAGGGACCGTTGGTCGACTGGGCCTCGTAGGTCGCGATCTTGTCGATCACGGTCGCGGCTTCTGTCAAGGTGCTGACCGGCAGACGTCCGGTGGCAATGGTGGGCATACCGGTGTTGTTGAAATCGGAAAACCAGTCATCGGAGGCGGTCATCAGGCTGGTGGTTTGCACGATGCGAGTCGGGACCAGATCCAGATTGCCGAATCCAAGATAATTTCTGGGATCGAGCGATGCGCGCCCGCTCAGCAGCAGGAACGATGGCGGCGTTTTCCAATTCTGCGTGGCCGACTGCAGGAATTGTTTGATCGCGAAGGGAGTGCGCTCGCCAAAGTTGAATTCGTCGTAGAGATCGATAACGGGTACCACGGCGGAGGACTTCCCTTCGTTGGCGTGCGCCGCGACTAACGGCTGCAACGCGCTGGCGAATTCGCCATAGGTGACCATGGCAATGTCGGCTCCGGGTTGGGCGCTGTGCCAGTGCGAAGGATGATTGGGCCACACTCCGGCAGCGGATGCGATGCGGTCTTGAGCAACGGCAAGAAGCGTGTGGCGCTGAGGCTGGGCGGGATTCGTGGTGGTGAACGGAACCTGCACGGCAACTTCATACTTGCCATTCGCGGCGGTGACTTGCGGGGTCAACTCGACCGGGTTTGCGGGATCGGTGATGTCGAGCACGACGGGCGAAGTGTTGAACCCATCGGCAACGACTTCATCGCCGGCGCGGCCGGTGAACTTCAGATAGCCGGAATCGGCAATGTAGCGGCGCGGATAGGTGATGCGGACGAAGTCAACCAGGCTGGTGTCGTACTCTCCATTCTGCGCCGTGAATGTGACGGTGTTGCTTCCGGGCTGCAAAACTCCGGGCGGAAGGTTGACCGTGAGATTGCCGATCCCCTGGCCGCTGAAGACGACATCGCCCACGGCGGTGCCGTTCACGGTGACCGCAACGTCGTGCGGGTAACCGGTGACGATGCCTTGCAGAGCGACCTCGAGGCGCGGCGACTGCGTGGATGTTTTGTCCAGATGAGGAAGTTCAAGAACCTGGTCCACCGGCGTCGGCGAAACTAGAGCGCCGAAGAAGTTCTCGCCGTTCCAGGTCAGCAACGCCGCGAAATAGGTTGTGTGCTGCTGCAGTTCGACCGTCGTGGAATAGCTTGGAGGCGGCAGATTCGATCCGATCGAGGCGGGTAACTGCGAAATGCGTGCCCCCGGATTTGCTTCGGAGACGAGCCAGTACACGCGGGTGCCCGAATACGGCGTGTCGATGCCGGTTCCGTAAAAAGCGATGGCGGCTTGCGGCCCGAAGCCTCCGGGACCAGGCTCGGCTCCGATGATTTGAATCGGCTGGTCGTTGGCCTCGGCGTATAGATGCAGCGATGCGGGATCTACATTGGCGTTGAGTCCGGCCTTCACGAGTTCGGACTGCGAGACGCGATACCAGCCCTCATGACGAACGTAAATCTTCACCGCCGGGTGCGCGGCAAGATCAAATTGTTTTTTGATTTGTCCCGGAGTCGGGTTGACAGTGTCCGCAACGCTTTCGACGATGTGGCTGTTTTCGGCTCCTGACGCCGGCTGCGCCTTGTTCAACTGGCTCACCATGTAAGTTTCGGCGGCGGTTGCCTCGGCCGATGCGACGCCAGATGCGGCCGCGGCTGAGATCGCCGAGATCGGTCCGTGCAGAGTGCGCTGGCCGTTCACATCGATGTCTTCCAGCCAGTAGGAAGCTGCTGCGACTCCGGCGGTGGGATCGGTCGTTGCATCGGTCGCTGAATCGGTCGTTGCATCGACCCAGGCATAGCTGCGGCCGCTGTGGCGGGGTAGAGCGCCAGTCATCAACAGCGCCGATCCTGCGATCATCGAAGAATTCATGCGCACGCGGGTGCCGTTCAGCTCGCGATAAACGTTGAAACCGAGATTGTGCGCTTCGCCTCCCGTGGTCCATGTGAGCAGGACGCGGGTTGCCCCATTTTTGTCCTTGCCCGAATGCGCGGAGAACGATATCAAACCAATCTTCGTGGGATAGGTGACGGTTTCAGTTTGAGTGGAGGAATTATTGGTGAGATTCGGATCGACCTGGTCGGCAGTCACCGTCGCGGTGTTCGAAATAACGCCGGCAGCGTTGGGCAGAGTGAGAATCGTGACGGTCGCGCTGGCGGCATCCGCCATCGTCCCCAGCAGACAGGTTACCGTTCCGCCAGCTTCCGAGCACGAACCTTGCGTTGTGGTCGAAGACAGGTAGGTCAGGATGGAAGGAAGCGTGTCGGTGACGCTGACCGTCGTGGCCGAAGCCGGGCCATTGTTGGTGACTGTGAGCGTATAAGTGAGCGGCGTTCCTTCAGTGACCGGATTGGGTGTGGCCGTTTTCACGATGGCCATGTCGGCGCTGTTGGCGTTGGCAACAACCACCGTGGCGCTGGCCGTATTTGTGGTGAGGCTGGGAACAATGTTGGTTGCGGTGGCCGTTGCGGTGTCGGTGATGCTGGTTCCCGAAGGTGTGCCCGCATTCACTTGCAACACGAGTGTGAATGCAGCCGCATTGGCGGCGCCGGTCCCCAGACTGCTTCCGTCGTTGCACGTGATACTGCCTGTGCCGCCGACTGCGGGCAGGGTTGGGCAAGTCCAGCCGGAAGGAATGGTGATGGATTGGAATGTGGTGTTGGGCGGAGTGGTCTCGGTGAAACTGGCTGCGGTCGCCGACGCGGGACCGTTGTTGGTCACGGTCTGCGTGTAGGTGACGCGACTGCCGGCGGCCAGCGAAGTTGGAGACGCGACGTTCGTCGTGACCAGATCGGCCTGGCTTGAGGTGGCGACCACGTCGGAGGCGGTTGCAGTGTTGTTGGAAGTGTTTGGATCGCTTACCGCGGAGGTGACGCTGGCAGTTTCTTTGATCGCGGTTCCGGCAGCAGTTCCTGAGTTGACCGTCACCACATAGGTGATGGTTGCGGGAGAACTCGGGGCGAGGGTTGGATCGGAGCAAGTCAGAGTTGCGAGCGTGCAAGCCCATCCTGCTGGTCCTGCCAGCGAGACTGACGTGGTATTGGCGGGCAGGGCTTCGGTGAGAGTAACGCTGGTTGCCGTGCTGGGCCCGGCGTTCGAGACGACTTGCGTATAGGTAATGTTGTTTCCTGCCTGAACCGGAACCGGGTTGGGCGTGTTGGTGACCGAGAGGTCGGCGGAATCGGCTACGTACGTTGTAGCGCTGGCGCTATTGTTGCCGGAATTCGGATCTTGCGTGGTCGAGGTGACCGAGTCGGTTTGGGTGATGACGGTTCCGGCGGCCACGGTATTGTTGACCGTCACGACGAATGTGAAGTTGGCAGTGCCGGCCGTCATCGCCGCAGTGTCGGTGCAAGTCAGGGTCCCGAGTACGCAGGTCCATCCCGACGGGCCGGTTAGAGAAACGGCGGTCGTATTCGCTGGAAGCGTTTCAGTGAACACCGGAGCGTTGGCGGACGCGGGGCCGGCGTTGGTCACGCTTTGCGTATACGTGATGTTGCTGCCGGCAGTCACCGGGCTCGGGTTGGCGGAGTTGGTTGCGCTCAAATCCGCTTCGCTGGCAGAAGTCACACCGATGTTCGAGGTCGCCGTGTTGTTGTTCAGGTTGGTATCGTGCGACGTGGTGGCAACGGAAACCGTGTCGGCGATGATGGTGCCCGCGGTTGCGCTGCCACTGACTGTGTATTTCAGCGTAAACGTGCCCGACCCCGGCGCGACGCTGGCATTGGTGCATTGCGTGGGAAAGTTGGTGCAGGTCCATCCCGTTGTCGCAGCGATGGATGCGAACGTCGTGTTCATGGGCGTGGTTTCGTTGAACGTCGCGGTGCTGCAGTTGCTGGGCCCGGCGTTGGTGACGACCTGCGTATAGGTGAGGGTTGCGCCGGCCGTGACCGGGTTCGGGCTGCCACTATCGGTCACCGATAGATCGCAGGCAACGTTCACTGTCGTGGTCACGCTGGTGCTGTTGTTCGTTGTGTTGGGATCGGATGTGGTCGAAGTCACCGAAGATGCGGCCGTGATAGAACTGGCGGTTACGCTGGAGGGAACATTCAGGACGATATCGATGTCGGCGGAGTTGCCCGAACTGAGATTGGAAGGATCGCTGCAGACCACATTGCCCGTGAGGCCAACGGCAGGCGTAGTGCAGGTCCAGCCCACCGGAGCAGAAACGGATTGGAATGTAGTGTTGGTGGGCGTCGCTTCGGTCAGGCTGACGCCCGCAGCCGCCGCTGGTCCATTGTTGGTGACAGTCTGCGTGTAGGTGATGGTGTTGCCCGCGATGACGATCGGCGTGGCGGCTGTGCTCAGCGCGACGTCGGCTTGCGTGCTGGTTGCTACCACGTCGGTGGCCGTGGCGGAATTCGTACCAAAAGACTGGTTGGAGGCGGTAACTGTCGCGGTATCGGAAATCGTGGTGCCGCTGGCGGTTCCAGAATTCACTGTATAGATGACGGTGAATGTTCCCGAAGTGCCTGCGGCCACACTGGCATCTGTGCATGGATTCGTGGGAAAGCCCGTGCAGGACCATCCTGCCGGCGGCGTAATCGAAACGAAGGTCGTGTTTGCCGGCGTAGCCTCGGAGAACGACCCGTTCGTGGCCGTCAACGATCCGGTATTGGTCACGACTTGCGTGTAGGTGATGTTGTTGCCGCCCTGCACCGGGTTCGGCGATGCGACGTTGGTGACGGAAAGATTCGGTCCGGAGGTTCCTACGACCGTGTTCACGGTCGCGGTGTTGTTCGAGGTATTCGGATCCACATCCGACGATGACACCGAAACGGTTCCGCTGATCACGGTCCCGTTCGCCACGCCGGTGTTGACTTTCACCACCAGCGAAAACGTTCCATTCGCGGTCGCAGCCAGGTTCACGTTATTGCAAACCACGTTGCCAGTGCTGCCGACGGCCGGGGTCTGACAACTCCACCCGGCAGCCGCCACCAGCGAAACCAATGTCGTATTCGCCGGGATGGCCGCGACCAGCGTCGCGTTGTCGGCGGCGCTGGGTCCGTTATTGGTGACCACCTGCGTATAGGTAATGTTGCCGCCGGCGCTGACCGGATTGGGCGAGCCCGAGTCGGTCACGGCCATGTCGGCGCTCGAGATCACAGTCGCGACGTCGGTTCCGGTATCGTTGAGCGGGCTGACATCCCCGCCGCCGCTGACCACTGCCGCATTAGTCACCGTGGCCGGAGCCGACTGCGAGACGTTCGCGTTCACCGTGATCGCGGGATAACTCGCTCCTCCGGCCACCGAATCCGAGCGGGTGCAACTGACCGTCTGATTCGAAGTGGAGCAGGTCCAACCCGTGCCGGTCGCGCTTGTAGGCGTTGCACCCAGAGGCAATGTATCGTTGACGGTGACCAGGCCGGCGGACGCGATCGTGTCCACGTCGGCAACTTGCAGTGTGTAGGTGGCGGCAGTGCCGCGGGTGAAGTTGCCCCCACCGTGACTCTTGGCGATCGCGAGGTCCGGCAGGCGGGTGCAGACCTCCGCAGACTGAAGTCCAGTCACCTGCGACATGGCGTCGTTGACGGCGCTGATTCCAGTCGTGCCGGAGGTCGATCCGTAGGACACTGCAGGAGTGTTCAGCGTAAGGCCATTGGCGCCTCCGGCGACGCTGATGCTGGCCGGCGTTCCGGAAACCAAGACTACGCCGCCACCGCCACCACCGCCGGGGCCGTGGCGCTGCGTGAGGGCGTAAGCTTCGGACTCCCAGGCATTGCCTCCGCTGCCGCCATTGGCTTGCAAGGTCAGTCCGCTCTCGCCGCCGTTGGCGGCCAGCATGACGATGGTGCCGCCTGCACCGCCGCCGCCACCTGCGTCATTCGAGGTGCCGTTATACGAATTCGTTCCGCTGGCGGTGACGGTCGCGGTGCCGCTGAAATTGTAAGCGCGAATGAAGACGACGCCGCCGCCCGCCGAGCCGCTGCTGGCTTGATTGTCACCATCGGAATTGTTGCGTGTGCCCGCGCCTCCGCCACCACCCAGGGTGATGCGATCGATGGTCGCGGGAAATGCAGAACCGCCTTCCCCTCCAACGCTCAGGTTCGTGTCCCAGGAATCGCCGCCAAATCCGCCGGCTCCTCCATTCGCGCCACCGCCGCCGCCCGCGTTTTCATCGTTTCCGTTGGGCGATGCCGTCTGGGGATCTGCATCCGTTCCGCCGCCGCCCGCGTTGGCCGCTGCACCTCGGGCCATGCTGCCATCCACGCCAGCCGTTCCGCTCGGATAGCCTATGGCTGTGGTTGTCTGCAGGAAAGTCTGGTTCGATTCCACCCACATGGGCGTACCCGCGACGCCCTCGCCTTTCGAGGCGTCCCAACCGGCCTCGCCCGTGCTGCCGGATCCTGTGGTGGTCGGTGTGTATGTCGACGGAGAAACCTGAACGTAGTCGGTGTTCAGCCCGCCGCCGCCGCTCATCTGCAAGCCCGCAGCGCCGCGGAAGCCCAGTCCGTTAACTGAAACGGTCGCGGTCCCCAGGGTCAACTGCCCCGCAACATCAAGCGCGAGAATTCCTCCCGTCGATCCATTCCAGGCCTCTGCCGTGAGCCCGCTGCTGAGCGTGGCTGAGGAATACTCGGGCACCAGAACAACTTGATACGTGCTCGCTCCCTTGGTAGCCGAAGCGGCCGCGGCGTTATAACCGAAAACCAGGCCGCCGCCCGTACCTGCTCCCAGGATGGGCACGGAGCCGTTGCTGATCGGTCCGGTGGCCGTTACGTATTCGTAATTACCGGAGTTATTGATCGCCGTGAAGCCTGTGCCGGTATAGCCGTTGCCGTAAGCAACCGTGTTCGAGGTGCTGATGCTCGCGTCCTGCATCTGAATGACGAGCAGTTCGGTCCCGGCGGCAATCGTGCCGCTGCCGTTGGCGGTGCCCAGAGGAATGGAGATTGCGCCCGCCGTTACGGACGCCGCACCGGGATAATACGTGTTCACCACTCCGGTCAACGTTCCGCCTGCACTCAATGAACTGATTCCGCACACCACGCTCACGACCGGCGCGAGCGCGACGTAAGTATCATTCCCGGTGTTGGGATCGGGCGGAGTGCCTGAGTCGGTGACGGTCGCGGTGTTGGGATAGAATCCCGCGGCGGTGGTCGCTACTTTCACCGCAACCGTAGCGGTGGCCCCGCTGGCGAAGGGCGTAGGCAGAGTGCAACTGATCGTAGTGGAGGTCGTGCAGGTCGTTCCGGAACTGGGGGTCACCGAAACCAGCGACAAACCAGTGGATGCAAAGGTATCAGTGAGGGTAACGTTGTTAGCCGCCGAAGGACCGTTGTTGGAGATGGTGATGTTGTAGGTAGAATTTTGACCTAGCGCTACGGCACTGACGCTGGTGGTGACGCCGATATCGGCGCCGGAAGGATTGATGGAGATTGCTCCGAGCGACCAGTTTGAGTTGCCGCTAAAGGTCTCGGAGATGGGAACGCTGGGCGCTCCCGTCCGTGTGCTGCCCACGGCCCGAACGTCCGTACCAGAACCGTCGTTGCCGCTGGTCAAGTTCCACACCTGCACCTGCGGCCCCGAAACGGTTACGGTTCGATTGCTTCCGATGGCCAGCGTGTCAAGAATCATGCCGTTCACCGCGCTGGGCACATCTTCCTGAGAATTCGCCGCATTTGCTCCGTCCGCCGCCGTGAACGTCCCCAGCGGAACCGTCTGATCCACTCCGGTGAACGTAGTGACTCCGGCAGCCACGCCTTCCGTGACAAAATTTGCCAGGGTAAACGTCACCACCACGTTCGCCGAACCCGTTGCGGGCGACAGCAGATACCACTGTTCCACCCGGCGTGTGTTGCCGGCGTCATTGTGCGCGCCGATAAATGTCAGCGCCGTTCCGTTCCAGGTGATGCCGGAAACTGTGGTTGAACTCCCATTGTTGATGTTGATGGAAACTCCCACGATCATCAGGCGGTTGGCGCCCGAGGTGGTGTGCGCGATGGTCAGAGTAGAGCCGAAGCCGCCGGCCAATTCTGCAGAGCCAGAAGTCGTGGTATCTACGGCGACTTGAGCGCGCAGAGCATTCGCAGAGAAGACCAGCGCGGCGAGAATCGGCAGAAAGAGAGCAGCGTGCTTTGCGGCGCCCTTACGCAGAATTGTCGATGTCACTTTGCCTGTGAGATATTGCGCGCGCGCTGCGCAACGCAGCGCCCATCCGCTCACACTCTGAAACCTGGCTCGCACCAATGTTTTCCCTACCCGCACTTCCTTGGCCCGGGCGAGGCCCAGAATTTCCACTCCCCTGAGAACCGGATCGTCTTGCTCTCCGCAATCGCCGCGGGTGATGAACACGTCGTGGGCAGCGTCTGCCATCACGATCCGGTGAAGCCGAAGGCCAAAATTAGATTTTGATAAGACGATATCGTCCTTTCGTAATTTGCTCACGATTACGGGAGTAACCTCGACAAACTCCTGGTCACGAATTGCGGGAGACATGCTGGCGCCCTGCGCCTGAAAGCGCACGCTCAGGCCTTGCGATAAAAGTTCGCGGAGGACTTGTTCGAACCGTTGGGAGTCGGCTCGGGGCTCAGGCATTGGCGTCAGTCGCGCAAGTGGAGAATCGTGTCGACGGCGGGCATGTCGGGCTCGAAAGAAAAACGGTAAACGGGAACGGAAGCCACCAGTTCTTCGAGAAACGTCAGCGCCGACTCGACGTATTCGTGGCGATGAAACGGAACAAAGCTCCGCGCGAATAGCTCGGCAACCGCTTGGCTTGGAGAAAGAAGCTTCAGGACATTGCCGTGCCCGTGCTCAAGAATGACGATGCGGGTGAGCGCCGCGCTGTTGGGAGAGGCGTACATCGCTTCTCCATGCCACGGCGTGCCATACATCCTCATGCCGTTGCGGCAGGATACGTCGCTGCGCACAATGATGCGATCGTCGCTCAGCACTTCGACTTCCTCGCGCGAAGTCCAGAGGCGAGTGGTTGTGCTCTTCCCCGCCCCGGAGTGTCCGACGAACAGATTAGCTGCGCCACTGGCGTGGACAATTCCGGCCCCGTGCAGCTCGATCGCCTTCTCCTGCGTGAGGCGGTGCATGATGAGAAGTTCGTCGAGGGGATACCCGAGTGGTTCGATCACCTGGGGATACATAGAAAAGTATCGCTCGCTCATCTGCAGCGTAGCGTTGGAAAAATTTAGATCAACAGACAGTCGCCGATTTAACCACCCCGAGGACACGGGATTTCCAAAATCAAATTGGAATCCACCCTCATCCTGGTATAAATGCCATGTCGTGCCGGAATCGAAGAGCTTTCGTCCCTGTGTCCTTGGGATCTCCTGAACCCAAGCGATTTTGATATCAATGCACCCAGCGACAGACTCATTGCTTTGAAAGGGACGGTGCGCTGCGTCAAGAACGAGATCAAAGCTGCGGTCTCCAAAAACCCGCACGCACACTCCACCTACGCAAAATTCTCCGAGATAGGTGCTGAATCCAACACTTGACTCCAAAACTGCCTGGTCAGGAGCACACGCCAAAACAACCCCCAATCGCTCCGCATCGATCTATTTGAAATCACGATCCGGCCGAATTCGCGCATTGCCCAAAGCCCATAAAATTACAGGAAGAACCGAGTTGGCCGCCCGAGTTCAATGTCTTGCAATGCCCCAAAACAGCCTCCTCCGGGCGGAGACTGATCACGGTGAGCTGAGGCGACTGATAACGTTTTTCTTCCGCTGACTGCTCGTAATCCACTCGCCCTCCAGGTGTCGCCGAATCAGCGACTGCCGCAACTTCCACAGTGCCCCGTCGGCACCCTTGTTTCATTAAGAATTGGAAGAACCGAATGGGGCTCTGACCAACTCTCGACGTCTAACTCCTTACTCCGAATTCGCTGTGACGACTTCATTAGCCCTTCATGCTGACTTCCACCAAGACAGAACTCACACTTGCCGTGCGGTGGCACGTCCGCTTCAACCACCGCAGCTCTCAGGTGCGCGACGTGACAGAGAAATTCGACCGGACTTTCCTTGTCTCCGTTCTCCAGTTCCCCATTCGCGGGACACATTCCACAAAGCGATTGAATTCCGCACTCAACGCATTTGGTTAGTCGCGTTCGCTTGGTGCTTCGGACTTCACGGAGGGAGCGTTCCCATACCTGTCTAAGTCCTGATCGCCGGACCTCAAACTTATCCTGCTGCGACATAATGCAAATGCTCATCTCTCCGTCTGGATTGATGGCAAAGGAACCATGTCCGCCTCCGCAATAGTAAATACCGTCATTCAGGGTCGCACGGCGCGGCTTATGAGCTTCCTCCTCGGCCAACCTGCGGTACTCGATCATTCCGTACGGAGCGTTCATATCCAGCGCAACCACTTCTTCCGGCGTAAGCCTCACGGCCAACGGACTCTGCGAGCAGTCGATGCGGGGGTTGATCTGGCCGTCCATCTTGAATTCCACGCCCAGTTCTTCTTCCGCGAACCGGCGCATGGCGACGACTTCGTGCTTGTTGATGCTGGTTGCGACCGTCTTCAGTTTCAGCGGCAGCTTTCTTTCCTTCAGCAGGCGGATGCCGCGCAGGCAGCGATCGTACGAGCCCGGAATCATGGTCAGGGCTTCGTAGGTTTCGCGCGTACGGCCATAGAGCGTGATTTCGATGGCGAACGGCGGCCACTCGACCAGATAGTCGGCGATGGATTCGCTGATCAGAATTCCGTTGGTGAACAGCGTGATCAGGAAACCTTTTTTCTTGGCGTAGGTGTAGATTTCGAGGAAGTCTTTGCGGGCGAAAATTTCTCCGCCGGTGTAGAGAATCCAGAAACAACCCATCTCGACCAGTTCGTCGAGCACGCGGAAGTGTTCTTCCTTGGTCAGTTCGCGGCGGCGGGCTTCCAGGTCGCCCATGGGAAGGTTGTTGTAGCAGTGCAGGCACTCGAGCGGGCAGCGCCGCGTGACTTCAATCGAAACCTGCAGAGGAACGCGCTGACCAGCCTGGCGCTGATGCAAGTCGGCGCTGAATTGACCGTAGCTAACCTGCTCCAATGCCTCTCCTCTTTGGCTGGTTTTTTAATGCTGCATCGGAAAGCGGCGGACGCGATTTTCACCTGCGCATCCGCCGCTTGCCAGTCCTTCCCGCCCCACTGGTCGCCGATTCAATCGCCGGTCAAGGCCATCGCCATCGATGCGGGAGCCTGAACCTGGGGAATCTCGACCAGACCAACTGCCTTCATTTCTCCAACAAATTCGCTGACGTCTTGTTCCGCCTGCGCTGGATCGACTTCGTAGGCCCGCACCACCGCCGCGGCAATTTCCTCAAGCGTTCGCGGCGTCTCCAGCAACTTCCAGATCAAAGTGCCCGTACCGTTGAAGCTGTAGATCGACGCCAGATCTCCGACTTTGGCGCGTACCGGAACGATCAAGGTTTCGCCCGCGACCACGCGCGCCACCACCGACTGCGAACGAACCAGAATCTGTTTTTTCCACTCAGTTGCCAAGGTGCGCTCCTTATTTTGCCGAACGCGGCATGCGGTACTCGACTCCTGTCGGTCGCCGCAAGATCGAAACCCGCGGGCTTTCGTCCCAATTTGAGATTACGCCATACACCCCCCGTCCCAGCAATCGATCTTTGGCCCTAGGTATTGACTTGGTTATCATCCCAAATGGTTCTCAACCGGCTGCAAAATGGCGGGTTCCGGTTGACTGCTCCCGATCATCCCGAACTCAGGCCAGATATCTGTTATGAAGAGGGTAACGCCCTGTACCGAGACCTCTTCCCTGCTTTTTCTGTGGACAACCGAAATGAAACGCTATAAAAAGAAATGGCCCTCGCGCAGCCGACGGCCATGTCATCGACAACTCCCGTGCTCAACGAAGAACGGCGCCGCGCCATCCTCGATCTGTTAACCCGGCAGGGACGGGTTCTGGTCACAGAACTTTCCCGGCAGTTCAAAACTTCGCAAGTTACGATTCGCAAAGATCTGGAAATTCTGCACGCGCACGGCATGGTGCATCGCACGCACGGAGGCGCGCTGCCGTCGCGCGAAGGAGCGCTGGAAGATCCTACGCTGCGCGAAAAAGAGAAGCTGCATCATCAGGAGAAGCTGAGGATTGCCGAACATGCCGCACAAAAGGTGAAGGAAGGGCAGGTGCTGATTCTCGATTCCGGCACCACCACCACGGCGATCGCCCGCGCCCTGCGCAATTTTCAAAATCTCACGATCATCACCAACGCGGTGAACATCGCTGCGGAACTTTCCGGAACGGCCGTGGAAGTGATCCTGACCGGCGGCACCCTGCGCAAGAATTCGTTCTCTCTGGTCGGCCCCATCGCCGAGGAGACGCTGCGCCGGCTGAGCGCCGACATTTTGTTTCTCGGTGTCGACGGCTTCGACGTTCACTTCGGGTTGAGCACCCCGAATCTGCTGGAAGCGAAAGTCAACCGCGTGATGGTGGAGGTCGCGAAGAAAACCGTGGCGGTTTGCGACTCCAGCAAGTTTGGACGGCGCAGTCTTTCGCTGATCACGGCGCTGACGGCAGTTCATGAAGTCATCACCGATCGCGGCGTCCAAAAATCCGACCTGCGCGCGCTGAAGCAGGTGGGGATCGAGGTAACGGTGGTGTAAGTCGGCATTTGCGAATTTTCGATTTTCGATTTTCGATTGAAGAGATGAGCCCGTAAGAAGTCGGCTGGAAATCAAAGTTTAGAAATTGGCAATCGCAAATCGGCAATCGAAAATCCCTATGCCTCGTTTCGACGTTACTATTTCTGGAGAACTAAACCTCGATCTCATCCTCTACGGTCTGCCGGAAGAACTTCCGCCGGAGCGCGAACTGCTGGCTGACCGCATGATGCTGACGCTGGGAGGATCTTCGGCAATCGTGGCGCACAATCTCGCGGCGCTCGGCAGCCGCGTAGGATTTCAATCGCGGATCGGCGACGACCCGCTGGGCCAGATCGCGCTCGATCGCATGAAGCGGGGAGGCGTGGATGTCTCGCTGGTGCGGCAGATTCCGCGCGCGACGACGACCGGACTTAGCGTGATTCTGCATCACGACGCGTGGCGCAGCATTCTTACTTATTCGGGAACAATCGCCGAATTGAGCTGGGACGACCTCGACCTCGACTATCTCGCCGACTCTCGCCACTTTCATTTGTCTTCGTACTACCTGCAGCAAGGCCTGCGCCCGCGCGTGGTTGAACTGTTTCAATTTCTGAAATCGAAAGGACTTTCGCTTTCGATGGATACCAATGACGATCCCGACGATCGCTGGCAAGGCGGGCTGCACGAGGTCTTGCGGTATGTGGATGTTTTCTTGCCCAACGAGCGCGAGGCATGCAAAGTTGCCGGAACCGACGACCTGGAAGCCGCTGTGGGCAAGCTTTCTGAACTCGTTCCGCTGATTGTGGTGAAACTGGGTGCGAAGGGAGCGATGGCGCAGCGCGGCAAGGAGCGCACGCTGAGCCCTCCTCAAAACGTCGAAGTCGTGGACGCAGTCGGTGCCGGAGACAGCTTCGACGCCGGATTCCTGCATCAGTATTTACGCGGAGCCGATTTGCCCGCATGCCTGGCCAGCGGAAACCGTGCTGGCGCACTCTCAGTCACCCGCCCCGGTGGCACCGAAGCCTTCCGGGATGTTGCCCATCGAGAGCACTTTCTGCGCCAGACTTAGAGGGTTCGCGTGGCAACAACAGCCCTCGGCATCGGGCATCGAGAAACGTTTCTTCGCAACTTTCGCATCGCGCTCGTGTTTGCATCGCCAGAATCACCCCGCCGCAATCCGGGATCCCAGGCACTGGTGTTTATGCGACCAACTCTCGTTTTGAAAATCCCGGGCCTCATTACAGCCCTTCTTCTTGCAGGCGGTTGTGGAGGGTCAAGCTCCTCGACCACCAGCGGCACGACTTCATCCACCACGAATCCCGTCTTTGCCTGTTCGGCTGGCCAGGACGACATGATGACCTACTTCGCCATGAGCATGCAACTGCGCCAAGAGCAGTTCATGAGCGGCCAGCCTAACCCCATTTACACCGAAGTTTTCCCCAACCTGGATTTCGCTTCCAGCGGGTATTGGTTCTGGCTGAAGAGCGCGGACGCTCACGGATTTGACGTAAAGGCGTTTGACCCGGACTACATCTACATTCGAACTACAGAACTCGATTGGGACGATAACACCACGTTTAAGCGCTTCGTTCAGGACCTGCCCATTGCCGCTCGCTGCGTTGGCTCGGCATCGGCCGGCCCCGATATCCCGGTGGCCGATACCACCTTCCAATATTTTTCCGCGTGCGCTCCCTACCAATCGAGCCAGCTGGGGACGGCCCTTAACAGTCTTGACGCTCCAGTGGCGATGGACACCGGAGGAAACCCTGAGAGCCTTTTGACGCGGGTCCTTCATTATCGCTACAACTGCGATAGCGCATATCAAAACTGCGTGAACGAAGAACAGTTCTTCCTGGGAAGCGGCTATGGACTGTGGCAATGGAAGCACTATCAGAACGGAACGCTGGTGACTTCTTCAATCATGAACAATATTGAGAGCGGCTCGCCGACGGCGTCTTTGCCGTGTCCACAAAGCTATAACCCCCAGAGCTCTAACTAAGAGCAAAAGCGATTGGCGCCCTCAATATAATTACTGCATGCTCACTTCCAACAATAAGTGCTCCTTGAACTCCGCCTTCAGCCTGGGACTCTTCCCTGATGCCGCCTGAATTGTTCCCAAATCCTTCCCTTCCACATAATCCACCACGCGATACGCCCCCGGCTTTAACCCGCGGAGTTCGATTTCTCCTTTGAATGCAGCCGTGTTGGAAGGCGCGAAGAAGGCGTAGTACATCTTGCCGTCTTTCTCGATCGCGTAGCCCTCGGGCACGTCGTAGCCATACGTGTAAAGGTCGCGGAACTCGCCCTTCGAGAGCATCTTTTCGTTGTAGAGCGCAATCCATTTCTTCCAGTGGGCTTCTTTTTCCGAGGTCAGGTTCACGGGCTGGTAATGCGGGCCGAGATCGGGCCAAACGAACTTCGTGCCCGGCACGCCGCCGGTTCCGAGCGTGGACGCGAAGTCGGTGCCGTGCTCGCTCCAGTTGCCGCCGCCGATCGGCGTCATCGCCGAAAGTTCGACGTGATCGCCGTAGACCGCGGCTTCGGGACCGAGCAAAGCTTTGTACATCTTGATGCGGCGGCGCACCTGCACTGCGCCCACGGGATCGGCCGTCACTGCCTGATCGATGAACGGCAGCCAGGCCAGCGACGGCGGCGTGCCGCACGGGCAGGCCTGGGTCACGCTCTGCGGCTTTATGGAACGACTCGTCTCGAAAATCGTCTTGTAGACCTCGCCCATTGCCCGCACGGACTCCTCCGGCGACTTGTGGTGGTGTGCCGGGTTATAGCACGCCGGGACGCTGTAGATATTGTCCAGCTTCAAGCCGTCGAATCCCCAGTCGCGTATGAATTTCTGGGTGAGTTGCTTGTAGTAGGCCTGCACCTCGGGCAGCGACGGATCCAGCGCGGCAAGGTTTCGCGTGATGCGCGCGTGTTTGCCGTCTTTGTCGAGAATCAGCCAGTCGGGATGATCGCGCACCACTTGCGACACAACGTAGGTGTGCGAATCGTACTTTCCTTGCCCATCTTCCACCGCCAGCGGAAGCCACCACAATTGCGCCAGCATTCCCTGCTTGTGAAACTCGTCCACCATCTTCTTGATGGAATCGCCGGGAAACGTATCCGCGCGCGGATTCCAATCGCCGTAAGTGTCGAACCAGCGGTCGTCGAGCGTGGCCCACTTGATGCCGAGTTCCTTCAGTTTGGGCACCGTGCCCAGCATGAGCGCCGGAGTCACATTGAACTCATATCCCCAGCCGCACCAACTGACGTTGTAGGCTTCGCTCGAAGGCTTTGGGATTTGCCATCCTTCTTTTTGCAGCACGCTCGACCACAGGCGCAGCGGCTCATAGAAATCGCCGCTGTAGACAGCAAGAAAACTGCGCGGAGCAGAGTACGTTTCTCCTGGCTTGAGCACCGCGTGCGCCGGAATCGTGATCCCAGCCTGTACTCGCCCGTCCGTTGCAACCTTGACGGGAATCGCCAGCGTCCAGGGCAGCGTTTCGACGTGACCGATGGTTTCGCCGACGGACGCGGTCCAGAACGCAACCACCGGAATGCCGCCCCCGTACCCGCCCTTCACCATCTCACCCATGGCGTTGGGTTGTGACGAAGTACGGGTAAGTTTTTGCACGTCATCTTTGCCCCAGTCGTAGCTCGATCCCTGAAACGACCACATCTGATAGGGCGCTGACTTGGCTTCGTGATTGTTGAAGCGATGTTCTTGTAAGTGCAGCTCATCGATTTTGAAATCGGTGGTGCCGATGTTCTTATAGGCAACACTGACGAGAGTCAGGTTGGGGAAATCGTCATACGCTTCGATCACGGTCATGCGTTCGACTGCGATCCCCGACGGAGCCAGAGGGACGGCGGGAATTTCCACGCGCTTGCCGCGGCCGAGCTTTCCCATAGCTTCAAGTACCTGCGCCCTGCCGAAGTCCGGCGTGAATTGCAGTGGCTTGCCTTCGTACACAATCGAATCGCTGGCCTGGTTGGCATCGTCGAGTGTAAGCCGCTGCCCCTGCTTGAGCAGCACAGCCTGCATGGCGCCAGAGGGAAGAACCTGAAATTCCGCCGTGCTCGTCGTGATGACGACTGGCCCGCCGTCCAGCACTTGCACCTTGATGTCCGAGGGGCGCGATGGCGTCGGCTTCGGCGCGCGCGATGAGGGTCTGGTACAACCGGCAGCGGTCAGAATCGCGGCCAAGGCGACTACTAGAATTGTTGTGCACCGCTCAGGCTGGGAGGTTTTATAGCGGATGCGGATCATAGTTTCCTTTCGCAAGCCCTTCAGTATAGCGAAAGAATACGCAATCGTTCGTACGAGATCGTAATAGCTCGTAGCAGCTGGCTGCCGTGGCGTTAATGCTAGCGAATCTCCGCCAGTGAGTGTTCCAGCGCCCCGCCCTTGGGAACGGGCATCGCGCCGGCCTCGCTGGCGACCCAGGCTCCCATCCGATTCGCCACTTCATTCATCAATTCCAGCGACGCGCCGTGCAGATATTCGTGAATCAGCCCGGCGGTGAAAGCGTCTCCCGATCCCACCGTATCCGCGACACGAACCTTGAATCCAGGGTGTTCGTTAAATTGAAGACGTTCGTTGACCTTCGCGCACTGCACCAGCAAACTTCCGCGGCAGCCGCGGGTCACGCATACAATTTCCAGATTGTGCTCGCGTATCAAGCGCTGCGCCGAAGAGATTTCGTCCTCATGCGGAAATCCGGCCAGACTCATGATTTTGGGCAGTTCTTCGTCGTTGAGCTTGACGATGTCGGCCTGCCGCATCGAATCGGAAAGAATTTCGGGTGAGTAGAAAGACTGCCGCAGGTTCACATCGAAAACCTTCAGCGTTTTCGGCGACGCGGCGCGAAGAAAACGGCCGATCGCCACGCGGCTGCCTTCCGACCGTTGCGCCAGCGATCCGAAACAGACAGCGTCGGCGGTCTCGGCAAGGTGCTGCCAATCCAGATTCCATTCCAGAAAATCCCACGCCACGGGCCGGGCAATCTCATAATGTCCCTGACCCTTGTTGTCGAGTTCCACGTTCACCGTACCGGTGGGGTGATCTCGATCGGTCTGCACGTGGTCGATGTTGAGCCCGAGTTCCTCCATACGGCGCAACGCTTCCAGCCCGCCAGCATCTTCGCCGATGCGGCTGGCAACGATGCCCTCGTCGCCCATCAGCGTCGTAATGTAGGCGAAGTTGGCGGGCGCGCCGCCCAAGCAAGCGCGTCCCGGCAGCAGGTCCCACAGCACTTCGCCCAGCCCCACGATTTTCTTTTTCATGTTCCGATGTTTACGGTTGCGACCTTCACGCTTTAATGCCGGCGGCGTGATGGCTCGCGCGGTTTCGACGAAGCCTTGTTCAACAAATCCCGGTGCAGCAAATTTCGGTGCAACAAATCCCGGTTCAATAAATCCCGCCGCCCGCCTGCGTGCTCACGATCTTTCCCATCTCGACTGACAGCGAATATGCCGTGCCGCCATCGCCGGTCCACGAAGCAAGATCAAAATGTGCACCAGCCGGCACGCGATACACATCGATCCCGCGAAACATCAGCGGAACATCTTTTTCGCATGTCTCCGGTGTACGCGTAGGCCTCAAGAAATACGCGCCTTTGCCCGATCCCACCACGGTCGCTTTGCCGTCGGCCTCAACCAGCACCGCCGACTTTTCATCGATGGCGATTTCTCGCGGAGACCGGCTCCATCCATCCTTCATCAGCCGAGCCAGGAATACCAGGGATCGGCCCATACGATCGCGCTTCGCAAAATGCGAATCGGTAATCACGCTGTCTAAATGCGGAATCTCCAGGAAATCCCGCACCAGCGTCACGCGCTCAAAGTAAGGATTCTGCAACACTTGGCCCGAAGCGAGGTCGGCGTCGTCGGGCTTATCTTTCATGCAGCCGTAGACAAATTCGCCCTCCACCGCCAAGCCTGCGCTGGCGCCGCCGATGGGCTTGCCTGCCGCAATTCCCTCGTTGATCGCCTTTTCCACCGGAGTTCCCTGCCAGCCGCGCACGTAGTTCGATTGATCGCCGCCCGCAATAAAAACCACTTCGGCCTTGCGAATGATCTCCGCAACTGCTGGCTCCTCAGCCGCGGGGCGGTCAGGAATGATCAGCGTCGCAACAGAATTCGCCTTGCACAAGCCGTTCACGTAGGAGTTGTACGCGTCATCGCCGCGCGCCCGCAGAATCAGAAAGTCTCCGACATTGCCCTTGTTGCACAGCCAGCGAAAGGCTTCATCCAGATCGCTGCCGCCGCCCATCATCGCAATGCCGAACGTGGGCTTGGTCTGCAGGTCGTCCTTATTGCCCAGGCGAAAATAGTTATAGGACTGCGCCGAGGCCAATTTCGCAGCGCTCACAAGAACCAGAATCGACAACGATCGCAAGATGCGATTCATGGCTTTAGGCTTCGGTGAAATGAAGGTTTGCTTTGCAGTCACTCTAATGACCGGGCGCCGCGTAGGGAACGTTCACCGAACCCAGCCTTCCGGTCGGCCCGTCGCGCACCACCAGCCGGATTCGGGCCGTCCCCGGATTGGGCGCAAACTGAATCATGTGTTGAATGCTGGGAGGTCCATTGGCAAGGTCTTTCGCGCTGACTTCCTGGCTCACGTGGTCCTGCATGTATTGCAGCGGCTTGCCCGTGGGGTCAAGCGCGCACACCGCCAGGTCGAGTCGCGCCACGCGGCTTCCGCTATTCACATCGGGAGCAGCCAGCGTGAGCATCTTGGAATCGATGGCCATAAAAAACTTCGCCTGGCCCGGCTGATCACCCGCGTACGCCTTCGACACAATCAGGATCGATGTAGCAGTGAGCAAGTCGGCGCAGGCAGCTTGTTCCAGTTGTGGATCATTTCCTTTCTCGCTCTTGGCCTTGCTCTTTTCCTCTGGCTTTCCGACAGATCCTTCCACGCTCGCGTAATAGCCCTCGCGGTAAGAAAGCTGCACCCCGGGCCGGTCGGTCTTGACCACAATCCGATGAAACTCCCCATGCCAGTCGGCGGTGTCGGGATAATAGGCGAGTTCGTAGTAGGTAGATCCTTCCGTCACTGCGGTCTTTACGCAATCGGCCAGGTCGTTGTTGTTGATGCAGATCTTTCCCCCCGTCTGCTCCGCGACCTGCTCCATCGATTCCTGGGATGAGAAGCGGGCCTCGTTCTCGCGATTGAGCGTGTTCTTGACCGAGGTGTTCACCTGCGATCCATAGGTGCTGCTGCGGGCCGGGCCGGAAGCCCCGAAGTACGCTTGGGTCTGCACCCCGGCCGGGTTCACCGGATACACCGCGATCTTGGCGTCGGCCAGCGCATTGGTGACCTCGGCAACCTCGCTGCTGTAGTTGCGGTTTCCCGCAAATGACAGCGTGTGCTGCGCGGTTGGGTCGGGCGCGATGGTGATCGGAAACGACGACGAAATCCAGATCAGGTTCTTGCGCCCGCTGTAGCCGCTCAGATGGCGGGCAATGGCGCGCAGCGCGTCGAGTGTGGTCGCCACGCGGGTGTCGATGGTGGCGGAAACGTTCTCCTTTTCGAACCGTTCCATGGCCTCGATTTGCAGTTCGCCGCCCGGCGGTCCCGAAGGACCCGTCGCAGCGCCGCCGCGGGAAGCCCCGCCAGGTGCGATCGCCTGGCCGGGAGGGGCTTCGTCGCCCGCCGCACCGAACATCTCTTCGGTCATCTGCGAGATGCTCGTGGGATCGTCGCGCGCATCGACCGCGCCCATGGCAGCGCTGTCGAGGGAAAAGGCCTTCTGAGCGGCCGCCCGCAGCAGCGCCGGATCGCGGGTGAAACCCTGCACCAACTGCAAGCGGTTCCCAAGCAGAAATACAGCCGTCGGGGTATCGGACGGAATCGACTCCAGCATCTTGACCATCTGCCGGCGCGCCTGCATGCTGTCTTCAACATTGGTATTCAGTCCATCGACCAGCAAAACCGTCGGCGGAACCGGCAGATGGTCCATGGCAATCAGATTGGTGTAAACACCGGCTGGAATCTTCGGGGCCGCCTTGGCCGCTTCTCTGGCTTTGGCTTGCGTCATGAAATCGAATTGCGCGATGTGCTCTTCTTGTTGCCCTTTCTTGCCCACGATCTGTTCGAACACCTGAAAATCTTTGGCGGTGAGATCGGGAACAATCTGCCCATGCCGATCAGTCGCCACAATGTCGACGGTCACGACGTTGGTGGACGCGCGAAACGTGGGGACCGCTTGCGAGCTAGCCGGCGGCTGCTTCTGATTCGACGAGGCGGCCGCCCCCGGCTTGGCTTCTTGCCCGTTCAATTGGGGTTGGTAGGGAGTGGCGAGAGCCAACACAAAGAGCACGAGCGCGACCAGACGTGGGCAAAACCGCAACAGCATGGGATCCTCGTTAATGATTCCTATCGGAGCAGGGGCGTGCAGTTGGAACTATACAATATCGATTTGGCAGAGGAAAATGCCGCGCCGTACTTATGTGGGGCGGACGCAGCTTGTCCTGAGCTTGCCGAAGGGGTCCACCCGCAATGCGAAGCGAGCGGGGATCGGTTAGATCTTAGGCCACGTCGGCATTACGAAGCTGGGTCCAGGTTGCGGCTGACTGTTCGGTTCCCTATCATTTTGCCCATGCGCGGTTTCTCGTGGAAGAGCCTGGCGTTAGGGACTGTCTTGCTCTCGTGTCTGGCTGCATCCGCCATTGCACAAAATAGAGCAAGCCCGTCCGCCGCAGACCCGATGCGATCGCACTATGAAGCGGCGAATCGATTCCTGAGCGCGGGCGATCAGCAGAAAGCCGGCGTCGAGTACCGGGCGTTCCTTGCCGAGGCCCTGCATCGAGTCGCCAACGCAGAAGCGCAAACCGAGCGTATTGACGCCGCCATCCCCATCTTTGAAAACGCTGTGGACTTCGCACCGGCCGACAACGATCTAAAGCTAGACTTTGCATCCGCGCTGCTGGACGCGGAACATTCAGCGCAGGCCAAGGATTTGGCCGCGGAAGCTGTGGGCTCGGACCCGCACAATGCGCGCGCCCGCTTTCTGCTCGGGCGCATTCTCTACAATCTCGAAGACTACCAGCAAGCGAAGCCGCAGCTTGAAGCCGCGGTGGCGTTGAATCCGGATTTCCAAACCGGTTATTTGCTCGGCAAGACCTATTTGTTGCTGCACGACCAGAACAATGCGCGCCGGCTGTTCGACGAAATGACCGCCGGGCTCGGAGATACCGCGCTGCTCCACACGTATTTCGGCCGCGCGTATAGCCTGATGGACTATCCCGAACCGGCGATCGAGGAATTTCGCAAGGCCGCAGCCCGAGACAGTCATGCCCGAAACGTTCACTACTATTGGGCGATGGCTTACCTGCGTCACGATGAGACTGTCGGCTATGACAAGGCCATTCCGGAGTTTCAAGCCGAGCTCGCAATCAATCCCGGCGACGTGCGATGCCACTACATGCTGGGCTACATCGCGCTCAAACAGCGCCGCTTCGCCGACGCCGAGCAGGAGTTGATGCAGGCTGCGGCCCTGCAGCCAAACGATCTCAACACCATCCTGTGTCTGGCCGAGACATACATGGGCGAGAACCGCGCCGCGGAAGCCGAATCTGCGTTGCGCAAGGCCATCGCACTTGCCGGAGAAGGCGCGGGAAACAACGCCGCAAACAACGGCGACGGGCGCCGTCAGGCGGGCCGTGCTCATTACCTGCTGGGAAGGTTGCTGATGAAAGCCGGACGAACGGAAGAGGCGAAGCAGCAACTGCATCTTGCAGCGGAAACCGGGGCTGACAACGCGAATGGCGGGCGCGCGAGCGAAGCACGCGCGGGGGAAGCAGGACACGCCGAAGCAGGCCAGGGGGAAGCAAGCCAGGGCGAGCCAAGAATGATCAGCTCAAGCAGTCTGGTGCAACAGGAATCACGCGAGCGCTCCGATTCCAGCACCGCCGCCTCGCCCCAGGAACGGATGCGAGCCGATCAGTTCAGGAATGAACTGGCGCCGCTCATCGCCGAAGGCTACAACGACCTGGGCGCACTCGCGGCCACTAATCGCGATTTCAAAACAGCGGTGAGTATGTTCGAGCAGGTCCAGTCGTGGAATCCGGCGATGGAAGGACTGGATCGAAATCTTGGCATGGCCGCGTTCTACGCCGGAGAGTTTGACAAAGCCGAGCCTGCGCTTAAGCAATATCTGGCGGCTCATCCCGATGACACCGCGGTCCGGTCCGCGCTAAACGAAGCCGAGGGCGCCCAGAAGCGAACGCCAGGCACGACGCCTCGACCGAACTAAGTCTCGACCGAACCGAGTCCGCCCTCATTTCCCTGACGGCTGTTTGCCCGAGTCGGCCGTAAACGCAGTTTTCTGCGTGACGCCGTGATCCTCAACAATCGTGTAAATAAAATCCGCAGGCAAGTCATGGATCGTCTCCTTCTTGCCGCTGGGCCAGGCGATTTCCACCGTTTTCATCGTCGTGTTTTCCGCCAGCCCAAAGTGCAAACGCAAATCGTTTTGCGAGCAATAGCTGGAACCACCCCGGACTTCGTTGAACTGAACCAGTGCGCCCGCCGTTACGGTCACACGCGCGCCAATCGCAGCCTTGTTGCTCTTGGTTCCTATCAGATGGAACAGGACGGCATGATTCGCCGAGACCGTGCGATTAATCAGCAACGTCGGCGGCTCTCCAGCGTTGAGCAGAAGCACATCGATCTTGCCGTCATTATTCACGTCGCCGAACGCGGCTCCACGGCGCGCCGCGCGCGGCAACTGATTCAGGCCTGAGAGTGTAGTCACATCCTGAAACGTGCGGTCGCGGTTATTGCGAAACAGCAGCAGCGGCTCGCGGAACGGAACTCCGCCCTGCACCGATTCCATCTGCGGATAGGCATGACCATTCGCAATAAGAATGTCGGGCCAGCCGTCATTGTCCACATCGAAAAACGACGTTCCCCAACCCACATAAGGAAATGTCGGCAGCAACAACCCGGCGCTCGAACTGATGTCGTCAAACCCGGCTTTCCCCTGGTTGTAGAAAAGCGAAGCGCCCTCCTGGCTGAAGTTGGTGACCACAATCCCATACCGGCCGGAGTGATCGAAATCCGCTACATCGACGCCCATCGATGCATGCAGCCGCCCTTCGCCCGTCAGCGCCGCGCCCGACTCCAACCCAATATCTTCAAACGTTCCATCATGCTTGTTGCGGTAGAGATAATTGGCGCCGGTGTCGTTGGCCACGTAAAGATCCGGCCATCCGTCATTCTCAAAATCCGCCCACAGCGCCTGCATGCCAAAGCGGCGCGCCGGATCGCTGACTCCGGCTTTCTGCGACACATCTTCGAAGGTTCCATCCCCGCGATTGTGAAACAGGAAATCCGATTCGCCTTGCAAACCATCGGGTCCGCACAAAACCCGAACCGCCAGATAATTGCAGGGCGTGCCGTTGGCATGCGTTTCGGGCAGAGCATTTATATCTTCGTGAACGTAACGGGGGACGAACAGGTCCACATTGCCGTCGCGGTCGTAGTCGCCCCACGCCGCGCCCGTGCTGAAGCCGCCCACGCGCAGCCCGGCTTTTTCGGTGACGTCTTCGAATTTGCAATTGCCCAGGTTCCGGTAAAGCACGTTGCCACCGTAGCCGGTGACATACAAATCCTGCAAACCATCGTTATCGAAATCCGCAACCGCAACACCCATGCCCCAGCCTTTGCGCGTAAGTCCGGCAGACGCCGTGATGTCCGTAAACTTCAGGTCCGCGTCCTGGTGATAAAGAGTCACCATCAGATCGCCGCCGTGCCGATAGCGATCCACCGTCGATCCGTTCACGGTGACGATGTCGAGTTTGCCGTCGTTATCGCAGTCGATGAAGCCCACGCCGCCGCTGGTCGACTCGATGATGTAGAGTTCGTCAGGCGAGGTGATGTGAGGAACCGTGAGTCCAGCCTGGCGGCTGACATCTTCAAATCTGGGAATCGGTGGCGCGCTGTGCGTTTGCGCGCAACAAGCCGCAGCCAGCAGAACAAAGATGGCGGATGCGCGCATCAGATCGCCAGATTGTAGCACGCTAAGTTTTTGTTGTAGTGTGAGGTTCGGCGTGGCTCACTTTGAAAAAACGTACTCCGTTCGTTGTCATCCTGAGCGTAGCCCTGCTTTATATAGGAAAAGCCCAGGCGGAGCGAAGGGTCTCCCTGCACATGATCAGTGGGCGTTGAGATTTCTCTTGGTGTGGCTGCTCATAGTCATCTGTGCATTCCCGCTCACCAGTCAGACAACCCCAGCCACAGCCTCTCCAGCGTCAGCCCCATCAACCGGCGTTCCCCTGCGCATCGTCGTGGTCGCCACGCAGCCGGAAGCCGATCAACTTCTAGCCCGCCTGAAAAGCGGAGAAGACTTCGCGGTCCTCGCCAAAGAGAAGTCGATCGATCCCACCTCCGAAGCCGGAGGCTACATGGGGATCACCGATCTCTCCACGCTGCGTCAGGAACTGCGCACTGCAGCAGCGTCCCTGAAGCCGGGCGAGATTTCCTCCGTCGTTCACATTCCTTCCGGCTACGCCATCTTGAAGGTCCTATCGCCCAATTCCATCGCCGAAATGGAGACCGCAACCCGCCAACGCGTAGCCGCGCTCTCGGCGCTGGGGAGCATTCGCTACACGCCCAACGTCTCGGGAATCGGCGAAGCAGAATCGGCTCTGTTTCGCTCGCCCAAGCCACCCGGCTGGGACCAGAACCTGCGTCAGATCTGCGAGACGCGCCAACAAACTTATGCCAACGCAGTAAAGCGCATGGAAGACACGCTGGCGCCCTCGAACGCCGCGACGCTCGCATCACAAGTTCCGTTGGATGTGACGCAAGAGTATTACGCGTTGGGCGAACTCTACGCCTATTCCGGAGAAATGGATCGCGCCATTGAGCAATATCGTAAAGGCTACGAACTGGCTCAGACCCGCGCTCCACAGGTGGCTCCGCAGTTCGAACTGGAGTTGGGCATCGCCTACATTCACAAGGCGGAAATGGACAATGGCGTCTACCACGGACAAGGCGACCAGTGCATCTTTCCCAAGCCGCCCGGCACGGTCTTCGCCAAGAAAGAAAGCTCGCAGAAGGCCATCGAGTACTTGCAGAAGTATCTGGCGAAGGTTCCCAATGACCTCAGCGGGCGCTGGCTGCTGAACTACGCCTACATGACCATCGGCGAGTATCCATCAGGAGTTCCGCCGAGCCAATTGATTCCGCCTTCCGCTTTTGAATCGAAAGAAACCGCCCCGCACTTCACCGAAGTGGCCGCGGCCGCCGGGCTCAAGGATTTCTCCATGGCAGGCGGCGTCATCGTCGACGACTTTGAAAACAACGGACTGCTCGACGTCGTCACCTCCAGCATGAACATGTGCCAACCGCTGCGCTACTTTCACAACAACGGCGACGGCACTTTCACCGATCGTAGTGAGCAAGCCGGATTTGCCGATCAGTTAGGCGGCCTGAACATCCTGCAAGCCGATTACGACAATGACGGCTGCCTGGATATTCTCGTGCTCCGCGGAGGCTGGGAGATTCCCATGCGGAAGTCCCTGCTGCGCGGCCACTGTGACGGCACGTTCACCGACGTTACGCGCGAAGCCGGCCTGGCCGAACCGGCCACGGCCACGCAAACCGCCGTCTGGGCCGACATCAACAACGATGGCTGGCTCGATTTGTTCGTGGGCAGCGAGAATGGTCCGCCTCAACTCTTCCTCAACAACGGCGATGGCACCTTCAAAGATGTGGCTCACGCAGCCGGGATCGATCGCGTCGCCTTCACCAAAGCAGTGGTCGCGGCAGATTACGACAATGACGGCTATCCCGACTTCTACCTCTCCAACTACGCCGGAAATAATTTTCTGTATCACAACAATCGCAACGGCACCTTCACCGACGTCGCCCAGCAGGCGGGCGTTCTCGGACCCTGGATCGGTTTCCCCACGTGGTTCTTCGATTACGACAACGACGGCTGGCCCGACCTGTTTGTTTCCAGTTATTTCGTTTCCGTCGACGAGACCGTTCGCACCTATCTCGGGCTTCCACACAACGCGATTGGGCAGAAGCTTTACCGCAACCTGGGCAACGGAACCTTCAAAGATGTCACAGCGGAGGTCGGGCTCGACAAAGTATTTATGCCCATGGGCTCGAACTTCGGCGATATCGACAACGATGGATTTCTCGACATCTATTTAGGCAACGGCAATCCCAACTACGCGTCGCTGGTGCCGCACGTGCTGCTGCGCAATCACGATGGAAAGTATTTTGCCGATGTGACCACAGCCTCAGGCACGGGCGAATTGCACAAGGGACACGGCGTGGCCTTTGCCGACATCGAGCGCGACGGCAATGAAGACATCCTCACCCTGACCGGCGGCGCGGTGCCGGGAGACAGTCACGAGTTCCGTCTGTTTGAGAATCCGGGCAACGGGAATGATTGGATTAATGTGAAGCTGGTCGGCGTCAAGAGCAACCGCGCCGCCATTGGCGCGCGCATCAAAGTTACCGTGCAGAACGAAGGGCAAGGCCAGCGCTCGATCTACCGCACGGTCGGAAGCGGCGGATCGTTTGGCGCATCGCCGCTGGAGCAGCACATCGGCCTGGGCAAGTCGGCGAAAATCCTTAACATAGAAATCTGGTGGCCGACGAGCAACACCCGCCAGAATTTCTCCAACGTCGCAAAGCATCAGTTTCTCCAGATCAAAGAATTTGCCCCGGACTACACCCGACTGGACCGCCATGCCGTGCATTTAGGCGGTGGAAAGCGTTAGCATTCCGAAGGCGAGGAGTGTCCCAAATTTGTCATTCCGAACCGGGCCGAAGGCGCGGTGAGGAACCTGCTTTTTGACTACGTTAATGAGCGTCGAAACTGAAATTAGGACACTTCCGAGACGAGGTCTGTTTGAGAAAGCTCTTCATCATTGGTTGCTGCGTCCTCTCTGTCACGTTCGCATGGGCAAGTGAGCAAACGTATGCAGCCAAGGGACTGGTTCTCAAGCTCGATGTTCCCCAGAAAACCCTGACGGTCTCATGCCAGGCAATTGCAGGCTTCATGCCTGCCATGACCATGCCGCTCACGGTCCGCGATGCCAAAGAACTCGACGGGCTCTCCCCGGGAACCACGATCAGTTTCACTCTGGTCGTGTCGAAAGACGCGGATGGGGATGCGGATAAAGACGCGTCTTGGGCGGAAGCGATTCACGTTGAGAGCTATCAAGGTCTCGAGGTCGATCCACTCACCGCGCGGCGATGGAAGCTGATGAACCGGGCGGCAAACCCCGCGGCGCCCGATCACCAGATGCTGGCGCTGGGCGCGCATGTGCCCGATTTCGCTTTGCTCGATCAGGACCAGCATCGCATTCGGTTGACGCGCTTCTCGGGCAAAGTCGTAGCGCTCAACTTTATCTACACCCGTTGTGCCCTGCCCGAATTCTGCTTTCGCACCTCGAACAACTTCGGCCTGCTGCAAAAGCGCTTCAAAGATCGTCTGGGCAAAGACTTGATCCTGCTTACGGTAACCTTTGATCCCGCGCACGACCAGCCGGACGTTCTGCGAAAATACGCCTCAATCTGGAAAGCCGACTCCCACAACTGGCACTTCTTGACCGGTTCACTTGCGGATGTGCAGCAAGTATGCGACTGGTTCGGCGTGGACGCATTTCCCGACGAAGGCCTGATGACCCACTCCCTCCACACCGCCGTGATCGACCGCACCGGCAAGTTGGCGGCCAACATCGAGGGCAATCAATTCAGCTCTGACCAACTCGGCGACCTGATACAAACGGTTCTGGACCGTCGTTAGCTGGTTGAGTCAGCTTGTCAAATCAGCATGACGGCCGCCTTTCCGCGGGTGAGACAAACCAGGTATGGTAAACCAGGTGTGATAAACTCGCTTCCCGAGCGCAGGTGCATTTCCCCCGGCCCTGTCCCGTGAACGTTCCCGTTCAGCGTAAAGGATTCCTAATGCTTGCCGGACTTCAACGTGCAGCCCTTACGGCCCCAAGAAGCATGTCAACTCCGAACTCGTCTGTGAGCCGCTTCCGCTTCCTGATCACATCGCTGTGTTCGTGCGTGCTGGCTGCGACCAGCTTGGCCCAGAACCCGGCTGCACCGCCCGAACATCGAGAGCCCGCCGCACAGATAAACCTTTCCGCCATCGGATTCAATGGTCTATCCGCCTCGGCCCGGCTGGCGGCGCAGTCGAACATGTCGCTGGATTTTCTGGACGACGACCACGTTCTGCTCACCTTCAATCCAAAGAAAATGTTCAAGCGCAACCCTGACTGTCCGCCTTCGCACGATGACCGCCTGGTTCACGCCGTGGTCATGACGGTGCCCGAAGGCAAAGTTGTTCGCGAAACGGATTGGTATCTGCACGATCACCAGCGCTATCTGTGGCCGCTGGGCGGCGGCCGCGTGCTGCTGCGCAAATTAAACAGTCTGTACGTAGTCGACTCCGAACTTCACGAAAAACTGCTGACCACATCTCCGCAACCGTATCTCTGGATCGGCGTAACCGGCGATGGAAAGCAGATCATCACCGAACGCCCGGCCGCGGAGACAGCGGCCAAAACCGCGGCGCAGCAAAACGCCAAGCCAGACGCCAAACCGAAAGTGAAGCTCGAATTCCTCGATGTCGACACTCTGGCGGTCCAGCGCACCATCAAATCCGAAGGCAAAGTCCAACTGGACGCGTTGAGCACCGGCTTCGCCGACGTGATTCACGGCCGCATGGGCAGCGTCTGGATGGTGCGCTTCGGACCCAGCGGTTCGCACCGCGAAAACATTACGCGAGTGCGCTCCCGCTGCGTGCCCGACATCATGTTCCTCAGCGACAACACGCTGCTGGTGGGCCGCTGCGCCATGAGCGGTCCCGATTACAGCGTCAGCGCGTTCACCCTCAGCGGACACTTTCTCTGGCGGCAGCACTGGAACGAACATCGCTACACTCCTCGCTTGAAGCACAGCGACGACGGCAGCCGAGTCGCAGTGAGTTCGGTGGTGCGCGTGGTTGTGGATGCTTCCACCGACGAGGAACCCGACGACGATACCGACCGCGGGCTGAAACAAAACATCCAGGTGCTCAACACCGCCAGCGGCGATGCGGTATTTTCTCTCGAAGCCGCTCCCGCCGTGCTTTCCGCGCAAAACGTATCGCTCTCGCCCGCAGGCCGCCGCCTGGCTTTGCTCCAGGGTTCAACCCTCGCAGTGTACGATCTGCCCGAATTGTCGCCGGAACAGAAAGCAAAATACCTGGCCGTCAAGGCCGACGTTCCGGGGCTGTATGCCGTCGGCTCCGAGGCTGCGCCTGATTCCGAGAAGGACGAAACCACCTTCACCTCGGTAGACGCCGCGGAAGCTAGCGCTGGCGAACCGGCCGCAGAGAATGCCGGCAATAACAAACCTGGAAAAGACGCAGCTCCGGCTAATGCAGCTCCGGCCAACTCAGCAGCGACATCTCCGAGCGCTTCATCTACCAACCCGCCAGCCGCGAAGCCACACGCGGCCGAAAGCCAGGCAGCCGCTGCCACGCCGGGCGCGACCGCGACTTCCACCATCACGTTCAAGTCGACGCCTCGCATCGTGGTCGAAGACGTTGTCGTAACCGACTCGAAAGGACATTCAGTTAAGGGTCTGCAAAAGGAAGATTTCCAGCTCACCGAAGACGGCAAGCCGCAAAGTGTTCGCGCCTTCGAAGAATTTCCGAATCCGGGATCTGAAGGGACGCCAGAAAAAGCTGCCTCCACACCAGCAGCCGCAGCGAGCGCGGAGACCGCCGCGCCCAAGCTGCCGCCAAACATTTTTACCAACAACCTTCCTCCGGGGCCGGAAACGGGATCGTCGACCATCATCGTGCTGGATTTGCTCAACACCGAACTTCCCGACCAGGAGCGGGCCAGGCTGCATCTGATCGATTTCATCAAGAAGCGTCCCGCGGCCTCGCAGATGGCGTTGTGCTCGCTGACCAGAAGTCTGCGCCTGATTCAGGGATTCACCCGCGACGAGACCACGCTCCTCGCGGCGGTCAACGGAAAGAAGGGCGGCGTGAAAGCGCCGCCGTGGCAAACCGACTCCGGCCTGCAAAGAAGCGTGCAACTGGCGCGCGACCTTGCTGCGGCCGCGGGCACGGAGGAATCGATTCTTGCCCTGGAGCGGGCGACCCTCGCGGTCGAAGAACAGCGAGCGCAGGATATCGACATGCGCATGCGGACCACCCTCGACGCCTTCGTGCAACTGGCTCGCTATTTGTCCGTGATTCCCGGCCGCAAGAACCTGATCTGGCTTTCGGGATCGTTTCCTCTGAGCATCCAACCCAACCCCGATATCCACGATTACTCCCCGGTGACCCGCAATTATGAAAGCGACGTGAAGAAGGCTACGAATCTGATGGCCGAAGCCCACGTCGCGGTCTATCCGGTGAGTGCAGCCGGACTGGTCGCCTACAATGACACCGGCAACAATTCCGAGTACACTCCCAGCGCTATGACCGGCTCGGAGGTCCCCAGTCACCCGGGACCCAACTCTGCGCTGGCCAACGTCTCCTCCAGTTTGCCGCTGTCGTCGAGTACCGCCAACGACAGCCGCGCCTTCCGCGATTCGCAGGCCGGCGACATGTCAACGATGGATGAAGTCGCCAAACTGACCGGCGGAAAAGCTTTCTATAACACCAACGGCATTGGCGAGGCCATCGACGCTGCGGTCGAGATCGGCTCGCACTACTACACGCTCTCCTACACGCCCACCAATAAGAACTTCGACGGCGGATTCCGCAAGGTGAAAGTCGCTCTCGAGAAAAAGGGCTATCACGTCGCCTATCGCGAGGGGTATTACGCGCAGGATCCCGCGGTTGGGGTACGCGACACGCGAGCTCCCGCGCAGCGCATCGGAGTCGCCGCCATGCAGCAGGGCGCCCCGCAATCGCGTCAAGTCGTGTTTTCCACGCGCGTAGTGCCCATGGGCAAGCCGCACAAAGTCGACGCTGTGCAGGCCGGCATGGCCGCGAAAAAGAAAAAAAATGCCGCGCCCACCGGTCCCGTGGAAATGCAGCACTACGGCATCGACTACGCCGTCAACCCGTCGGACATGCGGTTTGGGGTCACACAGGCGGGCCTGTATCACGCCGTGCTGGGATTCATGGTGACCGCTTTCAACGACGATGGCCGTCTGCTGGCAAGCATGGAGTCGACCACCACCAGCGATCTGAAGCCTACCAGTTATCAGGAAGTGATGAGGGGCGGCTTTCGTCTACACCAGGAACTCGACGTACCCACCGAGGCGGTATCCCTGCGGCTGGGGGTGGAAGACGCCACCAGCAGCCGGGTGGGCACCATGGAAATAAAATTACCTGTTCCCGTGCCTCCGGAAGAGCCGAAGATTGCCACGCGTGCCTTGCCGCCCATTGAGCCTGATTGAGTTAGGGGCAACTTTATCGACGAAGCCCGTTTCCCAGGTCCGGAAAAGTCAAGACCACGAACGGCACCGGCGATGGTGCAATCCTGCTGCAAACGGCTGAATCGCAAGACCCTACGCGGCCTCACACCCTGTGCAAATAAAAGCGTGTAACTCGTTTATAATCAACTACTTAAATTTGACAGTTAAATCGATTTAACTCCTCGCTAGAGCGCGTCCGATTTGCGGAGGACCCTAGGGATGGGTCCCCTCCGAAAAGTCCCACCAGCAGCCCCAGAATCGCAGCGCGGGGCATTCCACGAATCGAGCAGCCCGCCGATTTCACCCCCGATCGAGCGAATCCGGCGCCACCCATCCCACGACTAGTCGTAGCCACAACCGTTCAGGGTTTCGTCGTCGCCGGCACCATGCCTTTGCCTTCGACGATGCGAATGTAGGAGTCGATGGGAGGATTGGTGACCACGTCAGTCTTTCCTGAGGGCCAGCGGACTTCGACACTGTCCATTTTGCTGACTGCTCCGATTCCCAGAATTTCCCGCGGATCATGCGATGACATGAAACTCCCGCCTCCGTTTTTTTGCCGGCGCCGCTTCACGCCGCCCGCTGTCCAAGTGAGGATCGCGCCAATGCTGTCGGGATTGCTCTTGGTCGCGACCAGCTTCACTCCCACCCAATGATTTTTATGGTTGCCTTCGTTATGCAGCAGGACGGGAGCTTCGCCATTGTTGCAGACCAGAACATCCAGATAACCGTCGTTGTCGAAGTCGCCCACCGCCAGTCCGCGCGCGGGGAATTTCTTTTCGAACACCGGCCCAGATTGGGCGCTGACGTTGTGAAACACGCCGCCGCGGTTTTCAAACATCAGCAGAGGCTCGCGATAAGTGGTTTGCGGACTCACCAGCCCAACCATGTCGTCGGGATAGCCGTTGGCGAGAATCAGATCGGGGTCGCCGTCGTCGTCATAATCGAAAAATTTCAGTCCCCATCCGCTCAACGAGCGGGTGTCGCGCTTGATCTCGCCGGATTGATCGCTGAAGGTCAGGTTGTGGTCGTTGTGATAAAGGCTGAACAACTCCACGTCAATGTTGGCGACGAATAAATCCTGCCAGCCGTCGCCGTCGTAATCGGCCGAGTCCACACCCATGCCGGAGCGCGCTTTGCCCATGTCGCTGTAAGCGACTCCGGCTTCGAGCGCGATCTCTTTGAATTTTCCGTTGCCCAGATTGTGAAACAGAAAGTTGGGCACGGTATCGTTGGCCACGAACAGATCCATGCGGCCGTCGTTGTCGATATCGGTCGCGACCACGCCAAAGGATTTGCCCAGCGATGCTGCGATGCCCGAATCGCGGCTTACATCGGTGAAGGTGCCGTCGCCATTGTTGTGGAGCAGATGGCTCTGCGCGGGTTTGAACACGCGCGGAATGCAGTAGTACTTGCGGCCCAGAGCGTTGTTGCCGCAACTGACGTTCTTGTTGTACTCGACGTGGCTGGCGGCAAACAGATCGAGCTTGCCGTCGTTGTCGTAGTCGAACCACACCGCGCCGGTGAACCATCCGGTAAGGCCCGTGCCGGATTTTTCGGTCACGTCGCTGAAGGTTCCGTTCCCATTGTTGTGGTAGAGCGTATTGCGGCCGTAGGCGGTGACGTAAATATCGGGATATCCGTCGCCATCGTAATCGCCGACGGCCACGCCCATGCCGAACGATTTTGTGTCGCCGAGTCCGGCCTGCTCGGTGACGTCGGAGAAAGTTCCATCATGATTGTTGTGGTAAAGCGCGTTGCGCAGCGGCTTTTGCGGCGAAAAGAAATCTGACGGCCCGCTGTTGACCATGAAAATGTCCATCCAGCCGTCGTTGTCGTAATCGAGAAAGGCGCATCCCGGGCCAATGGTTTCAGGAAGATAGTGCTCCTGCGATGCGGCGTTATTGTGCGTCCAGGTAATTCCGCTGGATGCGGGAGGAACCTCGCGAAACACGATGTGGTCGGGTGCGGGCGGCTGGGATTGTTGCGGCCATGCAAGGGACGGAGAGATCGTCGTGAGCAGGATCATCGCGAGGCAGATCGCGGGGAAGATCGCGAGCGAGAAGACGGCGCGAAACGCGGGACAAAATCTCATCGTGAATCGGCCGTCTGCGTTCGGATGGATGGGTTGCAATTTGTCACGGCGCACACCGCAGATTGTACCGAATTCATTTTGCATTGAATTCCAGATTACGGCTTGGGAGGAACGGCGGCAGCACCCTGCGTGCGCGCCAGGGCGCGGCGCGCCTGTTGCTGAGCGGCGCGCACCTGATCGCTTTCCGGGCCGGAGGGATTCAAGTTCAAGTAGGTGTCGAAATCATTGACCACGTCCGCATATTTGCGCTCTTGAATGTGAATGTTGCCCAGAACAAGAAACGTGCCCGGGTTGTTGGGATTGAGATCGCGGGCCTTGAGGGCAACGGGCTCGGCCTCGCCGGCGCGCTTCAAGCCGGATAAGGCTCGGGCGAGCTCAAGATCGCACACCCATGCCGATTCATCCTGCGTGGCACACGTTCGGGCGACGCGCTCAGAGTCGGAGAATCGCTCCTGATCGTTGAGCATCTGGGCGAGCAACGAGAGCGCGTCGAGGTAACGATTCTCGCTCAGCTCGGCGGATTTTCGCAGCGCCTGTTCGGCAGCGGCCTTGTCGCCCAGATGATGCTGGATGATACCCACTTCCGCAAAGGCCTCGTAGTAGTCGGGAAACTCCTGGATGGCGCGCTCGAAATGAGGGAGGGCGCGATGATAGTCGAGCTTGGCGCTGACCATCTCCTTCATGCCTTTGTCAAATTCCTCGCGAGCCCGCTGGGGAATGCTGAGTTGGTGGGCGGAGACCGGATCCCCGGCGGCGGACGGATTCGCGGATTCGGAGGCGCGCATGGTTATCGTCAGGTTGGACAGCGAAATGCCGCCCAGCATCAACGGAAAAGCCGCGGTTTCGTAGCCTTTGGCATGAACCGTGATGACGTAGTCGCCGGAGCCGACGCGGGTGAACTGAAAGTCCCCGCGAGTGCCGGAGACGATCGTGGGAGATCCAGATTCGCCCGACGTTCGTTGCAGATCGAGCGTTGCGGCGGCGATGTATTGGTTAGTCTTTTCGTCGCGCACTACTCCGCCGATGGAAAGGGCGGGACTGGGTACGGTTCTCTGACTAAAAGCGGCTGCGGAGAAGACCCCAAGCGCCAACGCTGGTGCCAGGACACGGACGAGCCTGCGCTTGCCTGATCGCATAAATCCCCGGTGGGCGAGCAGCATGGTACCACCACTTTTGACGTCCTGAGCAAGAGAAAGTGTTGGGCGGATCATTAAGTGTTGGGCGGATCATTGTTGACTAAACATGGATTCGTTCCCCGGCCATCCGGCTTGATTTCGGAAGCTTGCGAAAATAGACGCTAAGTTACGGATGGACGCGATTACTCCCCCTCGAAAATACCGAATAATGTAGATTGAGGCGGGCAGGAACCTCAGTTGTCACGGAATAGTAAAAAACAACTACACAAAATCGATTTTTCTTGACAGAGATTACGAAATAAAGGTACAAAACCATCCGATAGTTGACCGTGAACGTTAACGCGGTAAGTGTGTCACTCCGACTGGTTTGCGCTCAGATGGTAAGGGAGCGCGGCGAGTCACACCGAACCCCATGAAGGGCGCCCTAGCCGGGCAGGAGGCAACATGAAGCGTCAGTCGTCTTGTACAGGATTCTTGAAAGGCATCGGTTGGGCAGCGTGTCTGGCCGTGCTATTCGGACTTCTTGCTCCATCGAGTTCGGTCGCTCAAGCGACGGGAACCGTGACGGGAACCGTTTACGATCAGGCTGGCGCGCTCGTCCCCAAAGCCAACGTCGAACTGGTCAACGACGGTACCGGCGACACTCGTAAATCCACCTCCAACGATTCCGGCTACTTTTCCTTCGGAAGCGTACAGCCCGGCAATTACACCGTGAGGATTACCGCCGCGGGGTTCAAGGGCTGGAAACAGTCCGGTATCCCGGTTCGACCGGGTGACGTGCGCGACGTCTCCAATATCTCGCTGGCAGTCGGCAGCAAGGATGAGACCGTACAGGTCGAAGCGGTCGCCGAAGAAGTGGCGCCTGTGGACTCGGGCGAGAAGAGTTCCACTTTGACTTCCAAGCAGATTGGGAATCTTTCGCTGGAAGGACGCGACGCTACGGAGTTGATCCGCACCCTGCCGGGCTTCTCTTCGTTCAACGGCGGCAGCATCGCCAATCAGGGACAGGATTTCTCGGTCATCTCTCCCACCGGCGGCGCGGTTGGCGAAGGCGTGGTTGCTGGGGGATCGGTTTATCGAACCGGCACCGACCTGATCAGCGATGGCGCGCACATTATCGACAATGGCTGCAACTGCGGCGCCACCCAGACCGTCAATGGCGACATGGTCGCCGAAGTGAAGGTGCAGACCTCAAACTTCGGCGCTGACAGCGCCAAGGGCCCGGTGGTGGTCAACGCCGTCGGCAAGTCCGGCACGACCTCTTGGCACGGCGAGGCTTACTTGCACGCCCGCGACAACACATTTAACTCGCTCGATTGGAACTTCAATCGAATCATGCAGAGCACCAACGCCGCTACGCCGGGTCTGGTTACCGTACCCGCCAGCGAATTTCTCTTTCCGGGCGGCCAGATCGGCGGACCCGTACCGCACACCCACGGTAAAGTGGTTTTCTTTGCGGGATATGAGTATTACTACCAGAATCAGATCCCGCTCGCGGGGCTCACCACACCGGGAGTGCTCACGGATACAGTTCCGACGTTGAGCATGCGGCAGGGGATCTTCGATACTAACCCCGCGGTTGCAGCCGACAACGCTGCGCTCTGCGGCGGCAGCGGCATTCAGGGATACGCGCCGGTTTGTGCCGACACCTTTAACAGCGCCAACACCGGCGGCAGTTTCACCTGGATCAATACCGGCGGCACCACAAATTTCAACAACGTCAACATTCCCAGCACCAACTTCGATCCGGGCGCGGCCATTTTGATGGCCAACATTCCCCTGCCGAACGCCGACCCCATCGCAACGAAGGGATATAACTATATCCAACCCGAGAACACCAACCAGAATGGCTGGATGTTCCATGCGCGCGTAGACTACTCGCTGAGCGACAACAGCAAGTTCTATGCAACCTACAACACGCAGAAGGAAACCGATGCCGTTCCCGTGCACCTGTGGTGGCAACCGTACGACTCCATTCCTTTCCCGAATGGCATGTCGTCGAAAGATAACTCGCAGACAGTCACGGGGCATTTCCTGCACGTTTTCAGCCCGACCCTGACCAACGACGCTTCGGTTGGGTTGGGTTACATCAACTATCCCCTGGCGCGGAACAGCCCGAACTCCTGGGCCCTCGCGACGGGCGGAGTTGCCGGGACTCCCTATCCTTACCAGGGTGTTTTCAACACTCCGACCCTGATGATGCCCTCTATCGGCGATGGCTACTGGCTGGCTGGCGTGCCCCAGATGGAGCAGTACGACATCTTCGAGCATGGCGGCAAATTCACCTGGCAGAAATACAACCTCTCCTATCAGGATGACGTCACCAAATCCTACAAAACTCACACCATCAAGGCGGGCTTCTATTGGGAGAAAACGACCAATAATCAGGGAGCGTTTTCCGCGGCGAACGGGGAGTTGCAAGCAGTTCAAGGTGGTCCGTTCTCTTGCAACGGGCCGGTGGGTGCCGTTACCAGTCCGACCGTCAACTGCGGATCGAATAACCCGGTTGCCAACTTCCTTCTGGGCGTGTTCGATTTCGATCAAGTAAACAAAAGCTCGCTAGATAACGCCTGGTTCCCGACTTATTCGGGGTATGTGCAGGACGACTGGAAAGCGGCGAGGCGCTTGACCTTCAATCTGGGCCTACGCCTGGATCATTTGGGCGCATGGCGTCCTCCCCAAGGTGGCGTAGCAGCTTTCACGGGCTCGTTCAACAACACCTACGAAAACGGACTCTCTGGGGTTCCGGGGTTTGCCTGGTATGGAGTCGATCCCAGCATTCCAGTCACCGGCCGAAATATTGCTGCGTTGACCTGGGAGCCGCGTTTCGGCTTGGCCTATGACGTATTCGGAACTGGCAAGACCGTGTTTCGCGGAGGCTATGGCCTATACGGCTATCGCGATCAGTGGAACGACTACGGTGGGCCAATCGACACGGCACAAGGAGTGGTAGGCTTCAACTCGCCGCGTTCGTTTACTCTGCCCTACATCAGTCAGCTGGGGACAACCGGCGCGATCGCCCCCACCGCGGCGGGATGTTCCCCTTGCGGAAACACAACCGGCTTCGCGCAGGACAGCCGCCAACCCTTGTCGCAGAACTACAACTTCACGATATCGCAGCGGGTGCCGTTTAGTTCGCTGTTGGAAGTCGGATACGTCGGCAGTCACACCAGCAATGCCGCGATCGAGGGCAATACCAACAACCTCGACGCCCGCAACTTGAACGTCGTCCAAGACGGAGCGGCGTGGGCGGCTGCCGGATGCACAAGTCCGCTGAGTCCGACTGAACCCGCTTGTGACCTCAACGCGAACGGCATTCCCTTGTCTGCGTATCCGTTGAACTCCCAGTACGGCAACGCGAATGCCCAAGTGGTAAGGCATATCGGCGTAGCCGACTACAACGCGCTGCAAGCCAGCTGGGTACGGCAGAAGGGCAGATTGACCTACAACCTCAACTACACCTGGTCGAAGATTCTGGGGACCGAAGGAACCGCGCAGTTGAACGCGCTGGCGCCCGATGCTCTGAATCTGAAGCATGACTATGGCGTACTGTCCACCGACCGTTCACAAGTGGCCAACTTCTCCTACACCTATCAGGAAGGCAATCCGATCCACGCCTTCAAAGCTCTGGAGTACGTGGTTGACGGCTGGAATATCTCCGGGATTACGACCTGGCAGAGTGGACCGGACATTCTGGCGTTGAACAACACGAACCTTGGATTCGGAGGCAACGGGCCGCAATACGTGAACTCGTCAGCAGGCTACAGCACGTATGCGATCAATGCGGAGAACTACCTCGGCACCAACAACTCGAACCTGCAGCCGACCGTAACCTGCAACCCGACGGCCCACCTGGCGCAGCATCAGTATTTCAATGCCGCCTGCTTCGGGGTGGCGCCAGCCGGGACCAACGGCTGGTGGCAACTGCCCTATATTCACGGCCCGGCGTACTTCAACAGCGATCTGGCCGTGTTCAAGACGTTCAACGTGACCGAGCGGCAACACCTCGAGTTCCGCGTCTCGGCCTTCAACTTCCTGAACCACCCGCTGGACTCGTTCCAGGGCGGCGCTGACACGACGATCAGCTTTAACTACTCGTGCGGCGGCTCGTCGGCCACCTCTTACGGCAATGGCGGACCGGCTTGCACCTACGGCAACGGAGCCTACTATCTCAGTGTTCCGGCTGCGCCGACGGGGAAATACGTGGTGAACGGATCTCAAACGAACGCCGGATTTGCCAGCGTCAAGTACGGACGGCGCGTGATGGAATTCTCGGCCAAGTACAGCTTCTGATCCGTCACACCGGAAATGCTTAAAAGGGGCGGCCAACCAGCCGCCCCTTTTGTTCGTCTTGCAACTAGAAAACCGATGGCATGCCACGCTGAAATCAGAGCCACCCGTAAGAACCGCCGATATAATCGGAGCATGAAGCTGCTGGGCCTCGGGGTCAGGAAATGGGCAGTGCTCGCGCTGCTCTGTCTTAGCTGGATCGGTCTTAGCGGGATCAGTCTCAGTGGGCTTTCGGTGAAGGCGCAGAAGGCATCCGCCAGCGACCCTGGACAGAATCAAAGCGCGCTCGAACAGCAGGCGGCCGAGGCTTACCAGCAGAACCGCTTCGAGGATGCGGCCAGACTATATCGTCAAGCGGTCAAGCAGCGCCCCAAATGGACGGAAGGATGGGGCTATCTGGCGGCTTCGCTGTTTACCTTGAATCGCTATGCGGAGGCGCGCGATGCCTATCGCCAGACGACGATTCTGACGCCCGCTAACGGCCCATCGTGGACCTACCTGGGCTTTTGTGAGTACGAACTGCGCGATTACCGCAACGCCTTCGATCATCTCACCAAGGCGGAACACATGGGGCCCGGCGACAGTCCCGAGGTGCGGTCGCGCTTGCATTACGAACTTGCCCTGCTCTGGGATACTGCCGGCCAGTTCGATATGGCCATGAAGGAGGCTTCGCTCCTCGCCAAAGCTGGGGACAAGAGCCCTCCGGTGCTGGAGGCAACCGGGCTGATTGCTTTGCGCATGCCGCTATTCCCTTATGAAATTCCGGCTGCACAACATGAGTTGGTCATGAAGGCGGGAGAGGCAGGCTGGGCAGTGAACGCACAGCATCTGGAGGAAGCGCGCCAGCTCTACAAGGAGCTGATCGCGCAGTATCCGCGGCAGCCGAATCTGCACGCCGATTACGGCCTTGTCCTCGCGGTGTCGGATCAGGAACAGGCGGTTGCCGAGTTGGAAAAAGAACTGGAACTTAGCCCCAAGCACGTCCCTGCCATGGTTGAAGCGGCGTTCCTTTGCCTGGAGATGTCGCAGCTGGACAAGAGTGCGGCCCTGGCAAAACGCGCCATTGAAATCGCACCGAGGAACTATGCCCCGCACAATATTCTGGGGCGAGTGCTGGTGCAAACCGGACATTCCGCGCGTGGCATCGAGGAGTTGGAGACTGCGGTGCATCTGGCGCCGGAAATCGCGTCGTCACATTTCAATCTGGCGCAGGCGTACCAGAAGGCTGGAAAGAACGAGGAAGCGGCGCGCGAATTTGCGCGTTTCAAGGTATTGGACCGCGAGAAGGAAGGTCAAAATGGGGGCACAGAGGCTCGTCCCTAGGTGCCTTCCAGCGCCGCCAGTGATGTGGAGGTTCCTGGGGCTGGCTGGGATCGCAGTCTTTTTATTTGCGCCCGGTGTGGATCTGTCCCTGTGGGGCCAGGGGGCAGCCGATCCCATGGGCGAGCACTACAGGGCTGCGCAGAATGCGCTGCGTTCGGGAAATCAGGAAACCGCGGGTGTGGAGTACAGGGCATTCCTGGCGGAAGCGATTCACCGCGCGGGGAATGCGCAAGCGCATGCTGGTGATCTGGCGCGTGCGGCGCGCTCTTTGGAGGAAGCGCTGGTGTTTTCGGGAAACGATGTTGCCCTGCGATCGGATTATGCTTCCGTGCTCTTCGACGCGGGCCGCTTCAACGAGGCGGAGGAGCCGGCTAAGTCGGGAGTTGCAGCCGAACCGAAGAACGCGCACGCACAGTTGCTGCTGGGAAAAATCCTGTTCGAAGAAAAGAACTACGCCGCAGCGAGCACTTCCCTGCAGGCCGCGTCCGAGTTGGGAGAATTCCGTCAGGCGTGGAAAACGCTGGCGTTGGCTTATCTTCGACTCGATCAGTTGGATCGCGCCCGCACTGTGCTGGCGCGCATGCTCACGACACTGGGTGATACTCCGCAAAACCGCGTGGCAGCGGCGGTTGTTTACTACTACGGAGATCATGTGGACGAAGCGGCAGAAGCGCTCAAGCAGGTAATCGCACAGCATCCTGCCACTCGGGATGCGCATTATTACCTGGGCCTGGTCTATCTGGCGCGCAACGAGGAAGCGGGATATGCCAAGGCCCGGCCCGAATTCCAGGCGGAATTGTCCGTCAATCCGGGCGATTTCCGCAGCCGCCACATGTTGGGACACATCGCGCTCGAAGAGCGCCATTTTGCCGACGCGGAAACCGAACTGCTGCGCGCGCGGTCTTTGAACCCCGGCGATGCGGGTGCGCAGCTATTGCTCGGCCAGTTGTATTCGGAGACGAATCGGCCCGGGCAAGCTGAGGAAGTGCTGGGGAAGTTGATTCAGGGATGGGGCGATGCTCCTGCCGATTTTCAGTTGGTGCGGGCGCATTACATCCTGGGACGAGTGCTGCGCGAAAACGGAAAACTGGACGAGGGCGCGGGCGAGATCAAGGCGGCGGAAGATCTTCGCAAGCAAATCCGGCTGCGATCATCCGAAACGCTAGAGACCAGGCTGAAAGGGCCGACAGGGACGGGATCTGGAGGCGATCGCGAATTTGCAGACAAACCAGCTCCGGTTGCGAACTCCGCAGAACGCGCCAGAGCCCAGGCGTTCGTTACGCAAATCAGCCCGCTGATCGGAGAAGCGTATTACAATCTGGCCGGCATCGCAGTTCAGCACAAAGATTCAGCCACGGGTGCACGCTATCTTCAGTTGGCGGGCCAGTGGGATCCATCGCTGGCAAAGGTGCAACCGCAATGAGACCGGGATTTCTGGGCAGTGTGATTCTCGCCATGGCCTGCTGGCTTCAGAATGCCGCACCTCATGCGGCGCCGCCGGTTTCTCCCATGAAGTTTCGCGAAGTGGGGCGCCAGTCCGGTATTACGACGGTTCCGCCGACTTCTCCCGACAAGCGCTATCTGATGGAGACCATGGGCGGCGGCGTGGCCTTGCTGGATTGCGACAACGACGGCAAACTGGACATTCTTGTGGTCGGAGATTCCACCATCGATCGCTTTCTTCACGGCGGCGATCCGATGGTGTATCTCTACCATCAGGACGGCGACCTCCATTTTACTGACATCACCAAAGAAGCCGGACTAACCACTCTGGGCTGGGGGATGGGCGTGGCCGTTGGCGATTTCGACAACGACGGTCTTCCCGATATCTATGTCACCGGCTATGGGCACAACGTGCTCTATCACAATCTGGGGGGATGCAAGTTCGAAGATGTCACCGAACATGCGCATGTTTCGAGCGGAGGCTTCAGCGTGGGCGCTGCCTGGGCGGATTATGACCGCGACGGAAACCTGGACCTGTTCGTGTCGCGCTACGTGCATTCCGACATTCACCACCTGCCGCAGCCCGGCTCGGTCTCATTCAACTACAAGGGACTTCCCATTGAAGTGCCCGGGACCGAAGGCGAGACATTTTTGCTGTATCACAATCGCGGCGATGGAACCTTCGAAGAAATGTCGGCCAAGGCCGGCGTCGATAACGCGGAAAAACGCCGCGGCATGGGCGTGGTTTGGGCTGATTACGATGACGATGGCTGGCCCGATCTTTTTATAGCCAACGATATGGACGCCAACTATCTTTACCACAACCGGCATAATGGAACTTTTGAAGATGTGGGGATGATCACAGGGACGGCGGTCGATCCCTCGGGCCTGGAACTGGGAAATATGGCCGGCGATTTTGGCGACTTCGACCGCGACGGCAAGCTGGATCTTGTGGTCTCGCGCTTCGGAAATCAGCCGCTCAGCTTGTACCGCAATCAGGGAGAAAAAGGATTCGTTGACATTACGTGGGATGCAAAGATCGGGCGCTCCAGTTCCTCGCCCGTGAAATGGGGGACAGGGTTCGCAGATCTTGACAACGATGGCTGGCCCGACATCTTCGTGGCCAATGGAAATGTGTCGCCGCGGGTAGATGGGCTGGCTAACGAAGCGAAGTATCGCGAGCCGCTGCTGCTTTACCGCAATCGGGGAGATCGCACCTTTGAGGAAGTCTCCGACGCAGCCGGGCTGAACAACGGCCCTCTCGAGTCGCGACGGGGCGCGGTCGTCGGCGACTTGAATAATGATGGCAATCTGGATCTGGTGGTGTATAACGTGGGTGCGCCGCCGTCGGTATTCGTCAATGAGACTAGGAATTCCAATCATCGGGTCATGCTTCGACTGGTCGGGACAAAGAGCAACCGGGCAGCGATTGGCGCGAGGGTTTTATTATCCACGGCAGGCATGACGCAGATTGACGAGGTGCGCGGCGGCGGCGGTTATCTTTCTTCGAACGATCAGCGCTTGCATTTTGGCCTGGGCGCGGAGGCAACGATCGACAGAATTGAGATTCGCTGGCCCAGCGGCGCGAAAGAGGACCTGCGGGACGTTGCCGCCGATTGTCTCTACACAATTGTTGAAGGTAAGGGCATTGCAGACACAGTGAAGCTACCGCCCCTGGATTCGGCGAAGTCCGGCAAGTCCGGGCCGCGCTAGCGTAAAGACGCTGGCATTAGGAAACGGGAGACAAACCTATGACATATCCGCGATGGTTCGGTTGCATTGGAAACAGCCTGAGGAGATCCGCCGGTCTAAACTTTGCAAGTGCAGGAATTGCGATTGCGTGGCTCGCCGTGCCGGCAATACTCGCACCGCTTGCCTCCGGCCAGATTTACAACCAGCACACCGAGAGCAATCCTCAGGACATGCCCACAGCCACAGTGGCCAAGGAAATCAAGGGCGTGGTCAAAGTGAATGTCGCCATGGATAAGTCCACAACCTTTATGGCTCCGCGGGCGGAGGCGGTCAACGCCTCGGTCGCAGACGGCCACCTCGCGGATCCGGCGCTGCCATTGCTTCTGCGCAATGCGGGTATCACCACGCTGCGCTATCCCGGCGGAGGGTTTGCCGACAACTATCATTGGTCCACCAACAAGCCCTCGAATTCGCAGTTGGCGGCTGCGCTCCGTTATAGCGGATTGGCTGCGGGCACGGATTTCGGAAGCTTTGTGCACCTGATCGATCAGGTCGGCACCACGGTGATCACGGTCAACTACGGATCGAATCAGGATGGGACGGGCGGCGGTGAGCCGGCTGAGGCAGCGGCGTGGGTCGCGTATGCGAATGGCGATCCGAACGCCACCACGGTGATTGGCAAGGATTCCACGGGCACAGACTGGCAGACGGTGGGCTATTGGGCGTCGCTGCGCGCTGCGCAGCCTCTGCCCACCGACGACGGCAAGAATTTTCTGCGGATCGCTCACCCGCAACCCTTGAACGTGAAGTACTGGGAAGTCGGCAACGAAGTGTATAAGAACGGCTACTACGGCGGCGAGGGCGAAACCCTGGACCTGCATGCGCCCTACCCGAAGGACCCGAAAGACAACGACAAACAGCGCCGTAAGAACCCGAATCTTTCTCCCGCTGCCTATGGCAAAGAGCTGCTGGCTTATGTCAAGGCGATGAAGGCCGCTGATCCTCGCATTAAAGTCGGGGCTTCGCTGGATTCGCCGGTGGCGAATACCTGGGACATTCAGGAGTGGACGCAGGATCCGGTGACCGGAAAGTACGTACAGAATAGTAAGTTTCAAAAAGCTCAGGACTCGGGCCCGGATTGGGATCGCAACGTTCTGCAGGTGGCGGGCAAGGACATCGACTTTGTCGCTCTGCACTGGAACACCGGCAAGACCACGGACGTTTCAAATTTTAAGGATCTGGACAACGCCGCCCTGCTGACCTCGCCGCACGACGAACTGCCGCCCATATTCGGAGGGTTGGTCGATATGTTTCACAAGTACTGTCCGCAGAACACGGGCATGCAAGTGCTGGTCACAGACATTGGGCCTAAGTCCTACATCAAGGTTCCGGATCAGTCTGTGATTGCGCTGTTCGCGGCGGATGCCTACCTGACCCTGGTGGAGACCGGCGTGGCGAATATCGACTGGTCGGCATTGCATGGCGGCCTGATCGATGACAAGAATCAGCTCAGTCCCAGTTATTTCGGACTGCAGATGATCCGCCAGTTTATGACTTACAACGAGCCGCTGGCGACAGTGACTTCGAGCCATTCGCTGTTGGGCGCACATGCCGCGGTCCACAAGAACGGCAGCATGAGTCTCATGCTCATCAACAAGGACCCCAAGAATGCGGCGAACGTTAAAGTTCAGATCGACGGCGGCAAATTAGCCGGTCCGGGGATGCGATTCAACTACGGCAAGGGCGCGCCGGCTCCCGACAAAGTTGTGGCCGGCACGCAGATCGCTGACGTGGGGAATTCGTTCACCGTGACCGTACCTCCGTATACGATTACCGATTTGCTGATCCCGCCGGCGAAGTGAGTTGCCGGCAGAAAGAAGGCGCCATGCGCTGTGTGCACGCAGGTGTACGTCTGGCTTTAGCGGGGCTGTTCCTTGCTGCCGTGGGGTTCGGGCAGGCTCAGCAGTATCAGTATCCATTTCAGAATCCGAACCTGCCCATGGAAATGCGCATCAACAACTTGCTTGAGCTGATGACCGTGGAGGAGAAGATTCACGCCCTGAGCACCGATCCCAGCGTGCCGCGGCTTGGCCTGCAAGGCTCCGGGCAAATCGAAGGATTACATGGCGTTGCGCTGGGCGGTCCGGGAGGATGGGAGGGGCGCGGCGGGCTCAAACCGGTGTTGACGACGCAGTTTCCGCAATCGGTGGGCCTCGGCGAGACGTGGGACCCTGAAATTTTGCGCAAGGCCGCCGGGGTGGAAGGTTACGAGGCACGTTACATCTTCAACACCGATTTTGCATATGGCACCAGTTGGCGCGGAGATAAATACCGGCGAGTGGGAATCGTCATTCGCGCTCCCAACACCGATCTGGCGCGCGATCCGCGCTGGGGACGCAGCGAGGAATCTTACGGCGAAGATCCTTTTCTGACGGGCACTCTGGCCGCAGCCTACATCAAAGGGCTGCAAGGCGACGACCCGAAGTATTGGCTCACCGCGGCGCTGATGAAGCACTTCCTGGCCAACAGCAACGAGAATGGCCGCGACGGTTCCTCTTCTGATTTCGACGATCGCTTGCTGCGCGAATACTATTCCATGCCGTTTCGCATGGGAGTCATCGATGGAGGATCGCGCGCGTTCATGGCGTCTTACAACGCGCACAACGGCATTCCGATGACGGTCAGTCCGATTCTCAAATCTATGACCGAGCGCGAATGGGGACTGGACGGCATCATCTGCACCGACGCCGGCGCGCTCACCAACATGGTGACGAAGCACAAGTATTATCCCGACATCGACCTTGCTTCGGCGGGCGCAATCCACGCCGGGATCAATCAGTTTCTCGACAACTACAAGGCGGGAGTGAACGCGGCTCTCGACAAGAAGCTGGTGAACCTTTCCGAAATCGACGACAATCTGCGCGGCATTTATCGGGTGATGATTCGCCTCGGGCTGCTGGATCCGCCTGCAATGGTGCCGTATACGCAGATCAAAGGCACCGCTCCCGTGTGGGATAACGACGAGCACAAGGCTCTGGCTCGCCAGGTGACGCGCGAGTCCATTGTTCTGCTGAAGAATGATCTGCTGAAGAATTCGAATCGGCTTCTGCCCCTCGACAAGACCCGCCTGAAATCTGTGGCGGTCATCGGACCATATGCCGACATCGTCGCTCTGGATTGGTACAGCGGCACGCCTCCCTATGCGGTAAGCCCATGGGAAGGAATTCGCAACAAGCTGGGCGCGGCAGTGGCCACCAGCTTTGCGCACGACAATACGAACGATGAAGCCGTGAAGATTGCGCGCTCTGCCGACGTGGCCATCGTTATTGTCGGCAATCACCCCACCTGCAATGCCGGGTGGGCGAAATGCCCGCTGCCCAGCGACGGCAAAGAGGCCATCGACCGGCAGTCGATCACTCTGGAACAGGAAGAACTGGTCAAGCAGGTCTATGCCGTGAATCCACACACCGTGGTCGTGCTCATCAGCAGCTTCCCTTTTGCCGTCCAGTGGACTGAGGACCATGTGCCTGCCATTCTTCACATGGCGCACAACAGTCAGGAAGAAGGCAACGCTTTGGCGGACGCGATCTTCGGAGATTACAACCCCGGCGGGCGGCTGGTGGTCACATGGCCGCGATCGCTCGATCAATTGCCGCCCATGATGGATTACGACATCCGCCACGGCCGAACCTACATGTACTTCAAGGACAAGCCGCTTTATCCCTTTGGCTATGGCTTGAGCTATACGTCGTTCGAGTACTCGAATCTTCGCACCAGCGCCGGCGGGTTGGGACCGGATGGAGAGATCACGGTCAGCGTAGACGTGCGCAACCGCGGAGCCCGCGCCGGCGACGAAGTGGTGCAGCTCTACGTGAAGCACATCGGATCTAAAGTTGCGCGGCCCAATGAGGAGTTAAAAGGATTCCGAAGAGTTTCCCTGAATCCGGGAGAGACGAAGACTGTGAACATTCCATTGCGTGCCGCGGCGCTGGCTTATTGGGACGAGTCGAAAGGAAGCTTTGTGGTGGAAGCGGATCAGGTGGATTTGCTGGTGGGCGCTTCGTCGGCCGATATCCGGCTGCAGACGAAGGTTGATATGGGTCAATAATCTTCAGGAAGGCGATTCGGATTCGAGTAGCGCATCATTTTGAATTGCATCGTGCTGCGGCGTCATTCCGACGGACCGCGTTTTCACCGGCGGGCCGAGGAATCTCCCTTAATAGGGTCTGTGGGTCGGGAGATCCCTGGCTCCGCCCGAAAAGCGGCTGCGCTCGGGATGACGCAACCTCAAACGCGATTTCGGATTCCCTGCTTACTGCGCGGTCTCCGTAAAGGTCACGCTCGGATTGCCCAGCGCATACTGCCCTTGCGCCTGCACCTGCACCGGCCCAGCGGTTGCGGGCAAGGTCAGCGTTACCGAAGCGACTCCGGAAGAATTTGTCACGGCGATCACCTTCGAGCCGCTGGTGGTTCCATTCGACAGCGACCCTGCGCTGGTGGTGAAAAAGATCCCAGCACCGGTGGCTACGCCGGCCGATTGTCCGGGACTTAGCGTTACCGTCAGCGCGTGCGGCAGAGTCGTGCCTGCGCCGCCGGTTTGCCCGTCCCCGCTGGTTTTGGCCAGGCTTGCAGCCGGATTGCCCACTACGATCCATCCGCCCTCGGTCTGCGTGGCCGTGCCGTCGTTTCCGGTCACGGTGAAATGGCAGAAGCCGGGCGTGCCCGGAGCGTTCACAGTGATCGTTCCCGATTGCGTGGGAGTGATGGTTGCGTTGGTCAGCGCGATGCTGCCGCCGGTGCAGGTTGTGGCTCCTTCGAAGCTGTCGAACACCGCCGACGACAACGTCACATTCGCGCCGCCGCTGGTGATGATGGGCTGCAGAGTGACGGTGCCGCTGGATGAAACCATAATCGTGTCCGGGTTCAAGTCCCAGTTGGAAACCGGCGCAGTCGCCTGACTGCCTGTAATCACCAGCAAAGTCGCACTGTATGGGGCAAACGTCTGCGATGCCGACCAGGCTTGCGAGGAGGAAGTTGCGATCGCCGTCGGTGCCGCTGCCGACAGGCTGTAGCTCACAAATGAAGCTGGAGTGAAGCCATTCAACGCGAACTGCACTTGCGTGGAGTTCTGCGGATCTTTGTTCAGCACCATCAACGTCATGGTCGTGCCGGAGGAATTGAGCGCGGCATAACTGCTGAACAGGTTGGGACTGCCGGTGTTGGTATTCGATACCGAGGTGGTTGCGAAACCGTGATGCGCGCCATCGTAGTTGGTGTAGAGCTTCAGGGCCAGATAATTGGGGTTGGCCGGCAATGGGGCAACCCAGCGCGTGGCCAGAGATAAGCGCTCGCGTCCGAGGATGCCGTAGGCATCGGCGTCGCCCAGCGCGGTCGAGAAATCGGACTCGCCGGCAAAAGCAGCGCTCCACTCGGTGAAGCTTAACGGCGTGCCGGGATAAATCATGTTGGCAATGGCCCGCATGCGCGGAATGCGGAACGGGATGCAGTTGTTCGGCTCCATCGTGGTTGCGTATTGATACTCATTGGCGCATTGATAACTCTGGAAGGTGGGGTCCCAATAATCGCGATAGATGCTGGTCGCCACCGCCTGTAGCTGCGCCTGCGTGTATCCGGAGGTGTTGGGACCGTCAGGATAGGCGTGAATATCGAAGATGTCGAGCGAACGCGCGCCGGAAATCTGATCGTTCCAGTAGGTCTGGTTCAGCCACCAGGGCAGGAAATCGACTCCGCCGTGATCGCCCCGATCGCTGCTATTCGCGCCGTTCCAGTAGAACCACCAGCAGCAGCTTACCGGGCCGAACCGCACCGCCGCCGGATCCCAACCCTTTAGATTGGTCGCCTCCGTGTGATAGACAGTGGCCAACTCGTCGTAGCCGGAGGGATTGGGATGAACATCAACGTGCGTGCCTCCCCAAATGTCGATCTCGTTGTCCATGTCATAAAAATGGCAGGACGTGATCGTGGAATACGGGATTGCACAAGTGGCGTTCGAGGCGTTGAAGGCGCCCGCCAAAGCCGTCGCCCATTGATTTCGATAAACGCTATTGGCCGGGTCGCCCGTCTGCGGTGGTCCGTCGAGCAGCGGGTAGTAGACCCGGTTCAACTGCGTGGCGCTCGCGACCATCGTGGTGGCGCAATCAGACTCCAGATTGATCCCGGCGTCGTTGTTGTATTGGTCGTTATAGAATGCGCCGGTGTTTGGATTAATCACTCCCGGTTTACTGCACGCGCCATCCTGGGAAACCGAAAACACCCAATGGAAATTGTCGCCGCCAGTTCCCTGCTGCGTCGAAACTTCCGGGGTCTGCGCTACCCACGGCAGCATCACCATGGTCATGAGCGGATTGCTGCCCGCCTTCTGCACGTCGCTGATGAACTGGGTAGAAATGGAGTCGGCCGGATTGTTGAGCGCACCGAAATTATAGTCTTCGAAGTAATAATCATTGTCGGCGTTGTCCGTGCCTAATTGCCAGTTGTAGGTAGAAGCCGCGTTGCCTCCCCAGCGCACCACCGGCAATCCGCTGTCGGTGATGGTCGGCGCATCCTGGGGAAATGCTCCTCCGTATACGTAGGGGCTGATAGCGTGGCGGTTAGCCAGCACGTTCACACTCACGCTGACGCTGGTCAGTCCTGAGGGCGTGGCGGAAACCTGGGCGGAAAGCCCGCTGGTTCCGCTGGCGTTGACCGCGGCCACGACGTAATAGTAGGTGGTTCCTGCCGTAACACCGGTGTCCACGTAGCTGGTTGCAGTGGGGCTGGCGACTTTGGTGTATGGGCCGCCGGTAGTCGTGGAGCGCTCGACGTTGTAGCCGGTCGCTCCCGCACTCGCGGTCCACGAAAGGCTGACTTGCTGCGCTCCGGCCGTCGCCATCAAGCCCGTGGGAGCCGACGGCGGAGTCCCGCCGCCACCCCCGCTGCCGCCTGATCCTCCCGAACTGCCTCCGCAGCTCTGCAGGCAGAAGACAGCCAAAATCACCGTTAGCGACGAGCACAAAGAGCGGACGAAACCTGTATTCCAGCGGTGCGCCATAAACGATTATCTTAACGAAAAAGCGCGCTTCCGGAGGCCGAATTCTCCGCCGAGGCGCAATAATCCTTTGATCGGCGCACCACGTGATCAGCACACCGCTCGCGACCAAATGGTTTGCCGCACGATAACGGCGGCAAGAATCCGGGACGGCAAAGTACATCGCTGCATGACCGAGAGAATCTGGTGAGCGCGGCAGGATTCGAACCTGCGACCCATGCCTTAAAAGGGCATTGCTCTGCCAACTGAGCTACGCGCCCACACTCCCGCACGCCTGCCCTAGTATGTTAACAAAAACTTTGCCTTTCCCGTTCATGAAGCTCTTCAGTCTTGAACATCCTGAATTCTTCCTTTCCAGTTGCCGCCACTGCCATTCCAATACCTGACCGCCGAATGGATGGTCGCGCCCAGATAAAACAGGGCTGCCAGCGGCAGAGTCAATGCCCATGCGGGGTTCAGGCGATAGTAGCGCACCATGGTCGAGTACGTGATCGTCATGGCCGCCCAGGCCGCAGCGCCCATAAAAATCGTCAGCCTGCCGCGCGTGAGCAACAACAGTGGAGGCGCCAGATACACGATCATCATGCCCGCAACGGTGCCGAGCAGCAGCAGCCAGGAGTGCTTCAATTGGTTGAAGGCGGTGCGCGAGACCATATGCTCGACGTCCGAGAAGGTTTCGTAACGTCGCAAACTTTGGCTCTGCTCGGTTAGTCTTTGTTCGGCTAAGCTTTGATCGACTAAGCTTTGTTCGGCTAAGCTTTGTTCGGCTAAGCTTTGTTCGGCTAAGCTTTGATCGGCTAAGCCCAGCCACAATCTTCCGCCATGCCGCTTCAGGAGCCGGGCCAGCGCGCAATCATCGATAACGGCGCCGCGAATGGATTCCAGTCCTCCGGCGCGCTCCAGAGTTTCTGCTCTCACCAGCATGCAGCCCCCGGCCGCGCCGGCGGTCGAGCGCCGCTTGTCGCGAATCCAGGCTGGCGGGTAGAGCATGAAAAAGAAATAGACGAAGGCGGGAATGAGCAGTTTTTCCGCCAGACTTTCGCAGTGCAGCTTCACCATGAACGAGACCAGATCGTAAGGGCCTTGCGAAGCGATGCGACCAAGACTCGCTACGGTCTCTGGACCATGCAGCACATCGGCATCCGTGAGCATGAGCCATGCGGGATTCAACCTGCGTGCGTGTTGAATGCCCTGGTGCATCGCCCACACTTTTCCCGTCCAGCCCACCGGCAGAGGCTTGCTCTGAATCACGATCAGCGCATCGGCCTTGCCTGCTTTTTCTGCAGCGCGCCGGACCACGTCTGCCGTGCCGTCTGTACTCTCATCATCCACCAGGACAACGGGCATAGCCACGCTCTGATTCAATAACGATGTGATGACCGGCCCGATCAGTTCTGCCTCATTGCGGGCGGGGACTATGGCCACCACGCCGCCGGAAAGTCTCGGCTGGTCGGTTGTGTTGGAGTGCGCGCTCTTGATGCGCCAGAAGGAACCTCTGGCCAAGGCGAGGCAAGACCAGGTCATGACGGCAAGCACAGCGACGCTTGTGGCAAGCACAGACATTCGGCGTGAGCGCGAGAGTACAACTTGGCTGGTGTCAGATCAAGATGAATCAGGCTTTGGCTTACGCGTTAGGCTGGTTAAGCCGGAGATCCTTCGCTGCGCCTGAAGAACGGCTACGCTCAGGATGACAAGAATTATTATGATGACAAAATTAGTATGACAAAACCTATGATGACAAAATTATTTTGATGACAAAATTGTGCTGAACAAAATTTATGCCGAACAGTCGGACAATCTGCCGACATCGCGTGGCATTGCCTCGGTGAAGGTCATACGGATTCCGTGCTCGGGGCGCAGAATCACCATGGGGCGCGCCTGGATGGTCTGGCCCGGCACCAGGCGGAAATCGTACTTGCGGAGCAGAACACCCAGAATCATGAGCATCTGCAGCATGGCGTAGTTCCCGCCGATACATCCCCGCGGCCCGGCTCCGAAGGGTAAGTGGGCGAAGGGCGTGTGCAGCTTTTCTTTTGCTTTGGAGAAGCGTTCCTGGTCGAAACTCTCGGGGTTCGGCCAGTACTGCGGCGAATGGTGCGCGCCATAGATGAACACGACCACCGTCGATCCCCGGGGAATATTCACGTCTCCAGCACGGTCGTCCGCAAGAGCCATTCGGTCGACCATCCAGAATGGCGGATAAAGGCGCAGCGCCTCCATGATCACCTGGCTCGTAAACTCAAACTTGGAAACATCCGAGTAACTCAGCGGCCGGTCGCCGAGCACGGAATCGAACTCCTCGCGAACGCGCTCGACACAATCCGGATGCGAACTCAGCAGATACAAAAGCCACGATAAAGCGTTCGACGAAGTTTCATGGCCGGCGACCAGTAGTTGCATACTCTCGCTGAGGATCAACTCATCGTCCATGCCATGGCCGTCGCTATAGCGGGCATCCATCAGGATCTGCAACAGATCGTGACCGGGAGCCTCCTTGCGCCGCCGCTGGAGGTATTCGCGCAGCACGCCGAAAGCGCGGGATCGCAACTCCCAGTGCCTGCGCAGTTCGCCGGACACGGCAAACCAGGGATTCAGGTAGGGCTGAATGGTTTGCCGAACCATAAATTCCTGGACGGTCGAGATGGCCAGGCTGATAAGGTCGATGTCTTCGTCTTTCAAGCGCGCGCCAAACAGAGATCTGCCCACCATCGCGAAAGTAAGCTTCATCATGAGCGGGTAGATATCGACCGGGCCGAGCCGGGCTTGCCGATCGAAGTCCCGCAGCGAATCGGTGAGAGAGTCCTGCATGATGGAGGACAGAACTTCGAGTTGCTTGCGCTCAAACCCAGTCTGGATGAGACGCCGCTGCGTCTTCCAGGCTTCGCCCTCGGTGGTGAGCAACCCCTTGCCCAGGAAGTGGCCCATCCGCTTCTTTTGGATCTCAGACTTGTAGTAGTTGTCCGAATTGGTCTTCAGCACATGCTGAATGACCACGGGATTGATGGTGACAATGGCTTCCTTGACGCCGCCAAAATAGAAGCGGAACGTGTCGCCGTGGATGCCCACGTACTTGCTGAGAACCTGCACAGGATTGTGCGCCATGGCGCGCGAATCCTTGAAGGATTGGAAGCGGGAAACGGCGGGGACGCTGTGCGGCAAGCTCACGCCTCGCTATCCAGCCGCTTCAGAAGAGAAACCTGATCGTCGTTTCCCAACTGTTTCAGGAGCAGCAGATGATGTTTGACGGCCTGCGTCATCGTGCGATGTTGCCGGTAGGGAATGCCATATTCCTCGGCAGTCTCCTTGACGATCCGGGTGAGCGCGCCGTAGTGAGTGTGGCAAACAAAAGGGCACAGATGATGGACGATGTGGTGATTGAGGCCGCCTACCAGCCAACCGACCAGCGGGGTCTCGGTCGCGTAGTCTGCGGTGGTGGCGAAGATGTGCTGGATCCAGTTGTCGAACTCGTTGCGGTCCGAGGGAAAGTACGTGCTATCGATGACGTGCGTGGTCTGGAATACCAGGGCCACACTCAAACCGATGATCAAATGGGCGAGCAAAAAAGATACGCCGACCAGCAGAGGCGATTTCCGCAGCAGCACCACCGGCAAAATAAGCATGTAGGTCAGATAGAATGCTTTCCCGGCAAAGAGGATAACGTATTCCCGCACCGGATGCTTCGTGCGTCTCAGATAGTCGTGGGAGGGGAAGAAAAAGCACTCAAAGTCCCTCACGAACACATAGTCGAGAGAAAACATCGCGTACATGAGCAGCGCATAAATATGCTGGAAGCGCTGCAGGCGCGTCCGGGGTTCGTAGGGCGTAAATCGTAAGACGCCGCGTCCGGTGAGCGCGTCGTCTTCGCCGTGGAGATTGATGCAGGAGTGGTGACCGCGATGATGGAGAATACGCCACATGTAGGAGCTGATTCCACAAACATCGAAAACGTAATTCAGCGCTTTGTTCACAGACCGTGTCGAGGAGATGGCGTTGTGATTGCTGTCGTGGGCGATGTTCAGCAAAAGGAATGTTTGTGCGATCGCATTCAACAGGTAGAGGCTGACAAACTTCCATGAATCCGGCCTGAAGGTATAAAGAGCAATCCAACTGCCCGCCAGCACGGCCAGCCCGATCGCGATTTTGACCCACATGGCGACGTCGGCCTTGGGAGAGATGTTGCGGTCGGAAAAGAAATGGTCAAGGCGCCGGCGCAAGACTTTGGGGAATGAAGACTCCGGGGCGGACTCGAAAACCGAGTCCCGCAGCGAGGCCTCCGACGGTACAAGATCTTCAATCTCGGGATTCAGATTAATGGCTGCCTCGTCTCAAACCTTGCCGGCGGTATGGTCGGATCGGGCCGTCGCATCTCCGGCCCGGCTGCCGGGATCGACCAGACCGGCAACGGACGCTATAATTCAAGTACGTCGTCCAGGCGAAGCCAATCCAGCCGCCCAGGCACCGCCTCCGGCGCAAGCGTTATCAATTAGCGTTAGAAATCAATGCTAGCTCGAAAACTTAAGGAAGATCAAGGGAATTTCGGTAGTGGTGCGTTGGCCGGAACCATCGTTGAATCCCGATGGTAACTCCACCGCTCCCCAGAGCGTAAATTCCTCCCCAAGGGTGGCAAATCTCTGTTACTATCGTCGGCTCAGTCAAATGCAAAGAAGACGCGTTGTGCCGGGCGATCCGACGTCGGGCGGGGCTTGTCCTTACCCCAGACTCCAGCAAGAGAACACATGGTCTAGAATGACTGTGGCTTTGTTCTCGAAGTCGGTCTTACCCCCGGGTGCACGGGGGCGTAGCGAGACTTTGGTTTTAGTGCGGAATCTTGTTATCAACACAGGAGGTTAACGATTGGCGGCGCCACCGCCATGAGTCCCGGTCCGATCTATGATCGATTCGATTTTAAACAAGCTGGATAGTTTAGGAAATCAGCACCCACACAGGCTTCTGTACTCGTACATTGACGTCAACGGCCATCCCGTTGGGGGCTACACCTATGAGTCGTTCCTCCACCGGACGAAGGTGATTGCCGGACACTTGCGCCAGGAGCTCGGGTTCAAGTCGCAGGACCGTCTTCTGCTCGCCTACCCGCCTGGGCTGGAAATGATTTGCGCGTTCTTTGGCTGCGTCCGGGCGGGATTGATTCCCGTTCCCGTGTATCCCCCCAGTTCTCGTGGATTCCAGGGCGCTCTGTACAAAATGGTCCACATCGCCAAGGATTGCCAGGCGGCGGGGATTTTAACCAGCAAGGATTATCTGGGATCGCTGAAGACCAATCTTGCCCGAAGCGGAGTCTCGTCCTGCGGTGTCGACGTCGACTATGTTTCCGGCCTGCGCTGGGTTGTGACGGAAGATTTCGTCGATCGGGTTCCGAACGAGAATTTCAACGGCTCTTCCAGCAACGGTTCCAGCAACGGCGCTCCCAAGATTCTGTTTCTCCAGTACACGTCGGGGTCGACACGAGATCCTAAAGGCGTGATGGTTACGCACGAAAACATATTGCACAACTGCCCGCTGGTGATCGACCATGACGCGCCGGTAGTCGTCTCCTGGCTGCCGCAATATCACGACATGGGGTTGATTGGGTGCTACCTGTATCCGGCGCTCACCGGGGGGACGACCTACGGCTTCGCTCCCAACGATTTCATTCAGCGCCCGGCCTTGTGGTTCGATGCGATCAAGACGTATGGGGCCAGCGCCTCAGCCGCGCCCAATTTCGCTTACGACTACTGCCTGCGCGCGGGGCGGCTTTCAAAGGAGAGTCTGGAGGGCTGCGATCTTAGCTCGCTGCGCCTGCTGATGGTTGCCGCCGAACCCGTTAAGCCGGATACCTATACGCGCTTTCTGCAGGCCTTTCAGCCGCATGGTCTTAAGTCGGAAAGTTTTTTTGTGGCGTACGGGCTGGCGGAGAATACTCTGGCGGTTTCGCTGCGCGGCCGCAACATTATTTCCGTTAACAAGAACGCCGTCGCACTGGGCAAAGCCCGCATGACCACGGAAGTATCCGAGATCGGCGCGGCCACCCAGATTGTCAGTTGCGGAACCCCGCTGCCGGGCTTGACGGTAAAGATCGTGGATCCGGAGAAGCACCTGGCTCTGGAGGCGGATCGAATCGGCGAGATTTGGATCGCCGGGGGGAGCAAGTGCCCCGGGTTCTGGAACAATCCGGAACTGACGCTGAAGCTCTTTCACGCCCGCCTGGTGGATGACAGCCCCTATGACGATGGCTACCTTCGGACCGGGGATATGGGGTTCATCCACGAGGGCGAACTGTTCGTCTGCGGCCGTATCAAGGACATGATTATTCTGCGCGGACAGAACTACTATCCGCAGGATATCGAGGCCGTGGTGGAGAAGGCGTCGGGCCTGATCCGCAGTAATTGCGTGGCCGCCTTCCAGATTAACGAAGACAGCGAGCCGGCGCTGGCCATCGTCGCCGAGGTGAAAAATCCGAAAGCGCTTCCCGATGCGCTGAAGATTGCGGCCGCTGTCCGCAATTATCTCAACGTGGAAGTGGCGCTGATTTCTTTTATCGCACCCCGTGCCATACCGAGAACCAGTTCGGGCAAGATCATGCGGCATAAAACCAAGCACATGTGGCTGCAGGGTCAATTTACCGTTCTATCGGAGTTTTCCCGGGAAAAGGATGCTGAATCCTCCAACGGAGATGCGGTGGGCCAGTCGCCGTTCGACGTATTGAAAGCCCGTTACAACCTGACCGGCAATGAATCGTACAACCTGGTCGAAGCCGGGCTCGATTCCATGGATCTGGTTGTGTTCATGCACGAGATCAAGGAACTCTTAAAAGATAAAGACGCCGACCTGCTGGCCAGGCAGGTGGATATTGGCCTGATTCAGCGGGTGAGTGTGGCCGAGTTGTTTCGACTGGCCGAACAGTTGGAGCATGCTCCGGAAGAAGCGCTGGTTCCGCTGCGGCAGTCCCTGGCGGCTTTCCGTGAGGAGCAGCGCGTGGCCGAGCAGCGGATGATGACGAACGACCGGAAGCTCATCTTCGAGCCCCCGGCGCCTTCGGTATTGCCCCCAACGCCGGTTCCGGACCATGTTTCGCCAAAGAACGTTCTGCTCACCGGCGGCACGGGCTTCATCGGGCCGTTTCTGGTGAAGAGTCTGCTGGAACAAACGCATGCCAAGATCCACATTCTGGTGAGGTCTTCCGACGAGGTTCAGGGCAAGCAGAGACTGCGCGCGGCAATGGAATCGATGGGGTCGTGCCCGGTAGATCTGATGCAGATGTTTGAGAGCCGCGTGGTCCCGGTTTGCGGAGATCTTGGCCAGAAAGATCTGGCCTTGACGCGAGAGTCGTGGGATTTCCTGGCCAATGAAATCGATACCGTGTTCCACAACGGCGCAACCGTAAACTACCTGCTCAACTACGACCGGATGCGGGACGCAAATGTATTGGGAACGAATGAGATCCTGAGACTGTCATTCGAAGGACGGGCCAAGAGCTTCAACTACGTCTCGACCACTTTCATCTTTGGCTGGGCGGTGAAGAAAGTTCTGTACGAGACCGACTTCAACGAGAACATGGAACTGCTCGACTTTGGCTATAGCCAGTCCAAGTGGGTATCGGAGCAAGTGGTGATGGATGCGCGCCGCCATGGGCTGCCGGCGCGGATCTTCCGGCCCGCTCTGGTCAGTCCCTCGATTACGGGCGGAGGCAACAACTTCGACATCGCCGTCCGTTTAGTGGCATTCATGGTGAATCACGGTATTGGAGTCGATGCTCTGAACCAGGTCAGTTTCGTTCCTGCGGACATCACTGCCAACAATATTGTCGCGATCTCCACGACTCCCGGCACGGAGAATAAGACATATCACGTAGTGCGAGACGATTACGCGAACATGCTGGACATTACCGGCCTGATCACGAAAGCGACCGGCCGGCAATTCGAAATCTTCAGTCTTCCCGAATTCGTTCCCGAGCTGATCCGGAGATGCAGGAAAGAAGATCTCCTGTTCCCACTGCTGGACTTTCTGGTGAACTCCGTGGACAACATCTCATCGATGGAGTTCAAGCGCTACGACAGTACCAGCTATCAAGCGGCTCGGAATGCCTCTACCTTTGGCAAACAGGATCCGTCACTCGAAGACACCGTTAACGGAATCCTGAAATTCATGCAGCGCAAGGGAATCATTTCGGTTGCGACGCGCGAGTTCAGCGCCGTGGGTAGCTTGCCGGTAGGGAGTTCCTCCGCGGGCGCAGCGGGCGTGGCGCAGCGATAGTCAGTGTTTCCGAAACAGCAGAGCCTCTTTTATTTGCTGACCGGTTTCCAGCGTGCCAGTGGTGGTGAGCTTCATCTCGGCTCCATCGACGGCAACCACCCACCGATCCCTTTGAGTGATCTGATTGTCTCGCCGGTAAATCGAATCGACCGTGTGGGCGTCCACCAGTTGTAGAGTCACGGTATCGTTGCCCGAGTTTTTCAGATCGTATTCTTTCCCGTCAAAGCGGGCGGCATAGTTGAAGTCGCCGGAGAAGCGGACCCCATCTTTCCCGTCCGACTCGATCGTGAGCGCCATGCCTTGCCGCAGTCGAGTCTTACTCAGGTCCTCGGTCCACACCCCGGCGAATAGGTCCGTGGCCGACTTCGTTCCCCCGGTGCGCGTCCACACTGAGATCTTGTCGGGACGTCCGGGCTGCGCAGTCGTGCTCGTCAACTCATTACCATCGCGCGAAATTTTGTCGTGAATCGTGGTCACGACGACTCCATCCTTTTTTTGTATGACTGCGACTTGATGCTTATCGATCCTCTGCAGATCGATCTGATTAAATGCCGGATTGCCTTGTACGGGCGATTCATGGCCGTCCAGCTTCGCCGTAAAATCTGCGTGGTTTTCGCCCGAAATCACTACGTGAACCGCACCGTGGAGAGACGTGATGGAAAGTTTATTGGGAGGATCCAGAGAAGACTCCGCCGAGACCAGCGTCCAGGAACCGATGCGGGGGTCTGCGCTACCAAGTTGAATGGCGGCAAGCAGCCCGAGCAATGCGAGTTTGAGCAATAGCCCTCCTGGAACGCGAGAATTCTTCCCAGCTACTACAATAATACGATCCCGTGCGGAATGCGAATCCCTCTGCGCCGCTTGGCCGGAAACTGGCATCGAAGTGGGACCTGATCCGGAAATCCGAACCAGGCTGTGTGCGGGGTGAGAATCTCCTAACAGTAACGGTTTTGAGTAGTGGGCTAATTCCGTGTTGCTGATCTTTCCGCCGATCCTCTAGGATTTTGAACTGACGGGATTTTGAACTGACGGGATTTCGAATTACGACAAGCAAAGCCAAGAGGAGCGAGCCCAACACCCGATTTTGCGCAGAATTATGAACTTCTTGAATGTTCGCCGATTCTGGCTGGCCGGGGTAGTCCTTATCGCCGTACTTGCGCTCCTTCCATTTTCCTTTCACGCCGAGCGCCATCTTGAAACCGCAACCCGCATTGAAGGCAGCGAAGCGGGAAAATTCCCGCAGGAACTGGACACTCGCTTTCATTCGCCATTCGTCGACCGCGTAGTCCTGGTGATTCAGGGAATCCCACCCGCCGATTCGCCGGAAGGCGCGCAGGTATTGGGGACGATTGAAGAGAGACTGCAAAAGGAACCCGGCGTCTCCGGAGTCGTTTCCCATCTCGATTTCCGCGATCCGATCTTCCTGGGCAAGGGCGGAGGAACTTTTATTGTGATCGGACTCGACTCGACCCAGGGGCCCGTGGAGTCGCTCGTCCCTAAGCTGCACGATCTGGAGAACTCCCTGCAAAACGAACTGCGGGGCCGCTATCCGGCGATAAACCTCGAACTCACGGGAGAGACGCCGCTTAACTTCGACATTCGGAAATCCAGCGCCGACGATGTGCGGCACGCCGAGAGTCTCGTGATTCCCGGCACGCTGGCGCTGCTGGTGATCGCTTTCGGAAGCGTGGTCGCGGCCTTGATTCCACTAGCTGTGGGTCAGCTTGCCATCGCGACCACCCTGGCGATCGCCGGGTTCCTGGCCATGCGCTGGCACTTGTCCATCCTGGTTCAGAATCTGTCGACCATGCTTGGCCTGGGGTTGGGAATCGACTATGCGCTGCTGATGGTCAGCCGCTTCCGCGAGGCGACTCAGACCGAACCAGACGGATTCAAATGCTCGTCTATCGCGGCGCATCAGGCAGGCCGCACGCTGGTGATTTCAGCCTCGACGGTGGCCATTGGATTTCTCGCGCTCTTGACGGTCCCCATCAGCGAAATTCGTTCCATCGGTTTAGCCGGATTTCTGGTAGCGGCAACGAGTGTGTTGCTCTCCGTCACCATTGTTCCGGCGTTGCTGGCAGCTCTCGGTCCACGCATCAATGCCGGTCAGGTGCCGTTCCTTGCACGCCTAGATACGGGCCGGGCCGCCCGGACGGAAGACCGCTGGAGACGATGGGGAAAAGCGGTGGTTGCGCATCCCTGGCTTGCCATCCTTCTGGCGGGCGTACCTTTGCTTCTGCTGGCCGCGCAAGCAGCGCGGCTCGACACCAACGTTCCTCGGGGCGACTGGCTGCCGTCGCAAGCGGAATCGGTGCGCGCGCTGCACTCCCTGGAAAAAATGGATCGCGTTGGCATGGTCTACTCGCTGCGCGTGATTCTCGAGCTCCCGACCGATTCCATTGCGCAAACCGACGCCGGCTGGAATGCGCTCGATCGCTTCAGCAAGCGGATCGCCGGCGACCCTCGTTCCTACAAAGTAATTTCGCTGACGACAATTGCAGAGAGCAACCGGGATCAACTGAGCAATATTCCGCGCGACTCGCGTCGAGCATTTCTGAGTCGCGACGGGCGCGCGGCGCTGCTGGAAGTTTCGCCCGCCACGTCCGTTACCCTGAACGATCAAGTGACATGGGTGCGGGAACTGCGAAAGGAGGGCGCGGTACTTCTCACGGGAGTGCCCGGCGCCACGCTGCGCATTGGAGGCATCGCTGCGCTGATTGCCGATTATCAGACCATCGTCAGGGAAAAATTCACTTCGGTATTGGCGCTGGTCGTCGGAGGCACGCTGCTGGCGCTGCTTGCCGGGTTCCGCTCGCTGTTCGCTGCGGTGAAGGCCATCGCTCTGAACTTGCTATCGGTTGCGGCCTCCTTTGGCGCGTTAGTTCTGGTGTTTCAGGAGGGACACGGAATCAGATTGTTCGGGGTTGCCGCGGGAACGGGCAGCATATTTCCCATTGTGCCAATAGTGGCCTTCGCCATCGTCTTTGGACTGAGCATGGATTACGAAGTGTTCCTGGTGGCGCGCGTCCTCGAAGCGCGGAGAAGCGGGCTGAGTGAGTTGGAGGCGATCCCTGAGGGAGTCGCCAGAACCGCAGGACTGATCACCAGCGCTGCCGCGATCATGATCGTCGTATTCGCGGCATTCACTTTCGGACACTTCCTGGTGATTAAGATGCTCGGATTTACGCTGGCGGTGGCGGTATTAATTGACGCAACCCTGGTTCGCATTGTGATTGGACCGGCGCTGCTTCGCGTGGCCGGCGATTGGAACTGGTGGCCAGGAGGGCTCCCCGCTCGCAGTGCACCCGTGATCGCCAGCGACAAATGAGGTTGCCATGGATATTCGATCCCTGCAGAAGCCGTTGAAAGACCAATATCGCAGTGACCCAGATTCCTCAAGAATCACACTGCGGGCAAAGGGTGGACAGACCGAGGTGCCCATGGCATGCTCCATCGACATTGGACGTGCCCTCTACGAAGCCGAGGCCCACAAGGGTGTCGGAGGCGCTGGCGCCGGCGCTTGTTCCGGTGACCTTTTGCTTGGGGCGTTGGCGGCTTGTGCCCAGATTACCTGCCAGATGGTGGCAGCCGCTATGGGCATACCGACGGAACGCATTGAGGTCACGGTGGAGGGAGACTTGGATCTCCGCGGCACCCTCGGCATATCAAAAGACGTCCCGGTAGGCTTTGAACGTATTCATCTTCATTTTGATGTTGCCGCGCCTAAGGCATCACCGGAACAATTGAGCGCGTTGCAGGAGAAAACCGAACAGTATTGCGTGGTCATGCAGACGTTAATGCGGCCGCCGAGTCTGCAGACCAAGTGGGCGATTGCTCAGACGAAGTAGCTTGCCCGCCCGCTTCGCGCACGCGATCTCTTACTTCCTCAGGGATCGGCATGCCGTGCGCTTCTTTGACCTGAATCGGAAGTTCAACCGCGGCGCAACCTGACTCGCCACGTGTTGGCTGTCAGAAGACAGGTCTACCCTTCAGTCTGATAGCCAGTTCTGAATGCCAGAAACCTTACTTGCGATTGCTGAATCGAGGCAATAGTCGAAAAAGACTAGAGATGCTTTCAGGCAGTCCGTGTACCATCTGACTCTTCACTGAGACGGTGCGGGAGTGTTGCCGTTTGGAAAGAAAACGTGAACTTGGCTCCTCACCCTCAAGACCCAAATACCATGCAACCCGCTGAAACAACCTCCGAGCTCACTGAATTCGATTTTGGTTATTACGGCTGGCGCGTGGTGCTGGCGGCGTGTCTCGGCGTGATGGCGGGATTTGGCTCGTTATTCGTTTATACGTTTTCAGTTTTTGTGAAGCCGCTGGCTGCCGAATTCGGCTGGAGCCGCGAGGCCATCTCCAGCGGCTTCGCCATCGCCGCCGTCACGTTGGGCCTCGTTTCTCCATTGCTGGGCCGGTGGATTGATCGCTTTGGCCCGCGCCGCATCATTCTTGTCTGCATCACCGTATACGCGTGCGCCATCGCCTCGTTGTCGTTGTTGCGCTCCGGAGTGTGGCAGTTTTATCTGACTTGTTTCGTGCTGGGCGTTGTCGGGAACGGCGCTGCTCATCTGGCTTTTTCGCGATCGATATCCACCTGGTTTCAGCGGCGCCTGGGAACGGCGTTCGCCTTGGTGATGGTCGGAGCGGGATTAGGCGCCATGATTTTACCGGTAGTCGCTCAATCGATTATCAGCCGGTCGGGCTGGCGCGCGGCGTATGCGTCGCTCGGCGGTCTGGCATTGTTACTCGGTTTGCCTCTCAGTTGGCGCTACATCCGCGACCGCGGAGTTATCGGCAGCAAGGCCGCTCCGGTCGCTCATTCCGGAATGACATGGCAGCAGGGACTGCGTTCTTTCGCCTTCTGGATTATTGCCGCCATTCTTTTTGTAAGTTCGATCAGCATGAACGGAGCGATCACTCACCTCTCCGCATTATTGACCGATCGAGGTCTTACGCCCGGAAAAGCCGCGCTATGCGCCTCCGTACTCGGTGGGTCGAGTCTGCTCGGCAGGGTTGTGGTGGGATGGCTGTTGGACCGATTCTTCGGACCTCGGGTTGCGCTGGTAATCAACCTCGTTACAGCGCTAGGCATTTTTCTGCTCGCTCGGGCGACTAGTTTTCCCGCGGGATGCCTGGCTGCTGCGCTGATTGGTGTCGGCGCCGGAGGCGAAGCCGCCACCACACCGTACCTGCTGACGCGTTATTTTGGACTGCGCGCTTTCTCCACGCTTTACGGTCTCACCTGGACGTTTTATGCGGCTGCGGGAGCCATTGGTCCGGTAATACTGGGACGCGCATTCGATGCGACCGGATCCTACGCTTCTTTGCTGACTCTTCTCGCCGCGGCGCTGGGACTGGCGGCCGCGACCAACCTCCTGCTTCCCCGCTATTCGGATTCGTTGGTGACTGAGGGTTCCTGAGCGCAGATTTCCGATTTGCAAACGCTTTCGACTGTACTCACAACGGTCACCTCGGAACCCTCCTCGAATCGGAGCCCTGGTCGCGCCAACTCCCGGCAGCAGGAATTTGCCTCTTGACCTTTCTGGGCGATTTGTTCTATCTTGCAAAAGAAATGAAGCCAGGAGAACTTCTCGGATCGCTGGAGCACATCATCCTGCTCGCCCTGGTGCGCCTGGATGGTACGGCTCATGGAATGATCGTGCGCCGCGAGATTGAAGAACGTACCGGACGCAACATTTCTATCGGCGCCGTCTACGCGACTCTGGAGCGGCTCCAAACAAAAGGGTATGTCAGTTCGTTTACTGGCGATCCCACGCCGCAGCGCGGGGGCCGCGCCAAACGACTGTTTCGCGTGGAAGCAACCGGGCAACGGGCGCTGCAAGTTTCCGAGCAAACCATTCGCAGCATGACCGCAGGTTTGAAAGACCACTGGGGGACGATATGAGGCACAGTTCGCCGCCCGCATTCGGCTGCTGGTTTCTCGAACTCGTTCTGCCGGGGCCTTATCGAGAGGCCATACTAGGCGACCTGATCGAGGAATACACGCTGCGCATCGAATCCATGTCACGATTCACTGCGTCCCGTTGGTTTTGGAGTCAAGCCTGCCGTTCCGTACCGCCCACCCTCTGGTCCGCGCTTCGCAGCCGCGAGTGCCTCATCAGCATGAGCGCCGCCGTGGGGGCGTACGTCCTCATGCGAATCCTGGAGTTTGTTGCGAACCGGTTGATCTCGAAATTGGTTCCTGCGGATCCGGCGACGCATGTCGTCCTGGCGCCGATCGTGTTTCTCACGGCAACCGCAATCGCCGGTGTCATAGCTGCGCGAATCCGCCGGGGTGCAACGATTTTCCTGGCGCTGATGGTAATGGTGACGGTCGCCGTTGCGATCGAGCTAAAGGTTTGCACCATACCGGTGCCGTGGTGGTATGAGTTTGGCTTTCTTACACTCGGGCCTTTGGCGGTGATCATCACGCCGAAGTTGTTTGCGCGCTTGAAGCAACACCGAGCGGCCACGTAAATGGATGGATCGTACTATCGGTCTTGTCGCGGAATAAGAGGTCCCCGCAGAAAGGTAACTATGAAAACCAACTTTTGGAAATTGAACCTTTGGACCGTTTTCGGCATTGGCCTGGTTTGCTTCGCCGCCGGATCGCTGGCAACTTTCAGACTGGCCCGGCTACAACAAGTGAAGGCCGACAGCAATCGCGTCTTCGAGCTTCGTATTTATCACGCTGTTCCCGGCAAACTGCCGGCACTGGAGTCGCGGTTTCGCGACACGACTTCAAAGCTCATGGCCAAACACGATCTGAAGGTTGTGGGCGACTGGATCCCCGAGGGTGCTCCCGCCTGGGACAACACGTTCGTCGATATCGTGGTTCATTCCAGCCGGGAGGAAGCGAAAAAGAACTGGGACGCGATGATGGCCGATCCCGAGTTTCAGGAAGTGTTGAAATCCGAGCAGGCCAACAAGACGGTTGAAAAAGTAGACACGACGTACATGCGTCCGACGGATTTTTCACCCCTAAAGTAGCGCCGGCTCCGCTACGGGCGCGTCAGGAAGATCGGCAGCCCCAGCTTGTGGTCGTACTTGGGGCGGCAACGCTCAATGTTATACATCGACGCGATATCCACCTTGCGCGGACCGAGCTTGGGATCGGGGATGGGCACAATGGCGTAGCGGCCTTCATTGATTGCCGTCATCACGCCGGACTTCCCTTCCTCCAGCGCGTCCATGGCCATGCCGGCGTAGGTAAAAGCCACCAGGCGGTCGACAAAGTCGGGGCTGCCGGAGCGCAGGTCATACGTCAGATCACTGACGACGGTCTCTTCGCCGGTGGTCCGCTTGATCTCATCGCTCAGGTCTTCGGCAACGCTCATTTTCTTGCGATGGCCGAAGGCGTCCGGTTCTCCATATTCCTTGACCGTGTAGCCCTGCCACTCGGCGCCCTCGGAGAGGACCACCAGCGAATAATAGCTCGAGTTGTTGCGCTTGTCCTGAACGAGCAAATCGATGAGGCGCTTGACATCCACCTTGTACTCGGGAATGCAGCAGCGGATTGCGGTCACGAACGCCGTGTAGAGGGCTGTGTAGCCCGCATCGCGGCCAAACACGCGGAAGATGCCAATACGCTCGTGCGAGCCGACGGTGGTGCGTTGGCGGTCGATGGCGTCCATGGCGCGCGTAATTGCGGTCGAAAAGCCGATGCAATATTCGGTGTTGCGGACGTCGTTGTCCATGGTCTTGGGCACCGCGATCACCTTCATGCCCTTGCGATCGAGTTCCGAAGCGTAACTCAGCGTGTCGTCGCCACCGATCGCGATGAGATAGTCGAAACCGAGCCTTTCGATGTTCTTCAGCACGGCCGGAGTCACGTCGAAAACCGTGCTGGTCACGCCATTCTTGGTGGATTCTTTGGCTTCGAAACTCTGGCCCTGCAGCACGGGAGGAACCTGCTTCATCTTGGTGGGATTGGTGCGCGACGTGTGCAGAAAAGTTCCCCCGGTGCGGTCGATGTTGCGCGTGTTCTCACGGTCCAGGGGCAGGATGTAGCGCTCCCTGCTGGCCGGATCATTCAGGTCGACGTGGGTCAACCCCTCCCAACCGCGACGAATACCGATGACTTCGCAACCGATTTCCGCGCCTCGATACACCACCGACTTGATCACCGCATTGAGTCCGGGGACATCGCCGCCCCCGGTAAGGATCCCGACACGCTTCATCGCCATTGATGACTCCTTGATCGTTTGTGAAGCCGCCGTGAGGGAAGCTCAAGAATTGACGTGAACTCCTGACTTAATTCTTGTCACGGTCGAAAATCGATTTTATCGATTGCGAGGCTGATGTTCCAAGAGCAGTGACACCATTTGTGAAATAGCCGAGGTCGAGAGCGGGCAGCGCTCCATTTCTGCACACGCCCAAAAACACGAAGGCCGCCTTGGCAGGCGGCCTCGTGACCTCTGTCGTACGCTTAGTTCGCCGGGTGGAAGTTGATCACGCCGAAGTATCCGTTGGTGTCGTTCGGACCCGCGGTGTAGAAAAGCTGGTTGGTCTTGCCGTTCGCCGTCGTTCCGCCGCCGAACTCGATTCCCCAAATCCCGCTCATGGAAAGGGCTTTGCCGGAGGAACTCTTGAGCGCGCCCAGCGACTTGCCGGTGGTGACGTTATAGCCGACGACGGTGCCCTGGTTGCTGTTGTTCGAGACCAGCAGCGCTCCGCTAAACGTGCCGAAATTCTTCGCCGGAGCCAGCGCGACTCCCCAGGGCTGATTCAGCGGCGCACCCGAGGCGAAGCGTTTCAGGAACACGCCGGCTTCGGTGAACGTATCGATGTATCCGCCCGGACCGCCGTTGGTGGCGGCAAAGGTGACATAGAGGGTTTCGTTAATGTCCTGAATGCCGAACACCGAAAACCCTGCCGGGATGGTGGCATCGGTGAACGAACCAGTGAGCTCGAAATTGCCGTTATACATGTCGACTTTGTTGTTGGCATCGTCGGCGGCATAGAGCGTGTTGCCGCTGGCATGACTAGTGATCGCCAATCCCGTGTACGACGCGCCTGCGGTCGTGACCGCAATCAGCGTGGTGCTGGGTTCGAAATCGGACCAGCCCTGGATGGTGCCATCCAGCGTGTCGAACAGGAATGCCGACACCCAGCTGTCGATGGCAAATTCGGAAGAGCCGTTGTAGACCATCCCGGTGGGCGAACCTGGGACCTTGCCGGAGGCCGGCGGTACGACCACCTGCAGCGACTGCGGCTCGCCCGTTCCCGAGTACAGGGTGGACCATCCGCTGAGTTCATCGCTGACCCAGAAAGCTCCGCCTGGCGCGTAAGCCATGCCCCAGGGATTCTCCAGCAGCGTATCGGTGTATTTTGCTTTGCCTGTCAGATTCGAGGTCAGGTTGGTGGAAGAATAGTATTGGGTGGTGGATTGGGTCTGAGCAATGGCCGCGCCCGAGAACGCAAGCGCTAGCCCGCAGCAGGCGATAAGAGTTGCAATGCGACGAACGGAACTCCGCATGGGAGATTCTCCTTTGTAGTCAATGTTTGTTTCGAAGTGATCGATAAACGTGATTCGCTGAACGTTTTCTGGCTAAAATCTGCTCTCGCTAAAACCTTTTCGTTGAGGCTTTTTCGTTAGAACCTGGAGTTGGCGATTGCCTCGGTGGCCGGCACAGTGTCCGACCCGCCCCGCCACGAATACTAGTGCGTTTGCCGATCCCGGCTTGTCACGGCTTTGTCACCAATTTGCACATTTCCTGTCGGGCGCTGGTGGCCCCGAAAGCCAAAAAAGGCCGCCTTTGGCAAGGCGGCCCTGGCTTGATCCCAAACGCTCAGCTCTACTTCACCACCGTGATCTTCCCGAAAGTTCCCGCCAGATTGTCGCTTGGACCGGCGGTAAAGAACAGGGCGTTGGTGGCGCCGCTCTTGGAATTCCCGCCGCCAAATTCAATTCCCCACAACTGGTCGATCTTGATGGCTTTTCCGCTGCTGTCTTCCAGAGTCCCTACGAGTTCTCCCGTAACCAGGTTGTAGCCGTGAATCTTCGAACTCTTGTTACTGTTATCGGCGACCAACAGGGTGTTGCTCAGGGTGCCGAAATTCTTCGGCGCAATGGCAAGTCCCCAGGGCTGATTCAGGGGAGATCCCGAGGTCAGCCGGTTGATGAAAGTTCCGCTTTCGCTGTAGGTGTCGACGTAACCGCCGGAACCTCCCCATTGGCTGGCAAAGGTCACATAAAGCAGTCCGTCAAAATCCTGGACGTTGAACACCGCGAATCCGGCCGGAACGGTGGAGTCGGTGAACGAACCGATCAGGTTGAAGCTGGCGTCATACATGTCCACCAGGTTGTTCGCATTGTCGGCCGCGAACAGCGTGTTGCCCGACGTGTAGCTGGTGATCGCCAGGCCGGTGTACACGGCGGTGGAATTGCTCACGGCAATAATCGCGTCGTTCAGATTGGACTGCGGAGCCCATCCGCTGATGGTGCCGTCGAGCGTGGCAAACAAGAAGATCGAGGGCCAGCCTTCCACGTCAAAATCCTGCGAGCCGTTGTAAACAATTCCGGTGGGCGATCCGGTGCCGGAACCGCTGGCCGAAGGAACGGTCACCTCCAACCCCTCCTTCACGCCCGTGTGGGTATACAGCGTGGACCAGCCGGAGCCTTCGTCGCTAACCCAGAACGGTCCGCCGGGACCGTAGGCCAGACCCCACGCGTTCACCAGCAGCGGATCCGTATGCTTGGCCTGCCCGACCTGATTCGAAACCAGATTTGTGAGTTGATATTGCGCCATGGCCGCGCTGGCCGCCGACATCAGCGCTGCGCCCAGAACGATTGTGAGAAGATTCATCCGCCGCCGCATGTGCATTCTCCTTTTGCGCCGGCATCGTGGCAGGGGCAATGGCAGGGCCGCGTGATGCGACCGCCGCCGTACGCTCACCGGCATTCATCGCAAGGGTAGGCCAGCGCGAGGCTGAAAATGTCAGCGCCATGTCACCAGTTTGCACAATTCCTGTTGGAGACCTCGGACCTTCGACCTCAGACCTTGGGAACACCGGTGGATGCCTTCCAGCTTCTGACAGCCGGGGGCGATTCGAACGTCCGAGCCGAACGCCAAAGGTCCGAGGTCTGAGGTCCGAGGTCCGAGGTCTGACCCGTTGCTGAGGCGAAGAAACGGCCAAGGGTGCTGTACGTACACCGTTGTAGTCATAATGAGTAAATGTACAATGACGTACATATATTTACGTACATTGTTGCCGCGAATTCCCATTTTGGGACAGAAAAAATACCCCTTCGCGCCAGGGGAAGCGGAAAAGCCGGTCCGGTCGATTTTTAAAATGCCCATTGCTGGGCCAACAATGGCCCGTAGAGCGACGCGGACGACCCGACCGCCCCTCCCCCACACAGACGCTCCTTAAAGTTCGCCATATCGCGTTTAAACGCGTTTTTACCAAGAATCAACAACTTCCACCAACTTTCAACAACTTACACCTACTTTCAACGACTTAGCGAGAGGGGCAAGTTTCAAGGTTTCAAGGTTCCGAGGAACAGGTTTCAAGGTTTCGGAGTTGCAAGAGTCGGACACGGGAGAGAATTGTTGATTTTTGATTGTTGATTGAAAACCGCCCCCGGGAGCTGAGGCATTTCAATCAACAATCGAAAATCAACAATCGAAAATCAAATCGGCGTTCCTGGACCGCGGATCGTGCGGCTTGGTCAGGATGTGGATTCGGTTTCCGCGCCGGCGATCAGGGGTACGAAGCGGCACAGGCCGTGGGTTGAAACTACCGCTTCCCCATTTTGTTTGCGGATCAACAGTAGTTGCTGCGTATCGCTGCCGCCCACGGGGATGATCATGCGGCCGCCTTCGGCGAGCTGCGCGACCAGGTCGGGCGGCACAGCCGAAGCGGCAGCCGAAACGATGATCGCATCGTAGGGGGCAAAATCGGGCCATCCGCGGCTGCCGTCGCCGACGATTACGGTCACGTTGCTGTATCCCATGACCGCCAGCAGCATGCGTGCGTCATTCGCCAGGGCTGCGTGGCGCTCGACTGAGACTACATGCAACGCCAGCTCGGCGAGCAATGCTGTCACGTAGCCCGAACCAGTTCCCACCTCAAGCGCGCGGTCCGCAGGTCTGAGTTCCAAAAAATCAAGCATCAGCGCGACCATGTAGGGTTGCGAGATCGTCTGGCCTTCGCCAATGGGCAGCGGGTGATCCTCATAGGCCTGGCCGCGATATTGCTCCGGCGCAAACTGATGGCGGGGCACGCGTGCCATGGCCTGGAGCACACGTTCATCGCGGATGTCGCGGGCGCGGAGTTGGGTCTCCACCATGCGATGGCGCAGGGCTGCGAACCGCTCGGATTCGCCGATCGTTATCATGCGATCCCAGGACTCCGCGGTCTTATTTCTTTTGCCGCCGGACGCGTACGTCGAAACTGACTACGCCGTTCTGATCGCGCGTGCCCACCACCGAAATACTGCGGGTAAAGTAATACTCTCCCTGAATGATCTGCTCGGCACTCTGCGACACGGTGGTGCTGTAAATCAGCGTGAGGTTATTGGCGAACTGCTGCTCGATGGTGACCTGCGGTCCGCGGGCCGTAGGGTTGGTTTCCGTAGAGAGCCCCTGGGGATCGATCTTGATCCGGCTCACTCCGAACAACTTCTCCATGCGGCTGTTCACGGTCGAACTCATTGCCTGATTAATAATCAGGTTGGTGGCTTCGTCGGTGAACAACGTCTGCCCGGACTGCTGCTGCAACTGTTCGGATTCCCCGCTGGTGCGTCCCAGCGCCAGCAGCGCGATGATGTCAGACTTGGGCAACGGCGGCTCCGAACGATAATTCACGACCAGCCGCTCGGGAGTTCCCGTCACGGTGATGTTCAGATCATAGTTGCGAACGTGCGTGGTGGCCTGCAGGTTGACTTGCGGTTCGATGGCGACCGGGTTGGCGAAGGTGATGTCGCCGCGCTCCAGGCGGAATTTGATTCCATTGAAGGTCGCGTCGCCTTCCAGAATGTCGGCGCGTCCGAGCACGCTGGGCCGCGCCAGCGAACCGCGCACCCGCAGATCGGCGTCGCCGGAAAGCCGCGCCACCGCGGTCTTCATCTGCAGTTCGGGAGAAGTGCGGACGGCCACATTGAGCTTCACGTTGTAGAACGGCGAACTTGCCGGCGTGATTCCCGCCGTTTGCAGATTGCGTTCCAGGTATGCGCCGAAATCAAAACCGGGCGTCACTGCCAGCTTGGTCACCAGAATATTGCCGGAAACGGTTGACGCGGAGCGCGTTCCCGACCACTGCAGTTCGGCATTCGCCGTGGAACTCACCCCCGGCGGATAGCGCAAGCGCACATCTTTTGCGTTCGCCGCCAGGTTGAAATTGAGCTGATGGTTGTAGTTGGTGGCGTCGCCCCGCAGGTCCAGATTGCCCCCGCCGGTGCGCGCCGCGAACTGGTCGATGTGCAAGCGGTCGCGGGTAAAGGTGAACGATCCGTTCAGTTCGCTCAGTCCGCTGGGCAACCCGGCATAGTTGGCCGTCGCATTCGCAATTTGAATGGTGCCTTGCGGAAGCGGGTTCCAGGCAGTTCCGCCCACCGTCATGTGAATCGCCGCCAATCCGGTGGCCGTGACGTTGGAATCGAAACCAGTCACCAGCTTCAGGTCGGCCTGCCCGTCGGCGGTGAGATCGAGCATATGCATCCCGGCAAGTTGAATGGAGCCGTGGCCGCGAACGTCTGTTCCGTCACCTACAAAATGCACCGGCTGGATGTGCATCGTCTGATCGCTATAGGTGAAGGCCACGGGTCCTTGATTGTGCAGCTTGACGGTTTCCACTTCAATCGCCAGGTCGCTGGCGTTTCCTTGCAAGTTCCAGCGGCGCGGATAGCGGAGCGGCCCGGTCAGCGTGACCTCGCCGGTCGATGCGGAGTGCCCGCTGAGCTGTTCGCCCAGATAGGCGAGCCACAACGCGTCGGCGTCGAGGTGGTCCATGTGCGCGGTGAGGCGCGCCGGATAGTCGCCGTGCATCGCCACCGTTCCCTCCACCACCACCGAGCCGTGAGTAAAATCGGAGCGGGCGTTCAGTTGCAGTTCGCCGTTTTTCGTGGTCGCCTCGACCACCATGGCTCCCGAAAGCTCACGATCAAACGTCAGATCGCGCATCTGCACGCGGGTATTGATTTGTGGATCTTCCGGCGTTCCCGAAACCTGCAGGGTAAAGTCGGCACGCCCTTCGATGGGCAACTCCACCTGCTGAATCTGCCACACGCGGGCCAGGTCAAAATTTTTCCCGGCAAGGTCGACGCGAATCGTGCGCGTGGAAGGCGCATAGGCAGCGCTGCCTGTGACCGCGGCATCCTGATGAGTCAAGCGAATGTTGGTGAGCGCGGTTTCCGCCGGATCGACGTGAAGATCGGCATCGAAGCTTTCAATGGCTTCGCCGTAGGCCTTGGCGTTGACCGCGTGAATGTGTCCCTGCGCCTGCGGCTGGGCGCGCGTGCCCGCGATCTGCAGCGACACGTCCGCCGTCCCCGACACTGGATAGTCGAATCCCGCCAGCGCTGCGGTCGAGGCCACGTCCACGTGGTGCAGATTGACCTGGGCGGTGCAGGGAGTGTTCTCGGTGAAGCGGCCTTTATCAAGCGTGGCATGCACCTCGAAATCGGCGCTGGTATCGCCGCGCCGCAGACTGCCTCCGCGAACGGAAAGCTCGCGAGAGGAAAACTGAATGCTGGCGGCAACCGAATCCCAATGCACCGGCTGCTCCGGCGCGCGCGCGGTTGCCGGAACCGTGACATCGAAATCGTCCGCCACCACGGTGCCGGCCAGAATCGGCGACCAGAACGTTCCTCCCAATGCGCCGGAAAAAGTTGCGCTGCCGTCGATGCGGAACGGCAGGTCCATCGGGCCTCCGAGGAGCGCGATCACAGGACGCCACTCGTCAAGATTGTGCGTCGCAACGGCAACGTGCAGCGCCGAGGAAGCCGAAAGCGTTCCCGAGGCCTGAATCTTCGAGGCGGGAGTCGACAGATCGAAGCGCGCCAGCTCAAACGAATCGGTTCCGGCCCGGTAGCGTCCTTGCATTTGAGCGGTGACCGGAAGCTCGCGCGCCAGCAGCTCGCGCGCGGCTGATCGTGCGGGAGGATTCACATTCAGGTCGAAAGTGACGTCGGCATTCTCGGCCGATCCTTTCCACGCGGCCTCCACGCTGCCGGCAACGAATCCCGTGGGATAAAAGTTCTTGATCGGATGCGCAGGCCTGTCAAAGGCAGCCACAGCATCGCCGACCGAAACCTCGCGCAAGCGCAAGTGCACGCTCCCGCTCTGTACGCCGGGAATCTTCCGCACCACGCCTTTCGGCAGCGGCCGCGCCGCGGAGATCACGGGCAGGTCTTCGCGATTGCCCTTGCCGTTGGCCGTGGCGGCGGCCAGGGGCGCGCTGTGCAGCCAGTTATCCACCTGCGCATCGCCCGCAAAACTCCCGCCGAGAAGTTTTCCCTGCAGCTTGAAAAGCCTGATCTGCTGATCGCTCACGGAATAATCGGAAGTGGCGTTGACGTTCTTCAACGTGAACTGAGCATCCTGCCATCCCAGATCACGCAAGGTTAACGCGCCCGAAGCCGCGAACTCATTCCACGACCACTTGCCGTTTCCCTGGAACTCGGCAACTCCAGCGCGCAGATCGTTGCGGCGCATGATCGCGGCCGCATCCGCCAAATTGATCTTCGCTTCGTACTTTCCTTCCAGGTGCGGATCCTGGAAGTCGCTGATTCGCCCGCTCAGTTTCACCGACGACCGTCCCGAATTCCAGGTCAGCGACGAAACTTCGGCAAAGCTGCTCCCCAGGTTGAATTCGGCCGAGGTCATCCAGGCGAACGGACGGAAATCCTGCAACACGGTATCGACCTTGCCCACGGAAAGATGGCACTCATAGCGCTCGTGCAGAAAGGAGCGATCCATCTGCAGGTTGGTGTCATGAACCGAAAAATCCAGAGGAATCTTCCGGTTCGCCCACAGCAACTCGCCATTGTGCAGCGCCAGATGATTGATGGAGAGTGCGAACAACTGCTCGACGCGTATGTTGGCTGCGACCGGCGGCGTAACCCCCAATCCGGGAACATTCGTGATGATTCCATTGCGGCCGATCTCAATGTGGACGAGCGGGTGCTCCAGCGTCAGGGAGCGAAATCCGAATTCCGAGCGCAGGAACGAAACCACCTTCAAATGCGCGACCAGGCTGTCGACATGGATCAGCGGCACATCGCCGCGAGCCTCGTTGCCATGCACGGTGATGTCGCGCATTTCCACCTGCATGTGAAACGGCACCACGTGAAAACTTCCGATCTCGGCGTGTCCGCCCGTGGTGTCCTCGATCTCCCGCACCACTCTGGCGCGCACATAGTTCTGGAAGGATTGGGTGGAAACGTACCAGAGTGCGGCGATCGCCGCGAGCGCGACCATCCCCGCGCCCATCAGCGGATATTTCCACCAGCGTCGCAGCCGTCGGGCGGAAGCCTGGGGCGGCGGAGACTGAGGTGACGGAGACTGGGGTGACGGAGACTGGGGTGACGGAGGCTGGGGTGACGGAGGCTGGTTCAACGGAGGCTGGTTCAACGGAGGCTCGGTCAACGGGTCTGCACTCCGTCTTGCCCCGATGGTGCGGCGCCGGGAAGGCTGACCTTGCTCTCCGAGCGGAGCGACTGCAGCCACGACACCATCAGTTCGTTCACTTTCTCCTGCGTGAGCAGCTCCCGGATCTTTCCTGAGACCTCGGCCAGCGGCACTTCGCCGGCTCCAGACTGCTTCAACTGCGGAACAAATTTCTCGCGGTAATAGGCTTCAATGTTTTTGGAATCGATCTGCACCGTGGGACGCAGCCGCGCATCGACCAGGCGCATCAGATCGATCTGCTGGCGCACATGCTCGACCACGGATTCCTCTGTCAATCCGAATCTGGCCACAACTGCCTGCCAGCCTTCCGGCTTGTCGGCCCCGGGATATTGTTGGCGCGCCGCCGTCAGCATCGCCGTGGCCTCTTCGTCTGAAGCGTGCAGGAACAGGGCCGACTTCATCTGTTCGGCCAGCAGTTCCTGATCGATGAGCCGGTCCAGAATGTTTCGCCGGTCTTCGTCGGTGAACTGGGTGAGCGTCCGTCCGCTCAGCAGGGCTTCGTAACAGAGGGCATCGTTCCAGTCGCTCTGCAGGATGATGCGCCCGTTGACCGTCGCCACAATGCGATCGATCACCTCGCCGGCGGGAACCTGCGCGCCGGCAAGCGCGCCCGCAAGCAGGAGCGCGGCCACAGCAATCGAATTACGAAGTCTTGCCATGCAAAGACTATCCATTAGAATGGCTGGCCGATACTGAAAAACACATTGAAATGCCGCAGGCGCTGGGCCTCAACCGTCGTCACCTGCGCCCCCGGGAACCCGTTGGTCGATGTGACCGTCTGGAAATATCTGGTCGGATTCAGATTGTATCCAAAATCGAAGCGCAAGGGGCCGATGGGAGTCTTGTAGCGCAGTCCGACGCCCACCGCATGCGAAGTGTAATCATACCCGGTGGCATTGAAATCGGTAATGCACTGGGTGTTCGTTGTGCTACTCGGCAGGCAGTTTTCCGGGTTCTGCTGATGCCAGCGCAGCAGTCCTTTCAGCATATCGTGTGGCGCTGTGAACAGGTTGCCCATGTCGTGAAAAATGGCGAAACCGAAACCGTCTCCCAGAAAAGGCAAGGAAGTCTGCGGAAAGCGCAATTCCAGATTATTGACAAACAGGGCGGTGCCGCCAACCGGGAAGCCGGAATCGGGATCGCGGGGTCCTGCTTGATTTAACCCGAATCCACGATGAGAGTTGCCGCCGCCGGCAAAGAATTGTTCGGGCAAGGGGATGGTCGAGGTATCGGGACACGTCTGTTCGCCGATCGAGTTCAGCGGGCATGATCCTGGAGGCAGAATGCGCGTCTCTTTAAAGGGTTGCTCCAGGCCGATTGTGGTGGAGCGAGCCACAACGAACCGTTCTTCCGGCTTGGTCTTTTTTCCAAAAGCATAGTAAGTCGAATACTGCGCCAATGAGCGGCCAAAATTCGTAGGGATGGTGACGTTGCTCGAGGTCACGGTTTGCGGGGTTTCCGAGCGCGAGCCAAAAAAACCTGTCGCCACAAATGCATCCAGCGTGAAATAGTTCCCCTTGGTGCTCTCCAGCGGATTGTCGCGCTTGTCATGGATGAAGGTGAATCCCGGTCCGCCCACGCGCGCCGGAAGCGACAGGATGGCAAACTCGCCGGGAGAAAAATCCTCGGCAAAGTGGCTGGCCTTCACGCGCCGGAAGTCGAATCGATAGGTAATCGAATTCGGGCCGGGGCGCGAGTCCGGATCGTTCCCGGTTTTCCCGAATTGCTGGCGCAGATCGATCTTCCCTTCCAGCCGTTGCGAGGTAAACGTCGCCACATCCAGGCTGTTGTCGTAGAAAATCGTATAGATCAGCTTGAACTTATCGCTGTCGAAAAGCTTGGGCACGGTGTAGCTGATCAGCCCGCGTTGCTGCAATCGTCCTACATGGGACTGAAACGTGATGCTCTGGTCGCGTCCGCCGAAGTTGAGCCGGGTCACATCGAATTCCACTCGCGGACTCACTCCCGCGCTGCCCTGCGGCGCAGTAGTTCCCGCCGGCAGTCCGGTCTCGAATTCCAGTCCCGCGCCATAGGTGAAGGTGTAGCGCTTGGCCTCTTCCATTTGCACCAGAACATTTTTTTGCGGATCGGAACCCTCCGGGTTCTGCACCGCCGTATCCACCTGGTTGAAAATGCCGAGATTGTAAAGCCGGGATTGGGTGTCGAGCAGATCCTGTTGGCTTAACGCATCGCCGGGATGCACTCGCAGTTCGCGGTCCACAACGTAGCCGCGCGTGTGCTCGGTCCCCGCCACCAGCACCCGATCCACGGTAAAGCGCTCACCCTCCTGAATGGTAAAGGTCACGTCTTCGCGATGCGGCTCGCCGGCAGGCTTGCTGGTGATTTCGATGGTGGCGTTAGGGAATCCGTGGTCGAAGTAGTAGCTGAGAATTCTCTCGCGGTCGTTGGCCAGATCGCGCTCGGAATAGGGTTGCCCCGCCTGGGTACTCATTTCGGGCAGTTGCGCGGTCTTGAACCGCTCATTGCCCACGACCTGAACTTCACCTACGCGCGTCCGCTCTCCTTCTTGAATGGCGATGTGCACGGCAAGTTTGTTCGCCGTTCCCTGATAGTCGTCGTTGACCGTGGTTTGAATGTGCACGTCGCGAAATCCGTTGGAACGGTAGAGCGCCTCGAGCGTAGCCACGTCGGCCTGGAGCAGAGTCTGGCTGAAACGGCCGCGATTGAACTCGGTCGCCGGCTGAATCTGCAGATAAGAGCGCAGCTTGGCCGTGTCCAGAAATTCCTTGTTGCCGGTAATTTCCACCATTGCCAGTTTGTGCAGTGGCCCGGCGTCGATCTTGTAAATCACCCGCAAGGTTTTGGCATCGTTCTGCTTTTCAATGTCGACCGCGGCATCGAAGTGGCCCTGGGTTTGCAGGTAATTGAGCAGGTTACGCTTGCCCTCATTCAGCAGGTCTTCATCGACCGCGTTCTCTTCGTAGACCGGAATTTCCCGCTTCAGCACGCCCCGGCTGATGTGAAATCCTTCCGCCGTAATCACGACCTGGGGCCCGGGATCGATGTGATAGGTAAAATCCACCGCATTCTTTTCGGCCCGGTAGGTCTGTTCGGAAATCTCAACCTGGGCCAGGGCTCGGCTCTGTTTTTGAAACCTTTTCCGCAGGTGTTGCAGGGAGCCTCTGACGCGGGAAGCCGTGACCCGGTCGCCGGAGTTCATGTGGGCGATCTGCTGCACCTCAGGCACCGTGAAATTCGAGGAGCCCGTCACCTTCACTTCCCCAACGTGCGCCTGCGCGCCGGGGGAAATGTGCACCAGGATGTCGGACTGCTGGGTGGCGGGATTCGCGACGCTTTCTGCGGTCGCGCGCGCCTGATAGAAACCATTCTCCTGCATGAGCTGTTGCACGTTGTCCAATGCTCTCTTCAGTTTGTCGGCGGTATAGAGCTCTCCCAACTGGAACTTGGTGGCGTTGACGATCTGGTTGGCGTTGGGCCGCGAGGGAGCGCCTTCCACCCTCACCGCACCTATAAAAAAATTTGCCGAGGTGACGAACGTGAGCACAACGCCATCGCCGGAGGCAGCCGCTTCCGCCTCAATGTCGGCGAAACGTCCGGTGCCGTAGAGCGCGCGGATGCTGGCTCGTACCAGATTTCGATCCAACGGCATTCCCACTTTTTGCGTCAACAGTTGCGACAGATGGTCCCGGTCACGTTCGACCACTCCCGGAAGCTCGATGGAGCGGACGATCTTCCCTTCATAGGATGATCCCGCGGCCGCCGGCTGTTGGCTTTGCCTGGCCTCGATTGTGCCGGCTTCGACTCCTGGCGAAGCTGCGATCCCGCCGGCCAGCAACCGTTCTTGCCCAAGGCTGCTGGTCTGCGCCACGACACGCCCCGCCAGAACCGCGGACGCCAGGCAGATCATCGCGGTCAGAAATGTCGCGTACCGTTTCAGCAAAGGTGTCCTTAGGTGTTCTTGAGCCTGATGTTCCTGAGCTTGTTTTTTTCTCAGCTTTTCTTAGCTTCGATGAAGTTCGCCCGCTCCGTTGTTGCACGAGGGATGAGCGCCGTTCGCCTCAGGCACTTATAATAATAGTTTCGCTGACCATCACCGGTGACCCCTTTGGCACAGGAAACATCGACGGGCCCATCCGCCGCTTCCCTTCACGATCCTGATCCTCGCACTGATGATCTTCGCCATGATGATCTTCGCACCAATGGCTGGGAAGAGCGCTATTCGCGGCAAATCCTGTTTCGCGGCATCGGTGCGGAGGGTCAGCGGAAACTCTCGGCGGGGCGCATCGCCATTGTAGGTTGTGGCGCCACCGGATCCGCTATCGTCAGCCTGCTCGCCCGCGCCGGAGTCGGAACCCTGCGAATCATCGATCGCGACTACGTCGAGCCCAGCAACCTGCAGCGGCAGTCGCTTTTCGACGAATCCGATGCCTCCGAATCCCTGCCCAAAGCCATCGCCGCCGCGCGCAAAGTTGCCGCTTTCAACTCGCAGATCGCCATCGAATCGAAAGTTGAGGATTTGATTCCCGCAAACATCGAAGATCTGCTCGACGGATTCGGTCTCATCCTCGACGGCACCGATAACTTCGAAACCCGCTACCTGATCAACGACTATGCGGTCAGCCGCTCGCTTCCCTGGATTTACTCTGCCGCGGTAGGAAGCTACGCCGTCACCTTGAACGTCGTGCCGGGGCAAACTGCCTGTCTGTCCTGCATCTTCCCGGATTCCCCACAAGGCATGGTTGAAACCTGCGAAACCTCTGGCATTCTAAATTCCGCGGTCAATCTGGTGGCTTCGATCGCCGCCACCGAAGCGCTCAAACTGCTGATCGAAGGGATACCTTCAACCCATCTTCGCAGAACGCTGTTTTCTTTCGATGTTTGGAGCAACGAGCATGCCGAGATCTCCGCGGCCAAACCGCGCCCCGGCTGCCGCGCCTGCGGTGAACGGGCCTTCATTCACCTGGCCGGCAAGTCGCGCCCACACATTACCCTGTGCGGCAGAAATTCGGTACAAATCCACGAGCGCCATCGCCCCATCGACTTCGCCGAAATGGACCGCCGCCTGCAGCCTCATGGCAGGGTTCGCCACAACGACTTCGTATTGAAATTCTGGCGCGATCCCTACGAGTTGACGCTGTTTCCCGACGGCCGAGCCATCATCAAAGGCACCACCGACACCGCGGTTGCCCGCAGCCTGTACGCCAGGTTTGTCGGAAGCTAGCTACGAGCCCCGAGCCCTTGAGCGGCAGGATGCAGGGTCGGCATTGCACTCGCTTCCGTGGTGTGTCGAACACGAGTCGGTCTTTAGCACATTGTTTTCTGAGGTTTGCGAACTTGGGGATGAAGCGGCGTCAATTTACTTTGCATTCCCAACAAAGTGGGCGGTATACTGGTGATTCCGGTGTGCACCTATGCTTCTATGTCGTGCACGCTGGACTATTTAGGGGCTCCTGCGGGGGCCCCATTTACTTAGGAAGGTCCTTAAGAAGCGCCACGCAATTTTTGTGGACGCCGGGTATGTTTTTGCCCAAGGTTCGGTTTCTCTCTCCGGAAGCAAAATTCCACGAACACAACTGAAGCTTAGACGCGGCCGAGATCATCGCGCAGCTAACAACTCTTGCGCTGGCAAAGAGCGCTGGAGTGGCACTTTTGCGCATCTACTGGTACGACGGTGCGGGCAATCGCCCGACCACCGAACACCTGGTTCTTGCGAACTCGGACAATGTCAAACTGCGGCTTGGCTCCATCAACAGCGCCGGCGAGCAAAAGGAAGTAGACTCCCTCCTTGTAACCGACCTCATCGACTTGGCCCGGAACCAATCGATCTGCGACGCCACCGTCGTAACGGCTGACACGGATGTCCGCATTGCCGTGCAGATCGCGCAGACTTTTGGAGTCCGCGTGCATTTGATCGGCCTGGAGCCGAGCCGCGTTTCCCAATCACCCTCTCTGCGGCAGGAAGCTGACACCGTGCACGAAATTGCCAGAGCAGATGTGGCCAGGTTTTTGAAAGTCCTGACTCCCGTGTCGCTGAAACCCGCGCCAGCCCCCGCAGCAGCGATCGCAACCGGCTCTACAGCAGTTACTGCCGCTGCTCCGAATGCGAGCGCCTCGCAAGTGGGATCGGTGAAAACGATTGACCAAGTGATAGATGAGGCCATCCAGCAGACACTGGCTCCTCCCCACTCTGACCTCCCCGCTTTAAAAGCCGCACTGGTCGCTTCGACCGGTGTGCCGTCGGAGTATGATCGACGGCTCCTCGGGACCTGCCGCACATTACTCCAACGAGATCTGACCGGCGATGAGCGTCGAGAGATGAGATCCCTTTTCAAAGAGAAAGTCCTTGCTTCTTAGCGGCGGGCGACTCCTTCCCCGCCCAAACCAAAATTCGGCGCCCCCGCATCGAGCGACTCCCGCTCGAAGCTGAGTTCTGCTAATCTTCTCTGCTCATGCCCGATCTCGTTCCGGGCGCTAGAGTAGGTCCCGCATGCCCGACAATCTGCGTCCCGATAACCAGCGTCCCGAACCCAGCCGCGTCTACCGCTGGGTAGTATTGATCGCCCTCAGTCTTGCCATGTTTGGCAGTTACTACGCCTACGACGCGCTCAGTCCGCTCGCCGACGTGCTGAAACAGCAGCTTCATTTTTCCGACGAAAACCTCGGATTCCTGCAGGCGATTTACAGCTTCCCCAACATTTTCACGGTAGTCATCGGCGGACTCATCATCGACCGGCTCGGGCTGCGAAAATCTCTGATGATCTTCGGATTCCTCTCCCTGCTCGGCCCGGCCATCACCGCGTCTTCCGGATATTTTCCCGTCATGGCCGCCGGGCGCCTGATCTTCGGCATGGGCGCCGAATCCCTGAACGTGGCCGTCACCGCGGCCCTGGCGCGCTGGTTCAAAGGCAAGGAACTCAGTTTCGCTTTCGGCCTGAACCTCACCATCTGCCGTCTGGGTTCGTTCGCCGCCCTAAACTCGCCAACCTGGGCGCATGCCGCCTTCGCTAACTGGCGATGGCCTTTCCTGATTGCGGTCGGCTTCTCGGTTTTCTGCCTGATCGGAGCTGCCATCTATTGGGTTCTCGAAGCCAATGCCGAGAAGAGCTTCCAACTCGGCGAAGCCTCCACCGACAAAGTTGTGTTCGCCGATCTGTTCAAATTCGGCACCAGTTACTGGTACATCGTCGCGCTCTGCGTCACCTTCTACTCGGCCATCTTCCCGTTCCAGACATTCGCGGTAAAGTTCTTCATCGAGGCTCACGGCACCTCGCGCGAGTTTGGCGGATTCCTCTCCAGCATGCTGACGCTTTTTGCCATGATTGCCACCCCGTTGTTCGGCCTCTGGGTGGATCGGGTCGGCAAGCGCGCTCTGCTCATGATGTGCGGTTCTGTACTGCTGATCCCGGTTTACCTGATGATGGCTTACACGCAGGTTAACCTCTACGTCCCGATGGCCATGATGGGAGTGGCTTTCTCCCTGATCCCGGCCGTGATGTGGCCGTCGGTTGCCTATATCGTCGATCAAGCCAAGCTGGGAACGGCCTACGGACTGATGACCATGATCCAGAACATTGGCCTGTTCGGCTTCAACCTGCTGATTGGCTGGGAGAACACCCATGGCCGTGCCGACGCCTCCAATCCCTCCGGATACAACCTGATGCTGTGGACCTTCTCCATCCTCGGCTTTCTGGGCATGACTTTCGCCTTCCTGCTCCGGCAGCGCGAACTTGGGCCGCACGGCCACGGACTGGAAACTATCACCACGCAGACGACAAAATAGAGACCTGGAATTTACCAAATTCAGAAGATTGCAACTCCAAATTTAGGATAGGGTTAAACATGAGCAGCCTCTGGCCTTTTTAGCGCTTGTATATGTGGGGTTTCCAGCGGCCGCAGACTAACCCGCAGTATCCAAAGAATCGTAGACTTGCTTTCGAAATTTGAATCCGGGCGTGCCGCAAGTTTCATGGCGATTGCCCGCAACCCGTACAACGTAAAGATATTTAGCCGCATCTGACGAAGTGCGGCCGGAATAGGCAACTTGACCGACCCAGATCAACAGAAGCCCAGTGACTCGAACGAAGCCGAGCTTATCGAGCGGGCCAAGCACGGGGACGCGTTAGCGTTCCAGGCTCTCTACGACAAGCACAAGCGGCGCGTTTACTCCCTGTGTCTTCGCATGACGTCGAATACCGCCGAGGCGGAAGATCTGGCTCAGGAAGCTTTTCTCCAGCTCTTTCGCAAGATCGGCACGTTTCGGGGAGAGTCGGCCTTTTCTACGTGGTTGCATCGGCTGTCGGTCAACGTAGTGCTGATGCACCTGAGAAAGAAAAGCCTGCCGGTAGTTTCGCTGGATGAAACGCCGTCAGCCAACGAGGAAGAAACGCCGAAGAAAGATTTTGGCGCCGAAGATCTGGCCCTGGCGGGATCGCTGGATCGGCTGCAACTGCAAAGAGCGGTCGCCGATCTGCCGCCCGGCTACCGTACGATTTTTGTGCTGCACGATGTCGAGGGTTACGAACATAATGAGATCGCGACGATGGTGGGTTGTTCGATCGGGAACAGCAAGTCCCAGCTGCACAAAGCACGCATGAAGCTGCGGGATTTGCTGAAAATGCAAAGAGCCGAAAAGGCCGCAGAACCCGAGTCGCAGCGGTAATCTTGGCAGTACGATTGTTTTCGAAGAACATGGTTCTGGAAGAAACAGGGAGCGGGCAGCAGGCTTGGGGAGAGCGGCATGAATTGCGTTGAGTTGCAAGCGAGCCTGGCGGAAGTCGAGGACTACCGCGACACTACACAACTGGCTCACTTACAGCGGGAACACTTAAAGACCTGCCCCGCCTGTGCGTCGCTGGTACAGGAACTGAACCAGATTGCCTCCGCAGCTGCGGAGTTGCGCTCCTCGGCCGAACCCAGCCCGCGCGTGTGGAATTCCCTTGAAATTGCGTTGCGGCAGGAAGGCTTGATTCGCCCGCAGCGTCCCAGCCATTCGCTGCTGCCTTCGTTGCACACGCCGGCATGGATTCGGTGGATGGTCCCGGTCGCCGCCATTCTGCTGCTTAGTGTCGGCATTTATCTGCGGCAGAAGTCGACCAGGAGCCCCATCGCCAGCACTCCACCCGGGGTCTACGATTCTCAGGCTGATATGCAGCTTGCCGGCCTCAACGACAACGATCTGATGGAGGAAGTCGCGCAGCAACCGCCTGCACTTAAGGCTCAGTACACCGACAACCTGCGCCGTGTGAACGAGTCGATTCAGGATGCGAAGGGCGTGGTCGCCGCCCATCCGAACGACGAGGACGCTCATCGCTCGCTGATGGAGGCTTACCAGCAAAAGGCTATGCTGTTTGAGTTGGCCCTGGATCGGTCGATGAACGATCGGTCGATGAACAATCGATCGAATGATCGGTCGATGCAATGAAGGGCCAATGCCATGATCGTAATGATCGTTCTATGCCACGATCGGCCAATGATCGATCGGTCAAGGAGCGGCCGTTCCGTGCAATAATCAAGGCGTTCCCAGTGATCGCCGCACCGCCCATAGGTAAACGGATTCAGCATATGAACACGCAGTTAGCAACGATCAAAGAGCGAGCCCTGAAGCTCGCGGTGATTGGCGTCGTGGCGGGGACCATGGTGGCGACCTCACTCGCCGAAACCAACGCGGCCGGTGTGCACAAGGAATTTCGCTTCAATGTCGGCCCCCGCGCCGGTGTTTCCATCAACAATCCCTACGGATCGATCTCGGTCAAGCCCTCCTCCGGCAATGTGGTTGTGATCAATGCCGTCCTCGCCACCGACAAGGTGGAAATCGACAACAACCAGATGGGCAATCGGGTCGAAATCCAATCCCACCTGCTGCCCGGCTCCGATTCCCAGTCGGGCCGCGTCGATTACGAAGTTTTCGTTCCCGCCGATACCAGCCTCACCCTGCACTCCGCTTCCGGATCTCTGCACGCCGAAAGACTTCACGGCGATGTCACCCTGGAAGGCGCCGACGCCACGGTCGACGTTCGCGATATCAGCGATGCCCATGTTCACGTCAGAACTTTGAATGGCCCTGTGACCATCACCAATGTGCAAGGCGGCCATGTGGAAGTCGATTCCCTCAGCGGCTCCGTGACCCTTACTTCCGTGACCGGTCCTCTGATCCAGGTGATTTCCACCAGCGGCGGTATCAGCTATACCGGCGATTTTGGCGACGGCGGCGAATACCGCCTGACCAGCCACAGTGGCGATATCGAAGCCGTTGTTCCCGAAAACACCTCCGCCGACGTCAGTGCGAGCTCCGTGCGCGGCGAAGTTCACGACGATATCCCTCTTCAACCCAAAACCCACACGATCATCGACATCGTCCCAGGCCGTGCCATCTTAGGTACCATGGGCCGCGCCGCCTACTCCTCTACGGTCAAGCTGGTCAGCTTCAGTGGTAAAATCCACCTCAGAAAACGCTCCTTAAAATAGAGTTCAGCAATGGGATGAGCTTAGGGAAGACACGGTCTTCACCCGTGCCTCCAGGCTGTCCAGGGTACGGGCATAGCCGTTGGCTGAAGGGCATTCGGCGCCCGGCGCTTTCTGCGCTGCGATAGAGGTTCTGATCTTTGGCATCGGAAAATTCATCGGACCACAGCTCACCTCGAACCGCCGTTTTCCTGGTCGGCTTCATGGGAGCCGGCAAAACCACCGTGGGCCGCGCCCTGGGGCTGCGGCTGAACTGGCTCTTTGAAGATTTGGATGAACGCATCGAGCGCCGGGAACGGCGCACAGTGGCCGAGATCTTCCGCGATTCCGGCGAATCCGCCTTCCGCCGCGCCGAGCACGAAGCCCTGCGCGAGTTGATCGAGGAACTTCGCGGCGGAAGCGCGCGTATCATTGCTCTAGGAGGCGGCGCGTTCGTGCAAGAGGACAATGCTTCCCTTCTGCGGAGCTCGCCTGTGACCGCGGTTTTTCTCGATGCGCCCGCGGACGAACTTTGGGCACGTTGCCAAACTCAGGCTCACGCAGGTAACAATAATGCAGTTAAGAATAATGCAGTTAAGAATAATAAAGATCAGATCGAACGCCCCTTGCTGAAGAAACGCGATCAATTTCACGAATTGTATAAAGCTCGGCGCAAACATTACGCCCAGGCGTCTTTCACGATTCAAACCGGCGGCCGAGATGTCGAATCCGTCGCGGCCGAGATTGAAGAACGGCTTGGCCTGAGGCAACTGGCAGTTCGCACCGAACAAGGAGAAGTCGAGTGAAGTGGAACGCCGGAACGCGCTGCTCAGTTGTGCTTATGTTGCGGTCGATTTTGCACTTATCGATTCTCTCGCTTTCGATCTTCTCGCTTTCGAACCTTGCCCTGGCGGCGCCCGCCGCCGACAAACCTGACAAGAAAGAGAAACCCGGTACCGGCCCCCAAACCGTCGACTCTGGTTCGTTCGGCATTTTTGTCAGAGGACAGCGCGTCGCCACCGAAACCTTCACCGTGCAGCAGCAGAACGGCGCGAGCATCATCAAATCGCAGGTGAAAGATGCCTCCGGCGCCGATCCTGTCACGCAAAAATCCGATCTCGAGATTACGGCAGGCGGCGATCTGATTCGCTACGAGTGGAGCCAGTCTTCCGGCGGTTCGCTCACGGTGCTGCCCAAGAATGACTTTCTCATCGAACAAGTTTTAACTCCTTCCTCCATCAAGCCGACAGAAAAACCGTTCCTGATGCCCAGTTCATCCTCCATTCTCGACAACAATTTCTTTGTGCACCGCGAAGTCCTTGTCTGGCGCTACCTGGCCGTCGCCTGCAAGCCCGAAGGCGGCAATCTGAAATGCCAGCAGGGGCCAACGCCCTTCGGCGTCATGGTTCCCCAGGATCAGCTTTCGATGCCGATCAAGCTGGAGGTGGTGGGGAAAGAGAAAGTCACGATCAAAGGTGCAGAGCGCGACCTGCTCCGCCTGAATCTGATTGGAGAGAATTTCGAGTGGTCGCTTTGGGTAGACGATCACGATCAGTTCAAGCTCATACGCGTGGCGATTTCTGCCGATAGCACCGAAGTACTCCGGGATTAGCATTCATCCCCCGGCAGCGGAATCGAGATCGCCCTGGAAAACTTCTTGCTGGTTGCTGACTCACGTACGGCGCGGGTAATCGTCACAGTGCTGCTGTTCGCACTCGGACTGGGCTTTCTCTACGTCGCCCGCTCCACGCTGATCGCGTTCCTGTTCGCAATCTTTTTCGCATATCTCATCAGCCCGCTCGTGGCTCACCTTGAGCGCCTGCTTAAAGGACGCAGCCGGGCCATCGCCGTCATCTATGTTCTGCTGCTCGCGCTGGTCGTCATCTTCTTTGTCATCGTTGGACCGAAAGTTACGCGCGAGGGCGCTCGCCTGTGGCAATCGATTCCCACCCTGCTGGGCCAGCTGAGTTCCGGCCAGATTGCCAATCAACTGCAAATCGAACACGGCTGGAACCAAACCACCACCGAGTTAGTCCAGCGCTTTCTGGTCACCCATCAAGACGACATCACCGATATCGCCCAACGCCTGGGCCTGCGCACCGCTGAGGTCGCCAAACAGGCATGGCTGCTGATCGTGGTTCCACTCCTCGCCATCTTTTTTCTCAAAGACGGACGCAATTTCAGCGATTTTCTGCTCTCCACCATCAGCTCACGCCCGCAGCGCGAGTTTCTGGAAAACGTGCTCAACGATCTCAACCGGATGCTCGCCCATTTCATCCGCGCTCAACTGATTCTGGCCGCGTTCTCGCTGGTCATGTACTCCAGCTTCCTCGGGATTGTCGGGTTTCCCTATGCGCTGGTTCTGGGCACGATCGCCGGCGTGCTCGAATTCATTCCTGTGGTCGGCCCGCTCGTCGCCGGGCTTACCATCGTCACCGTAGCCTTGCTCACCAGCTACCAGCACTGGCTGATCCTCATCACCTTTCTTGTCCTCTGGCGTTTGATTCAGGACTACGTTTCTTCTCCCCGCATCATGGGCGAGAGCATGGAACTCCATCCCCTCGCCGCCATCTTTGGCGTCATGGCCGGAGCCGAAGTCGCCGGCATTCTCGGCATCTATCTTTCCATCCCGGTCATGGCATCTCTGCGCATCGTCTTCCGCCGCTGGCGTCTGTATGCCGAAAAGAAAAAATTCGGCCCGCTCACCGAATACACTCTGCAACACAACCAACCCCGCCGGCTCTAACCGCTTTCACTTGCCGCCCGCCGCTCCCGCCGCCTTTTCCACCGGGATCCCCCGCAGAAACTCCGCCGCCTCCTCTGGCAGCACGGTGTTGATGAACATCCCGCACCCCAGTTCAAAGCCCGCCACGCGCGTCAGCCGCGGAATCACGCTCACATACCAATGAAAATGCTTGGCCCGGGAATATTCTGCCGGACCGCTTCGGATCGTAAGATTCAAGTCCGGATTCTGCAGTCCTACATAAATCTTTGCCAGCAGCGTTCGCAGCACGCCTGCCAGATCGCCGATCTCCGCGTCGGTAATGTCGCCAAAGCTCGCCATGTGCCGCAAGGGATAGATATGCGTGGTGAACGGACTCGGTGAAGCAAATAGTTCGACCGCTACAAAATGTTCACTCTGCGCCACGACCAGCGTCTGGGCGGCGATTTCCTCCGCCGCCAGATGGCAGAACATGCAACCACCCACATCGTCATAGTGACGCAGCGCTTCGTGCAAACGATGGCGCACCTGGCTGGGAATCACCGGCGTCGCAATCAACTGCGAATGCGGATGGACCTGGCTCGCCCCGGCGTCGACTCCGTGATTCTTGAAAATCGTGATGTGATTCACGCGCGGGTCCAGACTGATCGCGTTGTAGCGCTCCCGATACACTCCGAGCACCGTCGCAACTTCCTCATCGCTCGACAACGCCATGCATCGCGAATGATCCGGCGTATCGATGATCACTTCGTGATAGCCAAACCCCTCGATCTTTCTCCGCAGATGCCTCAAGTCCCGCTCGGGCGCCAGCCGCTCGTGCAGCGCCGCAAATTTGTTCGGAATCACTCGCACCTGCCAGGGAGTTCCATTGCCCGGGCTTCGCAAAACTTCGCCCGGAGTAAGAACTTCATTGCCGGGGCAGAACGGACATTTCTCCACGTACGGCGGCGCTGGCTCGACCACTCGCCGCGATGCCAGTTCCTCGGGCCGCTTGGCCCGTTCGGTGGCGATGATCACCCATTCTTTGGTGAGGAAATTTTGTCGCAGTTCGGGCATAGCCTTATCCATACAACATCGGCCTGGCCTGCCGGATTCCACTGACTTTGAAGCTTTCCGGCGGTTACTAATGCGCAGCCACCGGACTCATGCGTCCGGTGCAATGCGCCGATTGTTATAGAATTTTGTAGGGAGCGGAATTCATACTCATGGCAGGGAAAATTTCAGTCGGTATTCTCGGCGCTACCGGTGTCGTCGGACAGCGCTTTATCCAGATGCTGGAGCACCACCCGTGGTTCGAAGTGGACTGGCTGGCCGCTTCCGACCGTTCCGAAGGCAAGGTCTATGCCGAAGCCGCGCGCTGGCGCTTGAAGACGCCCATCCCGGCGAACGTCGCGAAAATGACGGTTTCTCCGGCCACTCCTGACGGCGCGCCCAAGATTATTTTCGCCGCGCTCGATTCCTCGATCGCCGCCGAACTTGAGCCTCGCTTCGCCGACGCTGGTTGCGCCGTGGTCACCAACTCCAGCGCCCTGCGCATGCAGGAAGACGTTCCCCTCGTCATCCCTGAGGTCAACCCCGGCCATATCAAACTCATCGACATTCAGGGCTGGCGCAAGAAATCCGGCGGCTATGTGGTCACCAATCCCAACTGCTCGGCCATCGGACTCGTTCTCGCCCTCGCGCCCATTCATCAGAAGTTCGGCCTCGACACCGTCATGGCCGTCACCATGCAGGCCGTCAGCGGCGCGGGATATCCCGGCGTCGCCTCGCTCGACATTCTCGGCAACGTCATCCCCTTCATCAAGAACGAAGAAGAAAAAATGGAAGAGGAGACGAAGAAACTTCTGGGCCAGCTCAACGGATCGAAAGTCATCCCCGGCGCATTCGCCATGAGCGCGCAATGCAACCGCGTCGCCGTCGAAGACGGACACACCGAGTCAATCTCCATCCGCCTCAAAACCAAAGCCAAGGCACACGAACTAATCGCGGCCTGGAACGCCTACCGCGCCGAACCGCAAGAGCTCAAGCTCCCCAGCGCCCCGGAAAAACCAGTCGTCTATCTTGAAGCCAACGACCGCCCGCAACCGCGCTTCGACATCGACCTGGGAGGCGGCATGACCACTGCCGTCGGCCGTCTGCGCCCCTGCAGCGTCTTGGACTGGAAGTTCACCGTGCTCTCCCACAACACCATTCGCGGCGCAGCCGGCGCGGCGGTCCTGAACGCCGAACTCCTAAAGGAAAAGGGCTACCTGGGATGACGGTCATCCCGGACTTACAAACGCTATGTCATCCTGAGCGGAGCCGTTCTTCAGGTTTGCCTTGTCATCCTGAGCGCAGCCGTTCTTCAGGTTTGCGTTGTCATCCTGAGCGCAGCCGTTCTTCAGGTTTGCCTTGTCATCCTGAGCGCAGCCGTTCTTCAGGTTTGCCTTTTCATCCTGAGCGCAGCCGTTCTTCAGGTTTGCCTTGTCATCCTGAGCGCAGCCGTTCTTCAGGTTTGCCTTGTCATCCTGAGCGGAGCCGTTCTTCAGGCGCAGCGAAGGATCTCCCCCTCCACGGCGCTGTCCCCCCGAGGCCCGCGCGATGATCGTCATGAAATTCGGCGGCACCTCCGTCGAAGATCCCAAAGCCATCGACCGGGTCGCCGCCATCGTGGAAGGCCGCCTTCCGCAGCAGCCCGTGGTCGTGGTCAGCGCCATGGCCAAAGTCACCGACACGCTGCTCACCATGGCCAAGTCCGCCGGAGCAGGCGAGCGCAAGACAGCGCTCAAGCTCTGCCGGTCCTTACAGGAACGTCATTACAACACCGCCAGCGAACTGCTCGGCACCGCCCGCTTCACTGAATTTCATTCCGAACTCGGCTCCGACTTCGAAACCCTTGACGAACTCCTGCGCGGCATCTCCGCGGTGGGAGAAATCACGCCCCGCACCACCGACAACGTCGCCGCCTACGGCGAAATGCTTTCCAGCAAAATCGTGGCCGCCGCTTTCGACGCGCGCGGCATCAAGGGAGTGCACGTCGATTCCCGCGACATCCTCATCACCGACAGCGCCTACATGAGCGCCGTCCCGCAATACGAAGAAACCAACGCCCGCCTCGTGGAAAAAGTGCAGCCGCTGATACGCGCCGGACAGGTCCCCGTCATGGGAGGCTTCATCGGCTCCAATCGAGCCGGCATCACCACCACCATCGGACGTGGCGGCTCCGATTTTTCCGCCGCCATTTTCGGCGCAGGCCTGGGCGCCGAACGCATTGAAATCTGGACCGACGTCGACGGCATTCTCACCACCGACCCTCGCATTTGCCCCGATGCCCGCCGCATCAAAGTCATCAGCTTCGACGAAGCCGCCGAACTCGCCTACTTCGGCGCAAAGGTTCTTCATCCCGCAACGGTTCTGCCCGCAATCCAAAAGAACATTCCCGTCTACGTTCTGAATTCGCGCAACCCAAGCTGCGAAGGCACGCGCATCACCACCCGCGCCCCGCAAAGCAAGAACGTGTTCAAAGCCATCGCCGCCAAAAAGCGCATCACCATCGTCGACGTGGCTGCGCCCCGCATGCTGCTCGCTCACGGATTCCTCCGCGCCATTTTCGAAGCCTTCGACCGTCACAAAGTCGCCGTCGACGTGGTCTCCACGTCCGAAGTCAGCGTTTCGCTCACCGTCGATTCCAATCAGGCCATCCCAGCCCTCGCCGCCGATCTCGCCAAGCTCGCCGACGTGAAATACGAAGGCCGCAAAGCCATCGTCTGCCTGGTCGGCGAAAATCTTCGCGACACGCCGGGAATCGCCGCGCTTGTCTTCCGCGAACTCGCCGACAAAAAAATCCGCATGATCTCCCAGGGCGCATCCGAAATCAATCTGACCTTCGTGATCGAAGAAGACGAAGTCCCCGACGTAATCCAGCGCCTGCACACAAAATTCTTCTCCGAACTAGACCCCGAAACCTTCGCCTAGTTTTCTGCACCGTCAACGCGAGCGCAGTCGAGGGACTTTGCGTCTCCTCTGTGCTACTCCGTGCCCTCTGTGGTTAAATCTCTCAGCATGAACCTTCTGATACTAGGCCGCGGCAAGACCGGCTCCCTGGTTGCAGACGTAGCCCGCGAACGCAACCATCACATCCAAATCGCCGGAGCGAACGAGAACACCGCCTGCGCCGCCCTAACACCCGAAAATCTCCGCGACATCGCAACCGTCATCGACTTCACCGCGCCCCACTGCGTCCTCGCCAACATCGAAGCCTGCGTCCGGGCGGGCAGGAACATAGTTGTGGGAACTACCGGCTGGTACAAAGAAATCCCGCGCATCCGAGCCCTGGTCGAGCAGCACCAAACCGGCTTCATCTACGCCGGCAATTTTTCCGTGGGCGTCAATCTCTTCTACGACGTGGCCCGCGCCTCCGCCGCCGCCCTGCGCCACAATTATTCCGGACAAATCTTCGAGCGCCACCATGTCCACAAAAAAGACGCGCCCAGCGGCACCGCCATCGCCATTCAGAAAGTCATCTGCGACGCCAGCGACACGAAAGAAAAACTCGAAATCACGTCCTTCCGCGAAGGCGATGTCGTCGGCCTGCACGAGGTCGTCCTCGAATCCGCCGCCGACCGCATCTATCTCTGCCACGACGCCAAGAGCCGCCGCGGCTTCGCCGAAGGCGCAGTCCGCGCCGCCGAATGGCTGACGGGGAGAAAAGGCTTCTACGATTTCAAGGATGTGTGGCGGGAACTGTAAGCTCGTGTAGGGGCGGACGACGGCGTCCGCCCGCAGAGCTACGGCCAATCCTGCGCCCCGTGGAATATTCGCGAGATTTCCACCGCGTCGTTCTTGACCTGATATACGACGATGTACGGCAAAGGAGGAAAAGCCAGCTCCCGCCGTCCACTCATGCGGCTGCTGGTTCGACCGAGGTTGCGAAAATCTCTGAGCTGGCCGCAGCCTTTATAGATGACGCTGGCCACGCGTCTGGCGGCCTCAGGATTGTCGCGCTCAATCCGCGCGCAGATGCGCTCCAGGTCTTCCACTGCCGGAACAGACCAACGGATTTCCATCAGGATTGCAGAAAACGCTGAAGCCGCTCACCAGCCTGCGTGTGGGTCAGAAACTCGCCACGTTCCAAGGCGGCCTCGCCGCGCTTCACTGCTTCCACAAAGCGATCTTCTTCCTCGAAGTATCGCGCCACCACGTCCTGCACAAGTTCATTCAGCTGAACGCCTTGTTGTGCCGCCCGCTGGGCGAGTCGTGCCTGCAAATCGGGATTGAATTCAACGTCCATACAGTAACGATACGAGAAAGGCTGAACGCAGTGCAATTTTAATTTTCGTTCCCAGCGGAACTCGGATTTTCCCTCCACCCCCATTCGCGCTATCCTAAACCCATGCAACTTCGCGGATGCGGTACTGCCCTCGTCACCCCATTTCATCAGGACGGCTCCATCGATAATGACGCCCTGCGCTCACTCGTCGCCTGGCAGATCGAGTCCGGCATCGACTTCCTCGTTCCCTGCGGCACCACCGGCGAAACGCCCACCTTGACGCATGAAGAGTGGCTGCACGTCATCGACACCGCCATCGAAGTCGCCGCCGGACGCGTTCCCATCGTTGCCGGAGCCACCTCCAACGCCACGCATGACGCCGTCGAAAAGGCCAAACAACTCGCCGCCCGCCCCGGCGTCAACGCCATTCTGACCGCCTCGCCTTACTACAACAAGCCCACGCAGGAAGGCCAGTACCGCCATTTCCGCGCCATCGCCGAGGCCGTCGGCGACAAGCCCGTCATCCTATACAACGTCCCCGGACGCACCGCCGCCAACCTTGAGCCCGCGACCATCGCGCGTCTCGCCGAAGTCCCCAACATCGTCGGCGTCAAAGAAGCCAGCGGCAACATGACGCAGATCGCCGAGGTCATCAACTCGGTGCCCGAAACATTTCTGGTCTTCTCCGGCGACGACGCGGTTACGCTGCCGGTGATCGCTCTGGGCGGAGTCGGCGTCATCTCGGTCGCGTCGAACGAAATTCCACTCGAAATGGCCGCGCTCACTCGCGCCGCGCTCTCCAATGACTGGACCGGCGCCCGCACCCTGCAGCGCAAATATCTGCCGCTGATGCAAGCCAACTTTATCGAATCAAGCCCGCTGCCGGTAAAAGCGGTGCTCACGATGATGGGCAAGATCGAAGAAGTCTACCGTCTGCCGCTGCTGCCCATGCGCCGCGACACGCGATCGAAACTGCAACGAGTCGCAACCGAAGCGGGACTCATCGCCCAACCTGCCGGCAAGGCCGCCGAAGCGCCGGAATTTTTCGTCTACGAAAACTGGGCTGCCGGCCCGCACAAAATCGTGCTGCATCGCGCATCCTGCGGCCAGTGCAGCCACGGCAAAGGACGCCCCTCCGGCCACGACGCCAACCACGCTAAATGGCATGGCCCCTACACCACGGTAGCCGAAGCCCGCGACGCCGCCCACGCCATGACCAACATCCTGATCCGCAGCGAGTGCAAATGCGTGTGAAGAAATTGTTGATTGATGATTTTGATTGTTGATTGAAAACCTTACAAGTTTGTCATCCTGAGCGGAGCCGTACTTCAGGCAAAGCGAAGGATCTCCTGCGCAATCTAACCTCCCTGTCATCCCGACCGGAGCGCAGCGAAAGCAAGCGGAGTGGAGGGACCTGCTGTTCGCTCTTTGACAAATCGACAATCAACCATCAACAATCAACAATCAACAATTCATGCCCGACCTGAAATCGCAGATCGAACGCCTCGCCACGCAAGCCGACCTCGAGCGTGATCCTGAAGCCCGCAAAACGTTCCTTGAATTCCGCGACGCGCTCACGCAAGGTAAAATCCGCGCCGCCGAAAAAGGCGCCGATCCCGCCCATCCCGACAAATGGCAGGTGAACGCCTGGGTCAAGCAAGGCATTCTGCTCGGCTTTCGCCTGGGCGCGCTTGCCGACATGTCCGCCGGCCTCAGCTTCGTCGATAAAGACACTTTCCCGGCCCGCCAGTTTTCTATCGCCGATAAAGTCCGCGTCGTTCCCGGCGGATCGTCCGTCCGCGCCGGAGCCTACGTCGCGCCTTCGGTCATCTGCATGCCGCCCATGTTCATCAACGTCGGAGCCTACGTGGACGAAGGCACCATGGTTGACTCGCACGCGCTGGTCGGCTCCTGCGCGCAGATCGGCAAGCGCGTCCACCTCAGCGCCGCCGCCCAGGTCGGAGGCGTCCTCGAACCCATCAACGCCGCCCCCGTCATCATCGAAGACGACGTGCTGGTCGGCGGCAACTGCGGCATCTACGAAGGCACGCTGGTCCGCGCCCGCGCCGTGCTCGGAGCAGGAACCATCCTCACCCGCTCCACGCCGCTCTACGATCTGGTGAAAGGCGAAGTCTACCGCGCCACCCCCGACGCTCCGCTCGAAGTTCCAGAGAATGCAGTCGTCGTCCCCGGCTCACGCGCGGTGAAAAAGGAAAAGGGACCCTGGAGCTGGAATATCTCGCTCTACACGCCGGTGATCGTGAAGTACCGCGACGAAAAAACCGACAAAGGAATCGAACTGGAAGACTGGCTGCGATAACCGAGAGCGTCGCTTTACTTTATGTTACGATGTAAAGCATGGCTGAAGCCAAACTATCCTCGAAGAACCAGATCGTTGTTCCCCGCGAAGCCCGCGAAGCCCTCGACCTCAAACCCGGCGATAAGCTGCAATTCGTGCTGCGCGACAGAGGAGTAGTTCTTGTGCAGAAGGCCGGTTCTCATCGCGCCGCCCTCGCCGGCATCGCCCGGGGGCTCTATCCCAAAGACTATTTGAAGAAGGAACGCAACAGTTGGAGATAGCCAGGCTTCTCGCCCGGCACCATCTTGTCGCTGTCGACACCTGCGTCTTCATCTACCTGATGGAACGCAATCCAAAGTATTTCGACATTGCCAATGCAGTCTTCGAATGGATGGAGCGTCCTGGATCATCTGCGGTTACGTCCACCGTAGTCTTGACGGAAATTCTTGTTCAACCTTATAGAAATACCAAAACAGCTGCCGAGGACTCCTATTCCCTCCTGACAACCCTACCGAACCTCGACTGGGTTCCGCCTTCCTTGAAGATTGCTGATACGGCGGCGTTGTTGCGGGCCGATCATCGCTTGCAGACGCCTGACGCACTCATCGCCGCAACCGCCATTCACTCCCGCGCTACCGCCCTCATCACAAACGATCCAATCTTCAGGCGGATCCCCGACTTCGACACCCTCGTCCTCGACCGCTTCGTCTGATCTAACTCCCGGGCGGAACACTTCTCTCTCCTGCCACCGTCCAAGCCTGCAGCGCCATTCGCTCGCGCTGCACCACATGCCGCGCCCGAAAGTGCTCCATCGCGCGTCTTCCCCACGCCCGCACAAACCAGTAATTCAATCCCGCGCCAATCGCCGAACTGGCCAGCGGAATCACCCTCCCGGCCCATTTCTCCACCACCTCGGTGCTGGCCCGCGCCGCAATCCGCTGGATCACCTTGGGCACAAACTTGTTCACCACTTCCTTCTCGATCAGATCGCGGCTAATGTCGACGCCTGCCGCGCTGGCCGCCGCAATCCACAGCTCGGCAATCTCGTCGTCCGTATTGAATTCAAATCCGTAGATCAGGCTCAGCTTCTGAATCGTCCGCATGGTGATCGCCGACAGAATTCCCATGTCCGGCACAATCGTGATAATTCCACCCAGCCCGAATCCCGCTCCTTCAAGCGCCGCCAGCTTCATTCCACTGCGGATGATCGATTCCGCCACGTCGTCCAACTCGCCAACATCGAGCGAAAACACCCCGTGATATCCACTGATCGGAACCCGATACGCGCTTCGCAACTGCAACAGAAACTTCTGGGGATCGACGCGCACCGTGGAATACGCGCGCGTCAATCCGCGAACCAGCGCGGTCTCAACTTTGCCCCGCAGCCACGATTTGCGTTCCTCTGCCATAGCTCCACCTTACCGCGAGAATCGGCGATGAGCAACGAGCTGTGAGCCACGAGCTATGAGCTATGAGCCATTATTCTTCGGGCGATCCCTCTCTCGGGACTCGCGGCTCGGGGCTCAGGACTGGTAACGAGCAACTGCACCTGCTAGCATTATCTTTACTCCATGCCCACCGGCAAACTGCAAGTCATCCCCCTCGGCGGACTCGGCGAATTCGGCATGAACTGCATGGCCCTTCGCTGGGCCGATGACATTATCGTCATCGACGCCGGACTCATGTTCCCTGAAGCCGAACTCCTCGGCGTCGATATCGTCGTCCCCGACATTTCTTATCTGCTGGAAAATCGCCAGCGGGTTCGCGGCATCATCCTCACCCACGGCCACGAAGATCACATCGGCGCACTGCCCTGGATTCTTTCCGAGCTCAACGTTCCGGTCTGGGGAACCGAGTTCACGCTCGCCTACGTCGAAGACAAACTCGACGAGCACGGCCTGCTCGATGACGCCACCCTGCGCGAAATGCGCCCCAACGAGCGCTTCAAAGTTGGAGCCTTCACCATCCATCCCATCCAGGTCACGCACAGCCTGGTCGATTGCGTCGCGCTCGCCGTTCATTGCCCGCTCGGCGTCGTCATCCACACCGGCGATTTCAAAGTCGATCCCACCCCCACCGACAGCAAGCTTTTCGATCTCCACACCTTCGCCGAATACGGCAAGCAAGGCGTGCTCGCGCTGTTTCAGGATTCCACCAATGTCGAGCGCAAGGGCTACACGCCGAGTGAGCGGGCGGTAAGAAGAAAGTTTGACGAAGTCTTCGCCCACACCAAGCGCCGGCTTTTCATCTCGTGCTTTTCCAGTTCGATTCACCGCATTAATCTCGCGGTGCAGCTCGCCCACGAGCACGGACGCAAAATCTGCTTCATCGGCCGCTCCATGAACAACTCGGCCGAGATCGCAGAGGATCTCGGCTACATCGAGGTGCCCGAAGGGCTGGTCATCAATCCCGGCGAGATGAAAAACTTCGCGCCCGAAAAAGTCTGCGTGCTCATCAGCGGAACCCAGGGCGAGCCCATGTCTGCGCTTTCGCGCGCCGCCGTCGACAATCACAAGCACGCCAAGATCGAAAAGGGCGACACCGTGGTTCTTTCGTCGCGCATCATCCCCGGCAACGAGAAGACGATCTATCGCATGATCGACCACCTGTTCCGCCGGGAAGCCCACGTCATCTACGAAGATGGCACCTCGCCGCCGATCCACGTCAGCGGACACGCCAGCCAGGAAGAACTCAAGCTCATCATTAATCTGGTCAAGCCGCGCTACTTCATTCCCATTCACGGCGAGTATCGCCAACTCAAGCTGCACGCGGAGATGGCCGCCGCCATGAGCTACTCGGTCGGCAAAGTCATGCTGATCGAAAGCGGAGACGTTCTGGAATTCGACGAACTCGGCGCGCGCAAGACCGCCAAGATCAACGTCGGCCGCGTCTGCATCGACTCCGGCAACCGCACCGACGTGGTCGAAGACCTCATCATTAAAGACCGCCGCCACCTTAGCGAAGACGGCATCGTGCTGCCCATCATCGCCATCAACAAACTCTCCGGCAAAGTCGAGACCGCGCCTGAAATCGTCACCCGCGGCTTCAACATCGGCGAAGACGGATTCATGGAGGGCGCCAAGCGCATGGTGGAAGACACGCTGGCGCATTCCAGCGAGGAAGAAAAAGCCGACTACGGCGTAATCAAAGAAAAAATCCGGGCGGATTTAAAGCGGTATATCTCGAAGCAGTCGCAGAAGAGGCCGCTGATCATGCCGGTGATATTGGAGATCTAAGGATGGCCCGCTAGCCGCAGCGGATAGCCCTAGCTCAGCGGATTCACCCAGCGCAGCCCCGGAAACCGTGTAAAGTCCCGGTCCGTCGTGTACAGCACACCACCGTACTCAATCGTCAACGCTGCAATCTGGGCGTCGCTGACCAGATCGCCGATTGCCTGTCCCTCGATAAGCATCTGCCTGAATATGAGCCAGTAATCGTCGCCGGGCGCGAGCACGCGCACGTTCGGCTGTTGCAGCCAAAGGTCCACGATGCGAGCGACCTCGTCCATCGAACGCCGCAATTGAGGGAGCCTTGGGTTGCTGGCAATCCGCAAGAATGCGGAAATCACCTGCCACGGTAAACCAACCAAGCCTCCCGCTGAGATGGTCGCCTCAAGCCAGGCATGCGCTTTTTCTTGTTTTGGGGAAGGAGCCGAGTAAGCGTAGAGGAGCAAGTTTGCGTCAATGACAATCACCGGCGGTAGGGCCCCTCAAGGTAGTCGAGCAACTCTTCCACATTGTCATAATTCAAGTCAGGAGGTAGCCCAAGATTGATGGGTGTCACCTTGAACGGTTTTCGCGCGGGTTGTTTCGATCCGTTTAGTCCAAGGCGGATCGCGCGGTTGACTACCTGCTTGAACGGTTCCCCGGACCTCCGCATTTCCTTGTTGAGCAGGGCGGCAACATCGTTATCGAGCGTGAGCGTGGTCCGCACATCATGATGCTATCTCTCGAAGCATCATGATGTCAAGCTTCCCATGTTTTAGCTTTACCAGCGGTCGTGCGCTATGCTGGAAAGCCTATGATCACTCTTTCCGACCTGCACGCTGCCCAAGCTCGCCTCGACGGGATCACTGTGCGCACGCGGCTGGTTCCATTTCCGCTGTGTGCGGAAGATCCGCGGCGGCTGCTGCTTAAGCCGGAAAACCAGCAGCCTATTGGAGCCTTCAAACTGCGCGGAGCGTACAACAAGATCGCGTCTTTGCCGGACTCGGATCGCGCTCGCGGTGTGATCACCTACTCCAGCGGCAACCATGCTCAGGGAGTCGCCTATGCCGCGCGTGCGCTGCACACCAAGGCGGTCATTGTCATGCCCAACAACGCGCCCGCCATCAAACGCGAAGCCACCGCGGCCCTCGGAGCCGAGATCGTCACCGTCGGCCCGGGCAGCACGGAACGTCAACTCAAAGCCGAAGAACTCGCAGGCGAACACGGTTACGTCATCGTCCCGCCTTACAATGACGAGCACATCATCGCAGGCCAGGGAACGATCGGGGTCGAAATCCTGGAAGAACTTCGTGAGGCCGACTGCGTCCTTGCCCCCGTCGGCGGCGGAGGACTCATCTCCGGCATTGCCGCGGCCGTCAAACTTACTAACCCCAAGATCAAAGTCATCGGCATCGAGCCCGAGCTCGCGGCCGACGCGCAAGCCAGCTTTCGCTCCGGACACATCGTGCAGTTCCCCGCCGAGCAGACATCACGCACCCTCGCCGACGGACTTCGTGCCCAATCCATCGGCTCCCTCAACTTCGAGCACATTCGCGCTTTCGTCGACGACATCATCACCGTCACGGAAGATGAAATCCGCCTGGCGATGAAGTATCTGGCGGCGAATCCCGCGACCGTGGCCGAACCCAGCGGCGCCGTCGCCACCGCTGGGTTCATCTTCCATGCGCGCGAGCTGCCTGAGACCAAGGTCGCGGTCGCCATTATCTCTGGCGGGAACGTGGAGCCGCAGATGCTGGAAGAACTGCGGCGCTAGGCGAAGACACTTCCAGCACAAACCCTATGTTCGGGGTGCCCGCCCTTCGAGTCCGGCCGAGTCGCGAGTCCCGAATGGCTGATGGAGTTCCGGGTAGCGCAAACGCTCGAGGGAGCAGCCATCGCCGAGACGCTTGCGGCGTGGGACTCGGTCTTCCGGTTGTTCCGATTTGGGACTGAAGTCGCTATGTGCTATGCATTTTTTTTGCATACCTCTTTTCGTAAATTCTTGATTTGATGTGGGTTGAAGGATTTTGATCCAGCCCAAGTCGGCAAATTCTTGATTCCAGATGGGTTGCGGGTAAATTCTTGGAGCGAAAGGAGTTAAAAGCGCTTTGCGGGGGTGGGAGGCGGTGCCGCGGGTTTCAGATTGGGAAGGGCTTGCGCGCATAGATAGGTGGAGTGTGCGCGGTCGGGGAGGGCAGAGTAAAGGTTGTTCGTCACATTGAATGAAATAAAGTGGTGGAAAAAGGTCCAATTGGAGCCGATGGGAAGGCCCACCCTCCCGCAAAATGCGCGGGAAGGGCAAGGCAACCGCATTTTGCCTGGACGTGCAATCCGTCGCGAAGATCACGCTATGGAGTGATCTCGAACACGGTGCCGAAGCCGTAGGTGCCTCCCGATTGCGCCGTGCCGTAGAGGTTTCCCTGGGAATCGAAAATCAGATTGCCGAACGGGTGCTCGCCGTCGGTGCCGTTGGTGAACTCATGCAGGACAGACTGCATCCACTTTCCGTTTACCGACTGAATTTGGTAGACATTGCCATAGCCGAAACTCCCGCCGCTATCCGCAGCACCATATAACGTGCCGGACGAACTGATGGCGAGCCCAAACGGGTAGGCTCCATCGCCGCTGCCACTGAATGTATAGAGAATCGTCCGTTTCCAGAATCCGGTTTGCGGAGTCAGCTTGTAGACTGTGCCCACGCCATATGGTCCACCGTCGGTTGCCGTGCCATAGAGGTTGCCCGCGGAGTCGGGGACAACGCCCCAAGGATTGGGATAGTTTCCATAATCGATCGTGAGGTTGAACAGGACGCTCTCTGTCCAACTGCCATTCGAGGGCGAGAGCTTGAACACTGCGCCATAGCCGTAGCTGCCCCCGCTGGCCGACGTGCCATAGATGTTGCCTTGCGAATCCATGGACAGGGGACCGGAAGGATCCTGGGCGTCGTAGCCGCTGCTCTGGCCGAATTGGTAGATTATGTTATAGGTAAAACCGCCGTCACCATTCGGGCTAAGTTCGAAAAATGTGCCCCCGCCGTCGTATTCCCCGCCAGATTCCGTAACGCCGTAAAGATTGCCGGCGCTGTCGGCAATCAAGCCGGAGTTCGGATATTGGCCATCCGCTGTGCCGCCGGTGAAGGTGTGGAGAATGATCTCCGTCCAAACTCCGCCAATTCGGCTCAGTTCGTAAACAACTCCGCATTGGCAGTCGGGATCGCCGCCCAAGGACTGCGTTCCGTATACGTTGCCATGGGAATCAAGCACGATTGTGCCTTCAGGATTCAGAAATTCCGATGAGGATGCGGAAAAGGAATAGGGCAAGCTCTCTTTCCATTTGCCGCTCTTGGGTTGCAGCTCAAACATACCGCCGCAGCCATAGCCATAACATTCGCTGGTGTTCGAGCCACCATCAATGGTTGCTCCGAACAGATCGCCGGCCTTGCTGAATACCAATGCCTGCGAGGGGTAAGCGCCGTCGGCGGGCCCACCCGCGAACGAGTGCAGAGTTTGAAACTCTGCGGCAGGGGTTTGAGCCAGAGCCGTCAGGCTGGTGAGCGTTGTGAGAACAAGGAGCATGAGAAGCGATCGCGAGAGCGCATTGAACATAGGTTTCTCCATGAGCGCGGGAATTTTACATCGGGGGGCGGCGGGGAGATAGACTGAAAAATTCTGCACAGTCGCGTGGAGCTTCTGCTTTAGATATAAGCCGCGCCGATTGACGTACCGGATTCTGCTTGCCACTTTTGCATGCATTGCCTACAATCAATGCATGCAATATACGATCCGCAATGTGCCGGAGACCTTGGACGCCGCGCTCCGCAGGGTTGCGCGTGAGCGGGGCAAGAGCCTGAACGAGGTGGCGATTGAAGCGCTGGCCCGGGGCGCTGGGGTGGCAGGAGAGAGCCGACGGCAACGCGACCTGGGCGACATCGCAGGGACCTGGCGCGAAGACGCCGCTTTCGACCGCGCCGTGGCCGCGCAGGACACCATTGACGAAGAGATGTGGCGGTGAAGCTGGCGCTCGATACGAACCGCTATACCGACCTTTGCCGGGGCGATGCCTCGATGGTGGAAGCGGTCGAACGCGCCGATGAAGTCTGGCTGCCTTTCATCGTGCTGGGAGAATTGCGCGCCGCATTTGCCGTGGGAAGTCAGGGAGCGCACAACGATGCCGTGCTGCGGCGATTTCTGCTGAAGTCCGGCGCAGGCGTGGGAGTGCTTTATGCCGATGAGCAGACCACGCATCATTACGCCGCGGTTTACCGGCAACTGCGCAAGCAAGGCACTCCCATCCCGACCAACGATATGTGGATCGCGGCGCTGGTGTTGCAGCATTCGCTGGTGCTGTGCGCGCGGGATGCGCACTTTGACGCGCTGCCGCAGTTGCCGCGAGTGTAGGGGATGGAAATAATCGCGGCGGTTCCCGCCCGCGCGGACAGTCGCCATTCGACTAGCTCAGGGTCAGGAGGACAAGCGCTTTTTTGTGCGCGCAGGAAACGTTGCGCTCGAGGGACGTTGCGCTTGGGGGCGGGACGGCCAATAATCTAGGAATGCAGATGCATCGGATTGCTGTTGTGCTTGCCGCATCGTTTGTGACCACGTTCGCCTTCGCCGACGCCGTGCGGGGCACGCTGGTTCATGAGGAGACCATCCGCGTCGCGCCCAGCTCTGACGCCGCCAAGCTGGGCGAGGCTGGGCGTGGCCACGAACTCATCATCATTGAAACCAGCCGCGATTGGACTCATGTGGAGGCCATCATCCGCGAGCCGCGCAAAGATGCGGACGAAGACTCGCCCGAGTCCGAAGGCAAGACCATCACGGGATGGGTTCTGAGCAAGGCTCTGGTCGGCATGGCCACGGCTAACGGCGACAAGATTGTTTTCGGCGAAGCTGCCGACTCGGAAGACCAGGCCAGCCGCCGCCGCGGCCGCCGCGATGCCGCGCAGGACGCTATGCGTCTTTACTATCGCGTCTACGATCTGTTCCCCACGTCGCCGCTCGCCGCCGAGGGGCTCTACCGCGCGGCCGACATCCGCTGGCAAATCGAACGCAACGACGTGATGACGCGCCCTTCCGCTCGCGAGCGCGAGGCCTACATGCATGGCCAGATCGACGAAGAGTGGATGAAGATGGTCATCAAGAAATATCCTGACAGCAAGTGGGCGGCGCTTGCTTCCTTTCATTTGATCGAGAACAAACTTTGCGGCGACTGGCAGGGCGCGTCAAAGTGTCCGGAGAAAGAAGCGGACCTGTATGAGAAGTTTGCCAAGGAGCACGATCAGTCGACGGCCGCGCCTGAGGCCCTGTATGACGCGGCCTGGCGGGAAGCGGCGCTGATCGAGATTTTCAAGACCGAAGCCAATCAGAAGAAGTCTGAAGCCGCCAAGGGGCACGCGCTTGAACTGGCGCAGAAGGTTGTGAGCCAGTACGGCCAGAGCGAATGGGCATTGCGTTCGCAGAGGCTGATCTTCTACATTCAACAGGGCGTTCCCACGTACGGCAACGCGGCCGACTAAACGCCATGAACTCACGCCGCAGCATCGTTCGCTCGGCCATTTTCGGATTCGCGATCACCGCCGCATTCGTCTCCTATCAGCTGGTGACGGACGAGCAGTCGCCCATCTCGCGCAATCCCGCGCTGATGGTGACGTTTGTCGTGTTGTGCCCACCGTCGTTGCTGTCGCTGGCGTTCAATAATATGGAAGTGGGCAGTGGGGATTTCTATACGCTCTGGGCTGTCATCGGGGTTTTGAATGCGGCGTTCTACGCGAGCGTGCGCGGGCTGCTCATGCGTTGGCCGCGGAAAGCGGAGTAACGGAAAGCGGGTTCCTCACCGCCGCTTCGCGCCGGTTCGGAATGACAGACCTTTTTTCTTGGCCGCTTGAATGGCAGGCGTTTCTGGCGGTTCGGGGATGACCATGCTGATCGGGTTTCCTTGAAACTTTGATCGCGGCACAGCTTCTCCCCTTGCGCCGGCAATCGGTGATCTTTTACATTCATCAGGACTCACACCCTACAGAAATCCGGCGGACTACACTTTGCCAATCTATCAAGCGGTTGTTCTTGCCATTGTTCAAGGACTGGGAGAGTTCATCCCCATCTCCAGTTCGGGACACCTTATTATCGTGCGCCGCCTGCTCGGCTGGAACGAGCTTTCGCCCGGCGCCGAACTCAGCTTTGACGTAGCTCTGCACTTCGGCACGCTGCTGTCGGTGCTGTTTTATTTCCGCCGCACGTGGATTCAGATTGTGCGCGCCGCATTCGGCGGCAAGGTGGTGCGCTTCTCAGAGGCGGGATCGTCGGACACGAATCTGACTGCCGAAGAGCAGAAAGACGAGCGCATGCTGCTTTGGTTTCTGGCGATCGCAACGATTCCCGGAGCCATCGCCGGAAAACTTCTGGAGCATTCTGCCGAAGATTATTTTCGCGAACACATCTTCCTGATCGCGGGAGCGCTGATCGTGGTCGCGTTGCTGATGTGGGCGGGAGAAAAAATGGGCAGCCTCCAGAAACCGCTCACCCGCATTTCGTTTCTCGATACGCTGCTGATTGGCATCGCCCAGGCCTTCGCGCTGATCCCCGGAGTCTCGCGTTCCGGCTCGACCATTACCGCCGGCCTGTTCCGCGGGCTCACGCGCGACGCCGCGGTACGATTCAGCTTCCTGCTCTCGACGCCGCTGATCGCCGGGGCGGCGCTGTTGAAAATCCACGAACTGCACAAAGAAGGCCTGCCGCACGACATGCGGATGCCGATGCTGGTGGGGATTATCGTTTCGGCGCTGGTGGGGTATGCGGCGATCGCCTGGCTGATTCGATATTTGCAGTCGAACAGTTTAAAGGTGTTCATTGTTTACCGCATCGTGGCCGGCATTCTGGTTATTGGGGCGGCGTTGGCGATGCATTTGCAATAGGAACTTCTTTTTGCTGCGTCATCCCGAGCGGAGCCGCACGTCAGGCGGAGCGAGGGATCTCCCGAACCACTGCTCTCGGGTCCATGTGCTTTGATTCAGCCGCCGATCGCGGGCTACAGATCAGGCTCACCGATCCACAGACCCATGTTCATCCGTCACAGACAAAATTCTTCAAGGCTGATACAAGGGCCTCATGGGATCAGGCGCGCGATTCTATGTTTACATCATGACCAACGGGTCGAAGGCCGCAGTCCTCTATACCGGTATTACCAGAGATCTGCGCCGCAGAGTTTGGCAACACAAGAACAAGCGGGTTGAGGGCTTCACACGCCGTTACAACCTCACTCATCTGGTGTATTTCGAATGCTTTGTTTATCCTGATGCCGCGATTTGCCGCGAGAAGGAAATCAAGGGATGGCGGCGAAGCAAGAAGCTGGAACTGATTCAGTCGATGAATCCGACGTGGGAGGATTTGGCGCGCGATTGGCAGGATACCTATAAGCCCCTTGATGCGGTGGTTCGGGAGATCCCTCCCTCCGCCTGAAGAACGGCTCCGCTCGGGATGACGCAAAGTTTAATTTGAGGGATTTTGCTTCGACTCCGCTCCCTAATAATCCGTTAGAGGCGATGCTTCGGCCTCGCTGTCAGCCTTACTCACCATCCAGACTCCAAGCGCACGCGTTCCAAACCCAGCCGTTACCGGGAAACCCCCTCGCCACTAGCGCCCTTTTCCCGCGATTGTCGGAAGGCGGGCTTCCTGACATAATGGAAAGGCTCTGGCCGATTGCGGCGCCGTTGTCGGATGGTTTATGGCTGACCTGCGGCGAAAGCTTCTGGCCTTGGATTATCTGGAAACGATTTTTGTGCCCACGCGCAACCACCGGCTGAACGAGCTGGTCGGGTTGCTGATGTGCGTCTCCGCGCTCCTCCTTTTTCTCGCGCTCGTTTCCTACTCGCCGCTGGACCCGTCGTGGAATAGCGCCTCGGTTTTGACCAGCTCGCACGGGGCGCGCAACTGGATCGGCATTGTCGGCGCTTACACGGCCGACGCCGTGCTTCAGTTCTTCGGAGCCGGCGGATTTCTGCTGATTGTTTTTCCGGCCACGCTGGGCGTCCGCTGGTTCCGCTCGCGCAGCGTAGCGTCGCCGCTGGCGAAGAGCCTGGGCGGAATCTGGCTGATGATGTTCATCCCCGCGTTGCTGGCTTTGCTGCCCGGCCATCTGCGGTGGCAGCGTGCGATCCCGATCGAAGGCCTGCTGGGGCGAGTGGTGGGCGACTTCCTGATTCACTACCTGAATCTTGCGGGCGCATACATTGTTTGCGCCACGGTGCTGGCGGTCGCGCTGTATCTTTCGACCGCGTTTTCGTTCTCCTCGATCCAGCTCTGGGCGCCGACGCGCTTTGCGTTTGTCGGCGCACTGTGGAATCGCTACAGAGATTGGCAGGAAGAGCGCGCCCGCAAACGCCAGCAGAAAGAACTGGAGCAGCGGCGCATTCAGAAACCGGTGGTCAAGACGCAGTTGATCCAGACGCGGCCGGCACCATCGGCTTTGCAAGGCTCGGCGACTGAACCGCGGCGCACCGGAATCGAGCGCATGCAGGCGGATCAGGCAGAACATGCGGCGACGGACGTCCGCCCAGAGCGCAACTCGACAGCGACCGGCGGCATTCTTGCCGAGTCGATGCCCGCGCAGGCCATGGTTGAACAGGAAGCGGAAGACACCACGGAAGACACCGCTCCTGAAGTCACGGCCCGCGCCGACGACGGACGCAAGGGCCAAACAACCATGCCGCGCATTGCCGGCGGATACAAGTTGCCGCCGAGCAGCCTGCTGCAGCGTCCGGATGAGCAGCAGCAGGTGGATGCCGATGAACTCAAGTTGCTGGCGCAAGTACTGCGCGACAAATACGCCGAGTTCGACATTCATGGGCAAATCACGCAGATCAATCCCGGGCCGGTCGTCACCACATTTGAGTTCAAGCCCGAAGCCGGCATCAAGTACAGCCGCATCACGAATCTTTGCGACGATCTTTGTCTGGCGCTCAAAGCCGAAAGCATTTTGATCGAGCGCATGGCGGGCAAAAGCACGGTGGGCATTCAGGTGCCGAACCGGCAGCGCGAGATCATCTGGCTGCGCGAGATTATCGAGTCGCAGGAATTTATGGGCTCGAAGTCGAAGCTCACGATTGCGATGGGCAAAAACATCAATGGCCTGATCAACACGGCCGATCTGGCCGGCATGCCGCATCTTCTGATTGCGGGTTCGACGGGCGCGGGCAAGAGCGTCGCCATCAACGCGATGATCATGTCGATTCTGTACAAGGCCACGCCCGACCAGGTTCGGCTGATCCTGGTCGACCCCAAGCGGCTGGAGCTGGGCAATTACGAAGGCGTGCCGCATCTCTACACGCCCATCATTACCGAGCCGAAACTCGCGGCCAACGCGCTGCGCAATGCCGTACGCGAAATGGAGCGGCGGCTGAAACTGCTGGCGGCCAAGGGCGTGCGCAATATCGATCAATACAACAAGCTGTTCGACGCGGGCGCCACGCCCAGCCTGTTTGCCGAAGAAGGCGACGAGAAGCCGATTCCGTACATCGTCATCATCATCGACGAACTGGCCGACCTGATGATGCTGGACTCTTCGAATGTGGAAGAGTCGATTACGCGGCTGGCGCAGATGGCGCGCGCTGTCGGCATTCATCTTGTCTTGGCGACACAACGACCTTCCGTCGACGTGATCACCGGATTGATCAAGGCTAACTTCCCGGCGCGGGTTTCGTTCCGCGTGGCGACCAAAGTGGACTCGCGCACTATTCTCGACGCCAACGGCGCCGAGGCGCTGCTGGGCAAAGGCGACATGCTTTATCTGCCGTCGGGATCGGCGCGGGTGCTGCGGCTGCACGCTCCGTTTGTTACGGAAAAAGAAATTGCGGCGGTGGTGGAGTTCTGGAAGGCGCAAGGCATGGCTGAGTATCAGCAGAAATTCCTGGATGCGCCGAAGGAGGAACAGGATCCGGCGATTGGCACGAATGACGGGCCGGGCGAAGGCGGCGAAGCGGAAAACGATCCCATGTACAACGACGCGGTCAAACTGGTGCTCGAGTTTGGCAAGGCCTCCACATCGCTGCTGCAGCGGCGGCTGCGCATCGGTTATGGACGCGCCGCGCATCTGATCGACTTGATGGAACGAGACGGAATAGTCGGCGCTGCCGATGGGCCCAAGCCGCGCGAAGTGCTCAAGCGGCCGGATTGGATTTCAGAGATTGAAGAGTCGATGCGGTAAGGTCCGGACTTTTCAATCGCACAGGTTTCGAAATATACCGCTGCCAGGAAACTGCAGACGCCGCTTCCCGCAAAATGGCTGCATATGATAAGTTCATCCCCTATGAGCCAGCCCGATTGCAGGACTTATCCTCTGAGCGACCTAAGCAAGCTGCGCCAGGCGCTCAAGGATCACAACATTGACGTCCCGCCAGGCAACAAGGGCGAGATAGAGGGACCGTACGGAGTTCGGTTCAGCTTCGACTACGACGGCAGTTCGTTAAAGCTCTGCCTCGTACACAAACCAGCGCTGGCTCACGCCAGCACAGTTTGGAATACTTTGGAAAAGGCATTGAAGCCGTATGTAACCTAAGCCACGCTCTCCGAGACTAAATAGCTGAGCTCGCGCCCAGGCCCTACAATCCCAGCCAATTCCACATTCGCTCTTTCGAGCGCCGGAACCATTCGGGCAGCCAGCTTTTGTAGCGTAGCGAAACGGTTGCGGTTACGTTCTTGGCGGTCTTGGGCGAAAACTTGTTGTTGAAGACGAGATAGTAAATCCCGGCGCCCGCGGGAAGTTCCGCCTGAATCGTGCCTTCGGCGACGCGTCCGCTTTCATAGACGGAAGTTGCGGCGTATCCGTTCTGCCAGACGGCGAATGCCGCTTCACTCAGCACGTACACTTCAACGTTATTGTCGACGTTATTAGCGGCGTTCCTGGCGTCGGCTCCCTTGCCTTTCTCTGCGGCGGCCGTGAACTGCCCGATGATCGACACATTGGTCGATCCCTGCGGCAGCGCGAACTTGTAGTAGCGGAAGTTATGCGGGGTGAGCGGGAACGGCTTATCGAGGACGCTCTGATCGTGCTTGAATCCGGCAAGCTCCTGAATGCCCTGGGCAAAGGGATTGTCGCTGTTCACCACCCAGACCAGCGCGACCAGAAGCAGCGCGAGGGCGATCCAGCGTCCCCAGCGCCGTTTTTTCTTCGGTGGTGAAATGCCAACGGGAGGGTTCCTGGCCACCGGCGACTCCTTGGGCACGGCAACCGGCTTGCCGCATTGCAGGCAGAACTGCGCGCCATCGGGCAGGGTCGCGCCGCACTGGCTGCATCCCAGAATCACTTTGGCGGTGGAGGTATCGGCCGACATGGGAGCAAATGAAAGCCGATGTTAGCACAGGTTCGTCTATTGAGAAGTCATCAGAAATTGGCGTACTGAGGGAAATCCCTCAGTACCGAAATTGGCGATGGGAAACGAGGCGCGCATCGGGCCCTGATTTGTATCAGGGCACGCCTTCAGGCGTGCCGAAGCAGCGGCAGAAAACTCTCCGGCTTCAGCCGCCGCGGCCCCAGTCAGACAGCGGCTAAGCCGTTCTCGGTTTGAAATCGTCTGCCGGCATCGCTGAAGCGATGCCCTGATACGACATCAATCCCTGATGCTTGCACAACTACGCTGGCTTCGCAGCGCTGCCGTCCAGTCCCAACTCCTTCGCGATCGGCTTCAGGGCTTCGATGCAGAATCCGATGTGTTCGTCGAGGTCGACTCCCAGATCGGCTGCGCCTTTGATGATGTCGTCGCGATTCACTTTGCGGGCGAAAGCCTTGTCTTTCATTCTTTTTCGCACCGACTTGACGTCGACCTCGGCCAGAGACTTGCCGGGCTTGATCAGCGCGACGGCCGTGATGAATCCCGCGAGTTCGTCGCAGGCGAACAGCGCCTTCTCCATGCGCGTGTCACGCGTCACGCCGCTGTATTCGGCGTGCGACATTATCGCCCGCCGGACTTCGTCGGGGTATCCGCGCTCTTTCAGAATCTCGTTGCCGCGGTAAGGATGGTCTTCGAGGCTGGGCCAGCGTTCGTAGTCGAAGTCGTGGATCAGGCCGACTACGCCCCACAGCTCGACGTCATCTTTTGAACAATCAGGCGATCCGTTGCCGAACTTTCCGGCGCAGGCGCGCATGCAGGCTTCGACGGCAAGCGCGTGCTTGCGCAGACTCTCGCCTTGCGTGAACTCAGTTAACAGTGCCCATGCTTGTTCTCGTGTAATGATTTTCCGGTCCTCCTGACTACAAGTTTAATGCGCCCAGATGCCCGCGGGGCTAAGGCCCGAATCCGCGATTCATATCCCACATAGGATAATGCGGAAGGCTGTTGGCTGGATCGCGCACGAACAGTGCGGTTTGAGCGGCCATATCGCGCATGCGTTGCCGGGCGGCTGGCCCGAGGTCGCGGCGGCCCAGAGCAGGCGCTTGCGTCCCGGCTCGAACCGTTCCCGCGGCGGGAACCAATCCCTCGGAGATGCGCAGGTGGTCACCGTTCTGGAGCACGAAGAGTTCGCTGAGACAATCGCGCAGCCGTTGAATTTTTTCTTTTCCGAATCGTTCCTGCCAGCGCGCTTCAATTTGCCGCGTCAGCTTGCTATAGGCCTGTTGTACCTTGAGGCCGAGCGGCGACAGGCGGGCTGCTTTTCCGCGCTTCGCGTTCGGCTCGGGCTGTATTATGACGAACCGTTTCGCAAACCAACCAATGTCGGCGGTCTCCGGAGATGCTCCGGTCAGGCGGGGAATGTCGGCCAGCGGCACCGGAGTTTCGCCGAGCACGCGGAGCGTATTGGCGCAGAGCGCTAACGGCACGCGGGACGACTGTTCGAATTCTATGCGGAACGCCAGCAGCAACTGTGAGAGCAATGCCGGCAAGGAATCGCCTGCCGTGCGGCGCTCGCGCAGTTTGGCGTAGCTGTAATCCTCCAGCCAGTGAAAGGGCAGGGCCTGCGGCAGTTCGAGATCGAGTTGCTCGATGATCGCCGGCAAAGCCTCCCGGAGATTGGCGAGTCGCTCGGCGCCGAACCGCGCCCGCCAACGCGCTTCGATTTCGTCGAAGAGAGTGGGCCAAATCTGGGCGGCGGCGCGGCCTTTTTCTGTAAGCCGGACCAGCCAGCCCGAGCGAATTCCCCGGCCGCTGCCCCAACCATCGCGCAGCAGGCGGCCGCTTCTGCGATGAACGCGTTTCGCGATGGGCCGGTCGTCGGACGCATCGGGACGCAATGCGACATATCCCCAGCGTTCCAGGCATCCCAGGCTAAACTTGAGCTGCGTGTCGGACGCCAGGGCTTGCTCGGCCAGCTGGCGAACACTCAGGTTGCCAGCGGAGAGGAATCGAATCAGGTTCGACCACACCACCAACGACAGCAGCGCCCCCGGATAATTCGCTTGCTGCATGCGGCGCTCGAATTCGTTATCGAACTCGAGCGTGAATGCCACCAGCGTCTGCGAAAGCAACGCCGACAAACCACGATCTGCGCGAACGGCAGCGCTGGCAGAGTCGATGGGCTTATGTTTGCGGGCGGGCATGGCTAGTAGTTTAGCTCGTCAAAGCTGCGGGAGCGGCATGCAGTGGCTCGACGGCGAGCGCATGTTTGCGCAGGCTGTCGGTTTGGGTGTATTCGGTAAGGAGTTCCCAGGCTTGTTCGCGTGTTTGGATGGATCCCGAGTGGGGCCATCCCAGTAGATCTATCGGGTGACCATGACAGCGAGGAAGATGTACCCGGCGCAAAAGCTACCCAACGCGCTGAAGCCGAACGTCTCGCTCATCGCGTACCTAGTGGCGGTGTGCGGGGCGCGTTCTCGTCGTTCATGATGAGGCACGCCATGAATATGACGCCATAAATTACACTCGAACTCAAGAGCAGCAACGGCGACGCGTAGACCCAAGGTAAGCGACCTGACTGGCCGTGAAGCGCGGCCGATCCTACTATCAGCACGATCGAGCCGGTGTCGAGTCCGACGATAAACTCCGCAATGCGAAGGTACCTCGCCAAAATAGGCTCAAACGTCCCCTCCACGCCACGCGGATCGATGTTGTAAGAGTCGGGCTCCTTTCCGAAGAGAGCGGCGAGCCCAGCGATCACCAAGATGAGGATCGCAGTCACCAAGCCCGTGAAGCCCGGAAATGGGTGACACATATGATCAAAATATCACTGGGGAGGGAACGTCTTCTTGGCTTTCAGGAACGCGACGAACCCAACTAGTAAACATTGGGCGAATGGCCTGTCAGTCATGCCTTCTACGCTCGTTGAAGACCTCGATTCACCCCTGCCCAAAGAATTGTGCATTTTTTTGTTGACATCCACAGGCGGCCTGCCTCAAATTGAGACTGCCAACAGGGATCCTCCCCCAACTGATTCCTGCTGTTGCATTTAGCTGTAAGGATGGCCCGCTCTGGCCCTCCCACAACCTGATGGCTACGACTCTTGCCCCGGTAGATTCAAGGGAAGTCGTCCGTTGCGATCACTGCCTGCTGGTTCAGTTTCGCACCCACAATAACAATTGCCGACGCTGCCACGCGTCTTTGGACGAGGAACCGGAGCCGGAACCGATCGTCATGACTCCGCCGGTGATGATGCCTATGCCAGGCACGGGCCGGGGGCATTTGAACCTGGCCGCGTCGATCCGTTCGCTGCGCCTGCGCAATGGGCTCAGCCAGCGGCAACTGGCCGGACGCATGTCTGTGCCACGCACCTATGTATCCAAAATTGAAAACGAGAAAGCCACGCCGACTCTGTCGTCGCTGGAGCGGCTGGCGCGCGCCCTGGAGGTGACCGTGCCCGAACTACTGAGCGGCGGCGAACGCAGCCGTCAGGAAGAAATCGGCGAACTGATGAAAGATCCGTTCATCGCGGAAATCCTGCCCTTCGTTTCGCAACTGAATGGCATGCAGATGTCGAGCATCCTGACGCAGGTAAGGGATATTACGCTGCGCGGACAGCGCAGAACCGCGTAGGGAAGCAAGTTTCAAAGTTTCAAAGTTTCAAGGTTTCGAAGTTTCAAGGTTTCGAAGTTTCAAGGTTCAAGGCGGATCGGCTGATATTCCGGCGTTCGGACTTTACCTTGAAACTTTGAAACCTTTTCACCTTGAAACTTTTTCACCTTGAAACCTGGATTTTTCGAAACTTGGATTTTTCCGGGCAACCAGCCAACTCGAAAGCCGGGACCATCTTCTGGTCCCGGCTATTTTTCTGCGTAATCGGTTCGCGACCAGGCCGCAATCACGATCGCATCCAAGACGTTACTGGATCCGCTCTGCGGTGGCTGAAAGCTCGTACGTCCCACCGGCGTGGCAGCCGGTATCGTTGACGTCATAGGTAATGTCGGATCCAGCGACGGCTCGAACGATGAGAGTCTGCTGGTAGCCTGCGGTCGGTCCGAAAGCGTAGTCATCAGGAGGCTTCCTCTCGTCCGATGCCTGCATGATCTGTTGCGGGCCCTCGGCGCCGGCATCATCGGTCCAGCTCAGTTCGTAGTTCCAGGAACAGCCACTCGTTCCCGTCACGTTCATCGACAAATAGGCGGAGATGCGATACAGCCCCGTCGTGCTTACGCTGAAGAGGGTTCGGGCGGCGGTGGATTCGGTTCCGGTGAAGTGCGTCTGGGCCACAATCTGAGGAGTGGTGAAGCCGGCTGGGGTTGAGGCTTCGGGCCTGCTGGCTGAGATCAGCGCCAGCATCGCCGCCAATAGCAGCACGATGCCAAGGATTCTAAGCATGATTCGCCTCCTGAGGGGAAATGCGGGGGAGGATGGATGGAATGCTACCACGAAAGTCGAGCTGGGTCTTGGCCTGTTTGTCCTTGCCTCGCTCCAGTGATGAATCCGCAGCGGCTTCATCCACATCTATGCAGCATGTACCTGGAAGATGCTGTCCACGGATTCTCCGAGCCATCTCTCAATCATGCTCAATTTCCGCAGGCTTCCGGAGCAGATGACGTTCTGCTGGATGCCTACTCGACTGCTGTAACCGGCGCGGTCGAGCGCATCAGTCCTTCCGTGGCGCACATTGAAGTGCACCAGAAAGCGGGGCGGTCGCGCTCGGGCGAACCGCGGGAACGCGGCGGCAGCGGTTCGGGATTCGTGTTTACTCCCGACGGCCTGATCCTAACGAACAGCCACGTGGTGCATGACGCGGCGCGGATTGCCGTTACGTTCGCCGATGGGCGGCGAATGCCGGCCTCGCTGATCGGCGACGATCCGGCCAGCGATCTGGCTGTGATCCGCGTGGATCGCCCTGGATTCGACGAGCCCGGACTGACCGCCGCCGCGCTGGGCGATTCGCAACGTCTAAAGGTCGGCCAGATTGTGATCGCGATTGGCGCTCCCTATGGATTTCAATCGACCGTGACGGCGGGAGTGGTCAGCGCGCTGGGACGTTCGCTGCGCTCGTATTCCGGGCGGCTGATTGACGACGTGATTCAGACCGACGCCTCCCTGAATCCCGGCAACTCGGGCGGACCGCTGGTCGATTCCGCCGGACGCGTGGTGGGCGTGAACACCGCGACGATTCTTCCCGCGCAAGGAATCTGCTTTGCCATCGGCATCAACACGGCGAAGTTTGTGGCCAGCCGCCTCCTGCGCGACGGACGCCTGCGGCGCAGCTACATCGGAGTCTCCGCGCAGACCGTGCCCGTGCATCGCCGCGTGGTGCGCTTCTACGATCTGGCGAAAGAGTCGGGCGCGATGGTGATCTCGGTGGAAGACGCGAGTCCGGCAAAGCGCGCGGGCCTGCGCGAAGGAGACGTAATCGTCGCGCTCGAAGGCCAGCCGGTAGCGGGCGTGGACGATCTGCATCGCCTGTTGACCGACGCGCGCGTGGGTGTGAGCTGCACGCTAGACGTGCTGCGGTCCACGGAAAAGCTGGAAGTGAGGGTCGTACCAGAGGAAGCGAAGTAGTTCTAATGTGGCGCGGGCGCCCCCGCCCGCGAAAGGCCGGGGTAATCAAAGGGGGTATGACTTTCGGAATGACGGGCCGGTAGGCTTTCTTCTTTGACTCAACTATACTGGGCACAGATGTCTAAGGCCGCACCCAAGTCGAAATCCGCGATGGAAACGCTGGTCGACTCTTTTAGCGAGTTGGTCCAAAACGCGCAGCAACGCATGTCTCCGAAAGAGTTCCGGCAAGCCGAGAAGGAATTCGACGAAATCATCGACAAGGCTAAAGCCCGCGCTTCTCGCGACGGGCGTCGTGAAACCGCATAATCCAGATCTTTAGCTCTTCCTTTCCAACATCGGGATTGAATTTCTTCACTGCGGCTACAAACTCATCCTCGGTTCCGTACTCCACCTCGAAAGCCAGTTTTTCGGCAAGCTCTCGCTTCCGGCGCAGGATTTCCGCGTCTGTGCGATCCTCCCTCGGCGGCTTCCACCGGCGTGGCATGGTGCCAGAGTATCACCGCCTAGTCATTGCATAGCCTTCCCGGCTGTGTTAGGCTTTGGTTGGCATGACCACTTTGCAACACAAAGTAGCTTCCCACGTTCCCTCTGGGCTCGACCGCAAGGAAGCGGAAGTCTACCGGCATCTCGATCTTGCGCGGCTGCCGCGGCACATTGCCATCATCATGGACGGCAACGGGCGCTGGGCGCGCCGACGGCACATGCCGCGCGTGGCCGGACATCGCGCGGGCGTAGCGTCGGTGCGCTCGACCGTCGAAACGGCGGCGCGCATTCATATCCCGGCGCTCACGCTCTATGCGTTCTCGGAAGAAAACTGGAAGAAGCGGCCCTCGAGCGAAGTCGGCTTTCTGATGCGCTTGCTGAGCCGCTATCTGAAGGGTGAAGTCCCCACGCTGAACGAAAACAATATTCGCCTGGAATACATTGGCCGCCAGCACGAATTGCCCGCCGACGTGCAGGAGCGCATGGAGTGGGCGCGCGAAGCCACTTCGCGCAATTCAGGGATGGTGTTGACGCTGGCGCTCAACTACTCGGCGCGCAGCGAACTGGTGGACGCGTTCCGGTCGATGGTCAATGCGGCGGCGCAGAATGGCGGGGTCGACCACCTGAAGATCGATGAGGACATGGTCAGCCGGCATCTTTATACCAAGCATCTGCCCGATCCTGATCTGGTGGTGAGAACCTCGGGCGAGATGCGGCTCAGCAACTTTCTGCTGTGGCAACTGGCCTACGCCGAAATCTATGTCACGCCAACTCTGTGGCCGGATTTTCGCGGCGTGCATCTGCTCGAAGGCATTGTGGAATATCAGAAGCGCGAGCGGAGATACGGCGGGTTGAACCACGACACACCGAAAGTTTAGCCACAGTCAGCCGAGATAATTTGGTAATTTGGTAATTGAGTAATTGAGTAATTTGAAAAGCCGCTGCTTCCCGGCAATTACCCAATCACTCAATTTCCCAATTACACAATTCTTCTCACTTCCCTTGCTCAAACGCATCGCGACCGCAGTCGTCCTGATTCCGATTGTGCTGGCGCTCGTTATGCGGGCGCCGGTGCCGGTGCTGGCTGTGATTGCTGGGATCGTAGCACTGCTCACGATTCGCGAATTCCTGAAATTGACCCAGTCTTACGGCGTGCGGCCAATGGGATGGCCGACCCATGTTTTCGCGGGATTGTTTTTCTGCCTATTGGCCATCGGCGCGGGAGAAGACTCGCCGCCCGTCTCGACCGCGAAGTTTCTGGTGGTGCTGGGTTTCGCCACCGCGATTGCGCCGTTTGTTTTTCTGACGCGGGCGATGCGAGGAGAAGACTTACGCGACGGATATCCGGCGGCGGCCGCTTCGGTGTTCGCTTTCACCTACATTGCCCTGCCCATGGGAATGTTGGTGCAACTTCGCGAACTGCCGGCGGGAGCAATCTATCTTCTTTATCTGCTGCTGGTGGTGTGGGCGGGAGACATTTTCGCGTACTTTGTGGGCAAAGCCATGGGGCGGCATTTGATGGCGCCGCGCATCAGCCCCAAGAAAACCTGGGAAGGCGCGATTGCGTCACTGGCGGCGAGTGTCGCCGTGGGATGGACTCTCTTTCACTATGGGCTGCCGCTGAGCGAAACTCTGTTACGCGCCGGTCTGATCGCGCGCCGCGACGGCCTGTTTGGACTGGAACAGCCGGCGATGGGTCCGGTCATCATTTTGACGATTATCCTCAATCTCGCCGCGCAGCTCGGAGATCTGGTCGAATCGCTGATCAAACGGGGAGCGAACGTGAAGGATTCCGGCGCGCTGCTGCCCGGCCACGGCGGCATGCTCGACCGCATCGACGCCCTGCTCTTTGCCGCGCCCGTGCTGTGGTACTATGCGGCTTGGCGCGTCATGCAGTAAGGATCGTGCCAAGACATGGCGGATTCACCGAAGTTCCCTCCCCTGAAGCCGCTGCATCCAGAGAGTTCGCCGAACCTGGGCAAGCTCGCGAAAATGGAAAAATCTTCCACCGAGGAAATCTGCGCCTCTTTGCTCACGGGCGAACACAGACTGAAAACTCGGCCGGATGGAACTATACTGGAAGGACACCATCGCGTTTACGTTCTGCGCCGGCGGGGTGTGGACGTAGACGAGCTTCCCCGAGAAGAGATCGAGAAGGATCAGGGTTAGATGCCGACGAAGCTCCATTGGCTCGACGAAGCATGGCCGGGAAGGATCGCCTTGTCGGCTCGCCCGCGATGCGGAGATTGGCTGGCTGACGAGGTAGCCGATTGGAAGCGGGCCGGTATCGGCAGCGTGCTGTCGCTGCTGGAGCCGCACGAAGAAAAGGATCTTGATCTTCGGGAAGAAGCGGCCGAGGTACAAGGACACGGATTGGAGTACTCGTCTTTCCCGATCCCCGATCGTCATATCCCGGCATCGGAAACGAAGATGGCGCAAGCCTTGGAGAGATTGGAGCGGTCGCTATCGGGTGGAAAGAATGTCCTTATTCACTGCCGACAGGGTGTCGGGCGCAGCGGATTGGTCGCCGCTTGCCTGCTCGTAAAGAGGGGGTATGAGCCCCGGCGCAGCGGTTGAGAAGATATCGGCTGCGCGGGGAGTCGTGGTTCCAGAAACGGAAGAGCAACGCGAGTGGATTGACCACTACGCTGCTGCATTTACGAAATGATCCACCCAAATCTGTTATGAAACGCATCGCCATTCTCGGTTCCACCGGCTCGATTGGCCGCAGCACGCTCAACGTAGCGGAGTCTTACCCCGAGCGTTTTGAGATCGTCACCCTGGCCGCGGGAAGCAACCTGGAAGCGGCTTATGAGCAGGCACTCCGCTGGAAGCCGCGAGTCATCTCGATGGCCGCAGAAAAAGATGCCGAGGCCTTGCGCAAGCAACTCCAGCAGGCCGGGCCGAGCGAAATTGAAGTCGTGCACGGCGCTGCGGGAACAGTGCGCGTGGCGACGCATTCTGAAGTCGATTTTGTGGTGAGCGCGATCGTTGGCGTCGCCGGGCTTGAGGCTACGTACGAAGCCGTGCGCGCCGGCAAGACTCTGGGGCTGGCAAATAAAGAATGTCTGGTCGCCGCCGGAGAGTTGATCACTGCCGAAGCGCGCCGGAAAAACGTCGCGCTCTTGCCCATCGACAGCGAGCACAATGCGGTGCATCAGTGCATGCGCGGCGGGCGCATGGAAGAAGTCGACCGCATCTGGCTGACGGCTTCCGGCGGGCCGTTTCTGAATACCCCGCTCTCCAAGTTTGCTTCAATCAGCGTGGAGCAGGCGCTGAACCATCCCACCTGGAAGATGGGCCGCCGCATTACCATTGACTCGGCCACGCTGATGAATAAAGGCTTTGAAGTGATTGAAGCCTGCCGGCTGTTTGATCTGCCGCCGGCGAAGGTGGAAGTCATCGTGCATCCGCAATCGACGCTTCACTCCATGGTCGAGTTTGTCGATGGCAGCATACTTGCTCAAATTTCGGTGACCGACATGCGGCTGCCGATTCTCTACGCTCTGACCTATCCCGAGCGGATTCAATCGGATATGCGGTTTTCGGTCAGTGACCTGCGTCATCTGGACTTCTGCCCCCCTGACCTGAAAAAATTTCCCTGTCTGGGTCTGGCCTATCAGGCAGCGGAGGCGGGCGGGGCGAAAACCGTTGCGCTCAATGCGGCCGATGAAGTCGCGGTGGCGGCATTCCTGGAGGGCCGGATTCGGTTCGATCAGATTCCCAAGGTAATCGAGGACGTGCTGGCGGGAACCAGCGCACGGCCTCTGGAGTCGATACATTCAGTACTGGCAGCCGACGCCGAGGCCCGGACCCTTGCCCGGGAATTGGCCTCAAAGTGTGTAGGAGAGCCGAAGGCAACATCTTTCGCGTAGTTTCTGGAATCTAATGCGTTGGGGGAGCGCGTACCTAAGTTATGTCTGATTTTCTGACCTCGCTTTTAGCCGTCGTTTGTGTCCTGGGATTCATGATCCTCATCCATGAATTCGGCCACTTTGCCGTGGCCAAGTGGCTGGGCGTGCGGGTAGAGCAGTTCGCCATCGGATTCGGCAAGCGGCTGGTGGGCTTCCGCCGGGGCGAAACCGACTACCGCATCAATGCCATCCCGCTGGGCGGCTACGTCAAGATGTCCGGCGAAAACCCCATGGATCAGCGCACCAATGATCCCGGCGAGTTCATGAGCCATCCCCGCTGGCACCGCTTTCTGATCGCGATTGCCGGTCCGACCATGAACATCGTGCTGGCGATTGTGCTGCTCACCACCGTCTACATGGTGCACTACGAATACCCCGCTGTTTATGACGAACCGCCGGTGATCGGCTGGGTGGTCAAAGACACTCCTGCGGAAAAAGCCGGTCTGCAGGCGGGCGACCGGATCACGCACATTGAAGATATTGAGAACCCGACCTGGGAGCAGATCGGACTCAAAGAGGCGCTCAGTCCGGGCCAGCCATTGAGCGTCACCGTTGAGCGCGATGGCAAGTCTGTGGAGAAGACTGTCGTACCGGAAGCCGCGGGCGTCGACAAAATCGGATTCGCCGGCTGGACGCCCCAGGAACAGAAACTGATTGTCACCGATCTGGTCGAAGGCATGCCTGCCGATAAGGCTGGACTGAAAGAAGGAGACCAGATTCTCACGGTCGATGGCCAGCCCGTGTCGGCGCTTGCCTCCATGATCGAGACCCTGAAGGTCAGCAAAGACAAGCCGCTCACGCTCAGCGTTCTTCGTAACGGCAAGCCGATGACCTTCACCGTGCAGCCGGTTCTGTACGAAAAATCCTACCGCATCGGAATTGGCAGCCTGCCGATGAAGGTGAAGACTCTGCCGTTTGCAGAAGCGCTCAAGCTTTCGCTGCACGATAACCGGCAGAATGCATTGCTGATTCTCGAGCTGGTAAAGAAGATGGCGCAGGGCAAGATTTCCCCGCGCTCGATCGAAGGGCCAATCCGCATTGGGCAGGCGGCGGGCGAAGCGGCGCGGCGCAAGGGTTGGACTCCGCTCATGAGTCTGACGGCGGCGATCAGCTTGAACCTCGGCATCTTCAACCTGCTGCCGATTCCCATCCTCGACGGCGGCGTGATTTTGTTCCTGCTGATCGAAGGCTTGATGCGGCGCGACATCAGCCTGGCCATCAAGGAGAGGGTCTATCAAGCCGCGTTCGTCTTCCTGGTGTTATTTGCGGTGATGGTGATCTACAACGACTTGATGAAGACGATCCCCGGATTAGCCGACCGGCTGCCTTAGCGTAGTGCGTCAAACCGATCGACGTTTATTTATCGTCAGTTTCCGCTGTGATCCTCCGTGCCCTCTGCGGTGAGAGCCCTTGACTTCTTCGTCGAACCCCAAAACGTACGCCGGATCGAGGCAACATAACGATCGCCATTTTCGACGCACTCACTAGCGAATAGGAGTCTTGACAATATGTCCATATTTCTGCAAACATGGAAATATGCCAAGCGTTCAAGCCGCAAAACCTCTGGAGCGGGTAGCAAAATTGGCTGACATGCTTTCCGCCATGGGGTCGGAGCCGCGACTTCGAATCATGCAGTTGTTGCTCTCAGCTCACCCCCAAGGCCTGGTCGTCACAGAGATTCAGGAGGAATTGGACATTCCGCATTCCACCCTGTCTCACCACCTTGAAAAGCTCAAGGCCGAGGACCTTGTCCAGGTGCGTCGCGAGAGCACATTCCTCCGCTACACAGCAAACACAGTGGCACTTCAGGAATTGCTTCAATTCTTGTATGCCGAATGCTGTACCCGAAACAAAGCAGTCAAGCCAGAACAAATCATACGACTGGGCAAATAGGAGGAATCATGAGCACCGCCGACATCAAGGATGTGGTCAAAGAAAAATACGGGCAAGCCGCTCTTCGCGTGAAGACTGGCGGGAGTTCTTGTTGCGGAGCAAGCGCTGGCCGCGGTTGTTGCGACCCCATCACTTCCGATCTTTATGACCATACGCAAGCGCAGCAGATTCCTGAGGAAGCCTTGCTCGCTTCGCTCGGCTGCGGCAACCCGACTGCTCTGGCGCAACTGAATGCGGGCGAAACCGTTCTGGATCTCGGCTCCGGCGGAGGCATCGACGTGCTGCTATCGGCAAGACGAGTCGGTCCCACCGGCAAAGCCTACGGCCTTGACATGACCGACGAGATGCTGGCGCTGGCCAATGAGAACAAGCGCAGAGCCGGGGTTGAAAATGTTGAGTTCTTGAAGGGAGAAATTGAGCACATCCCGCTCCCTGACGATTCTGTGGATGTCATCATTTCCAATTGCGTGATCAACCTTTCCGCCGATAAAGACCGGGTGTTCAGGGAAGCCCTCCGCGTCTTGAAGCCGGGTGGACGCTTCGCGGTCTCAGATGTCGTCACTCGTGGCGAGATGCTGCCTGAGATTCGCCAAAATGTGCTTCTCTGGGTCGGCTGCGTTGCCGGGGCCCTCGAAGAAAACGAATACCGCACTAAACTCGCGTCTGCGGGATTCGAGAAAATTCAGATTGAGCCCACCAGGGTCTATCGCATAGCGGACGCTCGCGAGTTCCTTTCTGGCCAAAACATCGATGTCGACGCGATTGCACCGCAGGTGGACGGCAAGTTTATGAGTGCGTTTGTGCGGGCCGTGAAACCCCAGCCAAAGCAAGCTTGCTGCGGCCCAACCTGCTGCCAGTAGGGGAACACCATGCAAGGACACTACAACGTCTTGTTCCTGTGCACCGGAAATTCGGCTCGCTCCATCATGGCCGAGGCCATCATGAATTACAAAGGACGGCCGAACTTCACCGCCTTCAGTGCTGGGAGCCACCCTTCAGGCGCGGTTCGACCGGAGGCTATCGTAGAGCTGAACAACGCTCATTTGCCGACGGACGGCCTTCGCAGCAAGAGTTGGGACGAGTTCTCCAAGCCCGGCGCCCCCCAACTCGATTTCGTCTTCACGGTCTGTGACAACGCCGCGAAAGAGGTCTGCCCATTCTGGCCGGGCCAGCCCTTGACCGCTCACTGGGGCGTTCCCGACCCAGCTGCGGTTCGTGGCACGGTAGATGAAATCCAGCGTGCATACCGCGACGCCTTCTTGACTCTCGAACGCCGCATCGTTCTTTTCCTTTGCCTCCCCCTCGCAACCATCGACAAGCTGGCAATCAAGAAAGAGATCGACAAGATCGGCCGCCAATGAAATTCCACCTGCCTGCCAGACTGGAGCTTCGGCCCGCACCGGGTTCGTTCTCAAGGCAGGTTGCTGCGGCAGCCTCATTTTCGGCGCAGAAGCTCTGCCTCGCAGGGCCCGAAGCCCGAAACGCCTGCCTCCAACCTGCACGCCGCGGCCGGGACAAAGCTTCCGATTGAGATTTAGTTGCGTACTGCACAGCCCACAGACATAGGTCTGGAGGCATCGTCCTCAGAAGGCAATCGCGATCTCTCCTTCCGCGGTTGCATTCGTAATGATCGACGTCTGCTCCCCATAGTTCGTAACCATATCGGACTCCGTCCACAACCCCGCCGGGCTAGGTCCATTTGTGATAATCCCGATGTGCGAGAAGGTCACTGGCGAAGCCGGGTATTCCGCAGCGCTGTCCAGATCATACGGCGGAGTGTGGCTGCCTTGAAGTTCGTAAGCTTCCAGTGTCTCCACGCACCACACCAGTTCTGGAATCTGATCGGTGATCAGCGTTGTGCCCGCTAATCCTTGAAACTCGCAGCGGTAGACGAAGCCGCCGGCGGACTGGCTAACCAGCCGGATCGCTCCGACGAGCACGTCTCCGGGAGTGACACGAATGTGCGGGGTGTGAGTGGCAGAACCATCAGGCCCGCCGACAATCCAACTGGCAACCGTCCAAAACGCGCCCGTGCGATTCTGACCGTCTTCGTCCGTGCCGGAATCACCCCACTGCAAGACCGGTTGCACGATCGTTTGTCCATCGCCCGGTTCAATTCCATTAAATAGATAAATCAGCTGCGAAGCTTGCTGCGCCGGCGCCGCGGGCACCGTCCAGGTGCTCAAGAAACTCGTGATGGGATTTCCGGTCGCATTGCTCCAGCCCGCATTGGTGATCCAATTCGCCTGATCGGGCGGTCCGGGTGCGGCCTGCTGCCGCAGGCGCGCCCCCCCGGTTTCCGATAAGCCTAAAGCATAACTTCGCGAAAACCGCGCCGTCGTTCCCGACTCGACGCGGCGTACTCGGCTGCGATGTCGCGGACCGCCAGGCGGCACAACCATATCCCGCGCAGACTCCGCCATATGTACCTTCTCCGCCGCCCGCGGACCGCCAGGCGTGAACCTCATTTCGTTAGCCATGGTTTCCTCCTGATTGAATGATCGAAATAATTTCTACCTCAAAGGAATATTGCGTCCGCCACATAACCTTTCGCGCAGCACCCAGGCCGACTTCGCCGAGCATGCGGCCTCTGGAACTCGTTTCACGGATACTACTTCGTTTTGCTCGAACTCGACGTCTGGTATGACAGCGCTACCGACCACTTATTGAAGTTGTTGATCGAGGTGGTCGCCATGGTTGTGCTATCGATATAGCGCTGCGACGGACCGAAGCCATACGATGCGGCGATGTTCACCGTACCTTTGAGCAGAACGCCCGCGGTTACCTGCGCCAGTTGAGTATTGATTCTTCCGCCGAATCCGTTCTGAACGGAATAAGTGTGATTCATGAGGTTATAGCCGTACATAGCGCTCACAAAAATGGAACCCGCCGGGTCGGTCGAATTGGCCGCACTGCTTACCGAGTTGTACTGGAAATAGCTGTTGAGTCCAACAAACGTGTGGGAAGAAGGATTCGTGAGTGTGGTGCTCGTATTGTTGAACTTTTGGATGTCGATGCCTTCGCGCAACGTACCGTCGAGTGTCGCCATCCAAGTCCCCTGGCGCGAGAACAACGGGTACAAGTCTTCGCCGTAGAACGTTCCGCCATTCAGGATGTTTTGTGCGGCTTGCGCCGACGAAGTGGACGAAAGCGTGGGAAGCCCGCCGGTCAGCGTTCCGGAAGAGGCTGCAGTGGAACTCGAGCCGTTAGTTGAGATCTGGGGATTGGTGGCGAGCGTAACTTGCATCCCGTTGCCAAAGTTCATCGACCCGATTTGTAATTTCACTGTGTCCGATCCGGAAGCGGCGTTGTAGATGGATCGGTATTGGTTGAACACAGTGAATGGAGTAGTGGTGTTATAGAAGCAGTTAACCAAAGTCCTTCGGATAGGGTCGTGGAGATCGTTGTAGATCTTTTCGGCAAGGCCGGGAGGAATCGAAGCTGGCAGAAGCGGATAGATCTTACCTGGAGTGAAGTCCTGGCGCAACGGCAGGAACTTGTGCCTCGGGAGCACGCACGTTGTGGCTGCCGCGCCGTTGGCTTTCAAAGTGACCGTCGAAGCTGGACCGGTCAGGAATTGCACGCTCAACGTCGCAGTGATCGCGCTTTGATCGGCAGGAGAGAACCCGATCAGGATCATGCATTGCCCCGCGGCTACCGTATTGCTATCGCTGCAAGGATCCCCTGGTTTATCGGAATCGAAATTCTTTTCCGCTTGGAAGACGGACGAAAGGTCGTTTCCTTTTGCGTCGATGAACGAAAAACCAACGATAGGATTATTGGCCTGAACGGGGACATTCGCCGCCAGCAGCGACACGCTTCCGATTGGAACCGAGTTGAAGTTTGCATTTTCCAGGTCTTGCACTCCGCTAGGAGTCGAAAGCGCGTAAAACTTGCTTATTTCCCCCTGTTTCTCCGGTGGCAGTTCCACCGGCTGCGCCATTGGCACGGACCTCGACCGGATAGGAACGGGTACGCGCCCGCTTTGTGCTCCACAAAGCGCTGACGCGATTGCCAGGCTCGCGGCCCACAGCGTGAGCCTCACGCTGATTCGGATAACGGTGTTCGACGAAGTAATTGCGGTCATATTTTCTCCTTTTCGCGCTGGCTTGAAATTCGGTACTCGCTCTTGAACGCACGGGCCGCCGCTTCCCCTGACAGACGGCCCGTGCCCCCGCCCTACTGCTGCGGATTCACTTTCTTGACGGCATCGTCGCCGGCGGCGTTCAGCTTGCTCGCGGCGTCGGCCTTGCTGGCTTCCTTTTTGTAGTTGGCGAATTTCATCAGGCTGTTAAAGCCCTCGGTGCCCGCGCTGATGAACACGCCGCTCAGCAGCGAGTCGACCCACTTCGGCAAAGCGGTCGCCACTCCCTGCGTCAGCAGTTGATGAAAGATTTGGATCGGAATCGCCGCGGCCATCGCCCACCCCAACCCCAGCGACACCACGCCCAGCACCGCCTTCTTGGTGATGGGATTGCCCAGAACTTTCGAGGTGAACGGATCGAGAATTTCCAGCCCTCGCTGCACCACAAATCCGGCAGCAAAGGGAACGGTGAGAGTTGTTATGAGAGTATCTACAAGACTATCGGCCATCGCGCCCCCCAGCTGAGCACTGAGTGCTCAGCTAGTAAGGCGTGAAAGAGGAAGGAAAAGGGACAGGGGACAGAGGACAAATACCGAGTGTTGACACCCGCGAGCTATGGCGCTTGCGGGTTACCTTGATTCAGATTTGCCAAGCTCCAAACAGAATTTGAGTCGGTGCCCCGTTCGTCATACTCCCTCTCCGTTTTGCAAGGCTCGCCTGGAGTGGAACTGCCATCCGGACTGCACTGTCCGGCAAAGGAGATTGGGCGACTGCCGAAGCATTTTCCAGAGCCCTCCGCAATGAGTGAAACGTCGTCCTTGCTTGGCAACACTCTGGCGAATCGATGACAGGAAACGCAGTTTGAGATGGCTCCGTTCGGCCTGGGACCTTCGAGGTATGGGTTGTAACAAATGTTCGGGGCAGTGATTGGGACATCAGGGCCTTCCCTTGCGACCTGCGTCACATTCATTTGATAGTAGCTCCAAGGCGCGTCAAAGTTCTTGCCATTGTCGCGACCCGTCCACCAAAAGGTCATGAAGAGCCAAGGGGCATAGTCCCGGTAAAGTGGATCATCCGGGCTGAGGCGGACCATGAAATGGATACCAACGAGGACAAAGTAGCAGGGTCTGCCGTTGCACTTCTCCAGCAATGGAGCCGACAAGCGGTCGAGGTGCGCTTCGTGTATCCTCGCTTTATCGGCTGTTAAAAGATACGCGTGAAAGCAAAACGGCGAAATCTTCGGCCGATCGGGCGATTTCTCCAAGAGCCCGTCAGACCGTATCTGCAAAGGAGCTCCGGCTGCGCACGCCTCCGCGTCCGAAGCCACCTCAGTACTCAGCGCGAAGTCCTGAAAATCACCGTCGTCCAGCGCAGTCTTTGTACAGTTGGAGCTATAACACGAACCTGCGGGCCGATAGATATAAAAATCTGCGTTGCCTAGTGAGCTTGTCCCTTGGGGATTCATCGGCACCCGTTCCCATATAGCTTTGGCCAATATTGAGCCGGGCGCAATCTTAGCTTTCAGATGACCCTCGCCCCACGAGCGGGCGGCGCGTTTCAGGGAGTTGAACGCCGCGCCGTTGAAAAGTACCGAAGCCAGGTTCGAGGGCTCACTTTCAAACGATTCAGCTTCACCATTCGCATCGGAAAACCTTTCGTGCTTCTCCGCGTGAGACGAGGCCAACTGGTTGGGAATGCGCAAGCTCTTGGAGAGTTTGTTTCGGATGTCGTCCCCAGCGTTGAACTGGTAATCGAGCTGTTGCCGTTCGGAGTTCTTCTCCGCGCGCTTACTAACATGCGGTGGGATCCGCAAAAGGAACGTCTGTGCTCCCTTGCCACAGTCCATCAGGCCTTTTACATCGCACTTCGTGAACCAGTCATTTGTGTCCCAGGAGGGCGCTTGCGCGGAATAAGAGGGCCCTTTCAGTTGATTCCGAAGAACCTGCCACGCTCTGTCTTCTAGTTCGGTTCGGGGGGCGGGTGGCCTTATCGAATTGCGCTGTCGGGGGTAGGCAATGAGATGGGAGAGCGTTAAGGCAGCCGTCGCCAACAGCGTCCCAGCGACAAACCAATTAAATTTAGGAGTTTTCACCGTCAAGTTCCTTGCACTAGTGCGTATCATTGCCCAGCTCCAGAAATCGAATCGGCCTCTCCGTGCCCAGTTCTCGTCGCCGAGCGGCGGTACCACTTCTCGTTCCTAGGTGATGCTCAACGCATCTACAAGTTCCGCGGCGCTCGGATGGACAGGGTTGCCGGGCTGAGGGGGCCACGGGCTATTGTTTGCTACCAAGGCATCGAAGACCCCCCCCACCCCGGGAAAAGGGCCCAGGCAGGTGGCCGAATTGTCACTGTCCACTGCAGCCTTAACTACGGTGAGGGCATTGGCCGGTTTAAGGCCCGGCCAATTCCAACCCGGCCGCACCGCCGCCACGGCCGTGGTGATCTGTCCGAGCAGATTGGATGGGTTCACTCCTTGTGTAGGCCGGTAGTCGCTGTTAGCGGTCAATAGAATCCACAACATCACAAATTCCTTCTGATCGTCAGTCATCGTGCCCCCCAAGGGCTTTGATCCGGCTCGCCGTGCGAGGCCGGGTCGGTTAGTGAATCGTTGCGGTTGACTGGACCGCCCGAAGAGCCGACAGCTCGGCTTCTGCTCTTCGCACGGCTTCGGAGCGGTCGCCGAGCGACCGCGAAACTTTCAGATAGGCCTCCAATTGATCACCATAGGCGCCGAGAGGAAGGTTTCCCACTTCGCAGCGAGCCAGCGCCGGGTGTAACGCCACGGCGGCGTAAGCGGTTTGAACCTGCGATAGCAGTGCGCGGACCTCGGCTTTGTCACGCTTGGTTTCCGCAACGGCGAGCAGCGCGTGGGCTAGATAATCCCGATTGCCAACGGGTTCGTCGTTGATGGCGGCGGCCTCCATGGTTTTTAGACCTTCTGCGGGATGCCCGTCCGCCAGTTGCAATTCTCCGTTGGTACGAAGTTTGACTTGCTGGGCAGAGCGTCCGAAATCGGAGGACCCTTCCAGTTTCAGGATTTCCTGGAGTTCCTGACGAATACGTCCGCGAAGGGAGATTGACTTAGTGCGCGCCAGGTCGAGCACGGCATCGGCGGCTAGTGCCTGCTCGACCGTGGGTTGTGCTGAAAAGCCGGCATGTTCATCGAGCAGGCAGGCTTCGTACCGTTCGAGTTTGCATTCGAGGTACGCTTTGGCGAGAAGCTTGGCGGCATACTCCTGCTGATCACCGCCTTCCTTATCTTTGCTCATGCCCTCGTCTAGCTCGTCGATGGCAACTTGGGTGTTGCCTATCTCCGCGTCAAGGCCAGCAAGCTGAAGGTAGCTTTCGCTGCGCCGAGTGGGAATTGCCGAGGTACGAAGGAACAAGAGGGCCCGGCGCGCATCCGCGTAGTTGTGCTCGACAGAGAACCAGATGGACTCCAGGTCCGCCGCATTCTCGGGATAATTATGTTCGCGTAGGTACCTCACCCACTGGGGGACCTCCTGTGTGCGGTTCAGTATCAACAACTCCTGGCCGAGCCCATACGGGGCGTACCCGTTGTTCGGGGCAAGATCGATGGCGTGGCGAAGATTGGCAACCGCTTCTTCGTCGCGTTTCAGCATTCGCAACGCCAGGGTTGGATAGAGCCAGCCTTCAATGGCATTGGGATAATCTCGGGTCAAGTCGCGGAAGGCGTCTATGGCCACTTCGTAATCCCCGGCATCCATGGCGCGCATTCCCTGGATGCGGTCTTGCTCGCGCCGGGTGAGCCTATTGTGTGCTGCTACATCGAGGGCCCTGTCATAGCTCGCGCGTCCCTCAGCTTGGCGATGAAGTGCGAACAAAACGTCAGCCTTCATGGCAAAGGCCAGACCAAACTCCGGATCGGAATGCACGGCGCGATCCAAGAGGATGGCTGTGTCTTCGAGTCGGCCAGCCGCCTCGAGCTTTCTTGCTTGCACGTAATCTGCAAGCGCAACCCAGCTGCTGGTCGTCGCCTCTTCGGGTGGAACGTCGAGGCGGGCGATATCATTCTTGGATTCTCCCGCGATGAATCGAATCCAATCGGCGGCGTTGCGGATGGCACCGAGCATCTCATTGGGGATGGTTTCGTTAGAATTCGTGATGTTGGTCAAGTGCCATGCAAAGTCCTTGGTCCAGCGGTTTCGATAACGTGAGGGCGAGGTGTCCGGCTCTTGGATATCAATCGCGAGTTCGTAGTTGCCCGCCGAGCCCCGCAGGGTAGGGAAAATAACTCTGACCGCTCCCGCGCGCATGGCGATCTCGCGTGCAGTGGGCTGATCGATTGCTGCGTCAGGAAGCTTCTTCATCAGCTGCAAAATATCCCCTACTCGTTCCTGGTCCATCAAGCGGAGCAGGACGGACTGTTCGAGCCCGGCCCGCATCAACTCGCTGACGTTATCGAAGGATTTCTCTCCGCTTTCGTTCTTCACCGGCACCAGATATATCAGCGCTCCAGGTTCAACTTTGGAATCCGCCTTCGACTTATATAGGCGGAATCCAAACACCGAAAGGGACACGCTGACTGCGACGATTGCCGTCGCAGCAAGAATCCTGCGCAGACGCGAGCCCCACTTAGGCTTCGGCTGACTCTCCATACCGCGCACGGGACCAGTCACGGGCGTGGGAGCTACAACCGCGACTGGGTCCTGCAGTGCTCGGGCGACTTGCTGCACATTCTCGAAACGGTCTTTTGCTTCGAGGGTCAGGCAGCGGGAAATGGTAGCGTCCCAGGCGGGGGGAATTTCGGGCGCGAACGACCACACTCTGGGCGCCGCCTGCTTCAGGCGTTTCGCGGCTTCCGCGAACGGAATATCGTCGGCGAAGGGGCGCTTGCCGGTGATCATTTCAAACATCACCAAGCCCAGCGAATACACGTCGCTGGCGACCGACGCCTCGCCGCGCTCGAATTGCTCCGGCGCCATATAAACCAGCGTGCCCATCAAAGCTTGCTCTCCGGTGAGCGACGAAGCGACAGGGCCCGATTCCTGGCCATCATTCAACGTGCGGTTTGCCACGGCGCGAGCCAGCCCAAAGTCGGTGACCACCGCTCGCAAGGGGCGCGTGGAAGATTCCGAGCCCGATGACGAATTGGAAGGTGGAGTTGCTGACCCTGGGCGCGATGCCGACGACTTTCCCGATGCACTCGGCACCAGCAGCACATTCGACGGCTTGAAGTCGCGATGAATCACGCCAACGGCATGGGCGGCCGCAAGGGCATCGATCATCTGCAGAACCAGCGGCAGAGCTTCGGTCTGCGTGAAGCGGCCGCCGCGGCGAAGGCGAGCGGAAAGCGTCTCGCCTTCGAGCAACTCCATGGTAAGGAAAGTGAGATCGCCAGTCTTGCCCTCAGGTGCAGACACTTGGCGCTCGATATCGAACGTGCGGCACACGTTGGCATGCGTGATCATGCGCGTGAGCTGCACTTCACGGCGAAAGCGGGAGAGCATAAGCGGGTCAGCTGCGATTTCCGGGCGGATCGCTTTCAGGGCGATGCGGCTGTTGAGTTCGAGGTCGAGGGCTTCATAGACCTGCCCCATTCCTCCCTGGCCGATAAAGCGAATGATCCGGAAGCGGTCGGCAACAATCGATCCTTCGGCTAATAAAGGTGATGTCACTGGACGGGTTTGCGCGGGCAGCGTGCTAAGTGCGGGGCGCTCCAAAAAACTGCCCGCCTTGTCATCGGCGGCCAGCAGGCCCATGATTTCGGATTTCAGCTCTGCGTCGGCACCGCAGGCTTCCCGTATGAAAGCCTCGCGCTCGTGCGCGGGCAAATCGAGAGCGGCCTCGAAAATTTGCGAAACGGTTTGCCAGCGCGAGAGAGACATGACGAAACGGCGCAATTCAAAAGACAGACAGTTTTCGAATGTATCCCGGGGCCCCACTGCAGACTGCGATCGCGAATGTAGACTACGCGCTGGCGCAGCTCACTTCGTTGTAAAGCCAGGCTTTGGCGATCCGCCAGTCGCGCTTCACCGTGCGAGACGAAACGCCCAGCACCTGCGCGGTTTCTTCCTCACTCAATCCGCCAAAAAAACGCAGCTCGACAATGCGGCTGCGCCGCGCGTCAATCTTGGCGAGCTTATCCAGCGCCTCGTCGAGCGCAACCAAATCGGCTGAACGAGACGGTGATATCACGAGAGCATCATCCAGGCTGACCGCTTCGCGAAAGCCCTCGCGCTTCTCGGCACGCTGGGCGCGCGCATGATCCACCAGGATTCGCCGCATCACGGTCGCCGCGGTCGCGAAAAAATGAGAACGACTTTGCCAGTCGACCTCCTGCATGCGAGTGAGCCTGAGATAGGCTTCGTGCACCAATGCGGTGGGCTGCAAAGTATGGTCGGTTCGTTCTCCGCGCAGATAGTGTGCAGCCAGGCGACGCAGTTCCGAGTAGACGAGCGGGATTAGCCGTTGTTCTGCATCCTTATTCCCGGCATGAATCTGGGCAAGTAACTGGGTAACTTCGCCTGGATTTGAAGACACGACCACTCCCGAGTGATCGACATTGTACCGTGAATCCAAGTTATTTGGAATTGCGAGTCTTATCCAATACAAGATGAGCCCTGAAGAGGAGGTGGGATTCCAACACAAGATGAGCCTGAAGGGGATGTCATGCTGAGGATTGACCAGCCGAGTGCACGAAGCCGAGACGTTGAACTTGCAGCAGATGGAATCTTTTCTAGGGCCGGGTGGCCTACCCTTTGTTTTCGATAAGTTCACCACGACTGAGGGTGCCCCCATCCTTGCGCTCTTTGCAAGAGCCTGCCCTGAGCGCAGTCGAAGGGGTGGGTACCACGGACGCATATCGGCTGGGCTTTTGCGCTATGAATTCAAGGCCGTGCTGCACCAATCTCATGGTGTCGGCAGCATCGTGCCCGCCCTTGCCAAAAAACGCAAGAGCGGGGCACCCACCGTGTTTGCGCTGTTCTCAAAATCAAAGGCTGGGCCACCCGCCCGCTGCGAACTCTCGCTGTCGAAGATTAATTCCAGCCGTTCTTGCCCTTCTGCTTATAGCGCTGCTCGTCTCATGTCGAGGCGGAGGCGCAAATGGTGGCGGCGGAAGCGGTAGCGATGGTGGAGGAAATCAGGAAACACCGCCTGGAACCTATTCTGTGAGCGTAACCGTCGCGATAAACGGAATTACGCAATCTATTAACAATCTGGACTTCGTTGTCCAATAATCAACAACGAGGGAAACTTCGAACTGGCAACTGGTTCGCTCTGGGCTGCGCCCCATTTTCGTTGATGTAAGAGTACGACAAGTTTCAGCTCTCTCCGGTTTAAGCCGGGATGGGAGAGCGCGAGAGCAAGGGATGGCGTCTGACGCTTCGTCCGGAATCATAACTCGGATGTGTTCGGAAAATGGGGAACAGGTCAAACCTCACAAATAGTCCTCTACCGAAACCAATAAATCCGTATGCTCAGAACAACAGCGGTAATACCAAAAAGCGCGAACGGGACGCCAATTACTCTGACCCGCCACGGATAGGGCGGATGGCTGACATCCCAACCCCGAATCAGCCAAGGTGCGTAGTCTCCCACTTTCGACCAGCGTAACCATTTCAAATATGTGCCTGGCCAAAACAACATTAGTAACCCCAGTGCGAGGAACATGGCAGACAGTATGATTAGCATCAGAAACCTAAGGACTAACTGCATGATGAATAACCCACTGTTAAATTCGCGCCCGGTGTTCCGAGCGTGGGTCCCACGAGGGTTCCTGCGGATGAAGAGATCACTTGAACCCCTATCGGAATTGGCAATGGCAAATTCGCATTAAACGTTACGCTCCACCCTCTAACTATAGCGAGCGCTTTCGACGGATCGCCGAACAGTAGGCCAGCAGATCCACCTGGAACCTTCGCGCCGACCCCGCCCGACACCAAGGCGATGCATCCGTGAATATCCTCACCGTCAGAAACGAAATTAAGAGACGGAGCCCAGCCCACTGGTACTTGTGGATGTGCTATCCAGAGGCTTCCTCCTATACCCAAGAAATGGGCTGTTTGCCACCAATCGACGATACTATCTAGTATACCTTCTGAATTGCCTTGATTAGACGATGGTGGCGGGAGCGCCTCCCACTGCTGAGTCGCTGAGTTGTAAACCAAACAACCTGCGCTTGCTGAACAGTCTATCTCTCCATTCTCTCCGACCCAGTGTCCGGTATCATCGTAATTCGCGCCATAGAAGGCTACGCCGAATTGCCCAGGATCAACCGCCCAACCCCAAGTGTCGTCATCTGTGCCGTCGGCTCCTTCAACCGAGACCGCGGGTGCCGGGCCGAACGGATTACCTCCGTCCATGCTCGCCCACTCTCCCGGCATCCAACCGCCCATACCTCCCCAACTTCCAGTAGACGATCCGTCCCCATTCGTCTGATCACCGAAGGCATCGCACCACGTCCCGCAGGCTTGGCGCACGTCTAGTCCCGAGGGGTCGATTTGGTTGTTCGGGTTTGTCCCGTAGGCGTAGGCATTCCACGAGGCTCCTGCCGGGTCGGGCGAAACCCAGCGGCCCTGCGCCGACGCAAGCTCCCGATTCGGAGTGTCGAACAAAATTCCCGGATCAAAGTCTCCAGTCTCGCTTGCGAATATCCCGTAGGTCGGATTGCTCGAGCCGAAGGTGTTGTACTGCTCCCCGTAAGGCGCGTAGGCACGATCCGCGGTGATCGTGTGATTGTCGATGCTCGATACAATTCGGTCGTTGCCTAACCAGTCCGGGTGGACAAATCGTTTGTACCCGGTCTGGTCTATGTACAGTCCGCGTCCCGGACTCGGCCAGTAGCCGTAGCTTAGCGTCGTTCCAGTCATCGCGACTTTGCTGCCCGGCACTTGGGTATACCACCATTCGGTCCATGCCGAGCCGTTGCTCGTCTCGACGGCCCGGCCAAAAGCGTCATAGGTTATGCACTTGCCGCTTGAGCCGCAGGTCGGCGTGCCGGAGGAAGCCGTCCACTGCATTTTGCTGAACTCGTTCCAGCCAGAGACATCCCCGTTGCCATCGTTGGTCATGTTGCCGTTGGAGTCGTAGGATGCGCCGTTGACTTGGTTCGTTGTGGAACTGTAGCCGGGATTCCACGTGCCGCCCGAACGCCCCGAGATCACGCTCTTGGTGAGGTTGTCGTACTGATCAAAACTGAATTGCTGTCCCCAGTTGCCGGAGCCGCAGTCGAACTCGACCAGGCGTCCCCAGTCGTCGTAGCCCTGGCCGACCGCTCCGCTGGAGTTGGAGTAGCAGGTTTCAGAGCCGCCGGAGTTGAAACCATCGACAATCTGCAGGTAGCTAAGCGTTCCGTTCGGGTTCCAGTACGGAGTGCCAGTGAGGTTGGAGCCGCCGACTTGGAACTCGAACGAATTCATGCGGCCGGCGGAGTCGTAAGTGTAAGTGTCCTGGTCGGGCCCTGAGCCGGTCAGTTGTACGTTTAGCGTGTGTCCCGCCGCGTCATACATGCCAGTCGACGGACCGGTGACGATGCTTGCGCAATCATGTGCGACTTGGCGGTGCCCAAACAATCCGAGAAGTCATTGATTCGGCCGCCAATCCGCGGAGTTTGAATGTCGAACAATTCCAAAGAATGGCTGCGCACCTCAGTGAGCCATTCAAAACCATGGCTTTGGTCTGTGTCTGCTTGGGCCTTCGGGCAAGCGAGTTGTCGGCTCTCAGAACTGGAACGAGCCGCTATCGATTCTGGAGTTGGCCGTCTGGGAGCCCACGCCTTCCGGCACACCTACCGTTCCTGGCTCGATGCGGTTGGCACTCCGATCGCCGTCCAGCAGAAGCTGATGCGGCACTCGGACATCAGGACGACCATGAACATCTATGGTTCAGTGGTCACCGATGGGATGGAAAAAGCCACTTCGCGGGTCGCCGGACTCGCGCTGATTTTCGGTGATTTTCGACGCCTGTAAACGATTCCAAGAATGGCTCCTCAGGTAGGACTCGAACCTACAACCCTTCGGTTAACAGCCGAATGCTCTGCCATTGAGCTACTGAGGAGTGTTGTGAGGGACGCGCGCGAAGCGCGGGTCCCGGCGGCACGGTTATCATAGCATTTCGGGTTGGGTTGGGGAAAGATTCGTGGGATCTGGTGCTGGTGCGGTTTCGCATCGAGCATCCAATGGACCAGTACCCGTCTGGATGGCGCTGAGGTTCTGTCGTTGAGGTGGTTATGACCGGAGGAGTGCGCTGGATGATGGCCTTTATTGGTGTGGTTGGGTTCGTTTTGATTACTGCGGCGGCGTGGGCCGGGGATCCGGCTACTTCTACTCCGTCGAAGGCTGCTGTGCCGGCTGCACCGCCGGAGGCCGCGATCAAGCCTATGGCGGAGATGTTTCATGGCACCAAGGTCATCGATAATTATCGCTGGCTGGAGGATGCGAGTTCGCCGGCTACGCAGAAGTGGGTTGGGGCAGAGATGGCTTATACGCGGGCGGTGCTCGATCCGCTGCCGGGGCGCGCGGCAATTCATAAGCGGCTGACTGAGTTGCTCGAGATTGGAAACATCACCCCGCCCGTCATCGCGGGAAGACATTATTTCTATACCAAGCGCGAGGGAATGCAGAATCAGCCGGTGCTTTATGTGCGGGACTCGGGCCCAATCCCCACCCTAGCCGCAGAGAACGCGGCCAGGATGGGCCACCCGGCGACGGAAGAAATCCCCACGCCGGCGGCGGATCGCGTACTGGTGGATGCGAATCAACTGGCGGCGGATGGGACGATTTCCCTGGATTGGTTTACACCGAGCGAGACGGGAAAATATGTGGCGTATGGAACGTCGGAGAGCGGGTCGGAGATGTCGACGCTGCACATCATCGAGACTAAGACCGGAACGATTCTGCCCGACACGATTGAGCGCACGCGAGCGGCTTCGATTGCTTGGCGGCACGACAATTCGGGGTTCTATTACACGCGCTATCCGAAGAAGGGCGACGTGCGGGCGGGGCAGGAAATGTACAACCGGCACGTGTTTTTTCATCTGTTGGGAACCGATCCCGATACCGACGATCCTGTGTTTGGTGAAGGGCGCGATGCGGAAGACTGGCCTGGCGTGCAGCTTTCGAACGATGGGCGGTGGTTGCTGATCAGCGTTTCGCAGGGTTGGACGAAGTCGGAATTGTTTCTGCAGGATTTGAAATCGGGTCGGCCGGCGTCGCGGCTGACGACGGGCAAGAATTTTCTGTATGGCGCGGACGTGTATGAGGGCAAGGTGTACATCACGACGAATGAGGATGCGCCGCGCTATCGCGTGTTCGTGACCGATGCGGGGAATTTCGATCGCGAGGCGTGGAAGGAAATCATTCCGCAGACGGACGCGGTGCTGCAGGGCGTGTCGGTTTACGGCGGGAAATTGTTTGCGCAGTATGAGCAGAATGCTTCGTCGCAGTTGAGGGTTTTTGATTTGGAAGGAAAGAAGATTGGCGATGTTGCGCTTCCCTCTATTGGATCGGTGTTTGGCACGGGTGGACGGTGGAATCGGGATGAAGTGTTTTACGGCTTTCAGTCGTTTACGGTGCCGCCGAGTATCTATCGCGTTGATTTGAAGACCGGGGCCGGGTCGAGCGAAGCTCAGGGGCTAAAGCCCGCATCAACTTCGAGCTCGGACGGCGCGGCTGAAAGCAGCGCCCTTTCAAAACCAGGTTCGGAATCTGATCGGGCGGCTGAGACTCCCACCCCAGCCGCAAAGGACGCGGCTAGGATGGGGCACCCGCTTGAGTGGAACGCCCATCAGGAACTTTGGATGAAAGTCGATGCGCCTTCGATCGATCCTTCCGCGTATGAAGTAAATCAGGAATGGTTCCAATCGAAGGACGGGACGCGGGTGCCTATGTTTGTGGTGCATAAGAAAGGTCTGGCGAAAAACGGGAAGAATCCCACTTTGCTTACCGCTTACGGAGGGTTCAATGTGAGCCTGACGCCCACGTTCAGCCGTTCGGCTTATTTGTGGATGGAGCGTGGGGGCGTTTATGCCGTGGCCAACCTGCGCGGCGGGGCGGAGTTTGGCGAGGACTGGCATCGCGCGGGCATGCTGGACAAAAAACAGAACGTGTTTGACGACATGATTGGCGCGGCGGAGCATTTGATCGCGGCGAAATATACCGACAAAAATCATCTGGCGATTCAGGGAGGGTCGAACGGCGGGCTGCTGATGGGGGCGATGATGACGCAGCGTCCGGATTTGTTCAAGGCGGTGGTGTGCGCGGTGCCGCTGCTCGACATGCTGCACTATCAGGATTTTCAGATTGCGAAGTTGTGGATTCCGGAATACGGGTCGTCGGACAATGCGGAGCAGTTCAAGTGGCTGTACGCGTACTCGCCATATCACCATGTGAAGTCGGGCGTGGAGTATCCGGCGGTGTTGTTTATGACGGCGGATACGGACACGAGGGTCGATCCCATGCACGCGAAGAAGATGGCGGCGCTCATGCAGAGTGAGGCTAAGAATGGGCAGAGTAAGACGCGGCCGATCCTGTTGAGGATTGAAGCGAAGGCGGGGCATGGGGCTGGGAAGCCTGTGGCTAAACAGATTGAGGAGTTCACGGATGTGTATTCGTTTTTGTTTTGGCAGGTGGGGCAGGGGTCGTCGGGCGTCGGGCGTTAGGCGGCGGGCGGTTCACCACGGAGGCACGGAGACACGGAGGGAAACAGGCATCTGGGTGTATGCTTCGCGGCTGAAGGTGCAACACCAAGAAACTACAGTGGATTAACACGTGAGCGGAAGGAAGAACCTAGAGACGATAGGCATTCATTTTGCGGCAACGGTTTTGCTCCTCGTTTGTGAGGCCCTGTTTGTGAGGCCTTGATCGAGGGTTTTCTGCGCTGGAATCCTACTGGATTTGAAAAAGAGATCGTTGACGCAGTTCTCAAATACGACAACTGGTTTCTCGTTGGAACGATCGCTCAATTCTGTTTCTTCGCTTTTGTCTTTATCTGCATCAATTCGTTGGAGGAGCTGATTTTGCGGTTGAAGGAGTTTTGGGAAAATATCAGGAAAAAGCGGGGGCAGCGTTAGAATAGGATTATGAGGTTTGTGCACCGATCATTCGCCTCGCTCAGTGATTGGAAATACGTAACGCTGTTATACGTATTCGGGTCGGCGATCCTGGCTAGCATTGGAATTTCGCTCAGCTCGAAGGGCGTTCCAGTAACCCTATCCGTCGGGATTCTTTTAGTTCTGGTGCTCCCGTGCCACTTACTGTTTTACGGCTTATGGAACTCATATCGGGAGTTCGTCACCGGTTTGCCCAGAATAGGATTTCAACTCTTAAGGTCGTACGGGATTGAGATTCCAGAGTCAAAAAGGCGGGAGGCCGAGCGCAGAATTCGTGAGGGTGTTACATCTCTGTGCAGGGATGCGGTCATTCTTGTTGTCCTCAGTATTATTGGTTTCAAAATGGAGCGCTATGTGCTCCCCGATCTAGCGCTTTCCAACGGCGCACCCAGCTTCATTCATTCGATCGGAAATGCGATAGCTGGTCTTCTCCTGGTTGTTCTTGCCTCGGTTTACTTCTCGCGCCGTTTGCTGGAGACCCTGCGGGATGCGTTTCTCGGGCAGCGCTCTGAATCCTCCCAGCCGCGCAAGATAACCTTGAAATAAGATTGATCCAAGTGGTTTCAAGCTGTAGATGTCGATGCGTTCCCGCCCGTGAACTGGCGGCCTATTTTCGGGCGTCCCTGGGCGCGGCGTTTCGTGTGGAACAAGCAGCCTTTTCTGCTCCAGGCGCAGAGACGATCCGCGCGAGATCCCGCTCTTTGCCTGAAGGACGGCTCCGGTCGGGATGACGCCACGGTTAGTTAGATATCGCCTAAGGCGAGGGCTTGCATGTAGGCGCGGAAGCAGGTTCCTCACCGCCGCTTCGCGCCGGTTCGGAATGACATCGCCACCAGAGTACCGGAATGACATCACCACCAAAGTACGCGGAATGACATCACCTTTAGTACTTGGAATGGCATCACCTTTAGTACTTGGAATGGCATCACCAAAATACTTGGAATGACTTCACCAAACTGCTCGCCCTTGCAAAAAACTCGCGGACGGGGCACCCTCAGCATAGGGGTGCGGGCTGGGAAAGGCCGGTCGGCGCCCACCATGGGGGAGGACGGCGTATGAAGTCGGTTTGGAAAACCAGCGAGGTTTTCAGGATGTGGCCGCGGGCGCTGTTTCACATGAAAGATGGGAAGGCGATCTTAGAGCGTCATCTGGGTGCACCCGGAGTATACGTGTTGTACCGGAACGACGTGCCTCACTACATCGGCAAGACGGGCAGGACTTTGCTGCAGCGGCTGCGCAACCACGCGCTGAAGCCTAACGCGCGCCGCTACAATTTCTGGAACTATTTTTCTGCGTTCACGATCAAGGATGGGGCGCATCGAGATGAAGTGGAAGCCATCCTGATTTCGGCCATGCCAACGGCGCACAGCTCGCAACCGAAGATCACGCGAGTCCGTTTGAAACGGGACGCGGCGAAATTGCTCAATGACATTCAGGCGCTGATGCTGACTGGGAAGAGAGACTCCAGCGGGATGAAATATCCCGAGGATGCGGAGGATGACGATGCCTAGAGTTCGCCTGCAAGATCTGGCGCTACCAGATTTCCAGTTCAAATCTGCGGTAGCGGCGGATGAGTTCGAAGTCGGCGCGGTTGGAGGTGACGAGGCGCGCTCCGTGGGATCGGGCGGTCAGGGCGATGAGGACGTCGAAGTGGAGGTCGCGGAGCTTGTGGGCCTGGAAGCCTTGATCGGCGCGAATTTTTGCCAGTATGTCGCCGGACTCCAGCCAGTGGTTCTCTGTTGGGGTCAGGATGGGGCGATGTCCGGCGAGATTGCGGACGAAGTTGCTTTCCTCGTCACTGACTCCACCGCGCGACAATTCCGCGACCACTACCGATGAAATGCGAACTATGCCCTTGATGGACGCGATGCGCTGGCGATGACGGCCAGTACGGAGCTCGTCGACCAGGACCGAAGTATCGAAGATGACGAGTTCACTCATCCAGCCCGGAAAACTTGAGCTTGCCCGAGTTCTTCTTCATCAGGGCTTTGAATTTCTTCAGCGCGACGATTTCGCGGAGCGCGATGTGAATGGCCTCAGTGCGGGACTTGGCGCCGAGGGCTTTGGCGGCCTGGTCGGCGAGCCTGGTGTCGAGGCGAATGGAAGTCATGGTTACGGCCATAGCGCGGACCTCATCTCTATATATATCCTAGCTTGTTTGTATATACAGTCAAGAGTCAAGCTCTCGCCGCAGGCAGCACGAAAGAATTTCGTACTCGACGTGACCATTTTGGGACGCCCGGTTTTTCACTGTCTGATCCTTGGGTTGGCTACCGAGTACAGGACGTCGGTCAGCAGATTTACGGCTACATAGGTCAGGCCTATGGCCAGGATGCAGCCCTGGACTACGTAGTAGTCGCGGTTGGAGATGGCGTCGATGGTGAGGCGTCCGATGCCGGGCCAGGCGAAGATTTTTTCGGTGACGATTGCGCCGGCTAATAGCGCGCCGAATTGCAGGCCCAGGACTGTGAGGATGGGGATTAGCGCGTTGCGCAGGGCGTGGCGGTAGACTACGGTGCGCTCGGGGACTCCTTTGGCGCGGGCGGTGCGGATGTAGTCCTGGTTCAACTCTTCCAACATGCTGGTGCGGACCATGCGGGTGAGGATGGCGGCCATGGAGCCTCCCATGGTGATGGCGGGGAGGATGACGTAGGCGAGGCCGCCGGAGCCGGAGACGGGGAGCCATCCGAGTTTGATGGCGAACAGAATAATAAGGATGGGGCCGAGGGCGATGTTGGGGAACGAGAGGCCGAAGAGGCTGACTACGGAAATCAGGCGATCGTGCCAGCGGTTGCGGTGTTGCGCGGAGTAGATTCCGGCGGGGATGGAGAGCGCGATGGCGATCAATAACGCCGCTAGGGTGAGCTCGAAGGTGAAGGGATAGCGCTGGACGAGAAGTTTGCTGACGGGTTGTGCGTAGCGGATGGAGCGTCCGAGGTCGCCGTGGAGGACGCCTTTCCAGTAGCGGAGGTATTGCTGGCCCAAGGGGACGTCGAGGCCGTAGGCGTGGCGGGTGGCGGCGATGTCGGCTGGCGGTGCGCCTTCGCCTAGCATTTGGGTGATGGGGTCTCCCGGGACCAGGTGGATTAGCAGGAAGACTAGAGAGACTACCAGCCAGATTACTGGGAGGGTGTAGAGGACGCGTTGGGTTATGGTTTTCAGTTTTCAGTTCTCGGTTTTCAGTTGACGGTTGTCATCGGTTGGTCGTTCGTGGTTAGCGCGCATCAGTCTCCGGCTTGTTGGGCGGCTTGCGATTCTCCTTCGGTGTGAGCTGTCTTCTCTATTCTCACTCTTGCTATCCGGTGACCTTCCAGTTCTTCGACGGTGTAGCGGCGGCCTTCGTATTCGAAGTGGTCGTGGAGTTTGGGGATGCGCTGCAGTCTTGCCAGGATGAATCCTGCCAGGGTTTCGAAGCCGGCGGCGCTGGGCAGGGTTAGTCCGTATTCGGCTTCTAAGTCGCGGATGTTGACTGAGCCTTCCAGTTCCATCACGGATTCGTCGGCCAGCGTGGGTTCGGCCGGCGAGAGATCGTATTCGTCTTCGATGCTGCCTACGAGTTGCTCGAGGATGTCTTCGACGGTGATGACTCCGGCTGTGGATCCGAATTCGTCGACCACCACGGCCAGGTGACGCCGGCGCTCTTTGAATTCGGCTAGCAGTTCGGCGAGGACCTTGGTTTCTGGGACGACCAGGACGTCGTGCATGATCTGGCCGATTTGCATGCGGGACATGCGCGTGGAAGTGGTGTGGCCGAGTTGGCTGATGCGCAGGCGCATGCGAACCAGATCTTTGTAATAGAGGACGCCGACGATGTGTTCAGGGCCGCGGTGGGGGTCGTAGATGGGGATGCGCGAATGCTGATGCTCGATGATGCGGGCGAGGGCTTCGTCGAGGGTGAGGTCGGAGGGTAGGGAGAAGATGTCGGGGCGGGCGACCATGACCTGGCGGACGGTGATGGAGTCGAGTTCGATGGCGGAGTGAATCATCTCCTCCTGGAATTCAGGAATCTGGCCGAACTGACGGCTGGCGGTGACGATGAGCTTGAGTTCGTCGGGAGAGTGAACGGCGCCGCCGCGGCGGCCGGGCTGGGCACCGAGCAGGCGAAGGACAAGGCCTCCGGAGCGGCGCATAAAGAAAAGGACAGGGCGGGTGAGGGTGAGGAAGGCTTCCATGGGAGCGGCGACGGCCAGGGCGATTTGCTCGGCGCGCTGCAGGGCGAGAGTCTTAGGGACGAGTTCGCCGAGGATCACGTGCATGTAGGTGATCAGGCTGAACGCGATGACGATGGCGATGGTGTGGGCGTATACGGCGACGTGGGGAAGACGCTGGACGATGGGCAAGCTTTCGACGAGCCGGACGACCATGGGCTCGCCGAGCCAGCCGAGGGTGAGGCTGACCATGGTGATGCCAAGTTGGACGCCGTTCACCACTTCGTCGAGATGCTGGTGGAGGCGCTGAACGATGCGGGACCCGACGCGGCCGGAGTCGATGAGTTGCTGGATGCGGGTATCGCGGACGCTGACCAGGGCAAACTCGGCGGCAGCGAAGAACGCGTTGGCTGCGACCAGGAGCAGGATCAGAAAGACCCGGAGCAGCACGAAGGACATCATGTTGGTGGCTAGTCCCGAGACCCTAGTCCCGAGTCCTGAGACGCGGACCGGGGATGGGTCATTTTAGCATTTCTAGCCTTGAGTCCTGAGTCGCGAGTCGCGAGTAAAAACCGTTGACTCCGGATTTGCACGGATTAATGCGGATGGGCGTTTGGGGCGAGGGTTTCCGGTTGCGGGCCCGCGGGTCTGCTGGATTACCTAGAATTTCAACAGCGGGTCGCTACCCTTTTTTCTGGGATGCGTCTAACTAGCAGGCGGCAGGAGAGTTAAGGGTGGGGTGGAGGTCTGCAGGGGCTAAAGCCCTAGATCGATCCTGACCTAACGCGGCCCTAAAGGGCCGCTCTTCCACGGTCGCTTTAGACCACGGTTGCTTTAGACCACGGTTGCTTTAGACCACGGTTGCTTTAGACCGGGTTTCTTCATGCAGCGACATTTCTTAAGGACGCCGCGAGGAGTTTCACGATCTTGTGCTTTCCAGCTCATACATGGCAACTCATACATGGCAAACTCGTGGAACAAAAGGGATGCGGGCGGCGTAGTAAGTATTAGAGGCGACGGGCGGGACGCCCTCGCTACAGCCGGCAGGATGCCGGCGCTACTTTAGGAGTTTTTCATCTCGCGCACAGCCAAGATCGGGCGCGAAGCCGAGATCAAGCTTAAAGCCAAGGAGGAGTTGTGAACGGAAACGGAACTAATAAGAAGAAACGTCGCAAACTGATGATTTGGGGCGGCATCGTGCTGGGACTGGTGGTGCTGATCTCCGCGGGCGTGATCTGGGCCAAGAGCGGCGGGACCAAGATTGATCCGACGAAGCTGGCGAAGGTGGAAAGGGGCGATCTGGCCAAGAGTGTAGTCGCGACGGGCAAGGTAACGCCGATCACGAAGGTGGAGGTGAAGTCGAAGGCCAGCGGCATTGTGAAGAAGCTGATGGTGGATTACGGCGACCGCGTGAAGCAGGGGCAATTGCTGGCGCAACTCGACAAGGTGGAGATCGAGGCGCAGGTGGCGCAGTCGCAGGCGGCGCTGGAGGCGGCGGAGGCGAGTCTGACCAGCGCGCGGGCGGATTTTGAACGGGCCAAGGTGGACGCGGAAGGTCCGGATGTGCCGCTGTTGAAGCGGGCCTATGATCGCAACGCCAGCATGGCCAAGGACGGTGTGGTTTCGACCTCGGCGCTGGAAGATTCGCAGCGAGCTTACGAACTGGCGCTCAACAAGCAGAATGTCTCCAAGGCGCAGGTGACGGTGCTGAAGGCGAAGATCGCGCAGTCGGCAGCGCAGGTGGCGCAGGATCAGGCGAACCTGAAACAGCTGGATGAGCAGTTGAGCTATACGGACATCATTTCGCCGATTGACGGCATTGTGTTGTCGCGCGATGTGGAAATGGGCGATGCGGTGAGCTCGATTCTGGTGTTGGGATCGTCGGCAACGCTGGTGATGACGCTGGGCGATACCAGCGAAGTGTATGTGAAGGGCAAAGTGGATGAGAGCGACATCGGCAAGGTCTATTTGGGACAGCCGGCGCGCATCAAGGTGGAATCGTTCAAGGACAAGACTTTTAACGGCAAGGTGACGAAGATTTCTCCCATGGGCGTGGAGAAGGATAACGTCACGACGTTTGAGGTGCGGGTGTCGATTCAGAATCCGGGCGGGGAGTTGAAGGCGGAGATGACCGCCAATGCCGAGATCATTCTGGACGAGCACAAGAACGTGCTGCAGATTCCCGAAGGCGCGATTCTGTATGACAAGGATAAGAAGGCTTCGGTGGAGGTTCCCGATCCGCAGGGCAAAGACGGCAAGAAGAAACTTGCGGTCAATATTGGGATCTCGAATGGAGCCAAGACGGAAGTGTTGAGCGGGCTGAAAGAAGGGGATCAGGTGGTATTGCAGTAACGCGTCGAGAAGCGACCTGGCGCGATTGAGTAATTGGGAAATTGAGTAATTGGGAAATTGCAAATCGGCACCGGCTTTCAATTACCCAATTACCAATTGCTCAATTACTCAATTTGATTTACGACTCCCATGACTCTTAGAGAAATACTCCGGCAGGCGGTGGCGACGTTCCGGGCGCATAAGCTGCGGACGTTTCTTACCATGTTTGGCCTGGTGTGGGGGATTGCGTCGGTCATCATTCTGGTGGGGCTGGGTCGCGGATTTGTGGCCGACCAGAAGAAACACATGGAGTCGCTGGGCAAGGATCTGGTGATTGTGTGGGGCGGGCGGACGAGTTCGCAGGTGGGCGGACGGGCCGCGGGGCGGGAGATTCAGCTCAACGTGGACGATGCGGATTTGATTCGCGATGAGTGCTACATGATCAAAAACGTCAGCCCGGAATTGCGGCGGACGATTCCTGAAGTCAGTCAATACAATCTGGCGAATCGCGGCGTGGTGGGAATGTGGCCGTCGTATCAGGAATTTCGCTCACTAAAAATCTCCGAGGGCCGTCTGATCACTGACGACGACGAACGCGAGGGACGGCGCGTGCTGGTGCTGGGTTCGAAGGCGAACCGGCAGTTGTTTCCCGGACAGCCGGCGATTGGGGCTACGGTGCTGGTGAAGAGCCTGCCGTACTCCGTGGTTGGAGTGCTCGAAGAGAAGAAGCAGAACTCGAACTACAGCGGGCCGGACAACGATTACCTGTTCGCGCCGTATTCGGCGGTGTCGCGCGATTTTCCTCCTCCGGAAAAACCGGGAGCGGGCATTACGCGCGGTTATCTGGACGACATTGTGTTTGAAGTGGTGAATCCCGAGGAACATGAAGAAGCGGTGATGCAGGTGCGGCGCACGATTGGACGGGTGCGGCACTTCGATCCTCTGGATAAAGATGCATTGTTCATCTGGGACACGATGGACGGGGCCAAGCAGTTGGCCAAGATTTTCGATGTAGTGACTCTGTTCTTCGGTTGCGTTGCGGTGGTGACGTTGTGCCTGGGCGGGATCGGAGTGATGAACATCATGCTGGTTTCGGTGACCGAACGCACGCGCGAGATTGGGACGCGGAAGGCGATGGGCGCGACGAAACGCGACATCATGCGGCAATTTTTTGCCGAGTCGGCGATGCTGACGATTGCCAGCGGGATTGCGGGATTCTCGTTTGGCATGGGGATTTGCATCGCTTTGTCGGCGCTGCCGCTGCCGGATTTTGTGCCGCATCCGATCATTTCGCCGATTTCGATTGTGGTTTCGATTGTGACGCTTTCGTTGATCACGGTGACGGCGGGGATGTATCCGGCGCAGCGCGCGGCGGATATGACGCCGGTGGAGTCGCTGCGGTACGAGTGAGTTGCGAGTCCTGGGTCCCGAGTCCTTAGCTTTGATTTTCAATTTTCAATTTTCGATTGACGGAGGGTTTATGGAAGAGCAGGTTCGTCGAGTTTCTCGCGGCGTTGTGAGCTTGGGGATTTTGCTGGTCGTGCTGTTCTCTGCCGCGGCGTTTGCTTCTACGCCCCAGGGGCAGTTTGAGAAAACTTTCACCGTTACGGGGCCGGTCGATCTGGAAGTGTTGACTCGGTCGGGCGATGTGACCATCCGGGCGGGAGGGTCGGGCTCGGTGTTTATTCGCGGGAAGATCTATGTTGGCGACCACTGGTTCGGAGGGGGCCGTGACGCGGAGGTACACACCATCGAGCAGAATCCGCCGATCCGGCAGGAGGGGAACAGCATCCACGTTGACAAGATCGACGAGCGCAACATTTCGATCAGCTATGAGATTTCGGTGCCGATGGATACGACGATACGGTCGCAGAGCGGGTCGGGCGATCAGACCATCGAAGGCACGCATGGAAATGTGGACGTGGAGACGGGATCGGGCGACGTGCGGCTGGCGAGTCTTACGGGTGAAATTCACTTGCAAACTGGGTCGGGCGATGTGAAGGCGCGGACCATTTCCGGGCCGGTACGCGGGGGGACGGGCAGCGGCGATGTGGAAATTGAAGAGACTGCGGCGGGCGATATCGATCTGCATACCGGATCGGGAAACATTCGGGCGCACGGCATTCAGGGTGCGTTTCACGGCCGCACCGGCAGCGGAGAGATTACGGCGGAAGGCACGCAGGGCGGGGAATGGGCGCTGGCGACCGGCTCGGGAAATGTGCGCGTGCGGCTGCCGGGAAACGCGGGATTTGACGCTGACCTTTCCACCAACTCGGGAAGGATCGACCTGTCCTCGCCGGTTGAAATGGTGGTACAAGGACGCGCGCAGGAAATTCAAAAACAGATACATGGCAAGGTGCGCGGCGGAGGGCAGTTGCTGCGAGTGCGGACGGGATCGGGGGATATACACATTGAGTAGCGGAGAAATTGTTGATTTCTGATCGTTGATTGTTGATTGAAAACCTGATTCGGTGGCCGGAGCGGGCTTCAATCACAATCACAAAATCAACAATCAACAATTCTCGCGGAACTTTCAGCCATGTTCATAAAAGAATTGATTTTGCAGGGGTGGCAGGCGCTGATGCGCGACCGGACGCGGTCGGCGCTTACCATGCTGGGCATTGGCTGGGGCCTGGTGTCGGTGGTGCTGCTGCTGGCTTATGGGCAGGGCCTGGGCGGGGCGGTGCTCAACGCTTTCTTGAACATGGGAAACAACGTGATCGTGCTGTGGCCGGGGCAGACCAGCATGCAGGCCGGAGGACAGAGAGCGGGCAAGGCGGTCAAGTACGAACTGGAAGACGTGGAGGCGATTCGCGACGAGGTGCCGCTGGTGCGGGCAGTGAGCGGAGAGATCGACCGCGACTTCGGATTCAAGATTGGCACGCGCGTGGTTTCTGTTCAAGTCCGCGGGGTGGATATGCCCTATGGGCAGATGCGCAAGCTGGACCTGGCGGACGGGCGCTACTTCAATGAGACGGATTTCGCCGACCACCGGCGCGTGGTGATTCTGGGTTATGAAGCGGCCAAGAAAGTGTTTCAAGGCGCGCCCTGCGTGGGTGAGCACGTGGAAATTGGCGGGCTGGATTTTGAAGTGATCGGCACCCTGCGCAACAAGATTCAGGATTCGATGTATCAGGGACCGGACAATCAGGATGGATTCATTCCGTTTGGATTGATGCGGGATTTGAAGAACCTGCGCGACCCCGACGAGATCATTATTCAGCCTGCCTCGGCGCAACTGAACAAGAAGGCGCTGATGGCGGCGCGTGAGGTGATTGCGCGGCGGCATCATTTCGATCCCAAGGACGACAAGGCTACGCCGGAGTGGGACACGATCGAAGACCGCACCATGATCAACGCGTTTTCGCTGGGCCTGCAGGCGGTGTTGGGATTGATTGGAGTTTGTACGCTGGCGGTGGGCGGCATCGGCGTGATGAACATCATGCTGGTGTCGGTGACGGAGCGGACGCGGGAGATTGGGCTGCGCAAGGCGATTGGAGCGCGGCCGCGGCATATTCTGATTCAGTTTCTGCTGGAAGCGCTGGTCCTGACTTTTGTCGGCGGAGTGATGGGCATGGTAGCGGCGGAGTTTCTGGCCTGGGCTATTCCGCCGATGCCGTTATACGACGAGTTCTACAAGACTGCCGACCACGAGGGCGCCATCTTTCTGCATGTATCCATGGCGGTGATGATCATTTCGTTCACCATTCTTTCGGTGGTGGGAGTTGTGTCTGGGTTCTTCCCTGCCCTGAAAGCGGCGCGGATGCATCCGATTGAGGCGCTGAGGTATGAATAAGGCAGGGGTCAGGGGCTAAGGGTTAGGGACTAGGGGTTTTCATCCATGCGGGCTATTAGCGACATTTTCTTGCAAATTTTGCGCAATCTGTGGGCGCACAAGCTGCGCTCGTTTCTCACCATGTTCGGAATTGCCTGGGGCGTGGGCTCGCTGCTGCTGCTGGTGGGAGTGGGCGAAGGGTTCCGGTCGGGCAACAAGCGGGAGATGGCGGAGTTCGGCAACGACATCATGTTCATGTTTCCCGGGCGCGCGCCGGCCGTGGCGGGGCAGATGAATTCGGCGCGTTCCTACCTGCTGAACTATCAGGATTATCGCGACGTGCGGGGATCGGCGATGGTGCGCAACGCGTGCCCGGTGATTTCGCGCGGCGATCTGCGGGAAGTCAGCGAGTTTGCCACGGGCAGCGGACAGATTCTCGGGACCGAGCCGCAACTGAACGAGATCAGCTATTTGCCCATCAAGGAAGGGCGCTGGCTGAATGAACTGGATGGAACCCAGCGGCGCAACGTGATGGTGCTGGGTTCTGAGTTGGAGAAAACGCTGTTTCCCGGCCGGCCCGCGGTGGGCTCGTTTCTGCTGGTCAACGGGCAAAGGTTCGAGGTGATCGGCACCGTCCCTCACCTGGGACGGGGCGACAACCTGTGGCTGAACATGCGCGGCTATATTCCCTTTCAGGTGATGGCCACGAATTTCCCGTTGCTGGGAGAAAACCATGAGGGCTCGATTTCGTTCATCGAGTATCAGCCGCGAGTCACCTCCGACCATGTGCTGGCGCAGCGCGAGGTTCATAACATCATCGGGCGGAATCATCAATTCGATCCCAACGATGAGAATGCCTTTGACGAATGGGATTCGATCCAGGAATCGAAAATGGTGGGAACGATTTTCGACGTGATGAACATGTTCCTGGGAGCGGTGGGAATGGTTACGCTGGCTCTGGGGGCGATTGGCGTGATCAACATCATGCTGGTGGCGGTGAGCGAGCGCACCCGGGAGATTGGTTTGCGGAAATCGTTGGGCGCGACCAATCGGAACATCCTCTTCCATTTTTTTCTGGAAGGATTGCTGCTGACACTAGGGAGCGGGCTGATCGGGTTGCTGTTTGCGGGAGGCCTGATGGCGATGATGGGCGGAATCCGCGGGCCACAAGGATTCGATCCGCCGAAACTGGTGCCCATGTCGGCCTTGCTGGCGATTGGGAGCCTGACTTTGGCGGGAGTGATTGCCGGATTGTATCCGGCGCGGCGGGCCGCGATGTTGCAGCCCGTGGAGGCGCTGCGGCAGGAGTAGTTGCAGAGAAAAGCATTTTCGATTGGTTCTTTATGTTTCAGGATCTGCTTCGCGAAGCTTACGATGCTATGCGCTTTAACCGGCGGCGCACGGCGCTCACCATGCTGGGCATGGCCTGGGGCATTGCTACCGTGGTAATGCTGCTGGCTTACGGAGACGGATTCGGGAAGGCCTTTGCGAATATCTTTGCGAATTTTGGCACCAAGCTTTGCATTGTGGTTCCGGGGAAAACTTCTACCGGGGCGGGCGGCGAAAAATCGGGAGTGCAGATCCGTTTCACGCAGGAGGATGTGGAGACGCTGGTCACCAACATTCCGCAGATTACCCACATCACGGCGAATGTCGAAAAGACGGCCAACGTGCAATATGACACGCGAGTGTTTCCCTTCACGGTGAGCGGGAACGATCCCAACGTTTTCGACGTGCGCGCGCTGAAGATGGGCCTGGGCCGGTTCTACAACATGGAGGATCAGGTGCAGCGGGCGCGGGTTGCGGTGATCGGGTCGGAGGCGAAAGAGAAATTGTTTTCCGGGCGCAGTGCCGTGGGAGAGCACATCCGGCTCGATGGCCTCAGCTTCGAAGTGGTGGGAGTTCTGGGCGCGAAGATGCAGGAGGGGAACGACGACATCAACCGCATGGTGTACATCCCTTTCACCACCATGAGCGATCTGAAGGACACGCACTTTATAGATTCGATCTGGTTTAACTATCAGACGCCGGAGTACGAGCGCATCGAACCGGCGGTGCGGTCGATCATGGCGGCGCAGCACAAGTTCAGCGAGTCCGACCGGCAGGCGGTGCGAGTCTTTAACCTGATGATGCAATTGCATCAGTTTGAAATTATTTCGCTGGGGTTGAAGATTCTGATGGGATTCATCGGCACGCTTACGCTGAGCATTGGCGGCGTGGGGCTGATGAACATCATGCTGGTTTCAGTAACGCAGCGCACGCGGGAGATTGGCGTGCAAAAGGCGCTGGGCGCGCGGCGCTGGTACATTCTGATGCAGTTCCTGGCGGAAGCTCTGACCATCACCTTCCTCGGCGGAGTGTTGGGCGTGATCCTGGCCTATGGCGTTTCGCTCTCGGTGGGAAGGTTGACGCTCTATAGCGCGTTCGCGAAGAATGGCGAGGCGGGCGATATCCGGCTGATCATTCAGCCGGGGACGCTGATTGCGTCGACACTGATTCTGGTGGTCGTGGGGTTGGTCAGCGGAATGATTCCGGCATTTCGCGCCTCGCGGCTGGATCCGATCGAGTCGCTGCGCCACGAGTAGTTGCTTAGTCCCGAGTCCCGACTAAAATCACACCTCCACACCTCTCTATGCGCATGACCAGGGCTTTGGTCCTACCTTTGTTGACTTGCGCTTCCGGGAGATCAGTCCTGGCCCAGGTACTTTTTAGGTCTTGACAGCGTTGGGTTCCGCTTTATAGTAAGTCGAGTTGTGATGTCGAAAGCCGGGTCCCCTGCCCGGAGAAGAAAGTTTTTCATTCCATTTGAAATCCAATTGAAACCAAAGACCCAGGAGGAATTGTGAATCAGAGAATCGGCATAGTTCTGCTTGCAGTGGCGGCGTTTGTCTCGGCTGGAGCGGTGGAGAGCCGTGCGGCAGTCACGATGACGCGCCACGTACGGGAAGTCACCACGAATGGCCAGGCGAAGCTGATTGGCGGGCTTCCGGCCACTCAAGTTTTGCAGTTGGATGTGGTGCTGGCGCTGCGCGATCCGGCGGGACTGGATGCATTTCTGGCTTCGCTCTACACCACCAGCGCGCGTTACCGGCAATATTTGACTCCGGCGCAATTCACCGAAAGATTTGGACCCACGCAGCAGGATTATGACGCGGTGGTGAAGTACATGCAGGATCACGGACTGACGGTGGTCGGCGGTTCGCGCGATGGCATGGAAGTGCAGGTGAAGGGGACGGTTGGGGCGATTCAGTCGGCGTTTCACATCAACCTGCTGACCTTCCAGCATCCCACGGAGAATCGCACGTTCTACGCGCCTGACCGCGAGCCGAGCACGGACTTGCCGTTCGCGTTGTGGCACGTTTCGGGGCTGGACAATTATTCAATTCCGCATCCGAGATTTGTGAACCGCATGCAATATGCAAAGGCGCATGGACTGGATCCGGACAAAGTGATTGGCCATGCGACCACCGGTTCGGGGCCGGGAAAATCGTTTCTGGGCAGCGATATGCGCGCGGCCTACTACGGCGGCACGGCGCTGAATGGCAGCGGACAGAATCTGGGATTGCTGGAGTATGTGGGCACCGATCTGACGGACTTGACCACCTATTACACCAACGTGGGCCAAACCCTTTCCGTGCCGATCACGCTGCTTTCGACCGATGGCACCAGCACCAGCTGCACCTATAACGCCAAGGGCGGCTTCTGCGACGATACCGAGCAGACGCTCGACATGACGCAGGCGCTGGGCATGGCGCCCTCGGCGGCCAGCTTGACCGAGTACATCGGATCGTCCGATACGGCGATCATCAGCGCGATGACCACGAACAATCCGCTGCCCACGACCATCGGCTGCTCGTGGGGATGGACGCCGGCTGATGCGGGAACCCTGAATCCGTATTTCAAGAAGATGTCGGCGCAGGGGCAGAACTTCTTTGTGGCGTCGGGCGACGATTCCACCTGGACCAAGGGCGGAGACGGCGAGGCGTGGCCGGCGGACAATGCCTTCATCGTCTCGGTTGGTGGCACGGACCTTACGACCAAAAGTGCGGGCGGAGCGTGGAAATCTGAAACGGCCTGGTCGGATAGCGGCGGCGGCATCTCGCCGGATGGAATTAAAATTCCGTCCTGGCAGGCGATGGCGGGCGTGATCAACTCCAGCAATAAGGGATCGACCACGCTGCGCAATGGCCCCGACGTTTCGGCCAATGCGAACTTCACGTTCTATGTGTGCGCCGATCAGCAGAAGTGCAGCGAGAACCTGTACGGCGGGACCAGCTTTGCGGCTCCCATGTGGGCGGGCTACCTTGCGCTGGTCAATCAGCAACTGGTGGCCGACGGCTATTCGACCATCGGCTTCATCAATCCCGATCTGTACGATTTTGGCGTGAGTTCGAGCTACGATACGGACTTCCACGATATCAAGAGCGGCAAGTCGGGCTCGTACTCGGCAGTAAAGGGCTACGATCTGGTGACGGGATGGGGCAGCCCGAACGGCACCGGTCTGGTGAACGCGCTGGTGGGCGAGAAGTAACTGACCTCGGACCTTTGGCCTTAGACCTTAGGCTCTCGCCCCGGCTGCAAGCCGGGGCGTTTTTCATTTTGTTTCCGTACTCGCGGCGAGTAAGTAATCGGATTGAGCGATTTGGCGATTGGGCGATTCTTAATCAACCGATCACCCGGTCACTCAATCTACTTATTACCTGAGTGCCTTGACTCGCGGGTTCCCTGCCCATTAGCTTCGCTTATACAGGGATTGTTTCGTCTTTTCGCGGAGGGGACTGTGTCGCGCCGTCCGATCATTACGCTGACTACCGATTTTGGCCTCAACGATCACTTTGTGGGCGCTGTGAAGGGCGTCATGCTTGACATTGTGCCGGAGGCGGCGATTGTCGATATTTCGCACGCGGTGCAGGCTTATGACGTGCTCGACGGCGCGCTGACGATCTCGCAGGCCTATTCGTATTTTCCCAATGGAACGGTGCACGTCGTAGTGGTCGATCCGGGCGTGGGAACCACGCGGCGTCCGATTGTGGCTTCGAGCGACGGCTATCATTTTGTGGGACCCGACAATGGCGTGCTCTCGATGGTGTACGCGCGCGAATCTCGCATGCATGTACGGCACATCACTTCCGACCACTACTTCCGGCAGCCGGTGAGCACTACGTTTCATGCGCGGGACATATTCGCGCCGGTCGCGGCGTATCTGGCCAAGCTGGTCGATTCGCAGAAGTTCGGGGATGAGATTGAAGACTATGTGCGCTTTGCCGCGCCGCGTCCCAAGCCGAACGGGGAGAATCGGCTGCGGGCCGTGGTGTTGAAGGTCGACCGCTTTGGAAACCTGATCACGAATATTACGCCGGAAGATGCGCCGGCGCTGTTCGCGGAAAATGCTAAGTTCAAAATCGTGGTGGGGAGCAAAGAGATTACCGACATTCGCACGGCCTATGCCGAAGGCGGTCCGGGAGAGGTGTTCGGCATTCTGGGCAGTATGGGGTATATCGAGATTGTGGCGAACCGCGCCGCGGCTGCGCAGATTACGGGCGCGGGCAAAGGCGCGGAAGTCAGCATCTTTCTGGGTGAAGCTGCGGCGGTGGGAGCTTGAAGTAGTCGCGAGTCCCTAACCCCTAGTCCCTGGCCCCTGAATCAAAATACCATCTGGCCGCCGCTCACGAGGTCTTCGGTTTGGGGTGGACCCAGCGCTCCATCTTTGATGTCCACATGAGAAAGCGCCAAAGGCTGCCGCGCTCACGCCAGAGGAACTCCCAGAATTCGACGAAGCCAATTTCTTTCATCTTCACGCCGGTATAGGTTTCGATGCGCCACAGCAGATAGGGGCTCCGCCAGGGAGCTAGACGATGGCCACGCGTGGCGTTCCACAGGAAGCGGACTTGGCAGCGCATGCAGTCATGATAGCGCAGTTAGTCCTGAGTCCTGAGTCCCGAGTCCGGAGCCCCGAGTCCGGTAGTGTCCTAAACTTCAAGATGTCATTCCGAACCGGCGCGAAGCGCCGGTGAGGAACCTGCTGTTTGCAGGAGCCTCTAGGACGCGCTCAAGCGGAGGCAGGACAACCTAGCAGGCTGCTGAAAAAGGCTATCCCGCTCGCGCAAGACGACCACGGGGGCTAAAGCCCGGATTGATTTCGAAGGGCTTTAGCGGCCCTAAAGGGCCGCTCTTCCACGGTCGCCCGCACGCTTTGGAGTTTTTCAGCAGCCTGCTAGGACACCACCCCGAGCCCTGAGTCCAGCGGTGTCCTAATTTGACCTCGACAGGCGTACGCGGTCCAAAAGCAGGTTCCTCACCGCGCCTTCGGCCCGATTCGGAATGACAAATCAGGACACTACGCTGAGTCCTGAGTCCCGGTCAGCGTGCTAGAATCCAGACTCTGCAGTGAATCTCCTTGCATGCCTGACGCAGACGCCCAGCAGAAAGCTCGCATTGAGGCTGAAGATCATTATTATGCCGCGCTCGATTTGATGGCTGAGGGGCAGCTTGAAAAATCGGTGGTGGAGTATGAGCAATCGATCGCGGCCGATCCGACATTCACTGAAGCGATGCATGGATTGGCGCGAGCCCTGCAGGATCTCGCGCGCTATGATGAGGCGATTGCGGTGGCGCAGCGGATCGTCCAGGTCGATCCCGATGACGTGCTCGCCCATACCAGCTTATCGGTGCTGTATCAGAAGAAAGGGATGATTGCCGAGGCCGAAGCCGAGGGCGCGAAGGCGCGAGTGCTGGGATGGAAGCAGCAGTTGAAGAAGTCCTGAGTGAGTCCCGAGGACGCGGGATCGGGCTTTCCGTTTCCAGCCTTGGACCTTTGGGCTTAGGGCTCAGTCCGAGGGCACGCGCGAAACGCTGATGGGGAACGGGGTTTGTGGTGGGTCGGTTTCTGCTTTCTGCCAGCGGCGGTGCGGCAGAAAGCGACAACGGATCAGCGTCCAGACGGCGAGCCAGCCATCGGAATGACGAATTTTTTTCCCTTCCACGGCGGAGCGCGGGCGATAGGAAATGGGGACTTCCGCGATCTTTTCACCCATCCGGCAAAGCTTGGCGGTGACTTCCGGACAAAACTCGAAACGGAGGCAATCCATTTTCAGGCGCGACAGTACGGAGCGCCGAAAAACTTTGTAACAGGTGGCTTCATCGTGAATCCCCGCGCCATAAAGAAGATTGGTCAAGTGAGTCAGAAACTTCGCACCCAGAAAAAAGCGCAGCCCCCGCTCAGGGCGATCGGGGCGCACGCCGTAGACCACGTTGGCGCGTCCCTCGATGAGTGGGCGAAGCAGCGCGGGATAATCCTGCGGGTCGTATTCGAGATCGGAATCCTGGATAAGCACGTATTCGCCGCGAGCGTAAGCCAGAGCGGTACGAATGGATGCGCCCTTGCCGCAATTTTTTTCGTGAAAGATCACGGTCGTGTCGGGATCGGAAAGAGCGCGCAGTTTCTGGCGAGTACTATCGGTCGAGCCGTCATCGACGATGATGACTTCTTTCTTGACGGGAACGGAATAGACGGCGCGCAACAGTTCTGCCAGGTGCGCCTCTTCGTTGTAGACGGGAATAATCACAGACACGCATTGCGCCCAGCGATCGGTCATGGCCGGCGTAGAAGGTGCGAATGCGGGTTCTGCAGACCTCACGTTCAGTAAAAGATATAGAAGATTGCGCGAATAGGCAAAGACCGGCAAGAACGGTGTGCTATGGTTCTGTCTGCCGGATGGAGGATTCGGTTGCGAATCATAAGATGGCAGGAAGAGAAACGCCCGCAAGCTGGCGACCGGGCGCACAACCGACCGACTGGTCGGTTAGAGGCATGCTGCTCTCTATAGGGCATTTCCCCGATCCGGCGCGGGTTTTCGGCCAAGAACGTCACCTAATTTTCCACAAAAAATGACTTGACGTTACGCAAAATTAACACTAGCTTAATCTCTTCGTAATCGTGACGAAATAGTTTTTGTAGACACTTCGGGTTCTGAGAAAGTCGTTAAGAGAAAGCATTCATAATAATTAAGCGGTCGAAATGGCAAGCCCCCCTAAACCATATCCCGACGACGCATTTCGCAGTCAGCCTGCGAGCGATGTTGCTGTGGGAAAGAACGCGTCGGCAGAAAATCCGCCATCGCACGATGTTCTTGTGGCGCTCAGCTACGGACTCGAGTTGGTGCGATGCGGTGCCATGCTGGTCTCCGAATCCGGCCAGGCTCATCTCACCAATCAGGCGGCGCGCGCAATTCTAGGGAAGAAAGACGGGCTCTTGATGGCCCGAACCGGACTGGTAGCGGATCGGGCTTCCGATACGCGCCTGCTGCATCACCTGCTGCGAGAGGCGATTTATTCCCCGGAAGCCGGCGAGCCGAAGGAATCTCCTTTCATTGTGGAGCGCAAGACGGCGCACAGTTCGCTGATCGTGCGCGTGGTTCCCGGTCCCGGGCTCGAAGGCTGGCCGGCATCTGAGCAGCGAACGGCACTGTTGAAACTCTATGACCGGGATCTGGGACTCATCGTGGACGAGCACACGCTGATCTCCCTTTACGGTCTGACCCGCGGCGAAGCGGCATTGACGGCCAAGCTGATTCAGGGCAAGTCAACGGAAGAAGCGGCTCAGGAGTTGTTTATCAGCGCCCACACTGCTCGCACCCACCTGAAGCGCGTATTCATGAAGACCGACACTCACCGGCAACCCGAACTGCTGGTGCGCATGTTGCTGACGGTACTGTAGTCCTGCTTCGATTTCTCCGCTTCGATTTCTCCGCTTCGATTTCTCCGCTAAGACTGCTTATTCATGCTGCTTGTTTATGCCGCTTATTCGGTAGTGTCCTAACTTCAAGATGTCATTCCGAACCGGCGCGAAGCGCCGGTGAGGAACCTGCTGTTTGCCGGAGCCTCTACGACGCGCTCAAGCGAAGGCAGGACAACTTAGGACACCACCACTTATTCGGTGAGAACGGGCATGCCTTACACTGTTCCGGTGCAAGATCAACTCTCTGGTTCATGAAACGCTCGATGAAACCTTCGATGAAAATTTCCGATCCACGATTTCGGATCGAAGAGCCGATTCCCTTGCCCGGCGATGAGGTTCATCTTTGGCAAGTTGAACTGGAACGGACGGCAGAGGGCGAAGCCGATTGGGCGCGGATCCTCTGCCCGCAGGAACGCGCCCGCGCCGCACGCTTCCACTTTTCCAAAGACCGCAAGTACTACACGGCCACGCGCGCGATCCTGCGAATCATTCTGGGTGCGTATTTGGGCGTCAATCCAGAGGACCTTCGGTTGCGCTACTCGCAAAAAGAGAAACCGGCGCTCGACGGCGCGCATGCGGGGACGATCGAATTCAACGTCTCGCATTCGGGGAACATAGCTTTGCTGGCGTTCGCCCGTGGACGCGCGCTGGGAGTGGACGTGGAGCAGATTCGCGAGCAGGCGGACCGGGAAGCCATCGTCCGGCGCTTCTTTTCCGAGCACGAACAGCAGGAATTGGCGGGGCTTGCACCCGAGCAACGATGTGCCGGATTCTTTCGCTGCTGGACGCGAAAGGAGGCGTATATCAAAGCCACAGGGGACGGCCTTTCGCTTCCCCTGCATCAGTTTGACGTATCGGTGCGGCCGGGGGACGAATCGGCACTGCTGGCAACGCGTCCGGATGCGAGCGAGGCAGAGAGATGGTCGCTGCGCGAGGTTGAGGCCGGCGTGGGCTATGCCGCCGCCTTATGCGTCCGTGGACAGGGATGGACGTTGAAATCCTAGCGCCTTATCGTTCTCTGAGTTGATATTCCATCCCTGAGCGTCACCTGCGGGTCGCCAGGCGTCTTTTTCTCCATCCCCGCCTTTCCCCATCCCCGCCTTTCCCCATCCCCGCCTTTCCCCATCCCCGCCTTTCCCCCTTCGCCGAGAGAATACCCCATTTAGGGGATTACACCCGCTTGCCGGTGCCGCATGATCTCTGTATCGAGGTCGAACTATGAATTGCTACGAGATCCAAGAGTGTGGTTATGCCGGGCAAGTAAAACAGTGTTCCCAGTACCCTCACCAGTTCTATTCCTACTCGGTCTTGCGGATACCACAGCGAGAGCGGCTGTTTGAGGGAGTTGCGGGCGACATTGCGGAGGCAGTCTCCACCCTGCGGGAGCACATCCGCTACCTGTCCACGCATCAAGGATCTCCTGCTTTGGAGTGAGTTAACGCTATGAAAACAATGACGGATCAGGCAAGACCCGCCGGCGAAACGCAGGCATTGGTGAATCGTGCGGGCTATGAAGTCGTCGATCTGGGGCCCTTTGACAATAATCGCAACCGTTTGTCGGCGATGAATGATCGCGGGCAGATGGTGGGCGTTTCCATCAACAACGCCAACGGGCGCATCGAGGCCTTTTTGGAAAGCGAGGGCAAGCGCGAACCGCTGGGAACACTCGGCGGATCGTTCAGCATCGCCCACGACATCAACAATCATGGCGAAGTGGTGGGCGGTTCGTTGACCAAAGGCGACGAGGACTTCCACGCATTCATTTACCGCGAGAAATGCTTGCACGATCTCAATGACTTGTTGGAGCCCGGCGCTGTGGGATGGGAATTGATCCAGGCGCTGGCCATCAACAGCCAGGGAGCGATTGTCGGCATTGGTTCGCAAGCCGGGCAGGATCGCATTGTATTGCTCCGGCCCAAAACGCAAGACTAGCACGGCGCGCAGCGGTTTGCGCCGTCGACCCCGGGGGATACAAATTATGAGCGAGCTTTCTGGTGCATGGGGAATCGGGTCGTTCCGGTTTCTGCGCAGTGGAGCGGTAATAGTAGTTGCCCTGTTGGCATTAGGAGAGATTGGCCACGCGACCCCAATTATGGATACGGAGGACACCGTCACTCAAGCCGTTGACACGGTCCGAGTGAAGAATACCCAGGCCGCAGCGGTCGCAGCCCTGGAGTCGGCGCAAACCGGCGCCACGGCTACGTTCTATACGCTCAATATTACGAACTGGTCGGCTCCGACCAGCAATACCTGCACGCTGTCGGGTGACTGCCGGACCACCACCAAGGTTCCGGAGCCGCAATCCCTGGCGTTGGTGGGGACGGGTCTGCTGTCGATGGCAGGTTTTCTGCGCCGCCGTCTGGCGCGTCGACGGTCTCCTGCGCTGGTGGCATGTCCCAGGCCGACAATCGCGTAGTGTCCTGATTTGTCATTCCGAACCGGGCCGAAGGCGCGGTGAGGAACCTGCTTTTGGACCGCGTACGCCTGTCGAAGTCAAATTAGGACACCGCTAGTTGCTTCGTAGTGTCCTGATTTGTC